>Ga0247837_1000419_pt1 | contig 89326 bp, 60 predicted proteins | sample LaCtaG_2_FD_187115 | JGI IMG/M metagenome (GOLD analysis project Ga0247837, IMG submission 187115) | Freshwater microbial communities from meromictic Lake La Cruz, Castile-La Mancha, Spain - LaCruzMarch2015_14.5m | ecosystem: Environmental > Aquatic > Freshwater > Lake | place: Spain: Castile-La... | reverse complement strand
AGGCGAAGGCGAAGGCGAAGGCGAAGGCGACCCACGACGCCGGCTGCGCCTCAATGAAGCAGCCTGCAGCAACGACTTCGTCGAAATCTTCAACCCCACGGCCAACGACGTCGTCCTCGCTGGCGTCACCGTCTCTGACCGCAGCACCGATCCAGGCCGCGCCATCCCGGTGGGCGACGTCGTTTTCGCCGGCGGCTTCGTCACGGTGACGCCGTCGACGTTTGGCATTGCCTGCGATGAGGGGGTCACCCTCTTTGTCGACGGCCTGCCCATCGACGGGCTTGATTTGGCGGCCCTGCCCCACGGCGGCAGCATCGGTCGCATCCCCGACGGAGCCGACAGCGTCGTCGCCACCACGGCCACGCCCGGCACCGCCAACCGGCCCTTTGAGGATCCCCTCGACGGACTCTTCTCGGTCTTTGGCGAGCCCATCCGCATCGAGCTGACGGTGCCGGCTGCCAGCGAACAATCCCTGCGCGACGACGGCTACACCTTCGTCGAGGGCACCATCACGGTCACCGACGTCGACGGCGTCGTCGAGGGCCCCATGGTGACGGGCCTGCGCAAGAAGGGTCGCATCGGCAGTTTTCGCGACTTTGATCAAAAGATGGCCTGGAAGATCGACCTCGACCGCTTTGTCCCCGGCCAGAAGCTGCGCGGCCTCGAGAAGCTCAACCTCAACAACCTCGTGCAGGATCCCTCGGCGGTGCGGGAGTTCATGGCCTACACCGTCTTTGCCGCCGTCGGCGTGCCCACGCCGCGTGTCGGCTATGCCGACCTGTTTGTGAACGGTGAGGCCACGGGCACCTACCTGCTCATCGAGGCCACCGACGACGATGTGTTTTTGGAGCGGAACTTCCCGGTGACCCGCGCCCTGTTCGAGGGCCAGTATGGCCAGGACCTCTTCCCCGGCACCGCCGGCGACTTCGACCAGGACGCGGGCTTGCCGGAGGAGGTCGCGGCCCTGGCAGATCTCATCACGCGCCTTGAGAATGCCGGTGACGACGTCGTCGCCGCCCTCGACCCCATCCTTGATTGGGACGGCATCTTGAACCAGATGGCTGTCGAGGTCTTCATCGGCCACTGGGACGGCTACGGCCCCACCCGCAACAACTATTTCCTCCACCTCGACGGCGACGGCCGCTTCACCACCCTGCCCTGGGGCGTGGACCAGACCTTCGCCTACGACCTGCCCCTGTACGAAGGGCAAGGCCTGCTGTTGCAGCGCTGCATCGCCGACGTCCCCTGCCGCGCCCGCTGGGAGCAGGCCCTGCTGGGGGTCGCCGCCGCCGCCGAGGCGCTGCTGGCCGACGGCTTCGACGACGACGTCACCCTGCTGGCCGACCTCTGCCTCGATCGCTTCGCCGACGATCCGCGCCGGGAGTGGAACCACCAGGACATCCCGTTTCTCGCCGAGGACTCCCTGAACTTCCTGCGCAACCGCATCGCGTTTGTGCGCGAGGACCTGGCGTGCACCCTTGACCCGGCGTCGGACACCGACGGCGATGGCCGGGCCTGTTCCCTGGACTGCAACGAAGGCGACCCGGCCATCCATGTGGGCGCCGAAGAAGTGTGCGGCAACGACGTCGACGAAGACTGCAGCGGCCGCTTCGACGACGCCGACGGCTGCCCCGACTGCGTGGCCGACGCCAGCGACGCCGCCCGCCCCTTGCTCATCTGCCGGGTCACGCGGCCCTACCCCGATGCGGCCGCCAACTGCGCCGCCCAGGGCATGCGCCTGGTGTCGATGCGCTCCGCCGAGGACAACGAGGCCGTCTTCAACCGCGCCCTGCGTCGGCTGGGGGATCAAGCCTGGTGGATTGGCCTCGACGACAGCACCGTCGAGGGCCGCTACGACTTCAGCGACGGTCGGAGCTGGACCCCGCCCGACAGCGCGCCCTTCACCAACTGGGCGAGCGGCGAACCCAACGACGCCGGGGGCGACGAAGACTGCGGCCACGTCTGGGGGTTCATCTCCGAGTGGAACGACATCCCCTGCGGCGTCGCCTTCGCCTCGGTGTGCGAACCGGGCAACTGACTCAAGCGCTTCGCGCCTGATGGTCATGCCTGCCAACCGCTGGCGCCGTTGACCTGCCAACTCCGCCCAGCGTCGACGCCCCAGGCAGCGCCATGCTGCTGCATGGCGCCGGCTGTCAGACCGTCATGTCAGCTGTTGTGGACGTAGCCGAGCTTGCGCAGGCCGGCGCCCGTCTGGGTCCAGTCCTTCTCGACCTTGGCGAAGAGCTCGAGATGGACCTGGCATTGCAGCAGGTGCTCGAGTTCCTGGCGGGCTCGCTGGCCGATGGCCTTGATCTGCGCGCCGCCCTTGCCGATGACGATGACCTTCTGGGAGTCCTTCTCGACGACGATCAGGGCCGCGATGTGCACCAGGGGTTTGCGCACGTCGTCACGGCGGGTCTCATCGAACAGCTCGACGATGACGGCGGTGCGGTAGGGGATCTCTTGCTTGAGCTCGAGCATGACCTTTTCGCGGATGAGCTCGGCGGCGATGTCGCGCTCGCTCTGGTCGGTCAGGGTGTCTCTGGGCAGGAGGAACGGGGCCTCGGGCACGAGCTTCGACAACTCGGCCACCAGCGACGCCAGGTTCTCCTTCTTGTGGGCAGAGACGGGGACGAAGCCCGCGAAGTGACCGCTGGCGCCCCAGGCCTGCAGCATGGGCAGCAACGCGGCTTTGTCCTCGAGGACGTCGATCTTGTTGATGACCAGCACGATGGGCTTCTTGGGCATGCGCTGGATGAGGCGGGCCAGGGCTTCCTCGTCGGACTTGAAGATCTTCTGGCTCTTGCGATCGGCCTCCACCATGAAGACGACGACGTCGACTTCCTTGGCAGCGTCGGTGGCCTCTTCGATCATGAACGACAGCAGACCGCCCTGCTCCTCATGGAGTCCGGGGGTGTCGACGAAGACGAGCTGGGTATCGCCCTCGGTGAGGATGCCCCGGAGGGTCCGCCGGGTGGTCTGGGGCTTGTGGGTGGTGGCCGCGATCTTTTGACCGAGCAACGCGTTCAGCAGCGACGACTTGCCGACGTTGGGCCGCCCGATCAGGGCCACGGTGCCGCAGCGGGTGGGGCCGCCGGTGCCTTCACTCGCCACAGGCTCCGGACGTGGACGAGGCTTTGAGGGAGCTGCCTTCTGGGACGGCGCCGCCTTCGGTGACGGCGACGACTTCGGCGACGGCGCCAACTTTGACGACGGCGCGGACTTCGACGGCGGCGCGGACTTCGACGTCGGCGCCGACTTCGACGACGGCGCGGACTTCGACGCTCCCGGCTTGGCGGGCCCGGACTTCGGCGCTCCCGGCTTGGCGGGCCCGGACTTCGACGCTCCCGGCTTGGCGGGCCCGGACTTCGACGACGGCGCCGACTTCGACGACGGCGCCGACTTCGGCGCCCCCGGCCTGGCCGGCCCAGACTTTGACGGCGCCGATTTCGACTTCGCCGACGGCGCCGACTTCGACGACGGCGCCCCTGGCCTGGCCGACCCCTTGGCGGGCGACGGCTTCGAGGCCTTCGGGCCAGACTTCGGGGCGGACTTCGGGGCGGAGGCGGGCGTCTTCTTCGTCGGCATATGGCCGACACCCTTCCCCGTCGACGTCGACCTGTCGAGGGCCTCGGTGGCGCCCGCGGCCTCCCGGCTGCGGGCGCATCCCCGGCCCCGCGGCAGGCTCACACCACGATGTTCACCAGGCGACCCTTGATGACGATGACCTTCTTGGGGGGCTTGCCCTCCATGAATTTCTGCACCGTCGGCGACGCCAGGGCGATGGCCTTGACGGCCTCGTCGTCGGCGTTGGCGGGGACCGACACCTCGTCACGGCGCTTGCCGTTGACCTGCACCCCCAGGGTGAGGGTGTCGTCGATGCAGAGGGCCTCGTCGTGGGCGGGCCAGCCTCGCTTGCACACGAGCCCCTCGCCGCCCAGGCGAGCCCACAGCTCCTCGGCGATGTGGCTGGCGTAGGGCGACAGCACCTCGCACAACGACAGCAGGATCGAGCGCGGCAGGGTCGCTGTCGACGTCGCTTCGTTCACAAACGTCATCATCTGGCTGATGGCGGTGTTGAAGCGCAGGGCGTCTGTGTCCTCGGAGACCTTCTTGATGGTCTTGTGCAGCAGCTTGTTGAGCACCGGCTCCGTTGAGGCGTCAGCGTCGGTGACCCGCTTCTGCAGGGACCCGTCCTCTTCGTTGACGACGAGGCGCCAGGTGCGCCCGAGGAAGCGCGACACGCCCTCGACGCCGCTCATCTGCCAGGGCTTCACCTGTTCGAGAGGACCCATGAACAGCTCGTACAGTCGCAGGGCGTCGGCCCCGTACTGCTCGATGACGTCGTCGGGGCTGACCACGTTGTAGCGGCTCTTGGACATCTTCTCGATCTGGGTCTTCAGCTGGACGCCGGTGGCCTTGGCGAAGGACTTGCCGTCCCGCTCCTCGACGTCGTCGTAACCGTAGTATTTGCCGGCCTCGTCCTGATGGGAATAGGCCAGAATCATGCCCTGATTGAAGAGCTTCTGAAACGGCTCCTTGGTCGAGACCAGACCACAGTCAAACAGCACCTTGTGCCAGAACCGGGCATACAGCAGGTGCAGCACGGCGTGCTCGACGCCGCCGACGTAGAGGTCGACGGGCATCCAGAACTTCTCGAGGGCTGTATTCCAGGCCGCGTCGGTGTTCTTGGGATCAATGTAGCGCAAATAGTACCAACACGAGCCCGCCCACTGGGGCATGGTGTTGAGCTCGCGGGTGGCCATGCGGCCGTCGGGCAGCTTGACCCGCAGCCAGTCCTCGCCGGCCCGACCAAGGGGCGGCCGACCGTCGCCCGTGGGCTTGTACTCATCGATGGGGGGCAAAACGATGGGCAGCTCGCTCTCGTCGACAGCGATGATTTCGCCGTCGTCGGTGTGCAAGATGGGGAAGGGCTCGCCCCAGTAGCGCTGCCGCGAGAACAGCCAGTCGCGCAGCTTGTACTGCACGCGGCGGCTGCCCCAGCCCACGTTCTCGACGTGGTCGATCATGTGGGCCTTGGCTTCATGGGTTGAAAGCCCGGTCAGGAAGGCCGAGTCGATGGCGATGCCGTCGTCGCAGAAGGGGGCGACGTCGATGGCCACGGGCAACTCGCCCTCGACGGGCTTCACCACCTGCTTGATGGCGATGCCCATGGTCTTGGCAAACGCGTGGTCGCGTTCGTCGTGACCGGGGACGGCCATGATGGCGCCGGTGCCGTAGGTCGACAGCACGTAGTCGGCGATCCACACCGGGATCTGCTCGCCGGTGGCGGGATTGATGGCGTAGGTGCCGGTAAAGACACCGGTTTTCTCCTTGGCCAAATCGGTGCGGGCCAGGTCGGTTTTTTGCGACGCCGTGTGCACATAGGCATCGACGACGGCTTTTTGGCCGGGGGTCGTGATGGCCGCGACCAGGGCGTGGTCGGGGGCGAGCACGCAGTAGGTGGCGCCAAACAGGGTGTCGGGCCGGGTCGTGAAGACGCGGAATGAGGCCTCGCCCTTGTTGGGGTGGCTGGTGTCGTGGGTGATGACGACGCGGAAGTCGACCTCGGCCCCCTCGGAGCGCCCGATCCAGTTGCGCTGCATCTCCATGACGCCCTCGGGCCAGTCGAGGCCGTCGAGGTCGTCGAGGAGGCGCTGGGCGTAGACCGGGATCTTGAGCATCCACTGCTTCATGGTCTTGCGCTCAACGACGTCACCGGTCTCGACATATTTGCCGTCTTTGACCTCTTCGTTGGCGAGGACCGTGCCCTGGGCGGGGCACCAGTTGACGGCGACCTCGGCGAGGTAGGCGAGGCCCTTTTTGTGGAGCTGCAGGAAGATCCACTGGGTCCAGCGGTAGTAGTCGACGTTGGAGGTGTCGACCTCGCGCTCCCAGTCGTAGCTGAAGCCCAGGCGCTTGATCTGCCGACGGAAGTTGTCGGTGTTGCGCTTGGTGATGATGGCTGGGTGAATCCCGTCGCGCATGGCGGCGCGCTCGGCGGGCAGACCAAAGGCATCCCAGCCCATGGGGTGCAGCACGGCGAAGCCCTTCATGCGCTTCAAGCGGGCCACGACGTCGGTGGCCGTGTAGCCCTCGGGGTGGCCCACGTGCAGGCCGGCCCCCGACGGATAGGGGAACATGTCGAGGACATAGAACTTGGGTTTGCCCTCCAGTTCAGAGAGGTCGCTCGGGGTGCGGAAGGCTTTGGCCTCGTCCCAGGCGGCTTGCCACTTCGGTTCGATGTCGGCGGGCGTGTAGCGCATGGGGCGCGTCTAGCAGGCTCGTTTGTCGTTGTGCAGGCGCCTGACAGCGTGGGGCGTCTGCCGCCAGAAAAGCCGCAGGCTCCCGAAGCGTGATGCCTCGGGAGCCTGGGTGAGCCTCGGAGGGCCAGATTGGCAGCCCACGCTAAATCACTGAAGAATAAAGACTATTCGACGATGGCGAGGTCCACGCGGCGGTTCTGGGCCTTGCCCTTGCGGGTGCTGTTGGGGGCCAGGGGTCGGGTCTCGCCATAGCCCTCGGACTCAAGCCGGCTCGCCTCCACCCCGCGAGCCACCAGGGCCGTGAGGACCGCCTTCGCCCGCCGCTTCGACAGCTCGAGGTTGGCCCCGTCAGCGCCGTCGCTGTCGGTGTGGCCCTCGATGCGCACCTTCTTCACCTCGGCGTGGGCCTTCAGCACCAGGGCCACCTGGTCGAGGAGGGAGAAGCTGCGCTGCTGAATGGTGTCGCGGCCGGCGTCGAAAAAGACCGTCTCCTTGAGCTCAATCTTGTCCTTGGTGACGACGACCAGGACCTTGCCGGCGTCGGGGCAGCCATCCTCGTCCTTGACGCCGTTGATGGTCTCGGGCTCCGTCGGGCAGCTGTCGGCGGCGTCGGTGATGCCGTCGTTGTCGGTGTCGGGGCAGCCTTCCATGGCGGCGATGCCGGCCACGTCGGGGCAGCGGTCGTTGGCGTCGGCGATGGCGTCGCCGTCGCTGTCGGGGCAGCCCTTCGTCGCCGGCGTGCCGGGCTTGTCGGGGCAGGCGTCGTCGGCGTCTTTGACGGTGTCACGATCCCGGTCGTCCTCGGGGCAGCCCTTGCGGTCGGCCACGCCGGCCACCTCGGGGCAGACGTCGACGTCGTCGGCGAAACCATCACCGTCGGTGTCGGGGGGCGGACAGCCGTCGAAGCGGTCAAGGCCGGCCACGATGGGGCAGCTGTCGCGGGCATCGACGATGCCGTCGCCGTCGTTGTCGTTGTCGGGGCAGCCATCGTCGTCCTGGAAGGCGTCGGTGTCCTCGGCGTCGTTGGGACAGCTGTCGCTGACGTCGGGGAAGCCGTCGCCGTCGTTGTCCGGGTCGGGGCAGCCATCGCTGTCTTCAAAGGCATCCCGGTCCTCCGGGGCGGTGGGGCAGTCGTCGTCGCTGTCGGGGACGCCGTCGAGGTCGGCATCCGTGGTGTTGCGCAGGGCCCAACGCAGACCGAGGCCCGCGCGGGCGTCGGGGGTCCCAAAGCCGCCAATGAGGCCGACGCCGCCGTAGCCGTACAGGGACAGGGGTCCCCAGAGGTCCACCTGGGCGCCGAGGAGGGCCTCGCTGGGCACGGTGTTCAAGGCCTCGCCAGCGGCCGGCAACGCCGTGGGATTGGCGGCGGCGCTGATGGTGGCGTCGAGCTGCAGGGGCAGGACGACGAGCTCCAGGATCTCCTGCTCGGGACGAAAGCGGTAGCCGAGGTTGGCGGCCAGTTTGACCGGGCCGAGGATTTTGCCGACGGCGACCTCGGGGGCGAACGTGAAGGCCCCCTCGCCGAGGTAGCTGTCGCCGGGGAAGCCGGTGGGGATGGTGATGGTCGGAATGATGGCCAGGGTGATGAGCTGATCCTGCTCCCGCAGCACGCGGATCTTCGGCATGAGGCGGAAGTCGCCGACGCCGATGAAGCTCGGGTCCTTGATCCCGGCGATGGCCGCCCCGAGGGCCGCGGTGTCCCGGGTCTGAAACAACGTCACCGGCACATCAAGGCCGAGCTGCACCCAGTCAAAGAGGCTGATGGCCCCCACGACGTTGCCGTGGACCCGGTGGGCCACCAGGGCCGCCTGGCGCACGCCGTCCTCGGACAACACCAGGGGATTCAACTCGTAGCCGAGCTGCAGACCGACATCGGCGTCAAGGTGGTTGCCGACGCCGGCCCATTCCACGTCGACGAGGCTCTCCTGGCTGATGCCGGGCCGGAAGCGTTCAATGGGGAAGGTCGCCAGCTCCTGGGCCGTGGCCGAGGTGGCGAGCCCGAGCCCCAGGACGAGGCCGGGGACCAGCATCGTGGCGAGACCCGCCGCCGGCGCCCGCCGACGTCGACGACCGATGGCCAGACCACCAAGCAGCGTGGCCAGCCCGAACAGCGGCAGAGGGCCGGTGCCCTGGCTGCAGCTCGACAACACGCCGCCGCCGCTGACCGCAAACTCGCCTTCGCCTTCACCTTCACCTTCACCTTCACCTTCACCTTCACCTTCACCTTCGCCCTCACCTTCGCCCTCGCCTTCACCTTCGCCTTCGCCCGTCTGGCAGGCATCGTTGTCGATGGCGGGGGTGCAGGGGTCGAGGTGGTCGGCGACGCCGTCGCCATCGGTGTCGCGGGGATTGGTGGGGTCGGCACCGATTTCGTCCCCGGTGAGGGTGAAGTCGTTGTCGTCGTCGGGGTCGAGGGCATCAATGAATCCATCGCCGTCGGTATTGATGGCGTTGTCGACGTCGCCGCCCACTTCGAAGCCGTCGTCGAGGCCGTCGCCGTCGCTGTCGGCGTTGTCGAAGGCGGTCCCGAGCGAGGCCTCTTCGGCATTGCTCAGGCCGTCGCCGTCGCTGTCGAAGGCATCGCAGGCGGCGTTGGTGCGCGAGGGGTCGCAGGGGTCCACGGGATCGCTGGGGGCGGCCACTTCGACGCCGTCGTCGAGGCCGTCGCCATCGGTGTCGACAAGCAATGGGTCGGTGTTGAGGCCGACCTCGACGCCGTTGTCGATGCCGTCGCCGTCGCTGTCGAGGTCGTCGCAGGCGCTGTTGGTGCGAGCCGGCAGACAGGGGTCAAGGGGACTGGTGTCGGGGCCCGCCGAACAGATGGCGCCCACCGCGATGGAGCCGTCGCAGAGGCCGTCGCCGTCGGTGTCGGGGTTGAGGGGATTGGTGGCGGGGACGCCGGTGCGTTCGCTGCCATTGGTCAAGCCGTCGTCGTCGCTGTCGACGGCGTCGCAGGCACCGTTGTCACGACCAGGCACGCAGGGGTCCACGGGGCTGGTGTCGGGGCCCGCGCGGCACACGACGCCGACCGCGATGCTGCCGTCGCAGACGCCGTCAAAGTCGGTGTCGGGGTTCTGGGGATTGGTGGCGGGGACGCCGGTGCGTTCGCTGCCATTGGTCAAGCCATCGCCGTCGCTGTCGACGAGGTCGCAGGCGCTGTTGTCACGAGCGGGCACGCAGGGGTCCAGGGGACTGGTGTCGGGACCGGCGCGGCACGCAGCACCCACCGCGATGCTGCCGTCGCAGACGCCGTCAGCGTCGGTGTCGGGATTGAGGGGATTGGTGGCGGGCACCCCGGTGCGTTCACCGCCGTTGGTCAGGCCGTCGCCGTCGCTGTCGACGAGGTCGCAGGCGCTGGTGTCACGACCGGGCACACAGGGGTCCACCGGGTTGGTGTCGGGACCCGCGAGGCAGATGGCGCCCACGGCGATGCTGCCGTCGCAGACGCCGTCAAAGTCGGTGTCGGGATTGAGGGGATTGGTGGCGGGCACCCCGGTGCGCTCGGTGCCGTTTTGCAGGCCATCGCCGTCGCTGTCGACGAGGTCGCAGGCGTTGTTGTCCCGCGATGGATCACAGGGATCGAGAGGGTCGGTGACGTTGCCGACTTCGTCACCGTCGCTGCCGCCATCACCGTCGCTGTCGGGGTTGTTGCGGTCGGTGCGGTTGGTGTCTTCGTCGACGTTGATGAGGCCGTCCCCGTCGCTGTCGAAAGCGTCGCAGGCGGCGGTGGTGGCCGACGGATCACAGGGGTCGAGGGGATCGGTGCCGGCGGCGACTTCATCGCCGTCGTTGTCGCCGTCACCGTCGGTGTCTGGGTTGTCGCGATCGGTGCCCGCGGTGTCTTCGTCAGCGTTGACGAGGCCGTCCCCGTCGCTATCGAAAGCATCACACGCCGCGTTGGTGGTGGAGGGGTCGCAAGGGTCGAGGGGATCGCTGGGGCCAGCCACTTCGTCGCCGTCGTCGACGCCGTCAGCGTCGCTGTCGGGCAGGCGGGGGTTGGTGCCACGCACGCCCTCGTCGGCGTTGGTGAGGCCGTCGCCGTCGAAGTCGCCGCCGGCGCAGGCCACGGCATTGGCATTGGGCACGCAGGGGTTGGCGTTGTCGACGTCGGCTTCGTCGTTGACCTCGTCGAGGTCGGCGTCGGCGGTGGCGGAGTCGCGGGCGTCGATGACGCCGTCACCGTCGGCATCGATGGGCGTGAGGTGGTTGGCCCCCACCTCGACACCGTCTGGCTTGCCGTCGCCATCGGTGTCAGCGACGGCCGGGTCGGTGCCGAGGAGGGTCTCGACGCTTGAGGGCAGGCCATCGCCGTCGGGGTCGGTGTCACAGGTGCTGGGGATGCCGACGCAGGCCTCGCCGGCCTCCACCTGGCAGAGGGCCGAGCAGCCGTCGCCGTCGACGGCATTGCCGTCGTCGCAGGTCTCGACGCCCGTGCTGGTGCGCTCAACGACGCGGTTGCCACAGGCCTGGGCCGGCGCCGCCGCACAAATCTCCATCGGCTCCCCCACGCGGTCGGCGCAGTCGAGGGTGGTGTCCCAGCGGGGCCGCTCAACGCGGGGCACGCCGAGGACCTCGAAGAACGTCGGGATGGCGCCAGGCACCGTAGCCTGGCTGACGTCGCTGCCGCCGGCGCCCGCCACGGGGGTGGTGGGGTTGGCGCCGGTAAAGGTCACCTCGCGGTCGGCGAAGAAGACCTCGCTGACGGCCTGGCCGCCCTGCTCCCAGTAGACAAGCTCGATGGGGTAGACGCCGGCGTCGGCGAAGGAGACCCGGCGGGAATCCACCTGGGGACCACGGTTGGCGTTGAAGACGGCGACGTCGACGCCCCCCACCTGCAGGCGGTAGCCGTCGTCGGAGTTGATGAGGAAGGTCTTGATGCCCGGGGTGGTGATGTGCAGGGAGCCCCGCAGCCGGATGGCGGCGCCCTCGAACTGGGCGACGGTGCCGCCGCCCTCCTGGGCCGCCTGGCTCGTGCAGAGCACGCCCCCGTTGCGGGTCCAGGGGGCCGTGATGCTGGCCCCGAAGGGTGTGACGACGGCGGCGTTGCGATCGTCGATGTCGGCGAAGGGCACCAGCTCGTGAAAGCTCGGGTCGGGGACGAAGCGGTCGGTGGTGGCCGTCAGCAGCCCCTCGCTCTGGGCCACGGTGCCGGGGAAGCCCCCGCGGTTGGCCTTCACAAACAGACCGCAGAAGCCGTCGGTGTGGGTCAAGGACGCCGGATCTGCGGCGCCGTCGCCGTCGAGGTCGAGGCGGGCGGTGGCGGGGATGGCGCTCACGGTCCCGGCCGCAGGGGCCGTCTGGGCCACGGCGGCGACGGAGAACGAAACAACGACGGCACAGAAAAGGGCGGAACGCATGGCGGGACCATCCCAAATGCCGTGCCACCCCGCCTGTTTCTGGCACCGCAGGGGGACGCCATTTTCGAGGTCCACCGATCCTCAGAATCGGGTGTCAACACCACGATTTCCGCAGCTGGCGGCCGTTGCTCCCGGAATTACGGAGGTTTTCGGCAGTGGGGTGCAAACACCCCAGTGTGAGCCAAACACCTCAGCCCTGGTGGGGCGGCAGGGCCGGCGGCGTCGGCGGGGGTGGAGCCTGCCAGTTCTCGATCCGCCAGCCCCGACGGACGGCCAGGCGGCGCAGACGGGGATCGGGGTCCACCGCCACGGGTTCGCCGACGACCTCGAGCATCGGCAGGTCGCTCATGCTGTCGGTGTAAAACGAACACTCGCTGAGGGCGACGCCCACCTTGGCGGCGACAGTCTCGGCGTGGGCCACCTTGCCGGCGCCAAAGCACAGGGGACGCACCGCCCGGCCCGTGAAGATGCCGTCGTTGGCCTCAAAGCGATTGGCCAGGAAGCCGTCGACCTTGAGGGTGTCGCTCAGGGGCGCCGACATGTAGTTCGACGACGACGTCAGCAGGAAGATCAGGTCGCCGCGGGCCTTGTGGGCGGCGATGGCCGTCAGCGCCTGGGGCTTGACCGTCTGCTCCACCTCTTCGCGGTAGAAGCGCAGGGTCTGGTCGATGACGTCGCGCTCGCTCTTGCCGCGCAACGTCGCCACGGCCTCGTCAATCAGCGATTCGAGGTCGACGTAGCCCAGGTGGTACAGGCCCACCCAGAACGACACCCGCAGGCCCTGCAGGCGCGAGATGTTGCCCTCGCGCAGCTGACGCCGCACCCACAGGGCGGCGGAGTTCACGCCCAGGATGGTCTTGTCGACGTCGAAGAACGCGATGCTGCCCACTCAGCGACCAAGCCAGGCCGTCCGGCGGGCCACGGCCTCGGGGGAGGCGTGCTCGTCGAGGCTGAACCAGGCGGCCTTCTTCTCGGGGGCGCCCAGCACGACGTCGACCTCGAAGAGCTCGTCCCGGCGGAAGGCGTGCATCTTGACGCGCTCGCCGGGGGCCCGTTCACCAATGACGCGGTAAAGCGACGAGCGCCCGACCCGCAGGCCGTCGACGGCGATGATGACGTCGCCAGCGGCCAGACCCGCGATCTGGGCAGCACCACCGTCGTGGACCACGCTCAGGTGGGCGCCGTCTTCGCCGCTGCCGAGGGTGACGTCGATGGTGGCCCGCTTGTCGGCGTCCTTCTTGCCGGCCTTGCCACCCTGGTCGCTGTCGCCGTCGAGGGGACGCAGGTGCATGCGGATGCCGTAGGGCTCGAGCAACCCGCCGAGGGGCACGTCGTTGGTGCCGCGCAGGTACTCGTCGAAGAAGGGCTGCAGGTCGACGCCGGCAATCTCTGACGCCACAGCTTCGACGCCGTCTTCGGGGACGCCCTGCCCGCGACCGTCGACGTTGTCGCCGTAGCGGACAAACAGCAGGCGCATGACGTCGTCGAGGGAGCGGGTGTCGTTGGTGGCGGCGCGAATCGTGACGTCGAGGGCCAGACCCACCAGCGAGCCCTTGGTGTAGTAGCTGACCTGGCTGTTGGGCGTGTTCTCGTCCTGCCGGTAGTACTTGATCCAGGCGTCCCACGAGGAGTCCACGAGGGGCATCTTGAAGCGCCCCGACCAGCGCAGCACGCGGGTCACAGTGCGGCCGAGCAACTCCAGGAAGCTGTCGACGTCGATGACGCCGCAGCGCACCAGGGCGAGGTCGTCGTAGTAGCTGGTGAGCCCTTCAAACGCCCACAGCAGGCGGGTGTGGTTCTCCGTGCGCAGGTCGTAGGGGGAAAACGCCGCCGGCTTGATGCGCTTGACGTTCCAGGTGTGGAAGTACTCGTGGGAACACAGGCCCAGAAAGCCGCGGTAGGCGTCGGTGGGCTCGGTCATGCCAGGGGGCGGCAGGTCTCCCCGCTTGCACAGCAGCGACGTCGACGCCCGGTGCTCCAGGCCGCCGTAGCCGTCGCCCACGGCCGTGGTCAGAAACAGGTAGCGGTCCATGGGCGCCCGCTCGGTGCCGTGGAACATCTTGACGTGCTCGTCGCAGATGAGCTTCAGGTCCCTGGCCAGCCGGGCCCCGTCGAACCGGGTGCGACCGGTGATGGCCATGGCGTGGGGCACGAGACCGGCTTCGAATTCGACGACGTCAAACGTCCCCATCTCGACGGGATGGTCACACAGCTCGTCGTAGTCCTTGGCCCGGTAGCGACCAAAGCCGCCGGTGGAGCCCGTCATGCGCACATCGACGGGGGTCAACGTCGTCGCGACCTTCCAGCCCTTGCAGCGGTCGTCGGCGGGGGGCTCGATGACGACGTCACAGGGTTCGTCGATGCGGCCGTCGACGGCGAGGAACACGCTCGGCCCGTTGAAGAAGGCGTGGGTCAAGTCGAGGTGGGCAGCCCGCACGCTGAGGTCCCAGGCGTAGACGACGGCGGTGACGGTGACGCTTTTTTTGCCGGCGGCGTCGATGACCCAGGTGTGCTTGTCGGTCTTGTCGATGGTGGTGGGGGCGCCATCAGCGCTCGCCTTCACCGTCACAACGTGCCGCGAAAATTCCCGCACCATGTAGCTGCCGGGGATCCACACCGGCAGCCAGACCTTCTGCCGGGCGGCGGGCCCCTCGATGGTGAGGGCAACCTCGTAAAGGTGGGCCGACGGGTTTTTCGGGGTGATGCGATAGGTGATCGAGGCCATGGCTGCGGGCTAGCAGGAAATGATCATTTGTTCATCGGCTGCATGTCCTCAGGCGAGGTCGAGGAGGTCCTTGAGGAGCTCGATGGCCTCCAGGGCGTTGGGGCGCCTGGCGGGATCCTTCTGCAGGAGCCGCAACACGAAGGCGTCGACGCCGCCGGGGAGGCTGGGGTTCTTGTGGCTGGGGGGCACCGGCTGTTTGAGGTGCATGATGGCCACCTTCATAAGGTCGCCGTCGGGGCTGATGAACGGCACCTGCCCGGTGAGCAGCTCGTACAGCATGATGCCCACAGCGTAGACGTCGGCGCGGCCATCGTAGGGCGTGCCCCGCAAGCGCTCGGGGGCAAGGTAGGCGGGTGAGCCGGCGACGACGCGGCTGCTGGCCTCGCTGTCCCCCGTCATATGACCGATGGGGATCTCCACCCCGACGTCGACGAGCTTGGCGACGCCGAAGTCGAGGACCTTGACGGTCTCCCCCTTGCCGCTCTTGTGCAGCATCACGTTGGCAGGCTTCACATCCCGGTGGATGACGCCTTCGGCGTGGGCGGCGGCGAGGGCCTCCAGCACAGGGATCAGAATCTCGACGGCGCGGCCGATGGACACCACCCGCTGCTGGCGGACCAGCTCCTCGACGGTGAGCCCATCGAGGAGCTCCATCACCAAATAGGGCGTGCCGTCTCGGAGGGCGCCGACGTCGTAGACACGGACCGCGTGGGGATGCTGCACGCGGGCGGCGCGGACGCCCTCCCGGCGCAGTTCGTCGTGGCGCTCTTTTTGACGGGCGTCGAGCTGGCTGCCGGTGGGGGGCACGGTGCTGTCGAGGCGTTCGGTGCCGCTGCCCGTGCTGTCGGGATTCAAGAGTTTGACGGCGACGTCGGCCTCAAGGCCCCGGTGGCGGGCCCGCCAGACGACACCGAAGCTGCCCTTGCCAATGGGGCGCAGCAGTTCGTAGCGCCCGTCAATGACGGCGCCCTCAGCGGGGATGAAGATGCCCGAGGGTTCCTCCCACGCCTGGCCGTCGGGGTTGCTGCTGCTGCTGACACCGCTGGTGCGCCCGCCACTGCCCGGTGGCCCGGCCACACCGGGATTGGTCGGGCTGCTCGACGGCGGTGGCGGCATCGCAAAAGGGAGCGAGGCCTTCACCGCCCGCAGCCGGACCAGGACGCGAGCGTGGAGCACCGCGAGGTCGAAGGGCTTTGGAACGTAGTCGTCGGCGCCGAGCTCAAGGGCCTGCACGATGGCGTCGCTCTCGCCGTGGGCGGTGGCGATGATGATGGGCGTCGTGACGCCGGCCTCGCGCACCACCTCGAGGGCCTGCAGTCCGGTCATGCCGGGCATCATGACGTCGAGGACGGCGACGTCGGCCGCACCGGCGAGCAGGTGGTTCACCGCTTCCTGACCCGTGCTGGCCCCGAGGACGGTGAAACCCTTCTTCGTGAAGAATTTCGTCAACAGACCACGGATGCCGTCGTCGTCGTCGGCAATCAGCAGTCGGGGGCCGTCGGCGATCATCCCCCGCAGTGTCAGACGTCCGAGCGGTCGACGCAAACGTTGACGAGAGCGAGACGATGCCGATGTGACAGAAGTCCGGTCGGGCCAGTCGCGGCGGAGGAGCCGCCGCGACGTGGTGCGGATGGTCGTCAGGGAGCAGGAGCAGGAGCAGGAGCAGGTGTGCTGCGCGACGCGGCCAGGCGCTTCTCGCTGTGGACCTTGACCCACGACGTCGCCGCCTTCACGCCATTGTCGACGAGGATGCCGCGCACGAAGACCGGCACCCAACCCTTGAGGGCGATGTCGACGGAGTACTCGACGCGGGAGCGCGCGGGATCATCGGGCAACGGCGTCACCCGCCAGAAGCCGACGGAGTCGTCGAGATCGCTCTTGCGGTCGTAGTCGAGAGTCCAGGTGCCGATGTGGGCGGCGTGGTCGAAGTCGTGGCGGATGAAGTAGTCGATGGCGACGCCAAAGCTCTTGAGGCCGAAGGCGACGTCGGTCCGTCGTCCGGCCTTGTGGTAGATGGCGCAGGACTTCACCTCGGGGATGAAGCGGGGGTACGACGGGTAGTCCTGGATGGTCTGCCAGACGACCTCGACGGGGGCGTCGACGACGAAGACCGCCAGGCCGCGGCCACCGGCTTCGCCCTCGGTCTGGCGCATGACGGGCTTGCCCGAGGCGAGGATGGCCTGGTCGGCGGCGCTCAGCTGCAGGGGGGGCGGATTCGACGGATAGGGCTTGAGGCGGCCCCGGTGCTCGTGGGGAGTGCTGGCGTCGGCGGCGACGGCCGGCGCCGACCCTGACAGCGTCGCCAGCAGCATGGTGGCCGACAGCATGGCGACGAAGGGGGCGGTCAGAGCAGGCTGGCGGGTGCGCATGAAGACCTCCAAAGTTCTGATGCTTCTTCGGCTGGCGCCGAAGAAGATGTGAATCCGTAGGTCTTTGTCGCACATGTGTGGCACGCGCGCACCGGCCGTCTGACGGAGCACCACGGCGGGGCGCGCACCGGATATTCTCCGGGATGTCGAGGGCTTCCATGCTGAAACGTTCCTGGTCGGTGGCTTCGCTTGTCTGTGGTGTGTCGGCGCTGGCCGCCGTCGGGGGCTGTCCTGACGAGGTCCTCGTGGTGGATCCGGGCGGTGTGCGCGGCCAGGTCTGCAACCCCATCACGGGGCGACCCGCCGGCAATGCCGCCGTGCGCTGCAGCTACCTCGACGGAGCCGGCACCGAGCAGATCCGGGAGACCACCGCCGACGACCTCGGCAATTTCGAGCTGGCTGGCGTCGGCGACGGCACCCAGACCGTCGAGATCACGACCGCAGAATTCGAGACCTCCTTCTCGGTCACCATCGCCTCCCGCGAGACGGCCCTGCTGGAAGATCCCGCCTGCCGCGACCTCGCGCCGCCGCCCGGCGAGGGCCTCATCACGGGCCAGATCTGCAACCGGCACACGGGGGAGATCGTCACCGACGCCGAGATCACGGTGGTCCTGGCCGACGAGAGCACCCTGACCACCAACACCAACCCCGAAGACGGCACCTTCAGCATCACGGTGCCGTCGGGGACCGTGGTGGTGTCGGTCCAGGCCGAGAACTACCGCAAGACCTACGTCGTCGAGGTGGAGAGCGAAGGCATCCACAACGTCGAGCAGAGCACCGACTGCGCCATCCCCGACCCCCTGTCGACGGGGTTCATCATCGGCAAGGTCTGCGCCCCCGGCACCGCCGACCAACCCCTGGCTGGCGCCATCATCAGCGCCCGCTACACGGGGGCCGACGGCTCCACCTACTTTGAGGGCCCCTACGAGAGCCTCGCCGACGGCAGCTTCATCATCGACCCCATCGGGCCCACCGTGGCCACCAACGTCGTCGTCAAGGCCGAGAAGGACGACTTCGTCTTCTCCTGGAACGTCGACCGCGTGTCGGCCCGGGTGGACGACATCGACGGCGTCAACCTCACCGCCGACATCGCCTGCCAGCCCCTGCTGCCCGACGACGACCGCGCCTACCTCGTGGTGGAGGGCCAATACGACCGCATCCAGGACGTCCTCTCCCGCATGGGCCTGGAAAACGTCGACCTGCACGACGGCATCCCGGCGACGTTGAATTGGGCCGAAGACCTCTTTCAGACCCAGGACATCATCAACGGCTACGACGTCGTCTTCGTCAACTGCGGCGTCGAGGAGCTTGAACTGGCCCGGGGCTTGTCCGCCAACGCCATCCGCAACATCCGCCGCTACGTCGAGCAGGGCGGCTCCCTCTATGTGTCGGACTGGGCCTATGAGCTCATCGAGCAGGCCTTCCCGGAGAAGATCGACTTCTTCGGCCCCGACGACGCCCACGACGGCGCCCAGGTCGCCATCGGCGGCGCCTACATCGCCCGGGTCATCGACCCCGACCTCGCCGCCCAGGTCACAGGCGAGATGACCATCGACTTCCAGTTCCAGCTGGGGTCGGTCATCAGCCAGGTGGCCGACGACGTCACCATCTACCTCGAGACCGACATGCAGTACCGGCGCGACGGCAACATCGCCGACCTGCTGCCCGACACCCCGGTGACCGTGGGCTTCCGCCATGGCCTGGGCAAGGTCATCTTCACGTCCTTCCATCAGGAAGACGACGAGACCCTCGACGGCCCCGAAGACGCCGTGCTGCGCTACCTCGTGTTTGAGCTCTGACGAGCAGTCGGGCTCAGGATGCAGACGCAGGAGCGGGGGCAGGTCCCCCGCTTTTTTTGGCTGTCAGCGCCTCGGCAGCACGATCTCCGACAGGGGGGCCCGGGCCGGCCGGAAGGTGTTGACGACGTGGTCGTCCTCGTAGCCGAGGGCGACCCCGCACAACAGGCGCCACTCATCGCCGACGTCGAAGCGGGCCCGCACCAGGTCGGGGTAGCTGCCGAGGACCGCCTGGGCACAGCTCTGAACGCCGTGGGACGTGGCCGACAACAGCATCGCCATCAAGAAGCAGCCGGCGTCGAGGACGGCGTACTCCGCCATGGCCTGGTGGGCGAAGAGGAAGACGGCGGCGGGGGCGTCGAACATGGCGTGGTTGCGCTCGAACTGGCGAGCGCGGCCCTCACTGTCTTCCTTGGCGATGCCGAGGGTGTCGTAGAGCCCATAGCCCGTGGCCCGGCGGCGAGCCTGGAGTTCCGGGGGATAGGTGAAGAGCTGGTTGACGTCGGGGGCCGGCAGGCGGGTCTGGGCAGCCGCGATGAAGTCCTGACGCAACGCATCACACAGATCGCCGCTGGCGACGGCCACCCGCCAGGGCTGGGTGTTGGACCACGACGGCGCCTCGCGGGCATCGAGCAGGATGGCCTCGAGGACGTCGGCGGCGACCGGTCGCGCCGAAAAGGAGCGGCTGCTGTGACGGCGGCGCAGGGCTTCACTGACATCCATGGTGTCCTTCTCTACTCGACGTCGATGGTGCCGACCTTGACGCGGTTGTCGGCGTCGACGACGCCGCGATCCCCCGAGGTGACCGGCAGGCGGGTCTCGCCCCGATAGAAGCCGACCCAGACGTCGTAGACGCCGGCCGGGGCGCCCCGGGGAATGGTCTGCTCGAAGCGATCGCGGATGTGCTCGCCCACCTGCCACAGCCCCGTGCGGTAGCGGCCCCCGCCGGGCCAGTGGTCGGCATTGATGCGGCTCGAGGTGCTCCCCTGGGCGTCGATGTGGACAAAGACCTGCCAGTCGCCGTCGATGACGGCCACAGGGGCGAAATGCAGGGTGATGGCCAGACGGGCCCCGCGGGACAGCGCGACGTCGGGAAGGTCGACGCCACGCAGTTGGATGATGCCGCCAAAGGTGGTGTCAGCCTTCTTCTGCGGCAAGGTTGGCGTGGCGCTGACGATGTCCGACACCGTGCTCCGATCAAACCCTGCCTGCTCGGCGGCCACCCCCCGGGGATGGGGCAAAGCCACAAGCCCCACCACCCAGGCCAGGGCGGGCGTCGCCAACACCACCAGCCAGCGCCGGTCGAACGGGGACCTCATCGACGCTGCTCCAGCACCGACGGCGCCGCTCCGCAGAGCAAACGGTCGATCACCAACTGGACGTTGCCGTTGGTGCGCAGGTCTTTGCGCGCCTGGGCCAGGGCATCGAGGGCGAGCACTTCGTCGAGTTCGCCCCCCGGGGCCGGCGCCCCGCCCCGGGCCCGCAGGGACGTGATGAGGACCCGCTCGGTGGCCAGGATGACGGCTTCCACCTCCAGACGATCTTTGCCGAGGCTCTCGGCCACCCGCAGGCGCTCGCCGAGATCCTGACCGAGCTGCTTGAGCAACAGGCCCCCACGGACCTGCTCCGCCGCCGGGCGGAGGCTGCCCTCGCCATCGTCCATCACCGCCGGCACCGACGATGCCCCCTCCCGGGCCCTGGCGGCCCGCAGGTCGGCGTCGGGGACCTGGAGGCGCCGGAGGATGGCGGCCAGGGAGGCCTCCGTCAGGGGCGAGAAGGCGAGGCGCAGGCAACGGGACCCGATGGTGGGCAGCACCGCCCGGGCTCCGGGCACGATCAGAATGAGGACGGTGGTGGGGGCGGGCTCTTCCAGCACCTTGAGCAGGGCGTTTTGGGCCTTCTCGTTCATGCGGTGGGCGTCGACGATGATGGCGACGCTGGCCCGCCCTTCGTAGGGACGACGCAGCAAGCGCAGCCCCAGCTCGCGGACGGCGTCGATTTTGATTTCGGCGCTGGGCCGGGCTTTGCCGTCCTTGTCGCCCAGGCCCCGGGAGACGGCCTCGGCCTCGGACATGACGATGTGGAGGTCGGGGTGGCTGCCGCTTTCGACCCGGCGGCATCCCCGGCAGGCGCCGCAACCAAAGGGGAGGGTCTCGTTGGGCGTCCCCCGGAAATCGCACAGGAGCCCCCGGGCGAGCCCCCGGGCGGTCCGCTCACGGCCGACGCCGTCAGGCCCCACAAACAACAGGCCGTGGGCCAGGCGGTCGGCCTTCATGGCCCCCGTCAGCGACGCCACCGCCCGGTCCTGGCCGATGACCAGGGAGCCCGAAGCCGAGGAGAACGAAGTGGAAACAGGAGGCTCCATCCCCCGCCCATACCCTGTCGTGGGCGGCCCGGAAACGACCGCTCGATCGACCTCGATGGGCGGGAGGTTTCCCCGCCCACCCCTCAAGAGACTCACCTCGGCGACAAACCCCAGAGCGGGTTTCTCTTGAGGCTCGAATGCCGCGACCCCGTCGATGCCGTCGTCGATGCCGCCAGCGGTCGCCGCCGGCGTCCCACGGGCCTGATCGCCCCCCGTCGGGGGCCCGTTTCCCGCAGCGCCGGCCGCGAACTCTGTCGCGTCAGCAGCAAAACTTTCGACGTTTGGGACACAGTTGCGTAAATATCTGGTGGCTCCACCAGGCGTTTTTCGCAATTACGCAACTCTGTCCCGCCAGCGACCACTGCGGCGGACCGGGTTTTCTGTTCGCGAAGGCTCTTGAAATGAGATCGGGCAACCCTGTGGAAAACCTGTGGAAAATGAAATGGTCGTCGTCGCCATCTTCGGCGGGGCACCGCGGCCAAACCGGGCAAAATACGACGGGGATTTGCGCAGCCGACCGATCCCGCTCACGGCTCGACGACGACACCGATTCGCTGCACGATGTCTGTGTCGGTTGCGGTGAGCGTGTCGTCGAGAGATCGAGCCCGCCACCCTGCCTGCCCTGGCCCGGACCCCCCGCGGCGATCTGCTGATCGCGGCGGCCGAGCACAGCAGTCAGATGACCCGCAGCTTCGACGGACTTTCAGGGCTGGCGCCGGCAGGTGCCGACCAGCCTCGGAGGCCCAAACCACAACGCGCGAGGCGAGAGCCTGCGCACACAGGAGATGTTCACATGGCGAATGCTGAAAAGGTTGCGAAGGCTGGCGTTACCCGTGAGTCCGGCTGGCTCTACTACATCGACAAGACGGGCAACATCGCCCGCTCCAAGATGGTCCGTGGCGGCCAGAAGAAGAAGCCCGGCGACAAGGCCGAGGTCGTCGCCAAGACTGGCGTGACGCGCGACAACAACTTCATCTACTTCATGGACAACAACGGCGACGTCGCCCGCGTTCCGCGCAGCAAGGGCGGCACCGCCCGCTCCAAGAAGAAGTCGTCGAAGAAGAAGGCCACGAAGAAGCCCGCGAAGAAGGCCGCCAAGAAGACCGCTGGCAAGAAGGCGCCCGCCAAGAAGGCCGCCGCCAAGAAGCCTGCCGCCAAGAAGGCCCCCGCCAAGAAGGCCGCCGCCAAGAAGGCGCCTGCCAAGAAGGCCGCCAAGAAGGCCCCCGCCAAGAAGAAGAAGTGAACTGACCTCTCCAGGTCTGTTTGCACCACACCGGGCAGTCGCAAGACTGCCCGGTGTCTTTTTGGGCTCGGTCTTGTCGGCTGTGGGCGCGACGACGTGCGGCGCCCCGGGTCGGTGCATCTCGCTCGCCCACACCCGGGGGTGATACCGTCCGCCGCCGTGGCCGGTGCTGACCCTCCTGTGAACGTGAACGCCGTGGATGACGTTGCCGCCCTCGCCGTGGCTGACGGGTCCGCCTTCATCGGCGCCTGTGCCCGGGTCACCGCCGCCCGCATCCCGGGCACCGTCGCCGCCCTCAAGACCGCTTTGGGACGCGCCCTCGACGTCGATTGTCGTCGGGCAGCCGTGGTGGCCATCATCCGCCTGGGCGAAGATGCCCTGCTGCGGCAGGTGGCCCATGCCCTGCGCCATGATGACCCCGTCGTCGTCGTCGGCGCCGCCCGCGTCCTTGCCGCCGTCGGCGATGTCCGCGCCGTCCCCAATCTGGTGGAAGCCCTGCGCACGGACGATCGGACCATCGGCGCCGCCGTCATCGACGCCCTTGGCGCCCTCGGCGACGCCGCCGCCCTGCCCTGGGTGATCTCGGCCGTCGAGCACGGCTTCTGCGTCGAGGCCGGCTGCGCGGCCCTTGGTCGCCTCGGTGATGGTCGGGCCATCGCCATTCTGCAGAAGCTCGGCGGCAGCCCTGATCGCGGCATCGCCCTCGCCGCCAGTCAGGCCCTGGTGCGCCTGGAAGAGCGGGGCGTGTCGTCGTGGTAGGCCGCGGCGAAGTCCTGGAGCGGATGACCACGGTGCCGTCGCCGTCGGGGCCCCTGGAGGCCCTGTGGCAGGCCGGTGGGGTCTCGGTCGCCCACCGCATGCCCATTCTCGTGTGCCCGCCCCATCCCCGGCTGGGGGGCAGCATGGACAGCGCTGTGCTGGCCGAGATCGTCTGGCAGCTCGCGCGACGACGCCACCCCACTTTGCGCTTCAACCATGCGGGGGTGTCGGCGTCGGCGGGGGAGCTGGGACTGCCCTGGCTGCCGAGCACCGATGACGTCGATGTGGCGCCCCTCGTCGCCGATGCCACCGCGGCCCTTGCCCAACTGCTGGCCTCCACCGGCGCCCGGGAAGTGGGCGTGGTCGGCGTCAGCGTCGGCGCCGTCGTCGCTGCCCGCTTGCTGCTCCACAACAGTGCTGTCGTCGCTGGCGCCCTGGTGGCGCCCCCGCTGTTTGGGATCCTCGGGCCCACACCCGCCATCGACATCCCCGCCCTGCTGGCCGTGCGGGCGGGGGGCTGCCCCATCGTGGTCGTCGTCGGCGAAGACGACACCATTGTCAGCGCTGACGACGTCGAACGGGCCTGCCGTGGGCTGCGGGTCGAGCGGATTGGCGGCGCCGACCACAGCTTTCAGCGGGGCATGTCGGCCTGCGCCCGGGCGGTGGTGGACGCCTTTGGCGGCCCCGACGACGACGACAGCCACGACGCCCCCTGAGCATGTAGTCAATCTACCGACACCGTTTGCGGACACGGCGGCCCCGCCCGTCACGGGCCCATGGAAAAGCCCACCAGCCCGGGCTAGGACGGCCCTTGATCCAGGAGATCTGGATCCCTCTGCACGAATTTCGCCGGCGATCGGCGGAACAGATGAGAGGCACCCGGCGCCAAGGCCGGGGACGGTCGGTGTTCACCCTGGTGAATGCCTACCCGCCAACACCCACGAAGGAGCACACACATGGCAGGCATCAACAAAGTCATTCTCGTCGGCAATCTGGGGCGGGACCCCGAGGTCCGCTATGCCCAAAGCGGCATGGCCATCTGCAAACTGAGCCTGGCGGTCACCGAGCGCGTCAAGGACGGCACCGACGGCTGGAAGGACGCCACCGAATGGTTCCGCGTCGCCCTGTTCGGCAAGATGGCCGAAAACGCCGGCCAGTACCTGCAGAAGGGCCGTCAGGTCTACGTCGAGGGACGCCTGAAGACCGACAAGTACAAGGACAAGGAAGGCGTCGAGCGCACCTCCATCGAGGTCATCGCCAACACCCTCCAGTTCCTCGGCAGTGGCGGCGGCGCCGGTGCTGGCGGCGGCGCCGGTGGTGCTCGCCGTGAAGGTGGCTCGGCCCCCGCCCAGGGCGGCGGCGGCGGTGGTGGCGGCGGCGACGACGCGCCCCCGGCCTCCGATGGCTTCATCGACGACGACCTGCCGTTTTGAATCGTTCCCCTGGCCCACCCCATCCGGCCTGCGACGACGTCGCGGGCCTGGTGGCTGTGGGGGCCGGGTGCTTTCAGGCCCGGGCGCGCCCCGTCGCCCGACGGCGCCCGCCCCGCAGGGCCGACATGCCGAGCAGGGCCGCGATGGCGCTGACGGCCAGGGCCGCCGGCACCGCCTGGGTGCCACCAGCGGCCAGCAGTGCCACCGGCAGCACCACCGCCGCCGAGACACCGACGGCGAATCGCGCAAGGGCTTTCCGATGGAGCAGTGGGCGCATGAGAACCTCCGCGCCCCCTTCAGCAGGGGGTGTGCCAGGGGTCACAGCGGGCGCGCGCCGCACTGCAACGCCATCGATTTCTGACACTGTGCGTCGAGGCGCCACCCATCGTGCCCGCCCGGCCGTCACCGTCGCTGCGCACCACCGACCTGATGCAGCGCGCCATGGATCTTTTTGGGCCCAGGCCCATGGTCCACATCGACGGGCCCTGTGGTTCGTTGGTAGGGTCGTGTCTTCAGTGACGTCGTCGCGCTCGGGGTTTCGATGAAGTTTTCCTGCGAACGTTGCCAAACGCGCTACTCCATTGGCGACGACAAGGTGAAGGGGAAGGTCCTCAAGATCCGCTGCAAGACGTGCGGCAACATCATCGTTGTCCGCGAGCAGCTGCCGACGGTCCAGGGTGAGGCCTCGGGCTACGCCGTCCCCCAGATGGTGGCTTCTGCGGCGGCAGGATCAGGGTCGGGCGTGAGCACCGCGGCGCCACCGCCGGCGCCGCCACCGACGCCGGCGATGCGCCCCAGCGGGCAGGTTGACTGGTACGTGGCCATCAAGGGCAAGCAGCACGGCCCCGCCACCGCCGACGACGTCGTCCGCCTGTTCCGTGAAGGCAAGATCGCCGAGCGCACCTACCTGTGGCACGACCAGCTGCCGTCGTGGGTGCGCCTCAAGGACCTGCCGGAGTTTGCCGCCGTCCTCGCCGAGGGCCCGGCTCCCCGTCGTCCCGCGCCGCCGCCGCCCCCTGAAGAGGGTGCGGAGATCGTGAATTTCGAGGCGGCCCGCGCCCAGCGCCAGCAACAGCAACAGCAGCACCAGCAACAACAGGCCCCGGGCCAGGTGCTGCACGATCCCTTTGCCGCCATCGGTCCCGGTCCTGGCGGGCAGATGGACGCGCCCCGGGAGTCCACCCGCGTCTTCATCATGCAAGCGGGCCTCGCCAACCGCGGCACCAAGCACAAGCTCTACGCCGGCGTCGCAGCCCTGGTGACCCTCGGCGTGGTGGCCATTGGCGTCATCGACTACCAGCTCGACATCCTCGGGCTGCGTCAGGTGGTCGACGCCGTCGCCGTGTCCACCGGCATCAAGGCCGACCCCTATGAGGACACTGGCCCGGGGTGGGACGACGTCGAGGTGAACCCCGCCTTGAAGTGCCAGCTGAACCCGAACCCCGCCGAGTGCATCAAGCAGGTGGAGGCGAAAAACGCCGCCCGCCGCGCCAAGAAGGTCGGCAAGAAGCCCGCGGGGACCGGCGCCTCCATCAGCGACGACGACCTCAAGGGCGCCTTCGGCCCCGACACCACCGCCGGCACGGCGCCAACCGGCACGGCAGCTGTCGGCGGCGACGGCTTCGTCTCCGTCGGCGCTGGCGGCCCCACCGACGACGACATCAAGCGCATGATGGCCGGCGGCAAAGGCGGCCCCACCGGGCCCAGGGCCCGTGCTGAGACCCCCAGCGTCGCCGGCACCACCATCGACGCCGAGAACGCCTCCAAGGTCGTGCGCGACGGTCAGGGCGGCATCCAGCTGTGCGTCGACGCCGCCATGAAAAACGGCGAGGACATCCCGGGCAAGGTGCGCATCACGTTGTCCATCGGCCTCAAGGGCAACGTCGAGCGCGCGGTCTCCAACAACGCCGTCGTCGGCGCGAGCCCCCTGGGCAGCTGCCTGACGTCGACGATGAAGAAGTGGAAGTTCGCCCCGCCCACCGAGGTCGCCGACCTCGAGATTCCCCTCATCCTGCGCTGAGCGCATCCACGTCGCTGTTCGCGTCGCCACCTGACGTCGCCGCCTTGAGCCAGGACACCCGGTGCGCATCCGCATTGAAGGGCCGAGCAGCCCCTTTCGGCCCGAAGCCCTCCACAAGGGCGTGCAGACCCTGCGCGCCTGGGGCCACGACGTCAGCCACGACGACGTCGCGTTGCGCGGCCGCCACGCCTACCTGAACGGCGACGACGAGACCAGGCGGCGTGACCTCGAGGCAGCCCTCGACAGCGACGTCGATGTGCTGTGGTTGGCCCGCGGCGGCTACGGCCTGACCCGCATCGTCGACGACCTCGTCATCCCCCCCCGGGTGCCGGTGGTGGTGGGCTTCTCCGACGCCACGGCGCTGTTTGCGCGGCTGGCGGTGGCCGGACACCTCGACCGCTGCATCCACGGGCCCCTCGCCACCACGGTGGCCGCCGAAGCCGACGACAGCATTGCCCGGGTCCTGGGCCTGGCCGCACGCCGGGCGCGAGCGACGACGACCACCACCATGACGACGGCGACGACGACGCCAGCCGTGCTGCCCCCGTTGCAGGTGCTGTCGCCGCTGGAGGTCGTCTCCCGCACGGTGAGCGGCCCCCTGTGGGCGGGCAACCTGGTGGTGCTGGCGGCCCTGTGTGGCACGCCGTCGATGCCGAACCTGCGCGGACACATTGTGGTCATCGAAGACGTCGGCGAGCGCCCCTACCGCCTCGATCGGGTGCTCACCCAACTGCGGCGATCGGGGGCCTTTGACGGCGTCCTCGCCGTCGTCGTCGGCCACCTGACGGGGTGCAACGAGCCGGCCCCCGCCGCCGCCCCGGTCGCCTCGAGCAGCGGGGCCCGTGATCCAGTCCCCACGGGCCTGGACGTCGTCATCGAACGGCTGGGCGGCCTCGGCGTGCCCCTGGTGGCGGGCCTGCCCTGCGGGCACGAGACACCGAACCTGGCCCTGCCCCTGGGGGGCCTGGCCCGCCTCGACGTCGACGGTGCCGTGGCGACACTGGTCGCCGATGGCTGATGCCATCCGCGAGGTCCTCGAAACCGCCGTCCGCGACGGCCTCACCCCGGGTTGCGCCGCCGCCATCGTCGACGCCGACGGCCAGGTTCAGCGCACGTGCGTCGGGACCCTCGCCGCCGACGACGCCGCCTCCAGCCGGCAGGCCGTCGACGAAGACACCGTCTACGACACAGCCAGCCTCACCAAGCTGTTGGTCACAGCGACGCTGGTGGCCGACGCCATCGACGACGGCGTGATGGAGCTCGACGAGACCCCCTGGCCCCGCTGGCCCGGCCTCACCGTCGAGCACGCCCTCGCCCACAGCGGGGGCCTGCCCGCCCACCGTCCGTACTTCGAGGCCCTGCGGGCGGATGCCGAGCGGTCCCACCTGCTGGGCCGACAAGAGGGCCGCGACATCATCCTCGACGCCGTCCACGGCACCGAGCCCGACGCAGCCCCCGGGGAGCGCGTCGTCTACAGCGACCTCGGCTTCATCGCCCTGGGCGCCCTGGTGGAAGCCCGACGCCAGCAGCGCCTGGATGCCCTGTGGCTCGCCCATCCGTCGTCCCGCCAGACGGGGGCCCGCTTCGTCTGCCTGCAGGACGACGGCTACCACCGGGCCCTGCCCCGGGTGGCCCCCACCGAGTACTGCCCGTGGCGACGGCGCTTCGTGCAGGGCCAGGTCCACGACGACAACGCCTTCGCCATGGGCGGCGTCGCCGGCCACGCCGGCCTCTTCGCCAGCCTGAACGATGTCTGCGTGCTGGCCCGGGGCCTCCTGGAGCGGCTGCGCACCCCCGGTGACACCCTGGGAACCTTCGCCGGCTATCGCACCTTGTCCCACCCCCTGCGGGGCCTGGCCTTCGACGTCGCCACCCCCGGCGGCAGCACCGGCGACGCCCTCGGTCCCCGCACGGTGGGCCACCTGGGCTTCACAGGGACCAGCCTGTGGCTCGATCCCGACGCCGGCGATGGTGGGCGGGCCTTCGTCCTGTTGGCCAACACCGTGCACCTGGGGCGCGACAGCACCCTGGCCCGCAACCGGGCCCTGCGGGTGGCCTTCCACCGGGCCGCAGCCCGGGGTTGAGGGGCGGGCGGGGAAACCTCCCTGCCAAACAGGCTGAGCCTCAGGGCCGGTTGTTCGTCACCGTCGGTGCCGCGAAACCAGAAGCGGTGTTGTCGAGCTTCGCAGCCACAGCGAGGGCCGCTTCCGCCGTGATGCGGCGGTTGTCGGTGATGATGATTGTCCCGTCGACAATCGCCGGAGTCGCCGGCATCAACACCCGAAACGTGTCCCCGGCGGGCGACAGCGGTGCCGATCCGTCGAGGGTAAACGTATCGCCAACATCGCCGGAACCGACCTGGGCCAGTGATGACAGGTCAAGGAGGGTCAGCCTGAAGTTGTTTTCGAGCAGAACCCGATCAACCTCTTCCAGCACGGGCAATTCCAGGGTGTCGAGCAGGTCGAGGGTCACATCAATGGTGCCACCGACAAGGACAAGGGATGGGAACCGGAGGGTGTCGAGCGCATCCATCGACGAGATGGTCAGGCTGCCGCCCACCGAGCGGAGCACGCCAGCACTGAAGCTCTGGATGTCAGCATTCCTGGCTTGAATTGTGCCCGACACGTCCTGCAGTTTCGGAAAGTTCAGCCCGCTGGAAGAGCCTTGCGCTGCAAGACCAATGATGTCGATCGACGGTGTCGCCACCAACTCACCAAGCAGCAGTCGGTCGAGGCCGACGCTGGAAAGCCGGATACCTCCTCGCGCCTCCTGGAGTGCTGCAAACAAGAGCGCGAGGCCACCGGGGCAGAAACCGGAACCGCCATCGAAGACACTGTTGACCGAGATCTCGCCGGTAATGACCCTGACCTGACCGACACTGATGGTCAGGATCGACGACGGAGCGCACGCAGCGTCGCTGTTGATGGTCTCGATGAGCACCCGACCAACCAGGAAATGGACGGCGTTGAACAGATTCGACGATGAAGGACTGATGTTCCGGAGAACGATGGAGCCAAACACGACGACGGGCCCGCCACTGACGAAATCAGCTTGATTGGCCGTCGTGATGTCACCGCGGAAAATGTCGATGGTATTGCCGCTGGCCACCGGCGCTTCTGTCCCCAGGCGGCAACTGGCCGCCGCCACCACACGCTGGCCAAACGTCAGATCGGTGCCGACGACCGTGACCAGGAACCGGCCTTCATCGGGCCCGCTCCGGACGGTTTCGCTCCCGGCGACGCTGCAGCGGTCCGCACCGGTGGCCGTCACCGCAAAGGTCACCGTGCCCGTGGCCTCGTCGACGTCATCAACCTCGTAGGCGACGACGTTTGGCTCGACGACGATGGCAAACGTGCCCGTCTGGGGTTCAGGCGGCACCGGCTGTTCCGCGACGCGGCAGGCCGTCAAACGAACGTCGGTTGACTCACCAAAAGGGCCAAGGGAGCCGCTTTCAACGGTTGTGACCGTCGTCGCTCCGGCGCCAATGCCGCGTGGATCGACTTCCCAGACGCACTCTGTTGCCAGACCGGCCGGCTCCACTTGCCAGGTCGTCACGCCGTCGCTCGCCACCGCGTGCCCCGAGGTCCGCCACAGCTGGATGGTCCGGGAGACCGGGTCCTCGCCATCACAGCGAAGCTCAACGACGACGGCAGCCGCGATGCGGAGCTGCAGCACAGCGCTGGTGGCGCTCAGCGACACCAGCGGGGTGGTGCCCACGAAGGCACTGCACGTCCTGCCCGGCGCCGTCCACGACAGGACCAGATCGGCATCCGCCGGAGCAAACGCTGGCGTTTCAAAGACGATGGGGCCGAGGGGCTCTTCGCCCTCTCCTTCGCCCTCTCCTTCTCCTTCTCCTTCGCCTTCGCCTTCCGCCCCCGGGGCACGGCACAGGCCCGCGACGCAGAGCTCGTCGGCGTCACAGTCGGCGTTCTGGCTGCAGGTGGCAGGCTCTCCTGGCGCGCCGCAGGCGGTCGCTGTGACCACACCGCCCAGCAAGGCGGTGACGTGGATCGCTGCGTGAAGGGCGCGCGTGAAACGAAGCATGGTGGACTCCCTCGGTGAAGGGTGACCCGGATGCCCCCCTGACGCAAGGCGCCTGCGGATGACGTCGCCAGCCCGGTGGCTGACGAGACGGCTCAGGGGTTCTTGATCAGCCGACCCACCAATTCGAAGCCCTCACTGGTACCGACGCAGATGCGTGTGGACGCAGATGGATTGGGCCCGACATTCTCGCAGGTGCCGGTGCTGCAAGCCCGCAACTGGTCGGTGCCGCACGAAAGCCGCGCGCAAGCCGGCGTCGATGCGCTCGACAAGGCGAATGGATTGGCGCAGCCCGCCGGGTTCTTGAACACCAAGGCGGTGCCGGTGACATCGGCGGTGGTGGCGAAGGCCCCGTTGGCGAAGTTGGCGCCGGTGAGGGTGCCGTCGGCGACCTTGGTGGTCGACAGGGCGCCCAGCTGCGTCGACGTCACCGTGCCATCCTGCAGCTGGGCCCCCGTCAGGGTGCCGGTGGCGATGTCGGTCACGCCCCCCGTCGCCACGTTGAGGGTGCCGCCGCCGTCAATGGTCAGCCCCGACAAGGTATCGACGGTGCCATTGTCGATGCCGTCGCTGATGGACGCGGGCACCCCCGATACATTCGCGAAGGCCATGGCGACCGCCAGCGGGGAGGCATCGGCGTTGAGGTCGGCAGCGGGGATGTCGCCGAGGGCGTCGGCGACCAGGGCCACGGCGGCACGATCGGCATCTGTCGCAGAAGCAACGCGCCAGATCGTGCCCAGGCGAGTCGTGCTCTCCAGCGCATCACCGAGGCTGACGGTGACGGTGAGCGTCTGGCCGTCCTGCAACGCCGCCACGGCGGCGCCGAGGTCGACGTTGACGCTGAAGAAGCCGTCGTCGACACTGAGGGAGGGCTCGGAATCGGTTACGAGGACGTCGCCGTTGTCGGCGAGGACCTCGATGGTGGCGGTGAAGACGTCGGTGACCCGGGCCTCGCCGCGGGCAACGACGCCCTCGATGGCGACGATGGGGGCGGCGACGGCCGGCACCCCAAGCAGTGCAGCGGCAGCGAAGGCGATGACGGTGTGGTTCATGGGGCCACCAGGACGCCGAGACGGCTGTTGTTGCAGGTTGGGCCAAACTGGGAACAGCCAGTGCCGTCGCAGCCGACGCGCCCGTTCACGATGATGCCGTTGGGCAGCGTGATGGGACATGTGCGGGGCGCGCAGGTGCTGCTCGTCGACAGGAAGGGTGCCTGGTCGCAGCCGACGGCGGTGGCCCTGAAGATGGCTCGTCCAGCCACCTGGGCTTCGCCGACGTCGGTGGCGAGGTCCGCCCGGGAGAGGTCGGCCCCGACCTTGGCCCCGGTGACGGCGTTGTTGGCCACCTTGGCGTCGGTGATGGCGCCTGCGCCGAAGCGGTTGCCGGCGATGGCGCCGGTGGCAAAACGATCGGCAGTGGTGGGGGTCACGACGCTGAGGGTGCGATCACCGAGGGTCAGGCCGGCCGCTGCGGCCGTCACGTCGGTGCCTTGATCGCCGTCGGCCACGCCGGCTGGCAACCCGGTGACCGCCGTGAACGGCGCCGTGGGACCGCCGGCTGCAGCAAGGGCGCTCGTTCGCACGGCGGCGGCGGCGACGACGGTGCCGATGCGGGCCGCCGTGGGGGACGTGTTGGCCTGGTCTGCGAGAGAGACCTTGTCGGCCTGAACCAACGACGTCAGCGAGAACGCCGGCAGTTCGTCGTCGTCAATGGTCACCCGCAGGCGGGCCGGGGCCGGCACGCTGGCGGGGAGGGCGGTGGCGGCGCCGACGTCGATGGCGAACACACCATCAGCGACGACGACGTTGTTCTGCTGCTCCTGCCACAGCACGGCGTCATTGGCGCCGACAATGGCGAGTTCGAAGGTGAACAAGCCGTTGGCCGGCGCTGCGCCATCGTCGAGGGCCCCCGTCAGCAGAAACGTGTTCGCACCGGCGGCTGACGCCGTCAGGGTCGCGAGGATCACAAGCACAATGCGATTCATGGGAACACCAGGACGCCGGCAGGCGTGTTCGGGCAGTCGCTGCTGGAGCCGACGAAACATTCGGTGGTTCGATTGGTGGCGGCGCAGGGGACGTGCCCCGTGAAGGTGACGCCGTTCCCGAGGCGACCCGTGCAGGTTTGGGTGCCGGTGAAGCGGCACGTGGGCGACTCGAGGACCTGGCCGACGGGCTCGGGACAGCCAGCCTCGGTGACCTCAAACAGCGCCACCCGGGTGGTGCCGAAGTGGCGACCGGTGAGGGTGTTGGCCGCAAGCTTGGTCAGGGGCAACGCTGAGAGGTCGGCGGCGAGGACCGACCCATTGCCCACATCGGCCGTGGCAATGGTGCCGTCAGCAAGGTCGGCGACCTGGGGGACGCCGCCAAAGGCGGTGCCGGGCAAGCTCGCAGGCTTGATGCCGATGGTGCCGTTGCTGAAGTCGAGGGTGGTGCCGGCGGCGAAGGCGAGGCCCTGGTCACCGTCGGCGAAGGCTGCGGGGAACCCCGTCAGTCGTATCAGGGGCACAAGGATGGCACCGCTCGCCAGGCGGGCGGTGGACATCACCGTCGTCAGCGGACCGATGGCCCGGGCTTCGTCGGCGACGTCGGCAGCGGTGGCATTGGCGGCGCTGAAGGCCCGGGGCCAGCCCTGGGGCAACGGGGCGGGCGGGTCGAGGACGACGCTGTTGATGGTCACGCGGAGAAACAACGGGTCGGGCGATTCAGGCACCAGCAGGTCGACGACGAAGTCGCCGTCGACGACCACCAGGGTGTTCTCGATCTGCGTATCGAGGACGACGCCGGCCGACGTCGTCACCGTGAAGATGGCCGCCACCGGCCCATCGACGGGGCCCGCCGCGTTCTCGAGGTGACCGACCCACACATAGGGCCGGCCAATGCCGAAGCCGCCAGCAGAGGCACTGCCCGCCAGCAAGACGCTCAACACGGTGATCGCTTTCATCATGGGTCTCAGGGCTTTCATCGAGCACCTCCCAGGCTGGGCTTCAAGGTGAAGCGGGAGCCGCGCACGGTGACGGGGACCTCGTTGCCGCCGGGGCCACCGCGCAGGGTGAAGCCACCACCGGTGAGGACCGCTGCGGCCGGACGGGCCGTGATCTGCAGGGTGATGGGGGCTTCGCCCTCACCTTCACCCTCCCCCTCGCCTTCACCCTCGCCTTCTCCCTCGCCTTCTCCCTCGCCTTCTCCCTCGCCTTCTCCCTCGCCTTCTCCCTCGCCTTCGCCCTCGCCTTCCCCCTCACCTTCACCGGTGGACGGGGCGCGGCACAGGCCGGCGACGCAGAGTTCGTCGGCGTCGCAGTCGGCATTCTGGCTGCAGGAGGCGGGCGTTCCCGGGGCATCGCAGGCGGTCGCTGTGACGACGCCACCAAGCATGGCAGTGAGGCGCAGCGCAGCCTGCAGGGCTTGTGTGAAACGAATCATGATGGAGACTCCCTCTCGTGAGGCTGACGCGAATTCCCGCCCGGGCGCAAGACCCACGTTGTCCATCTCGAATTCTCCAGATGAATCAATCACTTGCGGGCTCCGCGTTCCCCGGCCGACGCCGGGTGGGCACCGTTGACGGCGTTGACGGCGGGGCCTGCGTCGCTACCTCACCGGGGTGCCCAGTGCTTCCCCAGTCGCCGTCCTTGACGCCACCTGCCTGCGGGGGGCCGGCATCGACGTCGACGTCGGCCTGGACGCCTTCCTGGATGCCCTTGGGGGCCCCACGATTGTGCGGGTTGCGGGTCGTGACCCCTCTCGTCGCCGGGTGTTGTCGGGGACGATTCACGGCAATGAACCGTCGGGGGCCCGGGCCCTGCACCGGCTGTTGCGCGAGGGCGTGGTCCCGGCGACCGACCTGCTGCTGTTCTTTGGCGCCATCGACGCCAGCCTGGTGGCGCCGCGGCTGACCCACCGGATGAAGCCGGGCCGTCGGGACCTCAACCGCTGCTTCCGCGGCCCCTTCGACGACGACAACGGCCGCGTCGCCCGCGCGGCCCTCGACGTGCTGCTGGCCGAACCCCTCGAAGCCGCCGTCGACATCCACAACACCACGGGCAAGAACCCGGACTTCATCATCGCCGGCGTTGTCGACGACGCCCGCTGCGGCCTGGCCTCGCTCTTTTCCGAGCGTTACCTCGCCTGGCGTCTGCAGCTGGGCACCTTCGCCGAGGTCCTCGACGAACGCGCCGTCGCTGTCACCTTTGAGTGTGGGCAGGTGGGGGACGACGCGGCCTGTGAGCGGGCGTGGCAGGGGGCCCGGCGCTTCGCCACCGTCGACACCCTGCCCCTGTCGGCGCCGCCGGCCTTCGTCTACCAGGACCCCGTGCGGGTCCGGCTGCAGCCGGGGACGTCCCTGTGCTTCGGGGACCTCGACAGCCGGGACAACGACGTCGTCCTCGACCGCCACATCGATCGCCACAACTTCCACGTCGTCGCCGCCGGCACCCGCCTGGGGACCGTGCGCGCCGGTGCCGCGTGGCCATTGCGCGTGGACGGCGACGACGACCGCCAGGGCCAGGACCTCTCTCATGGGCTGTTCGCCAACCACGACGGCGCCCTCGTCACTACCGTGCCGCTGGTCCCGATGATGATGACCACCAACGCCGCCGTGGCCCAGAGCGACTGCCTGTTTTACGCGACCATCCCCGGTCGCTGAGCCATCAGCCCCCATCCCGGCCTTCCCCCGCTGGGGGAAGCAGCTGTCTTGGTGGTCAAGCGCGATCAACCGAAAGGCGGCAAAGAGCGGCCTCAGGTGCCCGTGCGCTTGGGAGCCCGCTTTTGTGCATAGGCGCGGCTCACGCTGTCGCCAGCGTGTTCGTTCACGGACAGCCTGGCGCTGTGCCTACGGCAGTTCCGGAGTCACCCACGCTTTTTGGTCGCGAGCCATCGCGTTGAGGATGACGAGCAGCTTCCGCATGCAGGCTACAATCGCGACTTTCTTCGCCTTTCCTGCGGCTACCAAGCGCTCGTAGAACGCCTTTATGATGGGGTTACATCGCTTGGCCACAAGCGTAGCCATATAAATAATAGCTCGCACATCAGCACGGCCACCCCAGCAGGAACGGGCTCCAAAGCTCTTGCCACTGTCGCGATTGATTGGCGCGACTCCGACCAGTGCGGCAATCTCCTTGTGTGAAACCTTGCCCAGCTCGGGGAGGGCGGTCAGAAGCTTCGCGCTCGTCGTCGGACCGATGCCAGCGGCACTCTGAAGGAGTTCATCCTTCTCGCGCCAGACCGGGCTCTCCTTGACGCGATTTCGTATCTCAGTGTCAAGCAACTTGATTTGCGACTTTAGTGTATGTATGACGATATCAATACTTGGCTTTGTTGTTTTACTTGATCGAATGAGTCGATTTCGTTCGCTCGTCAGCATTTCGACGAGCTGTGCCCGACGACGCACGAGCGCGTCCAATTCCTGTGCCGCTTCATCTGGCAACTCGCGAGGCTCAGGCCGGATGGCGTCGGCAAAGTGCGCCATGACCTTCGCGTCAATGCCGTCTGTTTTGGCCAGGCGCCCGGTCGCTTTTGCGAAGTCGCGGACCTGCCGTGGGTTCACCACGGCAATCGGAATCCTGGCGAGCGCCACCGTCGTCACGAGAGCCATCTCGTACCCGCCAGTCGCCTCCACCACGACCAACGTTGGCCCAATGGCCGTCAGTCTCTCCACAAGTTCGGTCAGTCCCGCCTCATCGTTGGGCACCGACCAGGAGTCCCCTGAGGGGCGCACAGCGACGTCGAGCGTCGCCTTGGAAACATCAACACCGACAAACATGCTCATACCTCCAGCGCCGAGGAACGCCGGCCGTCGCCCAACCTTGCCGATGCGAGCTCAAGGCTCAGGCAGCTGTCCGGGCTCAAAGCCGGCGGCCCTGCAAGGGCGACATTGCTTCCCCACGGTCTCGAAGACCCGGGAGCAGTCGGTCTACCCCTGCAGTTCCGCAGCACGCCCAAGATACAAGGAGCCGGAAACGAACAAGCCCCTGACTTGCGCCAAGGGCTTGTTCTTTCATGCTTTTTTCGGATGACTTCTTCGGCGCAAGCCGAAGAAGCATCAGAACTTCTTTGGCGCCCAGCCAAAGAAGCATCAGAACCCATCAGTCGGTGGTCTGGCTGGCTGGCAGGGGCAGCTGGCTCAAGGCCGTCGACGCCAGGCCGACGAATTCTTCTTCGGTAAGCATGGCCACGATGTGCTCGCCCTGGACCACGGGCAGCGCGCCGATGCGGTGCTGGCGCATGAGCTGCACGGCGTCGCGGGTGGACGTGTCGGGGGTGACCGTCACGAGGTCGGTGCGCATGATCGACGACACCGGCCCCATCATGTCGCCGCCGGGGTTGTGGGCCAGGTCGCTGAGGTGACGCATGACGCCGCGATACGAGACCAGGCCCACCAGGCGCCCCTTCTCGTCCTCGACGGGGACGTAGCGCACGCGCTCCCAGGCCATCAGCTCACTGACCAGCGCAATGGGGTCGTCGGGACGCACGGTGTAGATGTCGGTCAGCATCAGCTGGGACACCTTCTCGTAGTCGGCCACGGCGCTCTCGCGCTCGCCCAGTTCGGCGAAGGCCCAGTCGCATACCGGGGCTTTGGTCTTTTGCCGGGCGACGATGGCGGCGGTCAGCGCCGTCAAACGGGCCCCCGGCGTGCCGCGACCCTTCATGCCGTTCAACGACGACAACGTCCATGACGCGCCGGTCTTCAAGGCCCGGGCGCGGCGCTCGAGGATCGACAGGTATTTGGTGATGTCCTTCTCGTCGACGTTTTGCCGCTTGAGGCCGCTCTCGGCCATCGGCAGCAGGCGATCGAGCAGCAACGGCTGGGCGAGGACCTCTTCGCCGTCGAGCCAGGTCAGGCGCGAACGCATGCCTTCGCGAGCCGCGGTGTAGAGGTTGTTTCTGGCGTCGTCGAAGCTCATGCGCTCGGAGACGTCTTCGATGGTGGCCATCATCTCGCTCATGAGGCCGAGCCACAGGGCGGCGTTGGCGACCTCGTCGACGATGCTTGGTCCCGCCGGCAGCACGCGCAGCTCGATGCGCAGGTGGGGCTTGCCGTTGTCGGAGATGCCGTAGGCCACCCGGTTCCAGCGGTAGATGGTGCCGTTGTGGCTGCGCAGGGCCTTCATGGTGGGCACGCGCCCCTGCTCCAGGGCCTTGAGGGCGTTGTCTTCTTCGCCGAGCTCGGCGCCCACCAGGGGACGGAAGCGCGAGACGTTTTCCTTGTAGAGGTCGACGACGGAGCCCTTGAGCCAGTTGCGGCCAAAGCTGACCCGACCGACGGAGTCGCGCAGGTGCAGCCCCGGGGTGCGGATGTCGCAGGACTGCTCAAACAGCGCGATGCGGGTCTCGGCCCACAGGCGTCGGTTGAACAGCACGGCGGAGTTCGGCGACACCGCCAACACCGGCGCCAACAGGGCCTGGGCCATGTTGTAGGCGTGGGCGAAGCGCTCGGGCTCGGCGAGCTGCAGGTGCACCTGGAACGAGGCGTTGCAGGCCTCGACCATGACGGTGTCGTGGCGGACCTCGAGGTCGTCGATGCCCCGGATCGAGAAGTTGAAGGCCTCGCCGCGGGCGGCCTGCATGGCGCGGTTCAGCGCCATATAGCGGGGCTTGGGGACCATGTTCTCAAGGCCGAGATCATGCTTGCCCAGCGTCGGCAGAATGCCCGCCATCACCGGGATGATGCCCATCGGTGCACCGACGTCGCGCACCTGCTCGAACAACGTGTCGAGCTGATTCTCGAGGAGGGAGAGCCCCTTGCCCGAGAACGCCTGGGAGTCGGCGTTGGCCTCAAGGTTGAACAGCCCAAGCTCGGTGGTGAAGTGGCCGTCGAGTTTCTCGAGGACCTTCAGTGCGCCGGGCGTGGCGTGGTAGCCGCCGTCGACGAGGAACATCTCCTGTTCGGCCCCGATGCGGGAGACGCCGCGTTCGAAGTGGCCCTCGGCCACCATGCGCTCCATGCCCCGCAGGTCGCGCAGCAGCCCCTGCATGTATTCACGACGTGACGCGCCCTCGAGTTGGCCATCAACCGCCTTGTGATCCCTGGTCTCGTCCACGCAACCTCCAGCGATCCACCACGCGCCCACACCACCAAGATGTCGGGCGCGTGCTGGCAGGCCGAAGTGGCCTGGTATCGCGCGAAGGGGAGACTTTCGCCTTCAGGGGCTGCTCGTCCACTCGGACAGGTACTTGGGCATCATGACCCGCCAGGTGATCCAGTCGTGGTGCCAGTCGGGACCCCAGGAATCGACGAAATTGGGGATTTGGCGGGACCCCAGCACGTTGGCCAGCCCCCAGCTCTCGGGCAGGGACTCCCAGCGGCCCTCACCGGTGGCGATGTGGATGTGGCGCTGGCGCAGGAGCTCCAGGTGCCGTCCCTGCAGGTGGGGCACGAAATACAGGGGGGAGGCCCGGCGGAAGTCGTCCGTGGCGTGGGTGGCCTCGGTGAAGCGCATCAGGTTGTAGGTGCCGCTCATGCACAGGGCCCGCGTGAACACGTCGGGGAAGCGGCACACGAGGGCGGCGGCGTGGAAGGCGCCAATGGAGGCGCCGGCGGTCCAGATGGGGATGTCGTCGCTGCGGCAATCCATGCGGATGGCGGGGACGACCTCCTCGCGGATGAACCAGTGAAACTGGTCCTGCATGCGCATGCGCTGCTCGGGAGTGCCCTCTTTGTAGAACCAGCTGCGGCCGCCGACGGAGTCCACCGAGTAGACCTTGATCTTGCCGGCCTCCAGCAGGGGCGCCAGGGACTTGATGAGCTGGAAACGCTCGATTTCCTCGGCGTCACCGCCGGCGGTGGGCAGGATCAACACCGGCTGGCCGACGGTGCCCCAGCGGGCGAGGGTCACAGAGCTGTTGACGCGTTGGGAGTACCAGCGGGACTTCAGGAACACGGCCACCTCGGTCGGTCGGGGAATGCTTCGTCGGCTGACGTCGAGTGACGCCGACAGCCAATCCTGCTGCACCCGTCGTGGAAGGCAACACGGCGCACCGCCACCGAATCCCTCACCGCGCCTTTGGCGCGCCCGCTCCCAATTTTGGGAGAGGGCTCCCCACTTCCGACGCTTCCCCTCGCCATTCCGTGCTTCGCGAATATGGACTGCGGTCCGGTCTATCAGCCGCCGCCGGCCAGGGTGGCCACGCAGCGCAGGTGGGGGCCGCCGGCGTCGACCTTGGCCGGCTGGCCCTTGCCGCAATAGCCCGAGCCGAGATCCCAGGAAAACGCGTCGCCGACGGCGTCCACCGACGACAACACCTCGAAGGCGTCCCCCGTGATGGTGGTGCCCCGATGCAGGGGGCCGAGCTTGCCGTTCTTGATCGGATAGGCCTCGCCGACGACGAACATGAATTCGGCGTTGGCGTCGGCCTGCCCGTTTTTGGCACCAGCCAGCAACCAGCCGTCTTTGACGCCGTCGACCATGGAGGCCAGCGACGACGACCCGGGCTCGATGTAGGTGTTGCGCATCCGGATGAGGGGCTCGTTGTCGAACTCGAAGGCCCGGGCGTTGCCCGTGGGCTCGACGCCGAAGTGCTTGGCGGTCTCGCGGTTGTGCAGATAGCTGCGCAGGATGCCCTGCTCGATGATGGTGACCTTGCGACCAGGCACGCCTTCGTCGTCGACCATGACGATGCCGCCGGCGCCGCCCTCGTACTCGGAGGCGCCCGAATCGCACAGGGTGACGAGGGAGCTGGCGACCTTCTTGCCAATCTTGCCGGCGGCGGCGCTGCCAGCGAGGACGAAGTCGGCCTCGACGGTGTGGCCGATGGCCTCATGGACCAGCAGTCCAACCACGTCGGGGGCCAGGATGACCTGCTTCTTGCCGCCGTCGACAAAGGGGGCCCGCAACAAATCCGTCGCGGTCCGGGCGGCCTTTTCGGCCAACTGCTCGGCGCTGCGCTTGGCGAACAGCTCGCCGAAGCCCCCGGTCTTGCCCGAGGCCTCGGTGCAGCTCTGCAGGTCGCCGTCGCGGCCGGCGACGGCGTTGACGCGCAATTCGGGTTTGTCGTCGCGCAAATGCACGCGGGCGCCGTCGGAGGTGACGATGAACTTCTCGTCGACGAGCTCGCTGTAGCTGCAGCTGGCGCTGGTGATGGCGTTGCCGGCGCCGCGCACCAGGGCTTCTGTGTGCATGACGAGGTCGATCTTGTCTTGCAGGGTGCGGCCCGACAGGGGCTCCGTCGACGGCGTCATGAACATGCCCGAACGCCAGATGACGTCGGCGGGGGAGTCGGCGCCCTTTTGCCCCGCCCGGTGCTTGGCGACGCTGGCGGCTTTGGCGGCCGCCGTGGCTGCGGCGATGGCCCTCTCGATGGCGGGCAAGGTCATCAGGCTGGTGCTGGCGAAGCCCCAGGCGCCGTCGACGAAGGCGCGCACGCCGATGCCGCAATGGCGCACGGTGCGGGCGCTCTCGGTGCGACCGTTGTCGACGGAGATGCTGCGGGTGCGACGGTCGTGCAGGCGCAGTTCAAGCCAGGCGCCACTCGTCTTGCCCAGGGCGGTTTCCAGCAGGTCCAACATGACGCACCTCGTGGGTGACGTCGTAACATCGTCGACGGCGCGCGCGCCACCGTTGGCCCGTTCAGCGATGTGCCTGGTTGCTCAGGTGCGGACCCAACGCCCCGCGCTGTTGCGGTGAAGCTCGATGCGGGGCTCGCTCTTCTTTGGGGCGCGCAGCTCCTTCACGTACTCCCATTCCATCGGCCCGCCCTTGGCAGCGAACCGCAGCAGCTGCTCAAACGCGATCGGGTAGTCCTCCTTGGCGTTCTCCCAGCGCGACAAGGTTTCGGGTTCGCGGCCAATAAAGCGGGCCCAGTCGCGGCCAGACGCACCCGTGTACTTCCGGAGCCACGCCAGTTCGTGGGGGAGGAGCCGACGATCGGCTTCGCTCAGCTCGACGGCGACCTGGCGCATGAGGTCATCCACCCGTTGATACCCAACCGCCCTCTCGCCGCAGGCGGGGCAGTGCCGCACAGTGGCATCGACGCGCGCGACGCCATCGAGGTCGACCTGTTCGACCGTTTCTTCCATCCCGGGCTCGCCGCAGGTGTAGCACTTCATCGTGGGGCTCCCTTCTTCTCCCAGAACGTAACAACCACGCAGCTTGACGTTTCCTCAAAGGCGATTGCCACGGCGAAACGCACGGTGTGGAACCGGTAGCGCCACTGTTGGAACTGCCCGTTCCACTCGCCCGGCTCATGGATCTGGCCGGCCTTCAGGACGTTCCAGATGTCGACATCAGCCTTTCCGTCGTCATCGGCCGCCAATCTGGCGTGAGGCAGAATGACGACCGTGCCGTTCGCGATGATGTAGCTCAGCAGCTTCCGGGCTTGCGCGCCTGCCAGGAGCGTCGAAACATCGTAGCCCTGTGGCCCAACCATGTTGATATTATCTCAAGGCGGACAAACACCTGTCAACCGGGCTGACAGGCACGACCCGTCAGGCACAGACCCGGCGTCGACCGCGTCCTCGAGCTGTCCAGGCATGTCTGTCATCGACGTCGTCAGGCGGCGTACATGGTGATGTCGGTGGCTGCCGCCATGCTCAGGCGATAGGCCTCGTTCCAGTCGGGGTGGCGGCAGACGACGAAGCCGTCGGAGACGAGGGTCTGCATCCAGTCGCGGCGGCGGCTGCCCGGGCGCAGGAGCTGCTCGTCGACGAAGGCGGCCCCCGCTTGCTGGCGCCAGTGGTTGAGGCCGTGGATGGCCGTGATGCGGCCCTGGCCGATGGCCCGCTTGAAGATGATGCCGCAGTTGTATTTGCGGGGCGCCTGGGCCTCGAACGCGCCGTAGCAGGCCACGCGGGCCCACTCGCGGAACAGGTCGATGTCCGACGTGTAATTCATCTGGTCGACGAGGTGACCGCCGGGGGCGCGGCAGCCGATTTCGCCAAAGACGGCCTCACCCTTGGGGGTCAGAAACCACTCCATGTGGGTGAAACCCTCGCCCATGTTGAGGGCCTTCAGGACGTTGCGGCCCAGGGTGACGCCGGGCTGCAGGCGGGGCTGGTACATGTCCCGCACGGTGATGATGACGGGGCTGATCCACTCCTGGGACCGCATCTCGATGGGCTTGGGCAGGTATTGGGCGATGTTTTCGTACACGGGGACGCCGCGGACACTCAGCGTGTCGAAGGTGAATTCCTCGCCCTCGATGAACTCCTCGCAGCTCGCCTCTTCGACGTGGCGCATCAACTTGATGACGGCGGTGAGTTCCTGGGCGTCGCGCACCTTGTGGGTGTCGGCGGAGCCGGCCCCAGCGATGGGCTTCAGGCACAGGGGGTAGCCGATCTCCTCGGCGGCGGCGCGAATCTCGGCCTCGGTGCGGACGCGCATGGAGCGGGGCACGCGCAGGCCGGCGGCCTTGACCCGCTCTTTCATGATTTGTTTGTCGCGAAACGCCGTCACGGTGTCGACGCTCATGCCCGGCAGACCCCAGCGCTCGCGCAGGCGGGCGGCCATGATGGTCAGGGGCTCCCAGTTGGCCAGCACCCGGTCGATGCTCTTGCCCTTGAGCCAGGTGCTCACCCGGTTCATGACGTCGTCTTCATCCATGATGCGCGGCACCTGCAGGTAGCCGTGCATGGAATCCCGCAGGATCTTTGGCAGGGACTCCCGGGGAGCGTCGGCGACGCCGTAGACCTCGGCGCCAACCTCGGCGAGGCCACGGGTGAACTGCACCATTTCGACGGGATAGGTGGGAGCGAAGAAGACGACGCGCATGGGCTGTCGATAGTGCCCGCTGCCGGTCGAGGCAAACCCGAGCCCGGCCCCGGCCTTCCCTGAGACATGGGAAGCAGGGGCAGCCCCTGCAACCCCTGCCCAATGGTGACAGGACGGTGACAGCCGCCGGGGCTGTCTCCTCAGTCGACGATCTCGTCGCAGTCGCCGCCGCACTCAAAGACCCCCTGCACGCAGTCGGTGCCCTCAATGCAGGCTTCGCAGATGTTGACCTGGCGACGGAAATCCTCGTCCTCACGGCTGTCGTCGACGCACTTCTCCTGGCAGGCCTCGACGTCATAGCTGCTGTCGAAGCAATCGGAGTACGTCGAGCAGACCTTCTGGCAGTCGACAGCGTTGTCGAAGGCCAGGCAGGAGGCGCCAGCCAGAACGAGGGCGGCGAGGGGAACAAAGCGGGCAATGGTGTTCATGGAGTCTCCGGATAGAGGGGCACCGACACGTCCTGATCCTTCTGAGGCGGTGGATGCCTGGGCATCGCTGGGCGTTTTGCAGGCGCCATGCCGTCGTTCTGTCGTCGCTGGCCTCGTCAGACTGCGGCGCCGACCGGGGCCGCTGGCTCGAATCGAGGCATTCGTGCGGGACGGTGCAGGAGGGCCTCGGCGGACACCCGGGCGGACAGGTTGACGTTGCCCGGCGGGCTTCCCATCGTGGGGCCCATGAGCCGTAACGTCGTTTTCATCGCCCCCTTCCCCACCGACGTCACCATGCGCTTTGCGCGGGCGGCAAAGACCCTGAAGGACGTCAACCTCCTCGGCGTGGTCCACACCCCCGCCAAGGGCAAGGACGCCCGGCTCTTTGCCGACAAGGTGCAGGTCGAAGACCCCATGTCGGGGCCCCAGATGATCGCGGCCATTCAGGAACTGAAGCGGCGCCATGGCCAGCCCTTCCGCATCATTGGCGTCTTGGAGCACCTGCAGTTGCAGATTGCCCAGGCCCGTGAAGCCTTCGGCGTCCCCGGCACCAACCCCGAGGTCGCCGACCTGTTTCGCGACAAGTTCCGCATGAAGCAGCGCCTGACCGAAGCCGGCCTGCCCGTGGCCCGCAATCGCACCATCCGTTCCATCGCCGACGCCCGGTCCTTTGCGGACGAGGTCGGCTTTCCCCTCGTCGTCAAGCCCCCGGCGGGCGTCGGCGCCAAGTCGACCTTCCGCGCCAAGAGCATGGAAGAGCTCGCCAACATCATCGAGGGCCTGGGCGTGTCGCCCCACAACCCGATCCTCGGCGAGGAATTCCTGCAGGGCCGCGAGTTCAGCTTCGAGACCATCACCGTTGGTGGTGTGCCCCAGGTCCACTCGATTTCGCACTACACGCCCACCTGCCTCGACGCCGTCGAGAACCCGTGGATCCAGTGGTGCTGCATGCTGCCCCGGGACATCTCGGGCCACGAATACGACGGTGCCCGCGCCATGGGCTTCGCCGCCATCAAGGCCCTCGGCCTCGACGCCGGCATGACCCACATGGAGTGGTTCCAGCGCAAGGACGGCTCCCTCGCCATCGGTGAAATCGCCCAGCGTCCCGCCGGTGCCAACATCAGCATCATGAACGGCTACTGCCACGAGCAGGACATCTACCGGGCCTGGTGCCGCTCCCTCATCGACGGCGCCTTCGACGGCCCCTGGGTCCGCAAATATGCCGTCGGCACCGCGTTTCTGCGGGGGCTCGGCCGCGGCCGCATCACGGGCGCCACGGGCTTCAGCGAGATCTACCAGCGCTACGGCAAGTACATCTGCGAAGCCAAGATCCCCGACGTCGGCGCTCCCAAGAGCGACAGCTACGAAGGCGACGGCTACATCGTGGTGCGCCACCCCGAGGACGACGGCGTCAAGGCCATGCTCAAGGACATCATCGAGACCATCAAGGTCTTCTACGCCTGAGCCGCATCGGTCGTGGCCCGTGATGGCGGCAGTCGCTATCGCTGGCCATGACCGGCTTTCTCGATTCCCTCGCCGAGCTGACCGTGGTCGGCAGCTACAGCCGCCTGGGCTTTGCGCGGCGACAGCCGGGCTTTGATCCCGGCGACCTCGACGTCGACCTTCGCGACCGCACCATCGTCGTCACCGGCGCCACCTCGGGCCTCGGCCTGGGGACCGCGCGGCGCCTGGCGTCCCTGGGGGCCACCGTCGTGCTGGTGGGCCGCAGCGCCGACAAGCTGGCCACCGCCGCCGACGACATCGCGAAGCAGGTGAACGGCGCTCGCGTGCACACCGAGCGCGCCGACCTCGCCGAGCTCGACGACAACCGGGCCCTGGCCGACCGCCTGCTGCAGGCCCACCCCGCCATCGCCGCCGTCGTGCACAACGCCGGCCTCCTCGCCAACGAGCGCCAGCTGACCAGCGCGGGCCACGAGCGCACCTTCGCCACCCACGTGCTGTCGCCGTACCTGCTGAGCCACCGGCTGCGGGCCGGGCTGCGCCAGGGGGCGCCGTCGAGGCTGGTGTGGGTGAGCTCGGGGGGCATGTACAGCCAGCACCTCGACCTCCGCCGCTGCCAGGCCCTCGAGGGGACCTTCGACGGCGTCGAGGCCTACGCCCAGCAGAAGCGGGCCCAGGTGATCTTGAGCGAGCTGTTCGCCGAGCGCTTCAAGGACGACGGCATGACCTCCAACGCCATGCACCCCGGCTGGGTCGACACCCCCGGCGTCGTCACCGGCCTGCCCGCCTTCCACCGCTTGATGAAACCCTGGCTGCGCGACGTCGACGCCGGCGCCGACACCATCGTCTGGCTGGCGGCGAGCCCCAAGGTGCAACACGACACCGGGGCCTTCTGGCTCGACCGACAGCGACGTCGCACGGAGGTGCTCCCCGGCACCCGCCACAGCCGGGCCGACAAGGAGGCCCTCTGGAACCTCTGCGCGCGCCTCACCGGCGAAGGCTGATCGTCCGTCCGAAGCCCCCATCCCAACCATCCCCCGCCAGGGGAAGGAGCCGGAGGCCGAGCCGCCGGGCGAATGACTCAGCGGCGGCGGGAGCCCGAAAGCGATGACGTCGACGAGGGGACACGTGAACCGCTGCCGCTGCCAAGCAGGCCGTGGTCCCCCCACATGGTGTTGCGGACGCGGCCGCGGGCGCTGGCGTCGTCGGCGCCGACGTTGCCCATGATGCGCTCGCCGGTGAAGGCCCCCATCAAGGCCAGGGCGAAGGCGATGCCGCCGCCGAGAACGATCTTGGTGAGGTCAAAGTTGAAGAACGCGTGGGGCATGAACAGCGACATCATGAAGACGATGACGACGCTGATGAACGCGCCGACGGCGGGCTCGACCAGGCGCACGCCGGGGGAGATGACGCCGACGGCGACGCCACCGACGTAGAAGCTGGCGAGGTGCATGATCATCTGCAGGCGCATCTGCAGCATCGGCGACGCCAGCCGCCCCGCGAAGATGGCGGGAGCCAGACCGAGGGCGATGCCGATCTCGAGGCCCGTGTAGATGAGCACCGACGCCATCACCCACCGCGTGGAGAACGAGTGGGTTTGACCCTGGATGCCGAGCGCGTCTTGCACCATCTGGACTCCACCTCTGCCGGGTTGGGCGAGGCCCATCGTACCAGCGTCGCCAGGGCTTCATTCATTCCAAACAGCGGCGCCGATTGGAGCCCCTGGGTACCTGGTGCCGACGGTGGCGGCGTCGACGACCACGGCCAGCAGGCCCCGCACCGCCAGGGCCGTGCGGTCGTAGTCCAGGGTGTCCGGGGTATCGGTGGCCCGGTGATAGTGGGGGGTCCGAAAGGGCGCGGTGTCTGTGACCATCACCCCGGGTACGCCGACCTGGCCGTAGGACCAATGGTCGGACCAGTCGACGCCCTCGATGGCGGCGGGGGCGGCGGCACCCTCGGCGGGCAGCAGGCCGGTGCCGCGGAAAACCTCGACGCTGCGGGCCACCAGGGCCCGGTGCTGGCTCTCGCCGACGAAGGCCAGGAAGTTCCCCGTCGTCGGGTAGAAGAGGTTCATGGGAAACGGGTAGGCCTGGCTGCCGTCGACGTCGCTGTATGTGCCCAGGGTCTCGAGGGAGAACGCCGCCACCACCCGGTCGCCCTGCTGCTGGCCACGGCGGGCGTGGACCAGGCTGCCCATCTGCTCCGTCTGAAAATACGGCGGCTCCTCGTTGGTCCAGGCCACGAAGCGCACGGTGCGGTCGAGGGCCTTGCCCGTCGTGGACAGCTGCCGCGCCAGGGCCAACATCGCGGCCGTACCGCTGGCGTTGTCGTCGGCGCCCGGGGTGCCGATGGCGCTGTCGTAGTGGGCGCCGACGACGATGATTTCGTCTTTTTCCGCAGCCCCCGGCCAGTCCGCCACCAGGTTGTCGCAGACCACGCCGTCGACGGTGAACGACTGGCGCACGACGGTGTAGCCCGCCTGGCGCAGCTCGCTCTCAACGAAGTCGGCCGCGGCGGCAAGGCCCCGGGGCACGCGCACGTGCCGCTCACCGATGGTGCTGGCGAGCATCACGACGTCGGTGCGCAGACGATCGCGCACCACCACGTCGCCGTCGGTCAGGGGCACCCGGGCCGCAGGGTTTTTGCCGGGCATCACCACGATGTCGTTCACCGCGCAGGCGGTGGCGCCGACCACGGCGGTGAAGACGAGGACGGCGACGACCACCACCGCGCGCACGAGTCTGGACATGGTTCTTCCTCAGGTCGAAGGGGCTGGACTGTCAGACACCCACAGCAGGCCGCAGGTTTCCACGGTGACGTCGACCTTCTTGGCCGGGATGCGCAGCTCTTCGAGGACAGCGGCGCCCTTGACGATGCGCTCGTGAACCCCTTCGAAGGCGGCCTCGGCGTCGGTCTGCACCTGGGTCAGCGCGGCCTGGGCGGCGTCGACGGCGGCGTTGGCGGCGTCGATGCCCTCGCCGCTGGCCATGTGCCGGCTGGCGCTCTTGGCGGCCTTGCCCGCGGCTGTCGCCACGGATCGGCGGGAGCCAAACAAGGCCCCCAGCACGCTGATGCCGACGTCGACGGTGGCCCCCATGGTCTGGGCCGAGCGGCGCTGGTCGAGGGTGGCCGCCTTCTGCTCGGCGCGGTCGAGGGCGCTCTGGGCCTTGACGATTTTGGCATCCCAGGACTTCTTGAGCTTCTCGACCTCGAGGTCACGGAGCTCCCGGGCCCGTTGGGCCACCCGCTGGATGAAGGGGCCCCGGGCCTCGCCGGGCTTGCTGACCACGCCGGTGGCGGGGCTTGTCTGCAGCACCAGGGGCAGGTCGGCGACGACGGCGGCGGCCACGTTCTTGGTCCAGGCGGCCCACGTCTTGTCGCGGGCAGCCAGGGGCGGCAGGGGCGCGAACGACGACGACGACGACGAGGGCGGCTGCGCCGTCCACGATCCTTCGTCGGAAGCCTCGGCAACGGTATCGAAGGCGGGGACCTCGTCGACAAAGCGCACCAGCAGATGGCGGGTCTGCCAGACGTCGACGCCGCTTTTCGCGTGCTTGTATTGGACCGTCGTCTTGGCCCACAGGTACGGGTGGTGCTCGCCGCCAACGCCGACGAAGCGCACGGGCACGCCGGCCGGGAGGGGCGGCGGCGATGACGACGACGCCGATGGGGACGGCGATGACGACGGCGTGGCTGCCGACTTCGACGACGTCGCTGTCGGTGGCGACGCGGGGACCGGTGCACTCGAACGCAGGCGCACCAGCTCCGTCGGGGTCAGGGGACCGCGCAGGTACGACAGGGCGAAGCGGGTCTGAAAGACCTGGGGCGCCTTGGCGTGGACGTTGTGCAGGTAGAACGAGCGCTTGGGCAACGACGACAGCGCGGCGTCGACGGTGGCCTTGTTGAAGGCGCTGCCGGTGGCCGAGGCGTTGCCTTCGAGGCCTTCGAGGACCCGGGCCTTGTCGCGCTCGGTCTGCAGGCGTCCGAGAAACCAGATGCCCGCGTTGCTGAGGGCCTTGTAGTCGACGTCGACGGGGTTCTGGGTGGCGAGCACGCAGCCGACGCCAAAGGCCCGGGCTTGTTTGAGCAAGGTCATGATGGGCGCCTTGCTGGGCGGCACCTTGACGGGGGGCAGGTAGCCGGCGACCTCGTCCATGTAGAGCAAGGCCCGCAACGACGTCGTCCCCGGCTGCCGGCGGGTCCAGGCGAGGACCTCGTTCAACAGCAGGGTGATGAAGAACATCCGCAGCTCGTCGCTGAGATGGGCCAGGGTGATGATGGCCAGGCGGGGCTTGCCCTCGGCGGTGTAGAGCAGGCGCTCGACGTCGAGGGGCTCTCCCTCGAGGAAGCCCTGCAAGGCGGGGGACGACAACGCCGTGTTCAGGCGCATGGCAATCTGTTGCCGGTCCGCAGGGGGCACCACGGTGTCCACCGCCATCAAGCCCAGCTTCGCAAACGGCGGGTTCTGGATGTTGGCGAGCAACGCGCCGAGGTCGAGGTGGGGATTTTGCTGCCACAGGTGCAGCAGCACGCTCGACACCAGCACGTGCTCGGGGCTCTGCACGGGGTCGCCCTCGATGCCTGCCAAACCAAGCAAGCTCGACGTCAACGCCACCGCCCGGGCCCGGCGGGCTTCGTCGGCGTCGATGCTGTCGTCGTCGCCGGGGGCGTCGAAGCCCTGCAGGATCGACAAGCCGCGGCCGGCCTTGCTGCCCGGGGTGTAGATGGCGCGCTCGACGGCGCCCTCGAAGGCCCCGATGCGCGCGGGGTCCTGGCGCCACTCGGCGAGGCCCGCCCGCATGCGATTGGCGACGGCGTCGGCGGTGTCGTCGGGCGGCACCCAGGGGGCGATGGCTGACGGGTCGAGGGATGGAAACGTCAGCAGCAGATTGCCGAGGTCACCCTTGGGATCGATGACGATGGCGGGGATGCCGTCGAGGGCGGCCTCCTCGAGGAGCACAGCGCCGAGGCCCGTCTTGCCGCTGCCCGTCATGCCGACGATGACGGCGTGGGTGGTGAGGTGCTTGCTCTCCACCAGGGTCGGGCGCGAGGCCGGTGACGTACCGTCGTTGTCGACGTGGCCACCAAGGTACAGGAGGCCGAGCTGTTCGTAGTCGAGGCTCATGGAGGGGATGTGGGGGATGGCCCCCACGTCGTCAATGTCTGCGGCTGACGCGCTGCGTGATCGGGATTGCGGCGCGGCCCGGCCGGCGGCGGCGTCCACAACGGGTGGACGAGATGGCCCACGCGGCGCCCTGCCCTGCGACCACGCGTCGCATGGACGGTGACCGGTGCCTGGCTATGGTTCAGCCTTCTCCTGGAGTCTCCCATGCGTGCCGTGCGTCTGCGTGCTGTTGTTGTGTCGTGTTGTGCAATCCCCGCTCTGCTGAGCGCCTGCCCCGCCGACGACGGCGCTGCGGACGGTGGCGAAGGCGAGGGAGAAGGGGAGGGCGAAGGGGAGGGCGAAGGCGAGGCCCTGACGTTGCCATTCAACGCCCTGGTCAACGGAACGGCCTTCAGCTGCCAGGGTGATCCGGCCTTTGTGCTCGGCAGCGGCGACGTCGCCACCACCTTCCTGGATGCCCGCTTTTATGTGCACAGCGTCGAATTGCTCGCCGGGGCCGAGCGCCGCCCGGTGACCCTTGACGACAACGTCTTTCAGCGCGGCGGCGTGGCCCTGCTCGACTTCGAAAACGGCGACACCAACAGCTGCGACACCGGCAGCCCCGACACCCACACCGCCATCACCGGCCGCGTGTCGTCGTTGGCGGGCGTCACTGGCGTGTCGTTCGTCGTCGGCGTTCCCGAGGAACTGAACCACCTCGACGTCGCTGCTGTCGAGGCGCCCCTCAACGTTCAGTCGATGTATTGGAACTGGACCGGCGGCTACAAGTTCTTGAAGGTCGACGTGCTGACCGACGTCGGCGGCCGGTCGTCGTTCTTCCACCTGGGCTCCACCGCCTGCAGCGGCGACCCCGGCGCCTTCACCTGCGCCAGCCCCAACCGCATCGCGGTCGAGCTCGACGTCGACCTGGCCAAGGGCGTGGACGTCGACCTCGCCCGCCTGTTTGACGGCATCGACCTCGACGCGGCCCCCGCGGACGGCGACCCCGTCAAAGGCTGCATGAGCGGCCCCGCCGATCCCGAGTGCACCACGCCGTTCACGACAGTGTTGGGCCTGGCCCACGGCGCCGGCACCCCCGGTGTCCAGGGGCTCTTCTCCGCCGCCGAGTAGTCGGCCATGCTGTGGCCATCGACGCCGGGCGCATGTTCGCCCGGCGGCGTTGATGAAGGTGCCCCATGTTCCATCACGGCGTCCGTCCCCACAGATCGTGTTCCCGTGCTGCCCTCGCCGTCATCGGCGTGGGGTTGGTTTTGACCGGGTTCAACGGCGGGTGCGTCGGTGACGGCGGCGAAACCCCGGATCCCCCGGCGGTCGACCTGCCCTTTGACCTGCCCGCCGGATTTCCGGCGCCGCGCATTCCCGCCGACAACCCGATCACGGCGGCCAAGGTGGAGCTGGGGCGGCACCTGTTCTTCGACGTCCGCTTGTCGGGCAACGGCACCCAGAGCTGCGGGACCTGCCATGAACCCGCCCGGGCCTACACCGACGGCAAGGCGCTGCCGGTGGGGTCCACGGGGGACGCCATCCCCCGCAACAGCCCCATGCTGGCCAATGTGGCCTGGCTGTCGACGTACACGTGGGCCAATCCCATCCTCGATACCCTCGAGAAGCAGGCCCTGGTGCCGATGTTCGCCGACCACCCCGTCGAGCTGGGGATGGCCGACCACATGCCGGAGATCATCGCCAGGCTGGAAGCCGACGAGGCCTACCCGGCCCTGTTCCAGGAAGCGTTCCCCGACGCCGACCCCGTCGTCACCGACAAGACCATCGTCTTTGCGCTCACGTCGTTTCAGCGCTCCCTGGTGTCGGGCAACGCCCCCTACGATCGCTACTTCAACGGCGGCGAACCTGACGCCCTCACCGACGAGCAAAAGCTCGGTCTGCAGCTGTTCAATTCCGAGGTCACCGAGTGCTACCACTGCCACGGCGGCACCCTGTTCACGACGGCGTTTGTCGCCGCCAACAGCTCCACCACCGAGCGCTCGTTTGAGAACAACGGCCTGTACAACATCGACGGCAACGGCGGCTATCCCGCCCCCAACGTGGGCCTCATTGAATTCACCACCGAGCCTGGCGATATGGGCCGCTTCCGCGTGCCCACCTTGCGCAACCTGAAATGGTCGGCGCCCTATTTCCACGACGGCAGCGCCGCCACCCTCGACGACGTCCTCGACCACTACCTGGCGGGAGGACGCACCGTCGTCGGCGCGAACGCAGGCGTCGGAGCCGCCAGCCCCCACAAGAGTTCGTTGGTGCGGCCGTTCACGTTGACCGAGCGCGAACGCGGGGCCCTGCTGGCGTTCATTCGCGATGCCCTGTCCGACGAGGACTTCGTCACCAACCCCGCCTACCAGTCGCCGTTCCCGGCTCCCGTCCCGGCCCCTTGAGGGGCCGTCAGGCCATCCAGGGGCGGATCACCCGCAGGGACGCACCACCAGCCAGGAATGGGGCGATGACCTTCCCATGGGTTCCCGTTGGTGCGGCTTGCTCGTGGTGCTCCTGGCTGTCGGCGAAACGGCCTGTGGCCAGCCAGCCATTGAGGGCGTCTACGGCGACCGCTCCCGCATCGTGGCCAACACTTGCGGCCCCATCGCCCAGGCGGCAACACCCCGGGCCACCGTCAGCGTCAACGACGACGGCGCCCTCGCCATCAACACCTCGGCCATCCACTTTGAAGACCCGGGTGATGGGGGCATCGCCGTCCCCGTTGGCCGCACGACGGTCATCGTCGGTGACGAAGCCAGCGACGTCACGGAGGTCGGCTTCTGCGGAATCCTGCCCCTGAGTGGCGAGGTGGTTTCCGCCGCCATCAGTGGCGCTGTGAGCGGCGCAGGCAGCGCTGCAAGCAACACGGCACCAACACCCGCAGCGCCAGGGTTCAGCATCCAAGAAGCCCTGCAGCGCCTCCCCGCCGGCGACAACATCATCCGCGTCCGTCAAACCCTGCGCTTCGCCGATGTCGACGTCTGCCAGTCCGGACGGCTGACGACGGTGCCGAGGCGGGACTGCGAGGTCACCCGGGCCATTGAGCTGGTCTTGCTGCAGGCCTGCCCCGCCGACTGTCAACGCGTCCAGGCCCTGCGCGGCGACGACGCCGTCTTCTGCAATTGCGAGGAGCCCTGAGCCTCGAAGAGAAACCCGCTTTGGGGTTTGTCGCCGAGGCGAGTCTCTTGAGGGGCGGCGGGGAAACGTCCCCGCCATGGGTGGATCGAGCTTCAGAAGCCCCGGGCTTTCAGGGCGGCGTCGAGCACCGGGGCCAGCACGTCGGCGACGCGGGCGGTCTTTGCGGGGTCGGCGAAGGTTTCCTCGAAGGGGCGCCACTCGGGCACCAGCAGATCGCGACGAACCTCGAGGGCCATGAGCTGCCCCGGGTACGTCGTCGACCACGTCCAGGCGAGGCTGCTCTCGTGGACGTAGTAGGTGTCGTTGGCCCTGGCAGCGAAGCCGGCGGCACCGAAGGCCTGCAGCAGCTCGGCTTCCATGCCCGGCGGTGACAGCTCACGGCCGGTGCCATCGCGGGTCAGCAGGTCGATGTCGGCCCGCAGTGGCCAGGTCACGACCCGCTCGGGTTCGCAGGCCCAGCGAAGGTTTTTGACGATGTCGTCGTCGACAGCGGGGATGCCCATGGAGCGGGGCCCGTAGGTGTGGGGCACGAGGGCGAGGCCCCCCTGCCCGCAGACGGCGGCGAAGGCGGCGGCGGCGACGTCGACGTATTGGCCGTGAAGCTGCTGGAGCAGGGCGAGGTCGTCGGGGTCGCGGATGTAGGGGGGGATGCCCGCGCTGAGGGCCACCTTGGGGGCGGCGACGTCGACGGCGTCGGCTGTGCCCTTGGTGGCGGGACGGTTGCAGTCGATGAAGGTGCGCGGGATCAACGAGCGCAGGATCAACACCGAGCGGTCCGGCCGCTCCTCGACGAGACGCAAGGCGACGGCGCGCCCGCAGGCCCAGGCGCCGACGTCGGTGTTGATGTGGAAATAGGCGTGGAGGTCTGCGGGCAGCGAGCCCTTCATGCGGGCCTGCAGGCGGTCGTAGTGCTGGCGCTCGTCGGCGCCGTGGGGCACCTCCACCAGCAGACAGGGAGTGCTGTCGGCGACGGCGGCGTTGCCGCGGATGACTTCGACGTCGACCACGTCAGCGATGCTGTGGATGCGCTCGGTCTTGGTGGTGCCCATGGGCATGGCTTGGCACCGGAAATCGGCGCCGTCGAGGGCGGCCCCCTCTGCTTCAGGTCGGCGGCGGCGTGCCGGTTGTTGCACCGTCGTGGTGGAGGCCCCAGAGCTGCACGGCCTCCTGCTTGCCCTTGAGCCCCTGGGCACCGACGTCGACCCAGGGAAGTCCCCGGGCCGCGGGCGACAAGGCGCCGAGGACATCAGCCGAGATGAGGGGACTCACCCCCATCGCCTTGGTCATGCTCTCGATGCGGGCGGCGGTGTTGACGACGTCGCCGATGAACGTGAACTCCATGCGGTCCGGCGAGCCGATGGTGCCCGCGATGGCCTCGCCGACGTGGATGCCAACACCGATGGCGATGGGTTCGGCGAGGGATCGGTTGAGCTGCAGCACGGCGCTGTGCATGTCGCGGGCAGCGAGGACGGCGGCGGTGGCGGCGTCCTGCTCACCGTCAAAGCCAAAGATCGCCATCATGCCGTCGCCGATGAATTTGTCGACGAGGCCGCCGTGGGCGTGGACGACGGCGACCATCTCGGTGAAGTAGCGGTTGAGATCGGCGACGATGGCTTCGGGCGATGACGTCTCGGTCCGGGTGGTGAAGTTGCGCACGTCGGAGAACAGCACGACCACCCGCCGTCGGCTCCCCTCCAACTGCAGGCCCCCCGCCGTCGACAACAGCCGCTGGGCGACCGCCGGGCTCGCCAATTTCCCCACCAGCTGCTGGATGCGGCGCCGGTCGCGCAGACCATCGATCATCTGGTTGGTGCGGTCGGCGATGACGGCGAATTCGTCGTGGCTGGCGACAGGGACCGCGACGTCGAAGCGGCCGCCGGCGACAGCGTCAAGGACCTCGCGCTGGATGCCGAGGAACAGGCGCAGGTTGCCGGCGAAGGTCAGCACCAGGTTGGCCAACAGGGGGAGCAGCACCGCCAGGGTGACAGCACCTTCGAGCATCAGCTCCCGCTGGGCCCGCAGAGTCACCGCGGCAGTCACCTGCGGCGTGTCTTCAAAGGCCGTGACCAGGTCACGTGCCCCCATCATCAGCAGGTCGACGGTGACGAGGAGAAACAAGGCCAGGGCCACGACGGCGAACTTGCTGGACAGCGAGAAGAAGCGCCCGGTCAGCGCGGGGGTGTCGGTGGCGTGGCGGCGGGACTCCACGACGACCCGCTCCCGGCGCAGGGCGCCGTCGAGGGCCGCGAAGAGGCCGAGGGTCAAGCAGCCCACCACCAGGCGCATGCCGCTGCCGATGGGGAAAGCGAACGTGAAGAAGTCGATCACCGTGACGGCGAGGCCGGCGGCGATGAAGAGGCTCAGGTCGAGGAGGAGCTGACGCCCGGGCTGGTCCAGCGCCGGCGCGGCGGTGACGAAGCGCCGCTCCAGGGGCGAGCGCAACAGCGCCAGCACGCCGAAGACGCAGACGAAGACGACGACGACGGAGCTCGGCCCGAGGCTGTGCAGATAGGGGCAGACCTGCACGCCAAACGCGCCAAGGGCCACCGACGACAGCGCCGCAAAAATCGCGAAACGCAGGGGACCGCCGGGCACTGGGGCGTCGGTCGCTTGGTGTCCAACGATGGCTGGTGCGGGGGTCATCGAGTCCTTCGGGCATTCGGGCAGGTGGCGGCGCGACGCTACTGCATGGGGAGATCCGCCGCCGAACGGGCATGGGCACCTGCTCACAGCCCAATCCAGACAGTGGACAGATCGAACTTGACAGTGACCAGATAGATATCCAACAATCTAGACAGTGGATGGATCAGGCACGGGAGCTGGCGATGGCACGACGACAGATCACGGCGATGACACTGGCGGCCCTCGTCGCCCTGCTGGGTGGCTTGCAGACGGCGTGTGGCGGTGATGCGCCAGTTCCCCCACCCGGCAGCGTCCGGCCGTCGACCAGGGGCGGCATGCCCGCCACCGACGGCCTGGTGCGCACCCTGGAAGGCACCGTCGTCGACCGCGCCGCCGCCGGCTACCTGTACCTGGAGGTCGAAGGCGACGACGGCCAGCGGGTGTGGGTGGTGAGCCTGATGAAGGACATCGCCATCGGCCAGCGGGTGCGCGTCCATTCCCTCGGCGCCCGCCGGGACTTCACCGCCAAGAAGCTCCAGCGCACCTTCAGCGAGCTGTGGTTCGCCGTCGTGAACCCGGTCCCAAGCTCGCCGGCCTGATCGTTCCCTTCAATGTCAGTGACCCACACGGCGCCCCGGGGACGCCGTGCCGGGAGACGTGTGTCCCCTTGGAGAGAAGCCCATGACCATGCTGCACCGCTCCTCAGTCGTCGTTGTTCGTGTGTTCGCTACCGCCCTGGTGGGCCTCGCAGGTCTGTCGGGCTGCGCCCTGGAGCAGCCCTTTGAGGGCCCGGGCTATGTCCTCGGCGAAGGCCTCGTCGGCGAACCGCGGGACACGTACATCGCGGCCACCACCGACCTCATCCTTGGCGAAGCCCCCGGCGCCCAGGCCGCCTTCGACACCCACGTCGCCGCCATGAAGGAGGCCATCGTCGACCAGCCGGGCTTCGTCGGCATGTCGCTGGGGACGGTCATCTTTGGCAACAGCCAGCGGACCCTGACGGTGTGGGAGTCCGAAGAGGCCATGCTGGCCTGGGTCGTCGGCGACACCCACAGCGCCGCCATGGAAGCCTTCGCCGAAGACGGCATGGCCGACCCCGCGTCGAAGGTCGCCCAATGGACCCTCACCGCCGACGAGATGCCCCCCACCTGGGCCCAGGCCCGCGAGCACATCGAGGCCGAGGGCCGCGAGGTCTATTGAGTTCTTCGGCGGCCTTCCGGTGGCGACGATGACAACGTCGTCGCCCCGTCGTAGCACGGGCCCATGCCCAGCCAGGCCACCGTGAAAAAGACCAAGAAGGCCCCGACGAAGAAGTCCCCGGCATCGCCGCCGAAGACGTCGACGAAGAAGGCGTCGACGAAGACGTTGAAGGCGTCGGAAACGCCGGCCCGGGACCACTACCACCACGGGGATCTGCGCCGGGCCCTGCTGCTGGCCGCCAAGGACGAGCTGGCCGACGTCGGCGTCGACGAGCTGAGCCTGCGGGGGGTGGCCCGACGGGCCGGGGTGTCCCACGCGGCGCCCTACCACCACTTCGCCGACAAGCAGACCTTGCTGGCCTGGATGGCCCGCGACGCCTTCATCGCCTTCGCCGCCGCCCTCCGCGCCGGCGCCGACAGCGTCGACGCCGTCGTCGCTGCGCGGAAACCGGGCGGGGCCGAGGCCGCCAGGCTGCGGGCCATCGGCGCGGCCTATGTGCGCTTCGCCCTCGACGAGCCCGCGTTCTTCTCGTTGATCAGCGGCGGCTGCTCTCCAGACCTTGCGGAGATTTGGGGCGAGGCCGCCGCCGATTCCTTCGCCGTCCTCGTTGTGGCGGTCACCGCCGTCCGCGCCCGCGCCGGCCTCGGCGGCGACGCCAACGACGACGCCATGCTGCACTGGTCGGTGGTGCACGGCCTCGCCAAGCTCGCCATCGACCAGGGCCTGCGCGCCCAGGTCGACGTCGACGCCCTGTGGTTGCGCATGTCCGCCCGCCTCGAGCGCATCTACCTGCCCGTCGCTGTCGCCGAAGACACCGCTCCCGCGATCTGAGTCAGAATCGAAAGCCACGGACCTCCGGCAAGTCTTCCAGATGCTCGCGCACCCACGCGGCGTGCTTCACGAGCATCTGCTCGCAGGCGTTCACCAGTTCGACGACGTCAGGAGGCGGTCGCGCTGTGCGACGCAGCGCTTCGATGACGAGGTGGAACCGGCTGGTCTGGTTGAGCACCACCATGTCAAACGGCGTCGTCGTGGTGCCCTCCTCTCGGTAGCCCCGGACGTGGAAGCGCTCGGCATGGGGGCGCCCGTGCAGGATCTGGTGAACAGCGCCGGGATAGCCGTGAAACGCAAAGATGACGGGAACGTCAGCGGTGGAGGCGTCAACAAAATCGGCATGCGTCAGGCCATGGGGATGCACGCCGGGCACACAGATGGTCATCAGGTCGACGACGTTCACCACCCGCACGCGCACGGTTGGCGCGTTCGTGCGCAGCCAGGCGGCGGCGGCCATGATCTCCAGGGTGGCGGTGTCACCAGCGCAGGCGAGGACGACGTCGGGGTCCTTGCCTTGATCGGTGCTCGCCCACGGCCACACGGACAGGCCACGGGCGCAGTGGGCCTTTGCATCCTCGAGACCGAGCCACTGCAACTGTGGCTGCTTGTCGATGATGATCAGGTTCACGTAGCCGGTACTGCGCAGGCAGTGATCTGAGACCGAGAGCAGGCAGTTGGCATCAGGCGGCAGGTAGATGCGGGCGACGGTCCCCTTCTTGGAGAGAATTATGTCCATGAAGCCCGGGCCCTGATGGCTGAAACCGTTGTGGTCGTTGCGCCAGCACGTCGACGTCAGCAGCGTGTTCAGACTTGGAATGTCGAAGCGCCATGGCAGCTCCTCGCAGGCGTCGAGCCATTTGGCGTGTTGGGTCGCCATCGAGGCCACGATCAGGGCAAAGGCTTCGTAGGTCGCAAACAGTCCATGCCGGCCTGTGAGCACGTAGCCCTCCAGCCAGCCCTGGCAGTTGTGTTCGCTCAAGACCTCCATCACCCGACCATCACAAGAGACGTGATCATCGCCCTCCACAGGGGCCGCCACGAGGCAGCGTTGTTCGACTTCAAAGACCGCGCCGAGACGATTCGAATTGGTCTCGTCGGGAGAGAACATCCGAAAGTTCGATGGGTTGTCCACGTAGACGTCGCGCAGGAGTTGGCCAAGGGCACGCGTCGACTCAGCGACAACGACGCCGGGCTCGTCGACCGACACGGCGTAGGTGCCCAGTCCACGGAGCACGAGGGGTTGTCGCAACTGGCCACCATTGGCGTGGCGGTTCTCGCCCATGCGACGGCCGCCCCTCGGAGCCAGGGCGCGCAGATGTGGCTGCAGGGCACCAGCCTGGTCAAAGAGCTCGTCGGGGCGATAGCTCAAGAGCCAACGCTCCAGCACCTGGAGATGCTCGGGGTTCTCCCTGACGTCGCTCACGGGCACCTGGTGGGCGCGGAAGGTTCCTTCAATGGCGAGACCGTCGACGAACTTCGGCCCTGTCCACCCTTTGGGCGTGCGCAGCACGAGCACCGGCCACCGTGGTCGTGAACGGACCACCCCGCTGTCTCGTGCCTCTTGTTGAATGGCGCGGATGTCTTGCAGGGCTTGATCGAGCGCCGCCGCGAACTGGGCGTGCATCACCATCGGCTCATCACCGACAACGAAGCGAACGTCGTAGCCGTGGCCGCGCAGCAAATGATTGATGTCGTCGTCACTTGAACGACCGAGCACGGTGGGTCCCGCGATCTTGTACCCGTTGAGGTGCAGGATCGGCAGCACGGCGCCATCGTGCTTGGGGTTCAAGAAGCTGATGCCCTTCCATGACCCTTCCAGTGGCCCCGTCTCAGCCTCGCCGTCGCCGACCACCGCGGCGACGATCAAGTCCGGGTTGTCGAAGACGGCGCCAAAGGCATGGCTCAACACGTAGCCAAGCTCGCCACCCTCGTGGATCGACCCCGGTGTTTGGGGACCGCAATGGCTCGGCACACCACCGGGCGTGGAGAACTGGCGAAACAGCCGGCGGATGCCGTCGACGTCGTGGGTGATGTCGGGGTAGACCGTGTTGTACACGCCCTCGAGATAGACATTGGCGACGACGGCGGGTCCACCATGGCCAGGGCCGGCCATGAACAGCATGTTGAGGTCGTCTCGGCGAATGACCCGGTTCAGGTGGGCATAGATGAAGTTCAGCCCCGGCGACGTCCCCCAATGCCCCAGCAACCTGGGCTTGATGTGCTCCGGCAAGAGCGGCTCGCGCAACAGCGCATTGTCGAGCAGATAGATTTGCCCGGCGGTGAGGAAGTTCGCCGCGCGCACCCAGGCGTCAAGGTCGGCGAACTCGTTGTCCGTCACGCGCCTGTCGACGTCGACGGTGATGGGCATGACGATTGATGGGTTCATGGGGGCGAGACTGCACATCCTGTGCCGCTGCAGGCCCTTCATGGCGCGCCGAACGGCCTCGGCCACTGCCCACCATTGGTGGGGCAGCCGGGCGCCGACCGTCGCAGAAGTGACACGGCCTCCGCTCAGGGAGCGAGACCGCCGACGCTGACCTCGGCCCGATGGTCCAGGCCATCTCGATGCAGGGGTATCCGCCCGTCGGCTTGCACGACGCCGTCCGCCACCACCACACCGAGGGTGGGTGGGCCGCCGAAGTTGGTGACCGTGATGTGGTGCATCGTGTTGTGAAACCGATACCGCACGCGGAATGACGGCCACGTCGCTTGTGGCTTGGGCGACAGACGCAGGTGGTCGCCGTCGAGTTCGATGCCCAGCAGCGACTCCAACACCAGGCGGTACATCCAGCCGGCAGCCCCCGTGTACCAGGTCCACCCGCCCCGTCCGGCGTGCTGCGGGTTGGTGGAGACGTCGGCGGCGACGACATACGGCTCGACCTTGTAGCGGGCGATGGCCTCGGTGGTGTCGCCGTGGTGGATGGGATTGATCATCCCGAAGAGTTCCCAGGCCTGGGCGACTCTGGCGTCGGCGATCGTTGCCGGTTCGCCAGACGCACTGAACGTGGCCACGTCGAGATCGGCCTGCCTGGCGGTGGCCATCGCCGCCCACACCGCTGCGTGGGTGTATTGGCCGCCATTCTCGCGCACGCCCGGCACGTAGCCGCGCACATAGCCAGGCTCGGGCCCCTGCCCGTCAAAGGGCGGGTCGAACAGCTGTACGACGTCGAGGTCGCGACGAACCAGTCGTCCAAGAGCGGCGTCGAGGGCGGTGGTGGCCCGGGCACCATCCGTCGCGCCCGCGAGCACGGCCCAACTCTGGGGCAGACTGTCGATCTGGCATTCGACGTTCTCGCTGGACCCCAGGGGCGTTCCGTCATCAAAGAAGGCACGACGGTACCAGGCGCCATCCCAGCCGCCGTCGTCGAGGCTGGCGGACATGGCGCGGGCATCGCTGTCGCAGCGTTCGGCAAAGAGGGCGTCGCCTCGATTCCTGGCGATGGGGGCGAATCGGCGCAGGACGTCAAGGAGGAAGAATCCAAGCCAGACACTCTCGCCGTGGCCCTCGTGGCCAACCAGGTTCATGCCGTCGTTCCAATCCCCGGAGCCCATGAGCGGCAAGCCGTGCCCGCCCAAACGGACATGCTCGATGGCTCGTCGACAGTGTTCGTACAGCGAGACGTGCTCGCCACTTTCCCCCGGCAGATCGTAGACGCTGTCTTCATCGTCACGAACAGCGCGGCTGCTGAGGGAACCCGCAAGCTCGTCGAGAATCGTCACGTCGCCGACGGTCTCGCAGTAGCGAGCGGTGGCGTAGGGGAGCCAGAGGAGGTCGTCGGAAATGCGCGTCCGCACCCCCCGACCGTGGGGCGGATGCCACCAATGCTGGACGTCACCCTCGACAAACTGGCGGCCGGCGCAGCGAATCAATTGGTCGCGCAACAGTCCTGGCGCGTGGTGCACGAGGGCCATGGTGTCTTGCAGCTGGTCGCGAAAGCCAAAGGCGCCACCGCTTTGGAAGAACCCTGTGCGGCCGTACAGGCGCGCCGAGATCACCTGGTAGAGCAGCCAGCCATTGGCCAGGAGATTGACCTGGGCATCGGGGGTATCGACCTCGACGGCGGACAGGGTCTGCCGCCAGAACGACGACACCGCCGCCAATGACACCTTCGCGGCCTCGGTGCCGCGGAATCGCTCCAACAGGTGCAGGGCATCCGCGCGATCGCGGCCAGAGCCAAGCGTGAAGACCACCTCGCGGGTTTCGCCGCGCTCGAGTTCGATGGTCACCTGGGTCGCCAGGCATGGGTCCAGGCAGGCACCGGTCCGCCCGGAGAGGCGGCTGCGCGTCTGACTTGCCGGCCGCGCGAACGAGCCGTCCCGGCCCAACACCTCGGCGCGGTCGCCGCTGACGGTGCGCTGCTCCTCGCTGACGTCGGCAAAGGCGACGCGCTGACCAAACTCGCTGCTGTAGGGGTTGACGGCCAGCAACCCGCGACCGCCGGGGGCCCGCTCGGTGATGACAAACGGCCCGCTGTGGGCGCGGTTGCTCCCCAGGACAAGGTCAAACGCCGCCGTCAGCGACAGGCGTCGACGTCGACCGGAGTGGTTCTTCAAGCGCAGCATGACAAACTTCAGGGGCGCATCATGGGCGACCCAGGTCGTCATGGTGCTCTCGATGCCGTGATTCGTGTGCTCAAAGACGCTGGAGCCAAATCGGTGGCGGATGACATAGGGCGCATCACCAGGCGCAGGCCGCGGTGTGGGCGACCAGAACGCGCCGGTGTCGTCGTCACGCACGAAGAGGGTCTCGCCGCTCGGATCGCTGACGGGATCGTTGCTCCACGGGGTCAGCCGGTAGCTGTGCGCATTCTCGCACCACGTGTAGGCACTCCCCGCTTCGCTCACCAGCGTGCCGAACCACGGGTTCGCCAAGACGTTCACCCAGGGGGACGGCGTCGGCAGCGACGGCGACGTCGTGATGACGTATTCACGCCCGTCGAGGGAGAATCCGCCGTGGCCGTTGGGAAACAGCAGCGGTGTCGGCGTCGGCGGCACTGTCGGTGCTTTTGAGGGCATCTCTGGAGGGGACCGACGGTCGCGCTGGGGAAACAGTGGCGGCGGGAGCACGGGATCGGGGCCAATGGTGTCGAGCTGTTCTTCGAGGGTGCCGGCGGTGTCGCGCAACAGCACCCGGGCCACGGTCTGGAGCAGGACCTTGTCCTCCGTCGACATCTGATCACCGCGGCGTACAAAGATGCCACCGGGACGATCCAGCAAGCTTGCTTCTCCCTGCGCGCCAACCAGGGCGATGAGCTGATCATTGAGCGCCTGCCGGTAGCCCGACGGATCCTCATTCCAGATGACGACGTCGACGATGATCCCTTTTTGTCGCCAATAGGCGTGGGCCTTCAGGACATGTTGCACGAGGGCCAGGGCCCCCTGATCGCCAATGCGCGCCAGGACCACCGGGAGATCACCGGAGATGCCGTACCCCCACATGCCGCTCTGGCTGCGGGTGTTCTGTTTGATCACCCCATGGTCCGCCCGCAGACTGCTGTGCGGATAGAGCACGTGACCCACCAGGCGTTCGTACAGCTGGACGTCGCTGGTGGTGGCATCGAGCTGGCGCTGGGCGACCTGGCTGTGGGTCCAGGAGAGTTCGAAGACGCGAGCGGCAATGTGGCGGTCGCGGTATTTGTCGACGAGGACCAGCGCCCGTTCCCGCGTTTCCGCGACGCCCGTGACCACGTGAATCATCACCGATTGGTGGGCGGGAACAACGACAACGCTGCGGATGGCAACGATGGGATCGAGGACGCTGCCCTCGGTGTTGGTGAGCCGCTTGTGCTCCATCGCCTGTGGCGCCTCGAGGGTCCGCCCGCGCCCGATGAAGACGTCGCGCTGGGTCTCGCATGAGAAGCCGTCGGCACCATTGCGGCCAGCGCCATCGCTGCGCTGGCTGTTGCCATTGCCCTGGACCGCATAGTGAATGGCCATCAGATGCAGCATCGTCGACGGCACCTCGGCCTTGGACCGGGGCCGGCGCGAGCACAGAATCGCCTGCTTGTCGCGGACGAGCTCGGTCTGGACGAAGAGGTTGCTGAAGGCAGGATGGGATGCGTCGTGGGCAGCAGGAGCCAACACGACCTCGGCGTAGCTGGTGACCTCGATGGTGCGGTCATGGTCGGAGGTGTTCTTGAGGGTCAGGCGACGCAGCTCGATGTCGTCCTCGGGGGAGACACTGATCTCCAGCAGCGACTCGATGTCGCCGTCACGGCGGGCGATCGTGGCCCGGCCTTGAGAGAACTCCACCTCGTAGCGCCCGGCGCGGGCCCGCGTCGGCTGGTGGGCCGCTGACCAGACAGCGCCACTGTGGACGTCCTTGAGGTAGAGAAAGCTGCCCTGGGCGTCGAGGGTCGGATCGGCCTGAAAGCGGGTGACCGCCAGCTCACGCCAACGGCTGCCGCCGCCGCCGGTGACGCTCAGCGTGACGTGGTACTGGCCGTTCGACAGCAGTTGGACTTCGGGGTGGGCCGTCACCGGCGACAGGAATCGCCGGACACTGGCTGTCGCCTCGACGGTTGCGAGGGGTGACGACTCAGCGGGATGTGGATGAATGGCCTGGGTGCGGGGCACGCGCTCTTGCAGCAAGAGGTCGGCGGCGCGGAATGCCGGAACCGACATGAAGCGGCGCTGCATGGGTCGGCCGCACAGGACGGCCCCAATGGCCAGGAGCGTCATCCCCTGGTGGTGGGCCATGAACGACGACACCACGGCACTCGTCTGCCCGGAGACCAGGCGTTGGGGCGTGTGGTCGATGGCCTCGAAGAAACCGTGACTGCCCACCAGGCCCTCGGTGGCCAGGCGACGAAGGTTCGCCGTGGCCGCGACGGGGTCGACGAGCAGGGCGAGGGCACTGGCGTAGGGGGTGATGACGAGGTCGTCCGCCAGACCGCGTTTGTAGCCGAGGCCTGGCACGCCAAAGGCCCGGTACTGGTAGGTCTGGTGGGCGTCGACCTTGAAGTAGCCCGACTCGGAAACGCCCCAGGCCACGCCCCGGTCCGTGCCGTATTCGATCTGGCGCTTGACGACGCCGCGGGCGGTCTCGTCGAGGAGGGTATCGGGATACCCTGGCATCACGAGCAGGGGCATCAGGTACTCAAACATGGAGCCACTCCACGAGAGCAAGGCGACGTGGCCGCCAGACGTCGTCAGCGTGCGCCCAAGGGCGAACCAATGCTCCAGCGGGAGCTGGCCCTTCGCCACCGCCACGAAGCTCAGCAGGCGCGCCTCGGACGCGAGCAGGTCGTAGGCGCCGTCGTCGTTTTTGTGCTCGCCAACCTGGTGGCCGATCGTAAAGAGCCGTCGCTCTTCGTCATAGAGAAACGACACGTCGAACGTCGCCAGGGCCCGCACGCGACCCGCCAGGTTTTCAAGGGCCAACAGCTCCTCGGCGGACCTCGTGGTCGGGCCCTCCGACGGCTGACCGTCGATTTCAGCCAGGGCCCCAGCGAGCTGGGCGCGGAGGGCGTCCCGCCAGGCGTGCTGATCGGTGAGCCGGAGCGCCGCAGCGCGCGGATGGTGGTCGATGACAGCAGGGGCGACGGCTGCGACGCCGGCAGCGTTGTCATCGTCAGTACCGCCAACGTCGGCGATGGCCATGAGCTGCACCAGCCAGGGACGGACGGCAGCCGCACTCGCAGGGCTGGCGGCAATGGCCGTGTTGATCAGGGCGCAGATGGCGCGACCCTGGTCGCCAATGCGCTGTCCGTCAGGGGAGGTCGCTGGTGCGCCGGCGCTGTCGGCGGCCATTTCCTGGGCACCATCCAGCAGCGAGGCCGCATCAAAAAGGCCCTCCCACAGCTTCGCCCGCAGACGGGGTGCCGCGTGGAGTTCGTCGAGGCCAGCCGCCAGGGTGAGCAGGTGCCCTTGCAGGTTCCCGCTGTCGACGGTGGAGACATACAGAGGCAGCAGCGGCGCCAACGTTTGGGTGTCGTACCAATTGTAGAAGTGGCCTCGATGGCGCTCCAGACGCTCCAGGGTCTTCAGCGCGCTGGCCGTGCGGCCAATGACGTCGGCGACCCCGATGTAGCCGAGGTCAAAGGCGGCGAGGGTGCCCAGCAGCGAAAGCCCGACGTTGGTCGGTGACGTTCGATGGGCGACGCCGACGGGGGGATCGATCTGAACGTTGTCGGGTGGAAGGTGGTGCTCACCTTCGACGGCGAAGTCGTCGAAGAAGCGCCAGGTGCGCCGCGCGATGCGCCGCAAGAAAAGTTCATCGTCGGCGCGCAGCTTCGTGCCGGCTTCGACGTCGACACGTCCCATCCGCGCTGCCAGCCAGGGCCCCAGGGTCCAGACCGCGAACATCACCGCCGACAGCGTGATCGCCAGCAGGCCGGGCGGCCCGGTGGGAGCGAATGGGAGAGGGATCGTCGTCGCCGCAAGCAAGACGATGGCGCCAAGCAATGCTGTCGCTGGGGCGATGCGCATGTCGCGGTAGGCGTCGCCGGCACCGTTGGTGGTGACCACGCAGGCGCGGGCCGTCCGCCACTCGAGCATCCCCCGACGGGTCACGAGCACCCGCAGGAGCGCCTGGCCGATGGCCTGGGCGCTCAGCGCTGCATCCGTCGGGAGCCAAACGACGGTGAGGGCATCGCGACGGAGCTGGCGCCAGAGGGAGCGCACCACGTCGCGCCCATAGAGGCCGCGGGGGACGTCCGCGGGCCGGCGGGACAACGACATCAGGGCGGTCAGCAGCCCCGAGGTGGCCGTCACCCCGAGGACCAGCACGATGCTCCCCACGGCAATGGTTGGCATCGCCCAGCCCAGGAGCAGCAGCGTCAGGAGCGACGGCGACACCAGGCTGCGGCGGAGGTTGTCCAACAGTTTCCAGCGCGACAGGCGGGTCAGCGGATTCTCCACCCGCCGTGTCTGCGCACGAGGCTGGCCCAGCGTGGGGGGCGCCGTGGCGTAGCGCGAACCAGCGGGGACGGTGGCAAAGAGCCAGGCGCCCAGTTGCCAGTCGCCGCGGATCCAGCGGGAGCGGCGGGCACGGTCTGCCTGGAGGGTGGCCGGGTGATCCTCGACGAGCAGCAGGTCGCTCACCAGGCCGCAACGGGCGTAGCCCCCTTCGAGCAGGTCGTGACTCAGGACCAGGTTGTCGGGCAGCACGCCGCTCAACGTCGCCTGCACGGCATCGACGTCGTAGATGCCTTTGCCGACGAAGGATCCTTCGCCAAAGAGGTCCTGGTAGACGTCGGAGACGGCCCGTGTGTAGGGGTCGATGCCCGGGTCACCAGCGAAGAGGCGGGAAAACGGCGTGCGGGTGGCGCTCTGGCGGCTGACCTCCACCCGGGGCTGCAAAATGCCGTACCCGTGCACCACGCGGGTCCCGCTGGCGTCGAGGCGGGCCTGGTGCTCGGGGTGGGCGATGGTCGCCACCAGGGCGCGACCGACGTCTCTGGGCAGCAAGGTGTCGGCGTCGAGCACGATGACGTAGCGGACGAGGCCACCAAAGATGATGTCGTCGATGACGCTCTGGTCACCAGCGATGGTGGCGAAGCGACCACGCTCGCCACGGAGGGTGCCGTTGAGGTCTTCGAGCTTGCCGCGCTTGCGCTCCCAGCCCATCCATACCCCCTCGCGGGGATTGTGGCGGCGGTCCCGGTGCAGCAGGAGAAACGGCGGACGTCGCGTCGCTGTTGTCGTTGCCGTCGTCGATGGCGGCGTGGCCGATGAAGCCGCGGTGGGTGGTGGGCCCTGTGCAGGTTCCGACCCATAGCGGGCGTTCAACCGTTCAATGCCGTCGACGGCCCGGGCCAACAGGGCCGCATCGGTCTCGCTGACGGGGACGTTGGCGTCGACGCCGTCGGTGATGAGGGCAAAGAACAGGTGGGGGTCGCGGTTGTTCAGGTAGCGCAACTCGAGATCGTCAATCAGGTCGTCTACCTCGCGGTCGTTGACGAGCATGGCGGGCACAGCCACCAGGGTCGTATGGGCGGCGGCGATGGGAGACCGCACGTCCAGCCGCGGCAAAAGATGCGGACGGACCAGGGCGCTGACCGCTGCCTGCACGAGGGTCGTTGCCAGGTGGCTCGCCACGACGGCAACGGGGACGGCGCTGACGACCACCAACGCCAGACGCCACGGCGCCTCGGCCAGCAGACGCCACCAGGAAGGGTTCGTCAGCTCCAGCGATGCGGCGGCTGCGGCGATGACGGCGATGGTGCCCGCCAGCGTCAGCACCGCAATGCTCCCCAGATACAGTCCAAGCCGATGGCGTCGTCGAAGGCGCCGCAGGACGGTGGCCGGGCCCGGGCGACCAAGGACCCGATCCTCGAGCTCGTCGGCAAAGCGCCCCATGAGAAATGCGCCGACGTGGCCAGCGTCTTTTTCGGCAGCCGGGCTGCTGTCTGTCAAATGCTCGGCGGCGAGGTCGACGACGGCACGGGCCACGTCGGCCTCGCTGGTCGAGGGATCGATCCGATGGGCCCGCTTGGCGAGACGCTCCACAGCGTGGCGCAGGGCATCTTTGGTGTCGAAGGCCAGCAGCCCATAGATGCCAGCGGGGTCCTGGAGGAGGATGTGCTCGACGACGCTGTGACGCTCGACGAACAGGGGCCAATCCGTCGCGCTCAGACCACGCAGGCCCCCGATGGTGTTGCCGATGGCAACCTGGTCGGTGGCCTGGCTCTGGTTCACGCGCTCAAAGACGTGGGCAATGACCTCGCCACGCTCGGCAAGGCGCTGTTCAAGCCAGGTGGTCGCCAGGGCGAGGGTCTTGCCGTGGGCCTGCAGCCGGGTGGCAAGCTCGGCGACAAACGAGTCGTTCAGCACCGGGCTCTGGCGCACCATGTCGGCGAGGATGAGGATGACGTCCTGCCGGCGCGTCTTCTGGACCCGCAGCAGCCGTCCCATCCAGACCGTCGCCCGGGCGCGTTCCCGTCGACCGATGACGATGCGGGCAACGATGCGCCGCAGATTCTCGATGAGCGCCAGGCGCAGCATGATGGGCACGGCCCAGAGCTCGCCAAGTGTGAGTGATTCCGTCTGCTGGTAGCCCTGCACAAACGCGCTGACGGAGGCATCGTCGACCCGGCCATGGGTGTGGCCGACGAGGTCGAGGGCGATGGCGTAGACGCGTGGAACGTCGTCGCCGTCGTCGCCTCTCCCGCCGCCGGGCTCGACTTGGAGGCGTGGCAATTCCCGCGAGAAGCCGCGCGGCAAATGCCGTCGCGCCGTGCGGATTTGCTCCTCGATCAGGGGGTGATTGTCGATGAACCATTCGGCGGCGGGGGTAATCCCATCCCCATTCACCACCGCCGCGGTGATCACGCGATAGGCCGCCTGGAGGGAGTGCTCATTGTCGCTCAGCCGGGACAGGAGGCGTTCTGTCGGGCATGGCGCCGTCGACAGCGTGTGCAGGGTGGCCAGGACGCTGGCCCGCGCCTCCAACTGTTCGAGGCCGAGGAGCTCGGCCCGCAGCGGCGCATCGTCGGCGGCGTCGCCAAGGAACGCGGCCCCGTCGCCGTTGTCACCGTCGTTGTCACCGTCGTTGTCGCCGTCGTTGTCGGCATGGTCGCTGACACCGTTGTCGGTATCGGCGCGCTGGCTGTCTGCCTCCCCGGCGACCCGGGCACCGATGGTGAAGTCGCCGACTCGCGACATTTTCAGCAGGGGGCGGGAGCGGCGGGTGAGAAACGAAGGCGGCCACCATGAGCGCATGATTTTCCTGAGCTGGTCGTAGCCGGGCCACCAACGTCGAGAGATGTCGGAGAAGACACGCGCACAGCAGGGAATGCGCCGCACAGCTCGCTTCGCAGCTGCCGTGCCCGGCGAAGTCGGCATTGCGATGTCAGCGCGGAAACGCCCGCCCGCACGACCGCCCCACGCCACACACGAACGCCCCACCCGGGGTGCCAGGTGGCCTCAGGCATCGGCCCGTCGGTGGGGCGGGCTGTCAGCCAGCGTCAGCCGTGCGACGACGAAGAAGAAGAAGACGGCGACGACGATGATGATGGCGGCATCACGGCGTCGGGCACCAGGTGGCGGTAGATTTCGACGTAGCGGCCCACGCGGTGGCGCCAACCGAAGGGGAGGTCCATGCCGTTGCGCTGCAGGTGCTGCCAGCGGGCGCGGTAGTCGCCGGTGCCGCTGCCCCAGATGGTCAGCGCCTGCTTGATGGCCCAGCTCAGGCCGCCGTCGTCGAAATGCTCAAACACAAAGCCCGTGCCCCGGCCGCTGCGTTCGTCGAAGGGCCACACGGTATCGGCGAGGCCGCCGGTTTTGTGGACGATGGGGACGGTGCCGTAGCGCAGGCTGTACATCTGGTTCAGGCCGCAGGGCTCGTAGCGCGACGGCATCAAGAACATGTCGGCGCCGGCTTCGACGAGGTGGGCCCGGGGTTCATTGAAGGCCGAATCGAAATGCACCTTGGTGGGAAATGCCCGCTGCAAGGTGCGGAAGAAATCCTCGTAGCGGTGTTCACCCTTGCCGAGGATGACCATTTGAAAGCGGTGCTGGGACAACAGGCGCGGCAGCACGTCGACGACGAGGTCGAGGCCTTTCTGCCACACGAGGCGGGAGACCAGACCAATGACCGGGACTTCGCGCTTGTAGGGCAGGCCGGCAGATTTCAGCAGGGCCTGCTTGCAGACCTCTTTGCCATCCAGCGACGTCGACGAAAATGCTGCCGGGATATGGTGGTCCGCCTGGGGATTCCATTCGGTTTCGTCGATGCCGTTCAAAATGCCCGTCAGCACATCGCGGCGTCGACGCAAAATGCCGTCGAGGCGGACGCCTTGTTCGGGGGTTTGGATTTCCCGGGCGTAGGTGGGGCTGACGGTGGTGATGGCGTCGGCGTAGAGCAAGCCGGTGACGAGGAAGCCGATGCGGCCGTCGCGCAATTCGTCCTGGTGAAACAGGTGGGCGGAGTCCTGCAGGCCAGTCTCTGGCAACACGCTGGCGGGGAAGGTCCCCTGGTGGCCGATGTTGTGGAGCGTGAGGACGGTCTTTGTGCGGGCGAAGAGCTTGTCCCAGGCAAAGCGGGTGTGCAGCAGCAGGGGGATGAGGGCCGTCTGCCAGTCGTTCACGTGGGCGATGTCGGGGGCGAAGGCCAGGTGTTGGCAGACCTTCAGGGCCGCCCACGACAAGGTGGCGAAGCGCAGATGCTCGTCCTTGGCCTGGCCGTAGAGCGAGGGGCGATCGAAGAGGCCGGGGCAATGGATGAAGTAGACGGGCAGGCTCTCGCCGGTGCCGTTTCTGGCGGTGCCCGGCATGTCACTTCGATAGATCGAGAAGCGGACCGTGGTCGGCCCCAGCTGGATCTCGACGCCCGTCTTCACCTCGGTGAAGACCCGCCCGGGGACCTTGACCCGCGGGTACATCGGCAGGACGACGCGGACGTCGTGGCCGTCGGCGTGGAGTTGACGGGGGAGGGCGCCGGCGACGTCGCCGAGACCTCCGCTCTTGGCGAAGGGGGCCACTTCGGACGACACGAAGAGCACATTCATGGGGGAAACCCATAGCAGGCGGCGCGCGGATTCCGTACTGCGAGGCACCCCCTGTCCGGCGTCAGCCAGGCCGGGGTCACTCCTTCGGCGCGGCGCGGTGAGTCCGTGGCGCAGCCGGATGAGCGTCCCTCTTCTTTGGCGCCAGCCAAAGAAGCATCAGAACTTCTTGGCGCCAGCCAAAGAAGCATCAGAACCTTGCCGGCGAGATCATCCATGCCCATCGACGTCATCTTCATCGAGCCCAGCTTTCCGAAGAACCAGCGGGAGTTCGTTCGCGCTTTGCACGCCGTCGGCGCCCGCGTCATCGGGATCGGCGAGCGCCCCAAGGAGAGCCTCGACGGCGAGCTGCGCCACTGGATGACCCACTACGAGCAGGTCTCAAACGTCACCGACGAAGCCCAGCTGGAGCGCGCCGTGCGCTTCGTGCAGGGCAAGGTCAAGGTCGACCGCCTCGAGGCCGTCGTCGAGTCCCACGTGATGGCGGCGGCCCGGGTGCGTGAGCGCTGCGGCATCCCCGGCACCAGCGTGCGCACCACGTTTCTGTGCCGCGACAAGCCCGCCATGAAGGACGCCCTGCGCGAGGCCGGCATCCCCTGCGCCCAGTCCGTCGGCACCAACAACCCCGACGAGATCCGCGACTTCGCCGCCAAGGTCGGCTTCCCCCTCATCATCAAGCCCCGCGATGCCGCCGGCGCCTCGGGCACCGCCCGCGTCGACGACCGCGCCGGCCTGGAGCGGGCCCTGGTGGAATGGGGCGTCACCCAGGGTCGCCAGGTGGCCGTCGAAGAATTCATCGAGGGCCACGAGGGCTTCTACGACACCATGACCATCAAGGGCCGCGTCGCCCACGACTTCGCCACCCACTACTTTCCAAACGTCCTCGAGGCCATGCGCACCCGCTGGATCTCGCCCCAGTTCGTGACGACGAACCGCATCGACACCGCCCCCGCCTACCGCGAAGTCCGCGAGATGGGCCTGCGGGTCATCAAGGCCCTCGGCATCGAGACCTCGGCGACCCACATGGAGTGGTTCTACGGGCCCAAGGGCCTCAAGTTCTCCGAGATTGGCTGCCGTCCCCCCGGCGTGCGCACCTGGGATTTGTACAACGCGGCCAACGACATCGACATGTACCGCGAGTGGGCCATGGCCATCGTGCACGGCCTCCCCGAGCGCCCTTTGTCGCGCCGCTACTCCGCCGGTGTCATCGCCCTGCGCCCCGAGTGCGACGGCCGCATCACGGGCTACGACGGCCTCGACGAAGTCCGCCACCGCTTCGGCAAATGGTTCATCGACGAGTACCTGCCCGCCCCCGGCACGCCCACCCAGCCCGTCGACGCCGGCTTCATGGCCAACGCCTGGATGCGCCTGAAGCACCCCGACTACGACACCCTGCGGGGCATGCTCGACGTCATCGGCCAGACGGTGAAGGTCCGGGCCCGCCCCTAGCGTCTCGGGGCCTTGCGCGGGGGCGCTTCAGAGCCTAAACGGACTGTAGTCCGATTCAGCCCTGGAGTCCCCATGTCGACCGCTTCGCTCTTTGCGCCCATCGCCCTTGGTTCCATCACCCTGCAGAACCGGGTGGTGATGGCGCCGATGACCCGCTCGCGGGCTCCGGGCAACGTGCCCAACGCTTTGATGGCCACCTATTACGCCCAGCGGGGGGACGTGGGCCTGATCATCAGCGAGGGCACGTCGCCGTCGGCCGATGGCTTGGGCTACATCAACATCCCCGGCGCCTACAGCGCCGAGCAGGCCGCAGGCTGGAAGCTCGTCGCCGACGCCGTCCACAAGGCCGGCAGCCACATCTTCGTGCAGCTCATGCACACGGGCCGCGTGGCCCACCAGAACAACCTTCCCGCCGGCGCCGAAGTCGTGGCCCCCAGCGCCATCGTTGCCCCCGGCAAGATGTTCACCATGCAGGGCGAGCTTGAGCACACCCAGCCCCGCGCGCTCACCACGGCCGAGCTCCCCGCCGTCATCCAGGGCTTCGTCGATTCCGCCAAGCACCTCGTGGCCGCCGGCATCGACGGCGTCGAGCTGCACGCCGCCAACGGCTACCTCCTCGAACAGTTCCTGAGCCCCACCAGCAACACCCGCACCGACACCTACGGCGGCAGCGTCGAGAACCGCAACCGCTTCGTCGTCGAGGTCGCCACCGCGGTGGCCGCGGCCATCGGCGGCGACAAGGTCGGCATTCGCCTGTCGCCCCACGGCACAAACGGCGGCATGACGGCGTACGAGGGCATCGACGACCAGTACCTGGCCCTCACCAAGGCGCTGGTCGCGACGGGCATCCAGTACGTCCACGTCGTCGACCACTCGGCCATGGGCGCCCCCCCGGTCCCCGTCGCCCTCAAGCGCGCCATGCGCCAGGCGTGGCCCCGCACGTTCATCCTCGCCGGCGGCTACGACAAGGCCTCGGCCACCGTCGCCCTCGTCGAGGGCGAAGCGGACCTCATCGCCTTCGGCCGTCCCGTGCTGGCGAACCCCGGCTTCGTCGCCCGCCTGAAGGGTGACCTGCCCCTCAATGCCGTCGACTTCAGCACGCTCTACTCGCCCGGCGAGAAGGGCTACACGGACTACCCGACCGCCTGAGCTGCCCGAATCTCAACGGCCCATGGCACGTCGCTGGCGTCGCCATGGGCCGTTTTGCGTCGGGCCGTCGGCGTGAGCGTTCGGTGTGCCCCTTCTTGGCCTCGCTGGTGGCGCTCTCCGTCGTGACCGCCGGCCGGGACATCGGGCAATGCACCAGGGAGAGCGAACACAAGACAGTTGGCGAAACAGGGTGCACTGGTCCGCCCCTCGGTCATGGCGCTACGCTCGGGCGAGGGGGCGGTCCCCGAACAGAGGATATGCCCATGATGCAACGGCTGCCGGTCACCGTCTGTGCCCTGTCGATGCTGGCCACCAGCGCCTGTCCCGCGTTCTTTGTGGACGGTCTGGGCGGGCCCGAACCTGGCCCCGACGCTGGCGAGTGGACGGTCCTTGGGGCCTACCCCTGCGGCTTCAATCGGACCGACGCCTTGCACATCGACGACGATGGCACCCTGTGGACGGGCTGCGGCACCAACACAGAAGGCGACGGCCTCTTTGTCTCTGACGACGACGGCGCCTCCTGGTCTGTCTTTGCGCCGTCAAATGCGCCGACGTTTTTTGAGAGTTATCGCGTCACCACGATTTCACGCTCTGCTGACGGCTTCCTGTACGTCGGCGGCACCGGCAGCGGCGTCATGGTGTCGCGCATCGACCCCGCCACCGACGTCTTGGAGACTGTGCTCGAAGCGGGAAACCAGGTCGGCTTCAATTTCACCGTCGGTTCATTTCGCCGCGACGAAAACGGCCGAGCCATCGCCGAGTCACTGACGGGTGTCGACGCCCTCGTGCGCGCCAGCGACACCGACGACTTCATCGACGCCGACATCTGGGCGAACCTCGACGCGCGGATTCAACTGGCGGCAGTCGCCCTGGACGGCAACACGTTTCATGGCGTTGGCAGCGTGATCAACGCCCCCAACACCTACTTCGAGGAGGTCGCCTCTGCCGACAGCCCCATCGCCTTCAACGTCATCGAACTCTCGGGGGGCGCCCTGGGCTTTGATGGTGAGTTGCGGGCCGTCGCGGTCGGCAATGTCGCCGGCGAGGGAGCGCGCACCGTCGTGGTCGGCGGCGTGAACGAAGACAGCGATGATGCCGTCATCTACGCCTTCGACGCCGGCGACAGCGGCGGTGCCACTGCCGTCTTCGTCAACAGCGTCGTCGACGGCCTGCGATCCTCGACGGTCCGTGGCGCCTGCGCCACCGACGGCCACTTCTTCGTCGTCGGCGAAGAAACCCTTGCCAGCGGTGGCAACGCCTTCGTCATCCACTCCAACGACGGCGTCACCTGGGAGGACATCACCATGCCCGGCAATCCGGGTCTGCTGAGTGCCTGCGCCATCGTCGGCACGAGCCTGGTCGTCGCCGGCGCCGGCGGTTACGTCGCCCGCTTCAATTTCTGAGAGGCGGATTGGGCAACGAGCCCAGCACCGACGCACGTTGGTCGGTGTGCTCCTGGCATGGGACGGCGAAACGGTACCGCCCTGTGGGCCAGGTCACACCTTCTCGCACCCAAACGCACACGGACCGACATGTGTCGTGTTGATCCCTGCGGGATCCCGGCACAGTCCTCTTCGTCAGCGGGTGCAGCGCCAAACACCATGGCTCCGCACTACACTCCGGACTGAACACTTGTTGGAGGTCATCATGGGCAGCACGATTCAAGGCATTTCCCGTCCCTACGTCGGTCAGAACGCTCGCAGCATCGACGACATCAAGCAGGTGACGGACAAGAAGCCTGGCGATGTGACGAGCCCCGCCACCCCCCAGCTGATCCGCGCCTGGGCCTTTGAGCTCACCGCCGACGGCAGCAACGCCGTGCCCCCGCCGCCCCCCAACACCCCCGGACGTGACCCCCTCGTCATCGAGCTCGGCCAGCTCGAAATCGGCACCCGCATTGAGCTCATCTCCCTGTCGGACAATCCCCAGGCCGAGTTCAACAGCAAGTGCAAAAGCGACATCTTTGAGCTGCCCCTGACGGGCTACGACGTCGGCAACCGCCGCGGCACCATCGCCCTCAACGAAGACCAGATGAAGGAGAAGGGCATCGCCCCCGGCGAGCGCTTCATGCTTCGCCAGGTCGACAAGGACGGCAACGCCTCCGAAGCCATCCACGTCCACCTCGACCCCGCCGGATGGGCCAACACCACCATCAACGAGCCCACCCAGGGCGGCGGCTCCCAGCAGGTCCGTGGTCGCCAGATCGACGTCGCCGTCGGCCTGCTGAACCTCCAGGGCAACGCCACCCCCGGCACCATCGAGAAGATCCTCGGCAAGTCCACCACGGACGCCACCGCCCCCAAGCTCGTCGACAGCGCCGTGTCCATCTCCACCGAGAAGCTCACCAAGAAGGAGCACGAGACCGCCAAAGCCTACGTCGCCGCCATGGGCACGCTCATCGGTGGCAGCAACTACGAGGCCTCCTACATCGAGCAGCAGCTGACGGCCAACGCCGCCTGGGCCCAGAACCCCAGCTACGCCGCCCACTACGCGGTGCTGAAGGACCTCGTCGCCGACAAGACCACCTACGGTCGCCTCGCGGCCTTCGCCGGCCAGCTCGCCGGCAACCCCAACCAGAAGTACATCGACTGGAACGGCGCCAACGCCATTGCCCAGAAGCCCGAGGCCCCCTCGCTGACCGTCGTGAAGCTCGACAAGGCCCTTGAGCCCGGCGTCACCGTCAACATCCAAAACAGCCGCACCGGCGAGGTCGTGTCCCAGACCCAGGCCGACCAGGCCCGCTCCATGGCCCTGCAGCTGCAGGACGTGCGGAACGGCGACCCCATCATCATGACCTACAGCGACCGCGCCGGAAACGCGGGCAGCCCCTACGCCTTCAGCTTCGACGAGACCTCCAAGGACGGCAAGGCCAAGTCGAACCCCCTCGACATCCGCCTCGGTGGCTTCGGCCTCAAGCCCAAGCCCACCACGCCCAACGCCTGAGCGTTTGTCGCCAACCATGTTCACGAAGAAGGGGCGCCACCGGGCGCCCCTTTCGTTTTTTCGGCGGGTTCTCAGCGGCCGCCGAGGCGGGCCGACACCAGGGACGACGACTGTTTCTGGGTGCCCTCCCAGTGCTGCTTGTCCCAGCCCAAGAACGCATAGGCGGCCTGTTCGTCGGCGTTGAGGCCCGACCACTTCACGCCCCGGGCGAGCTCGGGGGGCGGGTTCGAGAACACGTCGCCTTCGATGGTGGCGAAGGCGCGGGCGTAGTCGGCCGTCGACGCGAGCTGGGTCGTGATTTCGAGCTGCCCCTCGAAGTCGTCGGTGTCGACGCCGACGCCCGCGATCATGCCGCCGTCGCTGTCGAGGCCCACGGTGGCTGTGAGGCCGTCGACCTCGAGGGTCGCCTTCAGCGTCGTGCGCTCGTGGCCGCGCTCGTCGACGGACTTTTTGAACGAGGCCTCCAGCCCGAGGTCGCGGACGCCGGCACCGGCGACGACCTCGTCGGCGGTGAGCTTGAGCTTGCCCTTGGCACCACCGGCGTCGAACTCACCATCGAGGCCACCGGGGCCCACCATGAGCTTGTTGCCCTTGACGTCGACGCCGACGGCGATGGGCTCCTTGCTCGTTTTGGTCTTGCCGTCCGTCGTGGTGGTCTTTCGGCCCGTCTCGGCGACGAAGGCGCTGGCGGTGGTGGTGGTCTCCCGCTCGACCTTGCCCGAGCGGTCCTCGCTGTACTTCTCGTTGACCTCGAGGAGCCCCATCTTCACCGTGCCCTCGAGGACGAAGTCCGTCCCGGGAGGGCTCTTGCCACCAAGGCGGAAGACCGTGTCGGTGAGGATGCGGGCCGTCTTGGTGTCGGGTGACGTCGACGCGCCCTTCGCCCACGCATGATCGGCGTCGCTCCTGGTACCGGGCTCGTGGATGGGCATGGTGGGCTCGGCGATGGGGCCAAGGGTGCGCAGGGCCTCAAAGCTCTTCGCCCCGCGGACGGCCTGCTGGTAGTCGCCGCGGTAGGCGTCGAAGGCGTCGCCGAAGCCGTCGAGGCGGGCCAGGTTCTCGTCGCGCACCATGGCCTTCACCTGCGGCGACAAGCCGGATTCCTGGCGGGCGAAGGTCGGCGCCGTCGGGGGCACGGGGCCACCGGGGCTCGCGCCGCTGACCCGGCCGGACTCGCTGCCGACAAAGCCGGACGAAATCATCAGGGAGACGAGGTCGCGGCGGGCGCTGTCGTCGACGTTGCTGGCGAGGGTGTCGAGGCTGCCCTGCACTCGCAGCTCCTGCAGGGCCAGGAGGGCGTCCTTTGGCGGCAGGCTCTTCAACTGCGCCACGGCGGCGCTGGCCTCGGCGTCGGTGACGACCATTCCCCGCATCTCGTCGGTGATCCCCACGGTGACCGTGTCGATGGCGGCCCGGCGGGCGGCGACGTCGGTGCTGGCCGGGGCGAGGTCCTCGGCGTCCTGGTCCGGGGTCGTCGTCGACGACGTCGTTGCGGATGGCGTCGTCGATGGCGTCGTCGATGGCGTCGTCGGTGGCGTCGTGGTGGGGGTGGACCGCTTGTTGGTGATGCTGCTGACCATGGGGACCTCCTGGGGGTTCCTGCCCCTTTGACAGGAGCGTGCCACCCCTTCGGTCGCGCCCGGATGCGGTGAAACTCCCAAAGAGCGGGGCGACCGTCGCGAACCGCGTTTCAGGTGGAACGGTCGACGAGGGGGCGCCCCCACCGGAATGTGTGACCTGTGGACAATCCCGATGTGCGGCGCTGTATGGTCCGTCGCCGTGAAGACCCCAGCCCCTGCCCGCACCGCCGTCCTCTTGGGTGCCCAACGTTTCGAGCCCACCCTTGGCACTGTGGTGTCCCGGCTCGGCATCGATGGCCCCATCGCCCTCATCACCGCCGGTTGGCAGGAGCGGGAGCCCGAGGACGACGAGCTGTCCGCCCACCTCGGTGGCCACACCACCAACCTGCATCTGCATGCCCGGGGCAACCAGGTCTTTCAGAGCGACCCCGACCTCGCCGCCGCCCACCGCGAGCGCCAGGATTTGCTGCGCCACCTGCAGGACATCTACCGGATTCGCCTCGAGCACGCGTTCATGGCGGAGCGCGACGTGGCCGCCTACGACGCCCCCGCCGCCATCCGTGACGAGGTCGCCGCAGCCTCCGTCGAATCCATCCGGGCGCTGGACACCTGGCATATCGGCCACTGCAACAGCGTGCGCGCCGACTTCGAACAGCGCATGGCCGTGCACACCCGCAAGGAAGTCATTCGCCACCGCAAGGAGCTGGCAGTGCTTCTGAAGGGGACCTCCGCCGTCGCCATCGCCGGCGGCCACGTGGCCCTGCTGCTGAACCGTCTGCAGCTCTTTGGCCTCGACGAGCTCATCGGCGACCGCCCCATCTTTGCCTGGTCCGCCGGCGCCATGGCCATCTCGGAGCGCATCGTGCTCTTCCACGACGATCCCCCCGAGGGGCGCGTGGCCCGCGAGGTCCTCGACACCGGCCTTGGCCGCGCCACCGGCGTCGTCGTGCTGCCCGAGCCCGAGCGCCGCCTGGACCTCAAGGCGTCGGAGCGCACGGGCGTCATGGCCCGTCGCTTCGCCCCCTCGCGCTGCCTGGCGTTTCCGTCCCGCTCCTTCGCCATCTTCCAAGACGGCGTCTGCACGGAAACCGAAGGCGTCGTCGAGCTCGCCACCGACGGCACCACCAGCACCTTTGGCACCTTCGGCAGCTCGACAAAGTCGGCAACACCGGCGTCTTCGTCTTCGGCTTCGTCGACGGCCGCGAAGACGACGAAGGCGCAGAAGACCCAGCCGCCGGCGCCGGCCTCGACGCCACCGATGGCCGTCGACCCCGATGCGCCGATGGTGGTCGCCACCCCCAGGGCCAGCACCAGGCCCCGCAGCACCCGGGGTGTCGACGTCACCGCCGAAGGAGCCCCCGTGGTCTCCCAGAGCGGTCGGGCCGTGCGGGCCAAGACAGCGAAGCCAGACAAATCAGAGAAATCAGACAAGGACGCGACGTGATCGCCAAACTCCGCGCCATCGATCAGCTCATTGCCGCCTGGCAAGACCCCGTGCGGGCCCGCGCCTTCATGTCGTCCCACAAGTTTCCCCTCGTGGACGGCAGCCTCGTCACCTTCGTGTGGTTTGGTCATGCCGAAGCCGTCAGCCTGCGCCACTGGATTTACGGTCTGGAGTCGTCGACGACGCTGACCCGGGCGCCGGGTACGGACATCTGGCACCTCACGCTGGAGATCCCCGCCAACTCACGGGTTGAATACAAGTTCGAGGTCCATCGCCACGGCCACAGCGAGTGGATTCAAGATCCCCTCAACAAGGCCCGGGCCCGCGACCCCTTCGGCGCCAACTCCGTGCTCCAGGGGGCCGGCTACGTCGTCCCCGACTGGACCCGGCAGGACCCCTACGCCCGGGCGGGCACCCTGGAGACCATCGGCATCGACAGCGAAGCCTTCCACGGTCAACGCACCATCCAGATATACTTGCCCGCCCGCTTCCGGCGGACACGCAAATACCCATTGCTCGTGGTCCACGACGGCGATGATTATATTCATTACGCTGAGATGATCACCGTTTTGAACAATCTCATCCACCGCATGGAGATCCCGGAGCTCATCGTCGCCTTCACGGGGTCCCCCGACCGCCTGCGCGAGTACGCCGACAACGAGGAGCACGCCCGCTTCATCACCGAGGAGCTCCTGCCCCAGGTGGCCGCCGCCTACCCCATCGTCGACGGCCCCCAGGGTCGCTGCCTGATGGGCGCCAGCTTCGGCGGCGTGGCGTCGTTCTCGACGGCGTGCCGCTACCCCGGGGTGTGGGGCCGCATGCTGCTGCAGTCGGGCAGCTTCGCGTTCACCGACATCGGCAAGCGCAACCGCCGCGGCCCCTTGTTCGACCGCGTCGTCGAGTTCGTGAACGCCTACCGCGCCGACCCCAAGGCCGTGAGCCAGAAGGTGTTTGTCAGCTGCGGCGTCTACGAGAGCCTCATCTACGAGAACCGGTCCCTGGTCCCCCTGCTCGACGCCAGCGGCATGCAGGTGCGCTTCGTCGAAGCCAGAGACGGCCACAACTGGCAGGGCTGGCGCGACCGGCTCCGTGAAGGTTTGTCGTGGCTCTTTCCCGGTCCTTTGCTGTTCGTCTACGAGTGAGGTTTCATCATGGCTGACGTCGTCAGAAAGATTGGTTTGTCCCTCGGCGCCGACATCTGTTGGCCCCTGTGCTTCGAGGCCATGATGGGCCGCCTCGACCTGAAGATCCCGGTCAACGGTGACACGGTGCGCTTCGAGGTCGAGCGGGTCACCATCGAGCCCTTCGACCTCCAACAAAAGGTCAAATACGACGTCGTCGTTGACCGATTGACCCACTGGTTTCACACCACGCGGGAATGGATCAAGAAGGCAGTCATCATGGATGACGTGTATGTCTTCAACAATCCCTGGAGCATCCAGTCCAACGAGAAGCACGCCAGCTACGCGGCCATGATGCGGCTCGGCATGCCCATCCCCAAGACGTGGATGTTGCCCCCCCGCAGCTACGACGTGGCCACCCAGCCCGACGTCAAAGCCACCCTGCACAACTACGGCAAGCTCTTCGACATCGGCCAGGTCGGCGACCAGGTCGGCTGGCCCATGTTCTTGAAGCCCTACGACGGCGGCGGCTGGCGCAACGTCACCCGGGTGAAGGACGCGGCGGCGGCGCTGAAGGCCTACAACGAGAGCGGCCGCTCGGTGATGCACGCCCAGCAGAGCGTCGAGGGCTTCGACCTCTTTGTGCGCTGCATCGGCTTCGGTCCCCAGACCCACTGCGTGAAGTACGACGCCGACGCCCCCCTGCATGATCGCTACACGATGGCGACGGACTTCATGGACCAAAAGGACCATGACCACATGCGCAAGGTGACGTTGACCATCAACGCCTTCTTCGGCTGGGACTTCAACTCCTGCGAAGCCCTCCGCCGCGACGACGTCTGGTACCCCATCGACTTCGCCAACGCCTGCCCGGACTCCCAGGTGACGTCGCTGCACTTCCACTTCCCGTGGCTGGTGAAGTCGTACCTGCGCTGGTCGATCTTCTGCGCCGCCACCAAGCGCCCCATGCGCAAGAACCTCGACTGGCAGCCCTTCTTCGACATCGCGGCCAAAGACCTGTCGTACGAAGAGAAGCTCGACGGCTACGTGAAGATTGCCGAAGAACGCCTGGAGCGAGACCGCTTCGAGGAATTCTGCGCCAAGCACCTGCACCACCTCGACGACGTCGCCAACGACTTCTTCCAGTCGACGGAGGCCAAGGACGCCGTGCGCAAGAAGACGGCCGCCCTCTTCCCGGCCCACGAGGTCGAGAAGTTCACCGAGCTGTTCTGGCAACGCATCCAGACCTGGCGGGCCTCGGGCCTGCCCTGAGCCATCCGGCCCGACGGGACGACGGGACGACGACGACATGCAGCGCGCTGTCAGGCACAGGCCGACAGCGCGCTGTTTCGTTTCCGCCCGAAGCCCCCTCCCGGCCTCCCCCGCTGGGGGAGGAGCCCGGAATCGAAGCTCAGGTCAGATGGTCAGTTGGCCTGAGCGGAGCAGGTAGGTCAGCTGCTTGCGCTGGTCGGGGGTGAGCAGCGCGTGGGTCTTGTGCAGGGCGTCGAGGACCGCCGTCTTCAGGCGCTCGGCACTCTGGACCCGCAACGTCACCGCCGCCGTGGCGGTGGCGGTGTCGAAGGTGTCACCCGACAACGCATCCGCGATGCTGCCCACACTGCGACGCTGGTCGACGGCGGCCTGGGCCCGCTCGGTCTTCAAGCCGTCGAGGATGGCCGCGAGCTGCTCGACCTGGGTCTCGTTCAGCTCCAGCTTCCAGGCCATGAAGCGCAGGGGACGGCGGACGCCGAAGCCGGCACCGTCGTCACCGCCGGGGCTGAAGTGGGCTTCGTGGTCGGCGGGGCCGTGGGAGCGCCCTCGTCGCCAGCCTGGACCGCAGCCGGCTGAAGCTGCGCAACCCGAGGCTGCTTGTTGTTCTTGATGGGCGCGCTGCGCCTCTTTCCACCAGTGGATGAACCCTGGGTGCATGATCATTCTCCTTCGCCACCGGGTACTGGACCTCGATGGGGTGTCTTGACCGGCGCAGAAGCCGCCGGCCGCCCGGGCACAGCCTCGGGGTTCTCGGAGGATGGTCACGGGGGTACAGGGGACAAGAGCCCGCTGGCTACGACCCGACCCAAGGCACCCCATGGATCCCGCGCCCCGTTCACCCACCCGCCTCACGGCCATCGCCCTTGGCCTGGCGGCCCTCACGGCGGCCCTGATGGTCGCCGTGGGCAGCGGTGGCGGCCACGGCGTTGTCGGTGCCACACAGACCCCCACCGACATGTCGGTGCTGACTGTGGTGGCCCAGCTGGAGGCCGAGGAGCAGCGGCTGCGTCGCGTCATGGAGGCCCGGCTGCTGACGGGCGCACCGGCCCCCACCCTGGGCAGCGACCCCGTGCAGCTCGGAGCCGTCAAAGACGGCGTCTTCGTGCTGACCCGCACGGGCGAGGGCTTCGTCGCCTCCCTCGACGGCCACGTCACCCCCGTCGCCAGCGACGCCGACCTGGCCGCCGTGCGGGCCTCCCCGCGCCTGCTGGCGGCCTGGCGGCCCCAGGTCGGCCGCGACGCCATCGTCGTCGTCGACACTGGCGGGAGCGGCCGCGACGAAGACGCCACCGTCGTCGAACTCCAGCGCCTGGAGCGGCGGGTGGTCATCACCCGCCCCGACGAGACGCGCACCATCGCCACCTTCGAGGGCGCCTTGTTCTCCCTGGCGGCCAGGCACGACGACGGCGTCCTGACGATGCTGGTGGTGGGCCTCGAGGACGAACCCCTGGAGCGCAGCGGCGGCTCCTTCGGCCACATCGACTCGTACCTCTACTGCCTCGACGTCGACAACGTCGGCCTGGTGCGACGACGCTTCGCCCTCAACCTGTCGGAGCTTGGGATCGTGGTGCCAAAGGCCGTGGTCTTTGGCGGCAACGCCAACGAGGCCTTCGTCGTCGGCGCCGGCAACGGTCGGGTGGCGCGCCTCACCATCGCGGCCAACGTCACCGACCGGATGCTGGAGACCTTCGACGGCCTGGTGGGGGCCAGCGACGCCATCGTCGTCGGCATCACCCTGGCCATCACCAGCCCTCTCGTGGACGCCGTCGCCTTCATCGACGTGGGTCCGTCCCGCGACAGCGGGCTGCGGCGGGTGGTGCCCATCGTTGATCCCCGGCGGCCGTCGGCGTCATCGCTGTCGCGGCTGGGGGAGACCCTGGTGTTTTCGACGGCGCTGGCTCCCGAGCAAAGCAGCGACGGCCCGTTGTCGCGCTTCACCTGCGAGGCCTGCCACAACGACGGCGGCGTCGACGGCCGCGTGCACCATACGGGGCGCATCGACGGCGAGGGCCACGACGTGGTGGCGTCGACCAAACCCTTGCGGGGGCTCTTTCAAAACGCGCCGCTGTTTTCCCGCGCCTTCGACGACACCGTCGGCGGCATGGTCCACGCCGAGGTCAACGTCGCCAACGCCAACAGCCCGCGGTCGCCGTGGACGAGCCTGGTCGTGTCCCTGGAGGCGCCCTTTGTGCGCGACGTGGTGGGCGACGCCTTTGGCGACGTCATCGACCCCGTCACCCAGCGCCGGGGGATGTTGCAGTTCTTCGCCGACGACGCACCCCGGCCCCTCCCCGACGACGACACCTTCTTGACGCCGACGGCCGCTGATTGGGCGGTGTTTGATGGCCGCTGCCTGGGCTGCCACCAGGCCCGGCGCTTCACCAACGACGCCACCAGCGTCAGCACCAGCGTGCTGCGGGACCGCTTGTGGCGCAGCCGGAGCCTGGTGTGGGCCAGCGACACCCGCACTGACGTCGGCGTGCGCCCCCTGGTGCGTGACGGCGGCGCCCGGGTGAGCAGCCTGCGGGGCATCGTCGACAAGCGGCCATTGCTCACCAACGGCAGTGCCCGCGACCTGCCCCAGCTGCTGGAGCGCCTGCGGGTTGAAGACGGCCACGACGGCGCCCCCGCCATGGTGTGGCACGACGGCCCCCTCGACCGGGGCCAGCCCCTGAATGACGACGAGCAGCGGGCCCTGCTGCGGGTGCTGCAGACCCTGTAGCTGCCCCCCGCCTGTCAGCGACCTGGATCACACACCCCCGCACCGTGTTCCACGCCGCGTTCCACGCCGTGTTCCACGGCCCGCCGAGGGCCATCCGAGCGCCCGGCGACCATGATCCGCCGCCAAAGCGTCGCCAGAATGGGCCGGGGGCTTGTCTGGTTGTGTCGTGCACAACGCGTGCGGCGGTGCCCCAAAGGGTGCCAAGGTCCTGCCCGCGGGGCCCATCGACATCGATGGGCATGACTCACGCGCCCGCTCGGGAGCTCCACCATGTTCGAGGCCGCTGTCCTCGCCGTCCTTGCCTTCACCGCCGCCCAGGGCGTCACCTTGTCGTCGACAGAGGTCGACGCGGTTGGTGAACAACAGAGCATCCTGCGGGTCGCCGAGCCCGGCATGGTCCGGCTCGTCGTCGACAGCGAGGTGGGCACCGCCTGCACCCTGGTGGACCACCTGCGGGGGCCCTTCGCCTCCAGCGGCACCATGGGCAGCAAGAGCTGCGCTCTCGACGTGCTCCTCGACGCCGGCCTCTACAAGGTGCGGCTGACGTCGCCACCGTCCAAGCCGGCCAAGAAGGGCAAGAAGGCAGCCGCCAAACCCATGGCCCGTCTGCGGGCCAGCGCCTTCGCCAACGTCGACGGCCCCCAACTGCTGCCGCGGGGCCGCTCGCTGACCACCACCTTGCCGTCGGGGTCCCAGCTGGTGCGCTTCGTGCGCCTGCCCGCCCGCCGGGAGTTGGTCGTCGACGTCGCTGGCCGCACCGCGGGCACCGTGAAGCTGTGGCGCGACGGCGCCTTCATCGAAGACGTCACCGTCACCACCGCCGTCGTCCGCGCCGCCGCCGGCCGCCCCGTGTGGCACCACCACCTGGAGACCATCGTCGACGCCGGCGACTACGCCATCGTCGCCTACGGCACCGACCCCCAGGCCTTCTCCACGGGGCGCGACGACGACACCGTCTTCATCGCCCACGACGCCACGCCCCTGCCGCCGTCAGGGGGAACTGCTGTGACCCTGCCGGCCTGGGGATTTGTGAACCTGCGGGCCCCCCAGGGCAGCGTGGCCGTGCTGGTGGAGCGCAGCAGCGCCGACAGCGACGTCCGCGTCGAGGCCAGCAGCGTCCGCACGGGCGACGATGGCCAGGAGACCCGCTTCCGCAGCGGCGACGGCTGCACCATCGACAAGGAACCCAAGAACCGCTCCTGCGTCTTCGTCCACGACGACGAACGGGGCTCAGCCACCGTGTTGCGGGTGACGGGCCCTGCCGGGGCCCGGGTGCAACTGCAGACGGTGGCCACGGGCGCCCTGAACCGCACCGCGGGCTTTGGTCGCAGCGGCGAGAGCGTCGAGCTCACCCTGCCTGCCCCCGCCGGGCAGGTCGCCGTCATCGGCCTGCCCCAGGGCACCGACGACGTGCCCTTGTCCTGCATCCTGGAGCGCCTCGACGACAAGGGTCGCCTGCAGGGCGTGGTGGGCCGTGACCTGCCGACGGTGGCCTTCACCCAGGCCTGGCGTCGGCGCTTCAACAGCGATGGCACCTCGACGGCCCTGTGGTTCGCCATCGACAAGCCCGGCCTCTACAGCATCGCGTCGTCGACGGAGCGCGGCGCTGCCTGCGAGATCTTCGCGCTGGCCAACGACGGCTCCCGCACCCGCATCGGCAGCGCCGACGACAAGGGCACCTGCTCCCGTCGGGTGCCCCTGCCCGCAGGCTCCATCGAGGTGCGCCTCTACGGGGGCTCACCGGGCATCGAGTCCCTGCGGGTGGGTCAGGTGGGCGTCGCCGCCGTCCTTGGTACCGACGACGAAGCACCGCCCCGCACGGGCTGCCTGTTCGCCGACGCCGTCGACGGGGCCTTGTCCGCTCCCCTGGCGGCGGGCCGCTATCGGCTGCGCACCAACGCCACCGGCGGCGCCGTGTTGACGGGCGTCATCGCCACCGCCGCCGGTGTCGGCGCCGGCGCCGTCGTCGTGGCCGCAGACCCCGGCCGGGCCCTCGCCATCACCCTCGACCGGGGAGCCGGCATCACCGTCGACGGCAGCCCGTCGTCGACGACCACCTGCACCTGGAATGGCACCGACATCCCCGGCTGCCGCCTGGAGACCGTCGAGGTCCGCGGGGTCCTTGGCCTGCGCAACACGGGCCGCGCGCCGAGCCTGCTCACCATCCGTCGCGACGACCTGTCGGCGCCCCTGGCACCCCTGGTGGCGTTTGCGGCCCAGCCACCGGCCCTCCCCGTCGTCGACACCGCCCGCACCCGCTACTTCGACCTCGACACCGTCACCGCCCGCAGCTTCGTCGTCGACGTGGCCCGGGCCGGCCTCTACCAGGTCCAGACCGAGGGGCTGTTGCAGACGACGTGTGCCGTCCGCACGGCGACGTCGGCGTCGTTGTTCAGCGGCGAAGCCAATGGCCGCGGTCGCAACTGCCGGGTGGAGGCTTTCTTGAAGCCCGGCCGCTACCGGGTCGACGTGCGGGCCCAGGGCCGCAGCCGCGGTCGTGCCGGTTTGTCTCTCGTCGAGAAGGCCCCGTGGGACGGCGGCGCCATTGTCGCCGGCGACGAACGCTTCGTGCTGGTCCCCGCCGGGGCTCCCGCGAAGCACGCCATCACCGTCAAGGGTTCGGGTCCCCTCCAGCTGGAGGTCGCCGCCCAGGACGCCACCCTGCAGTGTCGCCTCGACGACAACGACGGCTGGCCCGTGCTGGCACCGCCCCACGCCTGCACCATCGAGCCCGAGCTCGGCCCCGGCACCTACCAACTGACGGTGCTGCCCCAGACCGTCGAGGGGCGTCGGGCCCTGCGGCTCAACACCCGCCCCACCCTGGGAACCCTCGACGGCGACAAGACCCATCCCCTCGCCCTCAATGTGGCGCGCAAGGCGGTCCTTGGCCGCGACGGCGTGGATCGCTTCCGCTTCACCCTGAGCGCCGACGTCGACGTCGGCATCACCCTGAGCAACGGCATGCAGGGGCGCCTGCGCCAGGCCCTGCCCGATGGCAGCCCCGGCGACATCACAGACACCATCGCTCCCGTGGGCGGCAGCGCCTTCGGCATCGCCAGCGACGACAGCGGCGACAGCGGCGAGGGTGACGGCGAATACAGCGAAGGCGGCGGCGACGGCGAATACAGCGAAGGCGGCGACGACGGCGAATACAACGAAGGCGGCGGCGACGGCGACTACAGCGAGGCCAGTGCCGTCACCGCCAGCCGGGTCCGCTCGGCGGATGCCCTGCTGCGGGCCACCGTGCACCAGCCCATGGGGTCACTGGCCGGCAAGACGGTGTCCCTGACAGCGGGCACGTGGATCCTCGAGGCCGAGCACAGCCGCGGCGACGTCGGCATCACCTATGACGTCGCCGTCGCCGTGCGCGACCTCATCCCCGGCGCCACCCTGCAGACCCAGGTTCCCGCCGTCATCGACGTTGTCGCCCCTGCAGACGCCGGCCTTGGCCTCGTGCGTTTGAAGACCCGCGGCGCCACCGACGTGGCCTGTCGCCTCGTCGATGACAGCGGCGTCACCGTGGCTCGGTCGAGCAACTCGGGGGATGACTGGAACTGCGCCCTCGCCCTGCCCCTGACCCCGGGCTCCCGCTCCAAGCTCTACATCGACGCCGAGGTGCTGGTGCCCGGGCCGACGACGGTGACCGCCGCCTTCCTGGAGGCCAAGAGCACGGGGCCGCTGAAAGACGGCGACGCCTTCCGCGTCGTCGGCAAGGTGGCCCGCGCCGAAGTCACCCCCACCGCCGGCCGCGTCACCGACGTTGATTTGGTCGCCAGCGAGGGCACGTTTTCCTGCGCCGCCTTTGACCACGACGGCCGCGTCGTCGACAGCCATGACGGCGTCAGCCGCTGTCCCCTGTTGCTGTGGGGCGGTTCAGATGTGCGGCCCTTCTCGGTGTTGGTGTGGACGGCGGACCGGCCCGCGTCCATCAAGGCCCGCCTGCGCGAGCGCGACCTGCGCCGCCTCGGCGGCCTGTTTGGCAATGCATTGTCGGGCAAGGGCGGCGACGTCGCCGACGACGGTGTCTTCGAAGCCACCATCGCCAAACGGGGCCGCTATGAGACCGCTCCCAATCTCCGCTGCCTGCCCAAAGCCCGCCGTGGCGCCCTGGTGGCCTGCCCGGTGGCCGTGGCCGCCGACCCCGCCGTCGACGGCGACACCATGCTGCTTGCCGTACACGCGGGTGAGCGAAGCACCACGAGCTTTGCCGAGGTCGTCGTCGATCCCGGTCGCGTAGGACGCAGCACCCGTCGGCTCGGAGCCAAGCACGAGGCTGAACGACAACAGACCTCGGCGCCGTCCTTGCACCTCGTCGACGTGCGGGCCCGACCAGG
>Ga0247837_1000416_pt1 | contig 89572 bp, 56 predicted proteins | sample LaCtaG_2_FD_187115 | JGI IMG/M metagenome (GOLD analysis project Ga0247837, IMG submission 187115) | Freshwater microbial communities from meromictic Lake La Cruz, Castile-La Mancha, Spain - LaCruzMarch2015_14.5m | ecosystem: Environmental > Aquatic > Freshwater > Lake | place: Spain: Castile-La... | reverse complement strand
ACACCTGCAGCTCCTCAGCAGACAGACTCCACATTGCCCTGGCCAGTGCACTCCCAGGCTCCACTCCCTGGTCCAGACAGTTCGTGGCCTCTTGGACTGCTGCCTCAACCGCCACAGTCAGCTCTTCCTTGCTTGTCTGCAGTCGCTGCAGCCACCAGGTGCGGTACTTAATCAAGTAGTCAATGCAGCACTGCATCAAGTCTGTGAACTCCTTCGAGCACTGCTCCATCCTGTCCACACTGCTGCGCAGTTCTGCTGTAGCCTTCATCAGTGCTTCGTTCCTGCGCTTGTATTCCTTTGGGTTCTGACTTAGCGCCGCTATGGGAGCGACTTGATGGATGATGCGGGGGTGCTTGGCATGGTGGGAGGATATGCAGTCCACGCAGAAGAGAGTGGGTGTGCCTGTGCACTTGCAGAAGTGAGTGGCTTCGTGGAGCTGGCAGATTTGGCAAGTCCGGTTGTTCGCAGGTCCCAGAACACCCAGGTCTGCCATCTAGTACTACTTTCCCACCATTAAACCGACTCCCAGTCCTTCACTCTGCTACGAGCATCTCTCACTAAGCACATACTTCGACAGATTTCAGCCTCAGCTCTGTGAGTAGCTGATTAAAGCATACAGGGAAGTGCGCTCTCAGTCCGAGGCCTGAAAGCCTGGAGGATTTTACTAGGGTAGGCAGCCTGCTCCGCTATCCTTGCTGAAGACAAAGGGCGTGTGAAGCAAGATTGGGCTTGTTAACACCACTGGCCTCTGTCTCTACATAAGCAGCAGCTCTTGTACTCAAAGCCTCGTCCAGAGCCCAAAACACTGCCTATTTTTGAGCCAGAATCGCTTAGTTCTCTGTTAACTTTTGCGTAATTTTCAGAAATTTCGCATCGACAGGCCTCAAAATACCACTTAACCAGACTATCCCCCTTGCTCATTTTAGCCTACACTCTCGCAAAAACCCTGAGAAAATCGACCGAATTTGCAGAAGCGTGAGAAGCAGAAATCCCACAAACCTGAAAACATCACTTTTCCGCCTTTTTCAGCCTGTCCCTTTTCTCATAAACCTGCCCAAGTTTCCAGCGTGGTCTATACTTTCGTGTTTTCTCGAATTCTCATACAATCTATATATCCTTTCAGTGAGTTCTGATTGGATAGTGCTGTTTCTCAGTCTCCGATGCAGCAATTCCAATTTTTCCAAACTTGAAATAGAAGAATCTGCAAAGTGTAAAAGTGCTGTCGTCAAGAATTGATTATAGTTCCGTTTCAGAAGGGTAGGAACAACACTGGGTTGAAACCGCCAAAGGTCGCATTCCCTTGCCTCACAGTTCTCCGCAAATCAAACAGTGCAAGTAGGAATATCCCAACCATTGCTTTCCCTATAAATGGACCGCGAATACGCCTTCTATTCGATGCTCAACGGCCTGTCCACCTCTTCCCGAGTGAACTCCCTGGAGGAGTCCACTCTCAGGCGTTTCCTCGCCACCTTAGACTGGGAAGAAGACGCAGTGTTCCTCTGGCTCCGCACTCTCATCCGGAAGTGCATCCAGAAGGTGGGTCCCAGTCAGACTTCCGCGATCTTTTCCTTAGACCCTGACGCGCTGCAAGTGTTTATCGAGCGGGACCAGGAACTGGCTCCTGACGTGAAGCGGAAGGAGTGGAAGAAGGAGCTGGACGTGAAGAAGAACGGAGGTCATTAGCTAATGAAGAAGCTGAAAAGGTCGGACTCGGTGATGATTTTGGCCACTCGTCCGTCCACCAACTGGTAAAGCTTCCTTTCTTGTGAGGACGCCAGCTTCTCCACCACCTGAGCCAGTGTGTCGACCTCCTGCAGCAGGCCAATCCTCTGCAGGCCCAAGTCTCTCCCAGGGTTCACCAGTCTCAGGGCGTCCACTGCCGCGGTGTTGGGAGTGAGGTACAGGTTAGACCGCATGATGTGGGGGATATCAGTGAGGAAGAGGATAGAGGAAAGCCGGCCCTCGGAGTTAAGGAGCGGCAGAGAGGACAGCCGGTGTTCAGACAATATGCGCAGCGCTTGCCACATGGAAATGCTGTCCGAGGCTGTGATGGTGTTGGTGACGCCTATCGGCAGACTGCTCACCGGCACTTGAAACAAACTGCCGTCCCCCACGTAGTTGTCCACAAAGAAGCGCAGTACTGCCTCCATGCTGAGAATGCCCAGGGCCAGGTTCTTGGACAGGTCAATAATCGGCACTCGATGCAGGTGGTTCTCCTTCAGTATTCTCGTCGCATTCAATAAGTCGTCATCCGCAGAGACAGACACCAGCGCCAAACACCCTGCATTCGCTCTCCACTGCTGTAGTGTAGTCGACTTCAGCAGCGACAGCATTTCCTCCTCTTCAATTTCCTCCTTCCGGTTCTCGTCGTACAGCGACATCATGATGTTCAGCAGGTCTCGGTCCGTCACGACGCCGATGAATGTACTGGTGTCGGGGTCCCACACAAGCGCAGCTTCTTGGGAATGGCTGAGAAAGATCTCGATGACGTCGAGCAGGGAAAGGCCTTTTTCCAGGATGAGGACTTGGCCGGAGGTGGGCAGCATTTCGTATAGCGACTCTTGCTTGAGGAAGAAGCTGATGCCGCCCTGCACTCGCGCCTGGTACTCGAGTTGCTCTACAGACACCATCTTACACTCAAAGCGATGCACTGTCGGTCTGGCTGCGCATTGCCAAAGTTAGCTCCTTGCACTAGTAGTCCTTAATGTCTGCCAACTTCTCTCTGCTTTGGCAGACTGTCGGCTCATTTCGTTGCAATAGAATGCAGCACAGACCTCCCCTTCCTAGAGACCTTGTTTTCTCGGTTCAACGGAATCAGTTGATTGCCGCACTGTGCTAAGCAGGCCCATGCGAGCGGAGTCGGCAACGGCAATATGGCTCTAGTAGATCACGTTTCTCTCTTCGAGTCGCTGCCAATTGACAACGACGTGCATTACTTCCACCGCGCAGACCGCAGTCTCTCCCCCGCAAAGCGCAGACAGCGCATACTGCAGGAGCAGGTGGAGGCCGCGCAGGAGCGGGTAGCCAAGGAAGCCTCCCGTCGCAAACTGCTTCTGGACGATACAGCGCTGTTTCCCTTCCGTTCTCCCGGCTCTTACGTCCAGCAAGCCAAGGCGAAGTACCAAAGACGCACCAGGTCCTCAGTGTCCAGCGGCAGAACCAGTCCTTTCCGCAACAGAATCAGTGAGTCCACGAGCCAACGCAGAAGTCACGCAGAGTCCTTCTCACAAGACCCTCTCAAGGACCTGCTGCCCTCCTCCCTGCACCCCCACCCTGAGGCCGTCATCCCTACCTGGGTCTCTCAGCGGCAAGACTTCCAGTTGGCGTATCAACGCATCAAGGCTTCTCGGTCTTCTGATGTGGAGGCGATTTGCAGGAAGGAAGGCGCAACTCGTACACCCAGTGAAAAGCTTGGTCTGGCGAAGTGGATGGAAGAGGCAGGCCTGGGCCGCAGACCTGTGGAGTTGCTAGACCGCCTGCAGACTGTGGTGTTGAAAGAGGGGGAGGATATAGGGGAAGCCAAGGCACTCATTATCCTGCTTAGAGGACAAATTCAGGTCACTTCCTTCTCACCTCTCCAAGTCCTAGCTCCGGGTCAGTCTATTGGCCGGGAAATACTGCGTGGGCAGTCTATTGAGCCCTTTTCCCTGCGAGCCCTGTGTCCTTCTGCCTTCCTTCGTCTCACCTACACAGACTTCGACCAAGTGTCGATGAGTCTTTTTGCGAAAGAAAAGAGGGAATGCGTGCAGTTTTTCTCCACTTGCGTTTACTTATCCTCTCTGTCCGGACTCAAAACCCAGCGACTCAGCAGGGCAGTGGAGCGCCGCGAATTCCCTCCGAACACCTGGCTGTACCGTCCCGGAGATCGTGAATTCAGTGTCTACGTGATCCGGGAAGGCCGAGTAGAAGTGCAGCTGCCAGTGACAGTGGGCCAGGGCTACCGCTGGCCTGTGGACAGGCACGCCTGGGAAATAAGCACACTGGACATGGTGTTCAACCTGACTCTGAAGACCTGTGGCAGTGGGGAGTTCTTTGGAGAATACGAGGTGGAGAGAGAGAGCAAGCGGAGAACTGGGGCGAGGGCAGTGGTCAGGACAGTGTGCTACGTACTGCCCAAGTCCAGGCTTTTGGAGGTATTTACAGCGAAGGAAGTCAGCGAATTGAAAGCCTTCGGCAACTTTATCGTACCCTCTCAAGACCAGTGCCAGTCCTTGGTTCTCCAGCAGTTCAAAGCCCACAAGGACTACAAGCAAGCCCTCATCACTGCCACCAGCGTCGACTCCTCCTTCCCCGGAACCCGCGACTCTCTTCTGAACCAGCGCTCCAAGAAACTAAAGAACTGGGTACTGAACCTGCAGTCCAGAAGCAGGGAAAAGGAGCAGAAGGTGAGGCAAGGCATTGTGAAGATGAGGAAGGACAGGGTCATTGTGAGGTCCATTGATACGCTGGTCGCTACGAGAGTCGGCAGTCAGGAGCCGATGACTAAGCAGAAGAAACTGGTGACTTAGCTAGAGGCGAACCTCCTTAGCACAATACTAAGATATGTATGTGTTTAAACGCTGCTATTGGGTAGATCTAGGCGGGAATTAGGATAAGTAATCAGTAGGACATGTTGGGCTCATAGGTGATATATACATCCTTCTTTTTATAGAGTTCAACAGAGCATTCGTCCTTCCGAGGGGCTTCACCAGGTTTCGAGTCTCAGGACTCGCCTGCATCTTGCAGTCATTCCCCACCACACAAGCATGCAGAAGATCTACTATCAGGCAAGGTATGCGGGAAGTACTTGATACTGACGCAAGAGTTACGGGCGTAGTAGGTGCCCTGTCCCCAGACTCCGCTCCCTAGGCGGGAATCCAGGCCTGTGAGAGAGTTATAAACTGTGGAGGGAGGAGTGTCTTTGGTGCCAGGAAAAGACGCATTAAGGACAGTGACCGTCTTTCGACCCTACTAAGTGCTTTGTGCTTGTCTGCGAAGAGCCCGTATTAGCTTTTGTTCTGCACTCTTTCGATCTTTATGATGGTATTTGTCGGGGAGGTGTAGTGGAACATTTCCTGCACTGCCTTATATTTTCGATAAGTAGGGAGACAATCGCCACTGCAGAACTGGGCATTTTGAAGAACCACTTGGGTAGCTTATGGTAGCAATACTTGGGTGCAGTATGAGGTCTGGGATGAGAAGGGATAAAGGGGACCTGCCCTGCGACACTATGAAAAGTACAACCAAAGATTGGGCCACGGCTTTGAAGACAGATATGGCAGAAATAGAACACAGCCTGGACGACTTGGCAAAATGGTAGCAAAGACAAGATGGAAGACGGTTTTTTCGAAGGTAACCAGCAGTAACAATTCAGTTTATGGGCAAATGACCTGCTGTAATAGGCAGTTTCTTATTGCTACTCTGCTTAGTGCGAGTGCGTCTGTACCGGAACTTCTGCCACTATCTGGTTAATCCACCCTGTTTCGTCCTTTACACAGATTTATAGTCTTTTTCATTCAGAAGCCACAGACTCGATAGAATGTGGACTGAAAGTCTGGAAGCAGTGGTGATTTTATACCTCCTTGCAGGATTCGGCGGCTACAGCCTCTTTTTCCTCAAGCGCGGCTTCACCCTAGGCTCTTTCTCATGCAAAGGACTTCTCGGATATCCCTCCCCTGGTACGGACTAGTCAGACTGGAATGCTGTGGCTGGGCTTCCTCGCTATCAACGTACTGCACCCAGTTCTATCTCACCTGGACAAGCAGTGGCCGGCCTACATCCAGAACCTCTGCCAATGCGTGATCTTGATGCGGTCTGGCTTGGGGATGAATATCGGGAATCTGCGGAACTTGAAAGGACCGGTGTTTCTGCTTTCCTTCGGTCCGCTGCTTTGTGAGTGGGCTTGTGTCGCAGTCACTATCAAGTACGCCTTGGCTTTACCCTGGGATTTTGCCCTAGCGGCGGCCTTCATGCTGGCCGCAGTCTCTCCGGCTATCATCATTCCTGTCTGTTTAGACCTGGAAGAGCGAGGCTACGGCAAGGAACGCAGTATCCAAGAACTGCTAATCGGAGTCACAGCCAAAGACACAGTGACCGGGATCGTCAGTGAGCGCTAGACAGTGTTTGGCATATTTGCAGGCCTAGCGCTGGCTTCACTCGAAAGGGCGCCTACGTGGTTCGGCAGTCCTATGCTAACTGCAGGACTCTTGTGGTGGGAGAACTGGGTCTAGGCGTCGTCGTAGGCTGTGCTCTGTGTCTGCTTAGAATACTGCATTGGGTTGTTTATTTGACTATACTTGGGTCGATATCGCTGATTTTCATATATGTGACTGTCAGGTCTGTCCTACATTGCAATTCTGCTATCCAGTGTCATTAGTATCCGCAGCAGGTCTGAACCAGAAGTCCGGTCCATCAGCCGAGTAATGATGCTGGCCTGGAGACTAGTGGAAGTGATTCTGTTCGGCTTGGTAGGCGCAGTGCTGGACATATCGAAGCTGGAGGGCAGCACTGTGGGCTATGCCTTGCTCACAGTGCTTGTTGGGGGGCTTGTAAAGGTGCCTATTTCCCTGCTTTTCGTTTCAGTTGGGCCTTTTACTATGCGGGAGAAAATCTACTTGGCCCTTTGTCGGATACCGAAGGCTACAGTCCAGGCCTCACTTGGAGGAGTGGTTTTAGCCTTATCCCAGGCAGCCAACGACGCTATCTCTATCCTAGTCACCACTCCTCTCGCCCTCGTGATAATGACTCTAGCGCCCTACTTACTCACTCAGACTCGCAGTCTCGACCCCACGCCGCCCCTGCTATATTCCCAGCCGAGGAAGTCAAGGACGAACAGGCGCGATAGTGCGAAGGCCAGACGGACTTGATGGCGCCCATGCACTCGCAGGAAGAGAATTAGCACAGATACTTCTTATGAACTGGGGAGATTACGCTCTCAGCTGAATGCAGTAGGGACAGTGAAGTGCTGTAGACAGCTCAACTTCAGCTATTGCCTGGGTCCAGTCCTCTGATATTAGCCAGCATTCTCTTCTGTTCATCTCCACGTGCTTTCCACCTAGAGTTCGCGAGTTCCTCCAATCCTAACCCGCGGAGACCAGTCCTGCAAGTGCCTCAAATCAGTCTCCAGTCCCCAACTCCACCCCCAGTCCCTCTGCCCCTCAGCAGGCACCTGACCCTGCAAACAGGTCTGCCCTCCATATTGAGTGGACTATAAAGCGTGATGAGAGTGTACTTCGACGTCTTCTCAGGCGATGAACTGCTCTCCGACTCCTACCCCATAGTTCCCATTCACAATGAAGTGGTGTTCGAGGTGCAGGGCACTTGGACTACAAAGGGCGGCGAGAAGATCGACATCGGACGCAGTGAAGCCACCTTTGCCATTGCTGGAGCGGAGCGCGAGGAGGGAGGCGAGGAGGAGGACAAAGTAGAAGACGTCGCGGAACGCGTCATCGACGTGATTGACAAGTTCGGTCTGAACGAGACCCAGTACACCAAGAAGGAGTACACAGTCTACATCAAGGCCTACATGCAGAAGCTCAAGAAGCACTTGGCTGAGAACAGCCCCGACCGCGTAGACGGCTTCATGAAGGGCGCTACGGACTTCATCAAGTACGTGATGGGGCGGTTCGACGAGTTCAAGTTCTACAGCGGGCCCAGCTACGACACGGAGGCCTTGTATGTCTTGTCCTGCTACAAGCAGGATACCGACCCTGCGCCCGTCTTCTACTACTTTGCAGACGGCCTGCGCCATCAGGAGTACTAGGTAAGTTTAGGGAACTGCCATATGGAATTCCCTCTCGTGTTTCGGTCTTCCACTTCCCCGCGAGGATTCGAACTGCGTAGGCGCGTAAAGGCCCTAGACCAGCAGTGCCGTCAGTCCGAAGCCGACAACATAGCTCTGAGGGCTGAAATCAAGGAACTCCGACACCACTTTGAGGACGAAAGGCGCAAAGACCAAGAAGAAATACAGCGCTTAAAGGCACTAACCAGAGAATTAAAGGAGAAAAACGTAATTGTCGAGCCTATCGCAGAGGCAGTAAAGACCTGCGTCGGTTCTGTTGTCACAATACACAGGGAGCTACAAGAGGAAATCGGGGATTTCCAGAGCAGAACTGTGCGTAGAATCAGGACCAGAGAGGCAGACGCCTACCGCCTGTATATAGGCCGCATCAAGCAACTGGAAACTGAACTCGCCCAAGAGCGCCAAAAGAACCGCCCTTTGGAAGTCGATAAAAACCCTTGGCAGAAAATTAGCGCTTTGGAGCGAAAGCTGCAGGAAAGTGTGGATTTCCACTCGCAACTTATAGCGGAAAACCAGACCTTGCGAGAGAAATGCAAGGAATTGCACACAACCGAAGAAGCCGCTTTACGCGGAAACACCGTTGTAATGCAGTCAAACGCCAGGCTAAAGCGACTTCTAGAGGACAATAAAGCTGCCACTCAGTCCCCGAGCCAGCACGACCAAGGCACCCAGGACTTCTCCAACAGCTCTGAGTACGGCCTTTCTGGGACTGGTCGAGTGGGCAGACTGCAGACCAAGCGAGAAAGTGGACAGAAGGAAGTGCGAGTGCTGGCCAGAGAACTGAGTCAAGAGCGTGGGAAGAGGACTGAGTTGGAGCGGGTATTGGCGAAATGCTTGGAAGATGTGAGAAGTCAGGCAATTGCTGTAGAGGCGTATAGTGGCCGGTACAAAGCAGTTTTGACGGAGAGGGAAAGAGAACAGTTGATTCAGAAGCTACTGCTGGAGGAGCAGTTTCTGCAGGTGCTGCAGATGCACGCCTTTCCCGCGGGCGTTCTGCGGGCGTACCTGACTGACGTGAGTCCACCGGGCACCCAGCGAGAAGCGTCCAAAGCCAGTCTATACACAAAGTCAAGTGTCCTGTTCACCCCCAGAAGCCCTGTAGCGCCTAGAAGCAGGTCAGTAGTGCGACTGCCCAAGCCTCCTGTAGACTTCTAAGCCATCTAAGGCACTATTGGCGAGAACTCTACCTATGTGTGTACTACAGGACCTCGTTCCAGTCTGTCGACACCGCGAATGCAGCGGAAATCATAGCCGCAGTGCTCTGAGCGTCGGGCAAATTGCCCCACAAACTGTGGTCACTCAGGTCTAAATAGGCGGCAAACAGTCCGCCGCCGCTCCTGCAGCGCAGTAAACTGAGCAGTAAGCGTCTAGCGTCCTCGGGCTGCCGGACTGCCTTGGCTTCTACGAGCCAGAACAGGTAGGCGGAGTTGACGATGAGGCTTTCACTGGCACTCAGAGCTTCCAAAGTCCTTTGGAAGGTGTCGGAGTTGCGTCTGGAAAAGCCGAAAATGTGCATAAGGAGCAGGGAAGGGTGTGGCTTGGACTCGTATTCGTGTCCGTCTGCGGCTGCGAAGGCTGTGTAGACTCCGTTCTTCACGCACTTCGTGTTAATGTACGTCTCCAGTGTGTCCACTCTACTCTCCCACTCTGCAACTTTGCAAGTGCAGTCGAAGCCTCGCTGCAGCAGCTTCCGAGCTATGTTGAGCAGTTGAGTGCAGGCAAGCCAGCAATAAAGCACTGCTACCGTGTGTACATGTTTGTCCCCCACAGATGCCGGCTGTATAAAGCTGCTATACCCGGGCTTGTCATGCAGGTCAAACGCTGCATACCCCAGCGCTTCCAGCACACCAAACAGCTTTTCATCAGCCCGCTCGTGCAAGCCGACCCGATGGTCATAGAAGGCCAATGCCAGTGCATATATAACAGACCCATACACCTCTGTGTGGCTTTCCTGCAGCCACTCCGGAGCTCCGATTTTCACAGTCCCAATCCCTCTATATCCAGCCAAGTACTTGGCTTCCTCCTCAGCCGTGACTCGGTCCAGCTGGATGGAGACACAGGGAGGGAGGGACTGCTTGCTGCTGACAGTCTTCACGACTAGGGAGTTGAGGGCGCGAAGGTACTGGTCGAGTGCTTGGGTCATGTTCAGACGGCACATGGCTCGAGTGACGATGGCAGCGTCACGCATAAGACAGAATCGGCCGTCGAGGCCTGATTGGCGCTTTTTGCCGGGAATGCCGGAGGTGCAGGCAGCCACAAAGAGGCCTGTGTCTTGGTAGCAGAGGGCGTTGAGCACCATTGCACTGCGCATCACTTCGTCCTGCCACTCCACTGGCAAGGTCAGTGCATGGCTGAAGGTCTTCCAGTGAGTCTGCGTATTCTGCAGAAACCGCTCGAACAACTCCACTATGCCCTTCGTCAAACTCTCATCCGTCCCTATTATCAGGTGTTTCGGCTCATCAAGGACAATCGTAGTCTCCTTGAACACGCAGGAAATGGACAGGTCTGTGGTCATTCGCAGAGTTTGGGAAGAGCTTAAGTAGCGGATATGATTGCTGCCGCTGGAGATATCCGGGTAGATAGTGTTGTAGTCGAACGTAGGTCTGCAGCGGACACATATCAGTGGGTTTCCTTGCAGCGGTCGAATCCGTCTGAGCAGCAAGGCCCCGTGGAAAGACCTGCCAAAGAGTTCCAGTCGAGGCGCGAAGTCGAGGATTTCCACGCTGCAGTCGTTGCTGGAGTGCAGCACTGTCCGCAGCACCATGGAACTCGCGTCTAGGTAGCTCTGTGCGCTGTGACTGAAGTTCTCTATCATCACATCTGAAAAGCCCTAGCTAGTTCCTACCGCGAAGCTCGAGTCTCGATTGACCAGTGAGTTGAACAGAGGGTCTGCGTCAAGTCTGGGAAAGCACATCCACACGATCCTGCCCCCGCAGTCAATAAGCGCGGAATAGCAGTTGTTGCCTATCAGTGCTAGATTCAAGTCAGACATTCTCTATATTAAAAGGTTATGATATAGCGAGTGTAGCTCATGCCCGGCTCGTAGGTGATCCAGATGTCTTCGTTGGCGGTCCTGCCCTTGATGCTGTGGTACTCTCCGCTGTTGTCTGGCTTCAAGGGCGGCCTGGAAAGGGAGGAGTCGTTGGGAAGTTCGATGTAGTCACCGACAATTACCTCGCAGAGCAGTATGGCTGAGAAATGTTCGCCTAGTTCGTGTCGATAGCATTGGGAGTATATTGCATTTTTAGCGAAATAGCTCCCTCGACCCCACATTCTTTCCTTCGACATCCGACTATCCACTCCATTGGGATCCCCACAGATTGAGTATGGATTCGCCTTCGAAGTCCCATGGAACAGCAGCATATTCAACAGCAAAGCTCCCTTCAGTGCACTCAACGACTCATGCTTATACGCAAACTTCATATACGCTTCTGCATTCATCACTCGCTCGATCCTTATAACAGGACTGCTGACCGACTGCGCAAATCTCGTTTGCACACTCCGATACTCCTGCGAGTCCACTTGCAGTTCTATGAAGGCAAGTCGATGCTTCATGTCATTGTACCAGGGAGAGACTTGGTGGTATTGCAGGGCAAGTGGACGATGGACGTAGGGCGGCTGATGGTCGAATACGCATCTAGGCCGTCTCGTGCATTCCAAGCCTTTGGGACATATACCGCGAGTGCTGAGGCCGGGACTGTGGTCGTAGGGACAGGCTAAGCGATTGGGGCAGTCCTTTGTCTGGTAGAAGACCCTGCAAGGTACCTTTTCCGTATTGACACTCTGCATCAAGTACGCGTAGCAAGCTTCCAAGAAGGGCAAACACCGGGGGTCTGTGAGGTGCTGGAAAGCCACAGTGGCTTCCACAGCAATCCGAGCCAGTTCTGCGTTGCTATAAGCTTCTGATAGAGTGCCGTCAAAGGGACAGGTGTAGAGGCCAGCGGAAGCTAAGTCCGGCAGGCAGTCCTGGCAAAAGACGTGTTTGCAGGAAAGTTGGCGCAAAGGACTGTTAGGGGCGAAAAGGTGCACTGTGCATACTGAGCAGATAGGCAGCAGAGTCGCCACTTTTTCCATTTATCAGACTCTATAGGAAGCTGTGAGTTTGAGGAGTGAATTTTCAAATGTATGTCTTTGCTTCAAATGGGAACACTGCAGACTAGAAATGCAGCCTACTCAAGTGAAAATCACTCCGACAAGTACAAACTTCCCCTGGTGAAGAAACTCCCCCTGCAGTTCTAACCTCCCTAACGTTACTAGACGCCAGAGAGAGCCTTGTCTGTTCGAGTGGTGCTAGGAGTATGCTGACTTGGGGTGTGGACTCACAATTGCGCCGCTCTCCTCATTGGGCCGCTGTGCTCTGACGACGGTGTGGCTGCTGTCTCTCAGTGCGCTGTGCTGTTTGGCCTCAGTCTTACTGTGGACGTTCAGGTCTGGGTGGTGGTCGGATAAGCCGGTGTCAGAGGTGCCAGTGGTATCGAGAGAGGGACAGGACTTGTCGCTGGAGCGGGTTTCCAGGAAGACAATAAGGTGATAGAAGGTGAGGTCGGGCGCCAGGTCTCTGGGCGACTTGAAGGACTTGTTGAGGACGGTGAAATCCGGGCGATACGGCATCATGGCCGTTAGAGTCTTCAAATGCCCCAAGTGCACTGCGAAGTGGACAGGGGTCCAGCCGTCTACGTCACTCGCGTTGGGGTTGCCGCCGTAGGTTAGCAGCTCTGACACTACCTCTGCTTCGTCCCGCATGGCCGCCTGGTGCAGCGGGGTCCTGCCCAGACAGTTCACAGCGTTAGGGTCAGCGTGCAGACTCAGCAGTCTCTTGACACTCTCCAACGGCCGGGAATCAGCAGCGTAGTGCAGCAAACTCCACCCGAATGTGTCCTTCACGCCTACATCCTCAGACACATCCACAAGTCTTTCGACCTGGTCCGCACTCATTCCCTGCTGCCAAGCAAGTACCCCATAGGAGTGAATATACCCCTCTTCGTTGTTTCTGCTCAAGTCTGGTTTGCCCGGGGCTTTTTCCCCCTCGCCCGCGGACTGGCCGGAAGTGGGAACTGACTGCTTGGAGGGCTGGAAAAGAGCTCCGCTGGACTTGGCCGGAGGACTGTTCTTCACAAGGAGACGAATGTTTCGCCGCATGCCGATGAAGCCTGCTCGTTCCATTTTACTAATTATAAGCCAAGTCTCCGTGCACATATAGCTGAAATGGTAGCAATCCCTTTAATTCGTTCGCTGAGGCCACTTAGGGGAAAACGCGGACTTGGAGCGTTGGATTAGACTAAAGTTGGGAAATAAAGGCAGCGAATGAATGCCTTCGGGACGTCGTTTGCAGATACAACACAGGCAGGCGAGGAAGCGGAGGCACTCCTAGCCGCGAGCCAAAGTCTCAGAGAACTGCTCAGTCAGGAAGCGGTGGTCAGTGAGGCGCGGTGCAACTCTGCCCTACGCCAGCGTCTGGAGGAGAAGCTGAGCGAACTAGTGGCAGTGGTTATCGGCGAAGGGCCGGAAAGCACGCAAATGACAGTCTTCGTTGCCTGCGAATTGCTCAAATCGGAAGATTGTCTGGACATGTTCGCTCGCAATTTAGGGGCTTTGCACCCGGTGTTCACGCAACTCTGTGCGACTCAGGAGCTGAACTGGACGCAGGCTGCCTACGCTAGCCTGATTCTGCGTCGTCTCAACAGCAAATACCCAAGCCTAATCCGCTCCTTTCTCCGCGAACAGCCCGGCTACGTATCCGGCCTCAAGCGACAACTGCACATCCGACCAGTGGCAGACCTGTTCCTATCCCTAGTTGCAGACGACACAGAGTGCAGTGACGAAAGCATCAAAGGACGGTTCAGTCTGTTTAAAGAGCTGCTGGTGATGATGGATGGAAAGAGACGGGTTGGGGAAGTGGCAGGGGCGGGGTATGTGCTGAGGGAAGTGATGGGACGCAGTGCGGAAATGCACGGCTGGGGACTGTTCGCTTCCTTCATGCTAAGCAAGGAGTGTTTAGACCGGTTCGAAAGCGCAATTCTCTCCTCAGTCCCACTAGTCCTAGAGACAGCAGCCGCAGTGCTGGGCAGACTGCTAGACTACAGCGACATCACAGGACTGCTGGACAGTCTAGACGCCACTATGGACGCTATTCGTTCCCGCTCCTTTGAAGAACTTCCAGAGGTCCGATCTACTTCCTACGAGGAAGTCCCGGACGTGTTTTCGCCCTCTCCGCTGGAAGACCAGGCAATAGCGCGGTTCACACGCATTGTAAAGGCGGCCATAGCAGTCCTACAGACACTCCCTACCAATTCACCAGTTCCTACAGCCTTCAATCTCTCCATTACGCCTATTGGACCTGAGAGAATGGCACTCATCCACCTGGTCAACACCGCCCTCAAGCTAGACCAGGACTCGATCCAAAGCGCAGTGTCGGACTCCCTCTATATCCAAAACATGCTAATCTGGTTCCAAAGCCACCCTTGGAACAGCGCTTTCCACCACGAATTCGAGCAATTGGTGAGAATAGTGACCGACGGCCACAGCCAGGAGCTGCAGAAGGAGCTGTTTGTGAAGGCGGGACTGGTCAATGTGCTACTAGGGGAAGTAGAGAGAAAAGAGACTATTAGGAGAGGAAATTGGGGACATATTACACGGATCGGGAATGCGATATATCGCATAAGTGCTGTGAATGAACATATAAGGGAGTATTTGAAGGACTCGAATTGGAGCGTTTTCATAGAGAATTACCTTATTCCGAGGAATAATCTTGAAACTGCGCATATTCCGGGTCCTTCCTCGCTGCAAGTCCGATCTTTGCCGATTGCGGATGAGGAGGAAGAGGCTGAATTTCCCCCTGAGCCGAGTAAGCTGCTTCCCCTGGTGTCCTCGGACCCTGAGGTGGAGTTCAAACAAGGCTCAGACGTATTTAATTCCCTACACTACTGGACTGTGCCGCTGAGCTGCGAGGAACTGCCGGACTTGGCCTAGTGTAGATACTCCCTAGCAACTAACAATGGCGGAACAGGTCCACGGAGTCAACCCAGTCATGCTCCTCGACCAAATCCTCAGAAGCAAAGTCTTCAACTGCCAATACTACAAAGCCCACTGCTTCGCCTTAGACGCGGAGTCCATAGTGGACCGAGCGGTGGATATAACGCATGTGGGAGGGACGTATGGCGGCATGCAGAAGCCCACTCCCTTCCTGTGCCTCACGCTGAAGCTGCTGCAGATACAGCCGGAGCGGGAAGTGGTGTTGGAGTACTTGAGGCAGGAGGAGTTTAAGTACTTGACAGCACTGGGAGCCCTATATGTTCGACTTACATGTCCAGCCAAGGACGTATATACTTTACTCGAGCCGCTCTATAACGACTTCCGCAAGCTCCGATACCGCAAATCAGACGGCAGCACCGAAATCACACATATGGACGAATTCGCAGACGACCTGCTCCGCAGCGAAGTAGTCTGCTCCACAGTGCTTCCCCTGCTGCCCAGACGCCAAACCCTCGAAGAAACCCAAAGCCTCCCAGTCCGGATTAGTGCTTTACAGGACGAAATCGAGTGGGTGGAGGAGACCCAGCCCACAGCGCCCAGGGCAAGGTCCAGGTCTCGGCAGAAGCGGGAAGACCTGGGAGCAGGCGGGAAAAACCCGCAAAAACTGCCCAATGCAGAAAGCGACGAGTACTGGATCAACCTCAGAGCCCAACTAGGCCTCAAGCCTGTGAGCAAGCCTGAAGAACCCAAGTTCCCTCCCACTAACAGTCGATTTCCCTCGTATTTAGCTATTCTTAGAGGCCTGGACGGATTCCATTAGAAACAGGCTTAAACTGGCATGAGAAGAACTCGCAAGGCAGACCGGGCGCTGCTGGAAGAGCTGGAAAAGGAGCGAACTCGCATCGAAACCGCCAAAAAAGCGCACTTGGAGGAGTTTAATCGACAGACTCGAGAGGCGAATAAGGCGAAAAGCCGCCCTCACCAGCATAAATCAGCCTGGAGCGCAGATCAAAGGCAATTTAGCACTGAGGAAGTGCATAAACGGCTTACAGACATCGAGACTTTGCGGGTGAAGCGCAGGAATGAGCGAGAAAAGGGACAGGGACAGGGCAAAAGACTGGACTTCGTCCCTGGATTGCAGGGTAGTGCGAAGGATTGGGAAGGACAGGCAGGGGAACACCGAAGGAACAGGTCTGGTAGCAAGGAAACGGACCTGGCAGTACTCGCTTTCATGCAAGAGAAGCGGAAAAGACTGCAGCAAGCTGCGAAGTTGAGGGCGCTAATCGCACAGGAAGAGGAGGAAAAGCGAGCCCAGGCCTTGACCCGACTCCAACTCCAGCCCAACATCCCCAAGCCGCACAAGCAAAACCGCAAGAAGACCAAGCGAAAAAAGGCCGCCTCTGCCCCGCAGGCAGACTCCACTCTGAACATGTACCATAAGTTGCGGGAACTGCTGCGAACCAAAGCCCTGCAGCTGAGAGAGAGCCGCCCCAGAGAGGAGGAACACGCACTCTCAAATGCAGCTTTAGCGCTCAAAATGGAGGAATTGAGTGAGCAGTTGGCACGTGCGAAGGACCTCCTTGAGGCAAAAAGGAAGACTTTGACAAAGGAAGAAGCTGCGGTTCGCATCCAAAGGTGCTTCAGAAGGTACCGAAAAGGCAAGAAAGCGCTGCAACTGTCCTCAGTCCAGGAGAAAGACCTGGACTTCGACCTGAGTCTGAAGAGTCTGGGGTCGTTTCTAGTCAAGAAAGCAGCGGAGCCCAGGCCTACCGACTCTTTGGACTTACTGGCCACTGCAGCCGCTCTCAGGTCAGAAAACGAGGAAGCGAAAGCAGAGCTAGTGGACCACTTCCGCAGGTCTCTCGCCCTGGGCTACCGCCAGCTCGCCTCAGCCCCTCCACTCCCCTCAGACCCCTCCCCAATCAACACTTTCCGCTCTGCTAACGAAGACCTAAGTCCCGCAGCCGAGGAGTTGAGTCTGTGTTGGGACCCTCGACCTGCCCCTTTGTCCCCCAAGCCCCGGGCTGAAACTGGCAACTCCCCCTGCGACTCTCGAGAAGAGCCGGCCAGTCTGAGGTTCCCAACCAGTGGAGTGGACTTCATGGAGGACTCTGCACGGTCGCTGGTGGAGTGCTTAGGGGAGTCGCCGCGGCAGCCGGCTTCGCTGCGCATACCAATAGGCAGACGGCCTGCGTTGGACCTGGGGAGAGTGGTGCTGCGCACGGATTTGCCAGGGGAGGGGAGTGAGGAAAGTCCGTCTATTGGGTCGCTGCTCCGAGGCGGGCCTGAGTCTCCTGAAGTGCTCAGTTTCCGCGAGTTGATTCCCAACCCTTGGCACTGTCTGACCTCTGAACACATTTCTACTATCGTAGAGGAAGTGCTGGAGGCGGAGCTTGACGACCTGATGGAACTGGTGGCGCCAATGATGAATCCAAGTGAATTCGTGCAGAGTCCCACTTGCGAGTTCATTATTGCCTTTTTAGACACTTTACTGATGCAATTGCAGCCTTATGAGCAGCCATTCATGACAAAGTTCCTGCGACCGAAGGAAAACGACTGCTTAGCAGAGCTGAACCAACTGACCCACACTGTGATCTGCCCTCCACCCCCTTCCCACATCGAAGCCCTCATCCCAGACTCCACCTTTCGCCTGGTTTGCGAGCGACTAGGTGCCGGCTGCCCTCCAGAAGACGAATCTCCGGTGTGGGACCAGTACTGTCGCTTAATGCCAGATGTGATAAATGAAGCGCTGGATATACTACGGCCTGAAGGCTCGAAAGGAAACCCTTCTCCTTGGCAGCTGAGAGCCAGAGACTCGAGACAGTTCCCTGATTTGACTAGTGTGCTGTGTGAGGTCCGGGATCTCATGGTCGACTGGTGTCAGGTGGAAATGGGCAAATTCGCAGTGGATGAAGCGGAGCAGGTTTACGTGCATGAGGAAAGAGCTGCAACTGAGATTATGCGAGAAGTGAGATATAGGCAGATGTACCTACACGACAAGGACTGGGTGGACTACGGCCGGGAAGAACTGCAGGTGCAGCTGGCACTGGCCGACGGAGTGCTGGAGCGCCTAGTGGAGGAAGCCATGGGATGTGTAGCGACTTAGCTATCTGCGGGTTCCTCCGTGGTGCCTTGCAGCACTTGCGCAACCACGCTCTCGCCGAAATCGCCCTGATAGTCTTCATAGGGGTACTCGAAGTAGGCGCCCGAGGGGTAGAAGGGCTGCGACGAAGCTTGAAAAGGACTGCTGTCCTTGGGCTGCGCCTTCTTGCACTCCACCCACTTGCCTTTCAGGAGGTTGTTGTTGTAGTTGCGCAGCACTTCGTCCACTGCCTGTTCCTCCCGGAAGGTCACGAAGCCGAAGCCTCTGGGTCTGCGCGTCTGGCGGTCCAGCATCACCACACTGTCCTCCAACTCCCCAAACTGCTGGAAGTACTCTCTGAACTCCTCCAGACTCACCTCAGGCGGCAGTCCTCCCACAAACAGCTTCTTCGTGCGGAAATTAGCAGTGGCCTCAGCTGTCTGAGTGATGTCCTTAGGAACCGCATGCTTGCAGTCAGCCTTTTTCCCGTCAATGACCTGCTCTTCGCTGAGGATCCGCTCGATCACTTCCTTGTCTCGCATAGTCACGAAGCCGAAGCAGCGGGACCGGCCTGTGCTGCGGTCTTGCATCAGCGTGCATTCCTGAATGACGCCGTAGTGCTGGAAGTGACTGATCAGCTGTTCTCGAGTGGTCTGCGTGCTGAGTCCGCCCACAAACAGCTTTTTGGCTGAAATGCTTTCCACCCCTGGGACCAACATCACTGCCTAACTAATAGAAGCACAAGGCGAGCATTATTTCCCACTGAGTGATGGCTGGGTCCAGGAGTAAAGCTACGGTCGCCTGTGAAGTTTCCTTCTCTGCAGCTGTCTGCGAACAGACAATGCTCAATGCGGACCTTACACCTGCGAGTGCTAATCCCACAGCTGGTGCTGTTACTCAGGTGAAAACCAGTGGCCAGCGCTCCTGCTTCTGCACAGTTCTGCAAGCCATTTGCCTGTGTCTCTGTCCTGACGACAGTCTGGAAGCAGCGAGCTACCTGCCCAGCCACTCTGTGAGCACATATGGCAGAAAGACACTGGTGCTGGATCTGGACGAGACACTGGTGTGCTGCAGTCTGCAGCCACAGTTCAAGCCAGACCTCATCCTGCCTGTGGCTATGCAAGACAAGGACGCCTTCATTTCTCTCAAAAAGCGACCTGGACTGGACCTGTTCCTTAAGACAGTCTCAGCGCTGTTTGAGTTAGTGGTCTTTACAGCGTCCAGAGCCAGGTACGCTGAGACTGTAATCGCCGCTATCGACCCTAAAGGACGCATCAACCATACCCTCTTTCGGGAACACTGCCAACGCGTCGAAACCGGCTTCGTAAAGGACCTCTCCAAACTCGGCCGCAACTTGAACGAAGTCATCATTATCGACGTAACTTCCACTCAGAACAGCCCGATTGCTTACAGTCTCCAGCCCCAAAACAGCATCGCAGTCAGCAGTTTCTTTGGCGAGGAAGGCGACAAAGAACTCACTGGACTCCTACCAGTGCTACGCGCAGTCAGCCAAGCAGAGGACATTTTCCCTCTCCTGCAGGCCTACAGGGACGCCAAGGCTCATACCTATGTCCGCGCAGACACCCCCAGTCGCTCCACCACCAAGGCAGACCTAGGTCTATAGTGTACGTATCTAAATGAATAGAGAAGGACTGAAGTCGCGCCTGCAGGGAGCGAAGGGCATGCAGCAGTTCCAAGCCTATGAGCAGTTCCAGCTGGAGCAGGAAAGACTCAGGTCGCGACTGGGCTCGCCAGTGGGCAGGAGTCCTCCGCTCACTGTGGCTTTGGTGGTGCCCAGCAGTCAGCATTGGCGCAGTCAGTCTTATGCACTGCCGAAGTCGCCGAAGAGTGGGGTGAAGCTGCAGGAAATCAGCTCGCCCAAGGTGAGAATCGACGTTTCGAACATAAAAACTGCACTGCTCGGACACTCTACTGGCTCCCGCTCGCTTACCACTGTCAGTCTGCGCCTTGCCTCCTGCACGACTTCCCTGCCTGTTGACGCCAACTACCAATACGCCCTGCCCGACCCTACTACTCTGGACTCCTTCAACCCCTTCCTGAGGCCCAAGCCTCGGAACCGCTTTTTCCCCACGACTCTGTTCGACTTAGACACTACAGACTACTCCCTGTGGCAATTCCCCACCCTTGCACTGGCTCGCTGGAGACTCGCAAGTGGCGAGTGGACCTGGCGACCCTGCCAATTGCTCCAATTCGACCCCTGCACTTCCCTGTTTACAGTCCAGTGGATTGAAAGTGCCGCTCAAAGGCAGCTGTCTCGCTTCAATATTCGCCTACCGGGTGAGGAAGAAGAGGCAGTTTTGAAGCGATTGGCGGTAGCTTCGCAGCGTAGAGACCTGCTGGAAGCCTCTCTGCGGTATGAAACTCGCGTCAATCTCGCCGCTCAGCGATTCCCCGACATCGTCATGCCGCCCTCCGCCCTGGGTCGGATCATAGCCTCCCTGCACAAGGTACTGACGAGGGACAATGTGGACAGAGTCTGTGAGGAAATCCATAGTCAGCATCGACTCAATATAGTCAACTTTGTGTTTGAAATCGAGCACTTTATCAGCAAAGCGAAACTCACAGCCAGGTAAGCAGCAATTAGACCTTGGCAAGAGGCCCTGGAAGAGGAGGAAAGGAAGCGAGCAGCTCTCCGAGCCATTTCCACCCGCCTCATCCGCAAGCCACTCCCTTACATCCAGCGGCGCATCTCCAAAATGCGCCTAGACTCCCGCCCCTGGCTGCACCACACCCTCAACTCCAGTCTCCAGTGGATCACCGCTATCGGCAACCTCGACTACTACGCCTTCCTCCAGCACTCCCCCACAGCCAAGCTCTTTATAGAGCTGGAAAACGCCTTTATGCACACCACAGGCCTGGCGATCCTGCAAATCGCTAGTAACAGTGTGGAGGCAGGGAACTCTCTCTTTGAACAGGTGCAGAGCGACCCGGGACTACTGGACCATTGCTGTCGGCTGTAAGATGTAGGCAGTCTGAATATAGCCCTGCTGAGTCAGTTGGAAGTGGGGTGCAGTCGTGCTTTGAGGGCGTTTATGGGCGGTTTGGACGGGTTTTATGCGGTTTTGCCCTGTGCGAGGCTGTCGGAGGACGCTGGGAGGTATGTTAAGCCGGAGGTTATGAGGAAGAGAGCGGATTTGAGGGCTTTGCTGAGTCTGCCAGAGGAAGTCTACACCGAGACCTGGGAGGCTGCAAATGGCATGGAGCACTCCTACCTCCTCACGAAAAGTTTGATTCTGTACTTCGGAACACTCATAGAGCGAAATCAGCTCCATGAGGCTTTCACTCCCATCGGTCCCGCACCTCTCATCAGACTTATTATAGCCTCTAGAAGGGCAAATGAGTACGTAGTACAAGGCAAAGCCGCCCCTAGCAGTGATTTCTCCCTTACTCCCGATAAAGACACTGTGGCTCCCCGCATGCTGAGACATTCCCTGCCCCCCACCAAGCGGGAAGTGCTGAGAGCCACCAAGCCTGCGAACTGGGTGTACAACATCCTGGGCAATGAAGACGTCTGCTCCGTGGAAGAACCTTGGCCCTTCCTCGAAGCCAGGGAGGACAGCTTACTGGCGGAAAGTAGACTCGGGTGGTCCAGTGTAGGCAGAGACAAACTCAACCTCCAAATCTGGCCCGACCTCTCCATCTGCGAAAAAGAACTCCTGCGCCTGCTCCACCTGCCCATTTCCAGTCTCCGCCAAGTCCCCCAAATCACCTCCTCCGGCTCCACTCCTGCCCAAGTCCCCAACTTCTCTGGTGAACTGCACTCTGCCACTGTAGTTTTGCAGGACTTGCTGCAGTTCTCACTCTACGGCCCCCTGGCCCTGCTTGCCGTCCTTAGACAGTACGAGTACTTGGCGGAAACTGTGTTGGAGGAAGTAGTGAGGACGCTTATCAATGCACATATTGCGGATTATGGAGGACTGGGCAGGGAAATGAGGAAAATAAGGGCGGATATGACCACTATCGCTGAGAAATACCCAGGAAAGCTCCAATTCGGCCTAATTGAAGTCGACCTTCTCCCCTTAAAATCAGAAATCCAGCGTAATGGCGGCCTATTACTCTCAGGCCTGCTGAAAGAACTGACTTCTGAGTACCTCGGCCTGCTCAACTACTCCCAAGCCCGCTTCAAAGCCCTCAAATCAGACTTAATTCGAGTCCCGAAGACAGTCGAAGAGCTCCAAGTCGTAGCTAGTTACCTGGAAGCGAGGCAGGATGAGGCCAGTTTCGCGCAAATTGCAGAAACTTTAAGCCAGACTAGGACCATTTCGGGTATTTTGGAGGAGTTTCAGCAAACTTTGAGCCTGGAGCAGGAGGAAAAGTACTGGGCTACCAAGGTCTGGGGGGCGGAATTGGCCTATTTGCGAGGGAAAATGGTCACAAAGCTAGCAGCTCTGCAGCCTGGCTTCATTGACCAAGTGGTAATCGACGCGAATTCACTGCACAAACAGGGAGAAGACGTAAAAGCCGCCATTTTCGAGTTCCAATCCTTCGCAAACCTCCAAAAAGCTGACGAATACGCCACTTTAGCAGGACAAATCGCCAAATCGCTATTAGAATGTACTGATCGAGCTGCTCTTATCAACTCCCGAGAGGCGATTTTGCGCATTTCATTGAGCGATTTCAGTTTTTTCGACGCAATGCGCAGCGACTTCCAGCCCTTCGCAGCCCTCTGGAGCTTCGCCAGCTCCTGGCTTTCCTCCTGGAGCGAGTGGAACTACCGCAGCTTCCACACCGTGGACTCCGACTCAGTGCAAGCCAAGCACTCCAAAGGAGTGGAGCTGCTGGCCAGTCTGGCTTCCCAACTCACTGCCTATGCTAGTCCTTTGACAGTGGTGGGGACTTTGCAGGAGCAGACTAGGGACTTCCAGCAGTTCGTGCAGATTATAGCAGCGCTCAGACAGCCTGCTATTCATGAGAGACATATGGCAAGGCTGTTGGAGGCTTTGCACCTGGAGGTGAGTGCGGAGACGGTGACTCTGCAGGACTTGGATGCTGCGGGCGTGCTGGGACAGACGCAGGTGATTGAGCAGATTTGCCATGATGCGAGGAATGAGTATGAAATTGAGCTGGTGCTGCGCACTGCGGAAAGTGAAGTGTGCAGCTTTGACTTGAGTCTCGAGACAGACAAGGACTTCCCAGGACTCCAGTACCTAACCGGCCTGCGAAAAGCCGAGGAAACCGTGCAGGAACTACAAGCAACTCTCAGCTTCCTCAACTCCTCCAGCAAATACGTCTCCTACTTCCGCCAAAAGATCGAGAAACTGGCAGTCTCCTTGACCATCTCCCTGCAGGTAATTCACGACATTGCGGAGTTCCAAGAGCAGTGGCTGCGTATCTACCCCCTCCTGCAGCTCCCGGATATATACCTTTCTCTCAAGGACAACAGTGAACTGGTGGACGACCTGCAAGCCTTCTATAGTCGCCAGGTGCATGTGGTGCACAGCAGTCAAAGTTTGACAGTCACTTCGGATGCGAAGATAAAGAGCTTTGTGGAGGCGATTGAGAGGTGTGAATTCCTGTGGAAAGGGATCAAGAAGACTGTGCTTGAGAAAACTGAGACGTTCCCCAGACTCCTCTTTCTCTCACAAAAGGAAACAATCCGGCTGCTCAGCAGCATCGCAAAAGGACGCGAAATCCGCCTCTCCGCCCTTTTCCCCGGAATCGAGTCCATCGACCTCCTCACTCCCCAGCTCTCCTCAGTACTACACGGCTCTTCCCTCCTCCTCCTGCAGCCGGAAGTGCTTTTAACAGACTTCGGTACTAGAGTTCGGCCGGAAGTCTGGCTGCAGGACTTAGAGCGGTCCTTGCACTCCTCCTTCCAAGCTAAATTAGCAGCCTTTCTGCCTGCTGAGGAGGGCAATGTGGAGTGGTGGAGGGACTGCGACGACCCGCAAGTCCTGCTAGTCGCTGAGGAAATCGTGTTTTCCAGGCTTCTAAGTGACCAAGAGCCGCTTGGAGTTGGAAAAGCAATGGACAAGTTGAAGGAATTAGTGAGTGGACTGATAGCGGAAATCTGTCCTTTGTATGGAACCACTGATAAAAAGGCTCTGATAATGTTCAAAAAGCCGGGGGCTGCAGAAGCCAAGGCGTTGGCTCGCAGTCGCTTGGAAAAGCTGGTCCTCCAAGTACTCCACCAGCTCAATTTCCTCCACAGTGTATCTTCGTCCCGGGAGAATGCTGCTTTCCTATGGAAGGCCTACTTCCGCCTATCTGCATCCACTGGCTGCAAGCGCATAAGCGTCACTTTCTTCGATTTAGCGAGAAATTTCGAGTTTGAGTGGGCGCCGCTGCCCTTTTCCCTACTAGTCTGGACTCCTATGACTGAAAGATGCCTGCTGAACCTCGCAACTTCCCTTCAAACCGGCTTTTCCGGCCTACTGCAAGGCCCAGTCGCCTGCGATAAGACTGAAACAATCAAGGAAATGGCGTTGATGTATGGGAAATTGGTGCTGTTTTGGTCAGTTTCGGGCACAACGCACCCTGCGGCAGTGCTGCAAGCCCTCACAGCGGGTGTGTGCACAGGGGCCTGGGTGTGTTTCGAGGAAATCCACCTATTAGACACAGCCCTGCTCAACTCCTTGGCCTATTATTTGGGCAAAATCAGAGATCTGGCGACTGGACCTAGTCCGAAACTCGATATTGATGGGAGGAATGTGACCATTGTGCCTGGATTCGCACTGTGGGGCACTTCCACTGCTGCCAAATCAAGCTTTTCCGCCTGCTTTTCCAGCTGTTTCCGCACAATTGCACTAAACAAGCCCGATCTCGCCACGATTCTCGAAATCCGACTGTATGCGATCGGCTTCACCTCCGCTAGTGCAGTGTCTCTCAAGCTCGCCCGAGCGCTTTCTCTATGGGGAGCAGACAGTCTAGCCATTAGCCACGTCGATTCCCCTGCTTTCCCCCGCTTTTCCGGCCTCAGAATTGCCAGTCTCCTGATCGACACTATATCGAAGATGCTGGATTCGTATGTTTTTTCCGATATTAACTACTTACTGCAGAACGCGTGTAGACGAGTGCTCGGCCTGGGCCTGGGTCCTCAGGCCTTCGCTGTATTGGAAGAGTTCCTGACGACGGTGTTCCGCTCGACCTGCAACGACACGGTGTTGGGCCTGCAGGTGCAGGGGGAGCTGCAGAGCTTCCAGACGGCTCTGAGGGAGAAGGGACTGGGGGAGAGTGAGGAAGTGCTGAGGACGTTGAGACAGATGCGGGTGTGTTTGGAGGAAAATACAGGTAGGAAAGTTACGATTGTGGTGGGGTCGGTAGGAGTGGGGAAGACGACTTTAGTGCGAATAGCAATAGAAACGCATATTCAACTCGTGAAAAACCCATTTAATGTGCCTTTGCTCAGTGGCCAGGTCTCGAATAAGCACATACACAGACTTATTCAGGCCTGCTCAGGGTCTGCTCCCACCTCCTCGCTGCCCCATCTCTCCTTGCACCTTCAAGACTGCTTCTCCCCGGGTGACATTCTCTACCTAGACGCGGACATCAGCAGGCTGGATGGACTGCTGGCAGTCGCCAGGAGCGACATTTACCTGCAAAAGGAACTAAGGACCGAAATCCCTGCCCAATTGAAGGTCATAGCAGAGATAGAGACCCTGGCAGAGGTCAGTCCCGCCCTGTTAACCGAGACAGCACTGATATATTGCGAGGAAAGCCTAGTCCCTGACCTGCCCTTTTTCCTATCCTCCCTGCACTCCCCTTGTCTTGCATACACATTAGCGGCTCTAACGGAGTTGTTCAGGACTCAGTTCCCACGTGTGTTTGCAGCCTTTGAGGCTTGTAGGCCGGCAGTGCCTTTGTCTCGCCGCACTGCTATCTCCTCGCTGAGCAACTGGCTGTCGATGCTGCTGGGTCCGCCCACACTCACAGTCCCGAGACTCACGAGTCTTAGACTGGAGGCGAAGCAGCAGGCCAGTAGCTTGAAAGTGCAGAGGACTGAAGCAGCTGAAAGGACGGAAGTAGAGGCTGCCTGGGTGGTGGCGCTGGTGGGAAGTCTGGGTATGATGGTGGAAGATAGGGACAGGTTTGATATGGAAATAAAGGCGCTGTGCACAGAGGAAGGATTCGCTGCAGGGTTGCTGAAAGCGTTAAGCCACAATGATAGAGTTTTCGACGTGAATTACGCATTTTCGGAAGGGATTTGGCAGAAATGGACGGAATTGCCACTCTCTCAGCCCCCTGACTCCGTGCTGATTCCCACTGTAAGTGTGGTGCGTCTGCAGCACTGGTGCTCGCAAGTACTGCACATGCACAAGCACTGCCTGCTCCTGGGTCCCCACCAGAGCGGCAAGTCTCTAGTCCTCTCAGCCCTCTTGCGCCAGCGCGTTGCCCAGGACTTCGCCTCGGTTATTCCTCTGCACGTCCTAGCCTCTACCACTTGTGACTCCATTCAATGCGAAGTCGAACGCATGATGGACCAATACCGTCCTCGCCACTTCGGAGCCCTCGGCGGCCGCCACCACTATGTGTACCTGGAAGACATGAACCAGGACTCCGGCCCTATCTACGACCTAGTCCGCTTCGTGAGCACCTACGGTGGCTGGTACAAGCGAGACCTATACAGCTCCATCAACGACGTCACCTTCTGCTTGGCGCAGAGCTACAGCGAACACAAGTTCCGCAAGCCGAACTATAGGGCGCTGCGCCACTTTGTGGTCTTATTTAAGGAGGAGTACTCGGAAGGGGAAATTGCAACACTGTTTTCAGCTCTTAATGTGGACTTAGCACAGCGGTTTGCAGCTCTGTATGGAGGACTGAGGAGCGCGGTTGTAAGGCTGGAGGCTACTTGGTACCACTCCACCCTGGCCAACTTCCTTTCCGCTATGCACTGGACCCGGCATTGCGCCCACTGGGCTGCGTTAATAGGCCGCTATTTTCCCTTTCTAGCGACTGCGGAAGACTGCGAAAGCGCTTGCTTTTGCCCTGCAGTCCTAGTCGACCCTAGTGGTAAAGACTCATATGTCCAGCTTTCACCCGCTAATTTCCCCTCCTTTTTGGCAAATTTCGACTCTCTTGTGAAAAAATGCGAATCCAAAGGAGTCGATTCAATGCTAAAAATCCACAAATCCCACATTTCCGCACAAATTTCCCACTTCACCCAAGTAGTCTCCGACTTCCAGCACCTCCAGCACTCAATAATCGCTACACAGGGAGATATACAGCCCCTGAAGGCCGCAGCCCTACTGGCAGCTGAGCAACTACGGTATAAAGTTGTGGAAATTCCACTCTTTGACGCTACTTCTGAGCTGGCGAACAGTATGGCGGAGCGGGACGGACACTATTTACCCACTGAAGTCAAGTTCGCAATCAAGCAAATGGTCGATTCTGCCTTAAAAGGGGGAAAATCTGCCTGTTTGGTCACAATTGACGACCAATCGAACCTGAATTCGCCCATTTTCAGGACTTTCATGGAGGTTTGCTGCGATATTGTGCTGGGAACCAGCCTAAAGGCCTATTCCATCACTCGAAAAGCACATAAACAGTACCACGACCTGTATCCTGACCAGGTGCTTTTGCTGCAAAGGGACCTAATTCAGGCAAATATCGTCTTTTCCTTCCTAATTCGCTCGAATTCCCTCACATTTGACCGGTCTCGGCCTTTAGGTCCTATAGAAGCGCTCAAACATGTCTATAGGTCCCTATTTAACCACTGCAGAGTGGTGGTTTACGAGGAGCAGCAGGTGCCAAAGGACCTAGTTGCCCTCGTTGAAGCCAATTACCAGGTTGAAAATGCGGACTTTGCCCTAGTTTCCGCACTGTCAGCAGCAGTTGATTCCGCTGAATTCGACAACTTTGCCTGGGAAAGAATTACTTATATTGCAAAGGCAATGCAGAAGCGAGAAGAGTGGGAAATAACAGCGGAGTTGTCAGTGCTTTCGAAGGCTCTGCTACGGATTCGGCAGACGGAGCAAGAACTTGAAAGATCTGAGTACCTGTTAGATTTGCAGACCTGTATTGAAACTCTACGAAAACAGGGGGAACTTGCGAAAAAAGAGATAGAAGAAAGCATAAAGGCTCTAAGGACGCAGCCTAGCAACAACGCTGCCTTGATCCAGGCTGAACGGGAGGAATTCACGCAAGTGTGTGAAGTGAAAAAGAGCAGAGTAGGGACTGCGGCTGCAGACTTTATGGACAGTGTGGGTTCTGTGCTGGAACGGCCTTCCCTCTACCAGTTGATCCTGCTGGGGGCACTGCAGGCTTTGGTCTGTCCCTCTGACGCTCCCTTTCCCTTCGAAGACCCGGGCCAGTACCTCTCCCATTGTCAGTCTATTCTGCACCGCCTCCAAACTCGCTCCAAAGAAGTGACTCGGAAGCTGCAAAACGCGGACTTCGCAGGCATGCCAGACCTAACCCTGCACTTAGACGAAGTGAGAGGGTCGCCTGGGAGTCAGGGGCCACTTTACTCCCTGATTGTAGCCTTGGTAGAAGCGCGAGAGGCCTGTTTCGCTCTGGAAGAGAAGGGAAAGACGTGGAATCAAGGGAAATTGACGAATTCCACAAGGGAAAAACTGCTCGAAAGGCAGATAGAGGAGGGAAAAGCCCAGGTGGAAACCTTGCGAAAGTCCCTCGAAGAGGCTGAAGAACGCCTGCAAGCCGCTCTCTCTCTCAAGCAGAAATACCTGCGCTTTCTGCACGAACTCAAGCCGTCCCAAAGGCAGTGGACTGAGCGTTCCTCGCAGCTCGATTCCCAACTTCAGTTCACTCGCGGTAACTCTCTGCTGCGAGCTTCTGTGTTTGTTCTGGGACTCGGGCTGGAGAAGTCTCTGAGGGTTGCTCTCAAATCACGCATTAAGGAAACTCTGGAAAAGATGGGCTTTCCCTGCGCCATTGGCTCCCAGCCCGCCCAACAAGCAGGGGAACTGACTGCCTTCCTACGGCAACTAGCAAAGGCCTGTGAGTGGATTTGGCAGCTTGGCCTGCCCTACCCAGTGTTCATAGACTCAGTAGACATCGCTGCAGACCTAATAAAATCCGAAACAGGCTTGACGGTAATCCGGTACTCTCTCGACATGAGAGTGGATTCTAGTCTGGAAACCAGCCTAGAGAAGGGAAATGCTGTGCTGGTAGTCGCGCCTACCGATGGAATGCTTCAAACGCTAATGCCACTATTCAAATGGCGGTTTTCTCGCAGTATCGAGTCCGCCCAAGGCATCGATACCTGGTCCGCTGTAGTAAGTCTCGGCCGCAAGAAGGTAAAAGTCCACCCCAACTTCCGACTTTACCTAAGTCTCCCCACCCCCCCTGGGGACTTACTGTCTAAAGTGAGCACTGTCATATCTCTCCAGGCCACCGATGGCGAGGCTTGGAAGGCCGGCATGCTGCTGAAGCTCGAGCGCAAGTCTATCACCGGAAGAGAGACTCTGCCCAGCGCAGTGGCTTACGAAGTAGTGAACGTGAGGACTTTGAAGGCATTCGCAGACTGCCAATTTACGTCTATCTACACAGGTTCGAGCCTGCAAGGAGTCGTGAGAGTCTGGCAGTCTGATAGTCCTTCGAAGTCCATTTCCACTGCTGAGTCTTCCCACAAGTCTGTGTCTGTTTCTCGTACTTCCCTGCATACTGTGTATTCCTTGCTGGTGGGAACAGCCTGGGAAATGCAGATTCTACTGTTTCAGCTGGAACTAGGGAAGTGGACTGTGCCGCCGGAAATGTTCCAGAAACTGCTGATATTGGCTTGCGAGGAGCAGGCTAACTCCCTTGGTTCTCCGAATGATGGCCAAATCGGCCTCTATCACGACGCAGTGCTGTACCGCTTTCTAGTCCGGCTGCTCTGGACCTTGCCTGTGAAACACCAAAGCGCCCTGCTCCTGTGCTACTGCATCCTTAAGGCAACAGACAGTATAAGAGCCGCTCAGGCCATTGACTTAGTGCAGCAAGGCCTGCAACTGCCCTATACCTCCAATCGAGTAGCACTCACAGATAGAGCCAAGGCCCTCCAGTCCAAATGGCCACTGTACCCTGAGTCTCTGCACCCGGATTCCAAGGAGTTCCATCGCTTTCTAGACAGGGACTTGCTGAGCGGTGCAGTACTGCCTGAGACCCTAGAGCCCTGCACTCAGGCTGTAGTGATATCCTGGCTCCGACAGGACCTTGTCCCCGGCTTCGTCAAAGTCTTAGTCAGACTGGTAATGGGCAGGCGATTCGCCACTCTCCCAGACCCAGAACTCGGCCTAGTGGCGGAACTCTCCTCTCCCACAGTCCCCATTTCCCTCCTTTACCACCGAAGAAACCCCCTACCCGCACTACGCCAAAGCGCTATCCTCTCAGGAGTCTCACTTACCCACCTCATCCCTCTAACCTCCAAAAAGACCCTTTTCGTGTCTGAGTCCAAACTCCAAACCACGCTCAAAGCCCTAGCCCAGGCCTGTCGCCGCAAGGAGTGGCTGGCCTTGGAAGGCTTCGAAGCCTTGGAAAAGACTCAAATTGAACTGCTTTTCCTTCAAATTAATGACCTTTTGCATGCGGAGGAGGTCGAGGACTCTTTCCGTTTGTGGCTGATTTTCCCGAAAAAGACGGATTTGAGGAGGGATTGGAGCTTGTTTGAGGGGAATTCGGGGAGAGTTTGGTATGTGGAGCCTGAAAATGTGAGGGATCGGCTCAGTTTGTCCTTGGAAATGCACTTAAATGACCCGATTTCGGCCTCTAAGCAGCAATATGGCAAATACTCGCAATTAAATATTGCGATTTCTAGCCAAAAATCTCGAAAAGTGGCCCGAGTTCCGACTATGTTGAAGAATACCACTCCTCAAAGATCCTTTAAATCTGATAATTTCGCCTTTTCGCGTGTTTCCACGCCTACAGCGCAGGGAACCGCGGAAAATTTGCCAAGTGGACTGGCTTTGGAGCAGTTTTATCGGTTTAATGTGGGATTTGTGACTGCTGTGATAGAGATTAGACAGCGATTTGATAGAGAAATGGAGATATTTGGACCGGGAATGGCAATTTGGGGGCACATTTGCTCTGTATTTAAGGAGGAAAGAGGGGGAAATGCCGGCAAAGAGCTGATTTTAACGTATTTCCGCCTAATCGGCCCAAATTGGAGCGAAAGCGCCTTCTACACCGCCTTAAATATGTGCAAACATGCACTTTGGTCCAATCTACCCGCTCTCAAGTTCACTTCCCCCTCAGGAGACAGCCTCCAATACCCCCTTTTCCAGCTCCCAGCCCCCACTCCCCCCCAACAGCTACTCACCAACATGCCCAAAGAGGACCATTTCCACCTACTGGGCCTACCGCACGCCCTTAGTCGCAGGTATTCTCATCAGAAAGCCCAGAAAATCAGCTATTCCTTGGTGCAATTCGCTCAAAAGTCGGTGGAAAGTAGTCCACTTGCTGCAGTTTTGACGGATTATAAGGAAAAACTGAGACTTTTGCTGGGGAATGCAGACGGGAGTTATAGCGAAAAGTGGGATTTAACTGAGATATATGAGAAAATAAGCAAGGAAAAGGCGAAAGGCTTTAGCTATTTCTTCGTGCCGGACAGATATAGAGCCACAGACTACCAATTAAAGGTCCTTTCCCAGCCCCCTGCCCTGCACCAGGTGCTCTGCACACTAAATCGGTCCAATTCCCGCCTTTTTGCCCTATTTGTGAGGGAAATCTTTGAGAAATGGGACCGTTTGGTTGGATTTCTGCACTTCCGGACTGCACAGATTTCTGGAAAAGACCAGAAAATGCTGTTTAAACTGCAAAAGCAGCGAATTCCTGCGAAATGGAGACAATCTGGTCCTTACAGGCTCAGAACTGAAAGCAATGTGCCTCAATATATAGCAAAATTAGTGCCTTTGCAGCTATATAGCCAAGGAATCGTCCATTTGGGGGATGTTATGCACCCTGTGGCCTTTTTAATTGCCCTAATTCGAGCTTTAACCCTTGCAGCCGAGCTAGATATCGGAAAAATACGAGTAGAATTAGTGGAATTCGACGGTAATTCGCAAGAAAATCAGGTCTTAATAGAGGATTTGAGGCTATTTAATGCCTCCTTAAAGGGACATTTCCTGCAAGATAGTGAGGAAGAGTCTTGGAAACTGCCTATTTGCACACTTAGCGTCACTGCAGCCGGCCCAGAGGACTGTATGGACTCCTGCGGCCTTTCGCTGCACTACCGCAGCACAGCCAATGAAAGGGTAGTGAGAGAGGTTGATAGAGAAGCGTCTATCCATCAAATGGTCTCTGCAGCATTCAACTCCCCCCGGACAAGTTGGATCGAGAAAGGGGAAATCACCGAGGAAGTTAGTGCTTTCAATAGGATCCTGTGCCCAATGTTCCCTTCAGTCCCGTCCACCGCTCACTTCAGCATCTTATTCTACTCTGAGAAGGCGCAAAGCCACTGGACGAAAAGAGGACTCCGGCTAGATCTGCCATAGGTAGATAAACCCTATCTGCCTCCCTTCCGACCCATTAACAGAGTGCACTGTCCTAGTAATGCACTGCAAACAGTCCCTTTCTTAGTACAGAAAGTCTACTTTTCCTAGTATATGTCTTAGGTGTTAGGGCAAGTCGACCTTCACTCCTCGCTTGCTCCAGTGGCCTTGCGGCTTGTCCGAGTGCAGGATCATCCACAGCTTTGTAGCACTGCTCGCAGGGAACACAGGACACAGGATCTTATTGTGTCTCTCCACTGCCTTTTTCCCTACTTCCCGCTTAGTCGCTTCCAGCCAGTCTGTACGCTGATAGCGGAAAGCGGAGGAAACCGAAGCGGAAATCTGCTCTTCCTTCAGAATTTCCTTATTGAGTCGCTCAGTACTGCTTCGGTGGTAGAACAGGAAGACACCAGGAGGCATGTTTATGCTTGCAATGTCGAGGTTCTTATGCTTCTTCACGACTCTGCAGCAGAAAGTGGGCAGCTTCGTAGGCGGCGCATTGTAGCTTTCCTGCATTAGATGGCCCTGCATGGTTGCGTTAAACAGCCATAGGCCAGTTATAAGGACAGAGTTGTCAGGCAAAGGACTGCCTTCCTCACATTCCTCTATCTCGAATTCCGCGAATTCCACGTCGTATTTCTGCAAAAAGGTCAAACTTCTGAGAAGCGCAGTTACGAGTCCAGCAGGGTTAAAGACCTGCGAAAAGTCTATAACTCTGGCGAAGTCCGCCTTCGGCTTTTTCAAAAGGCCTATATAGAGGCTGCATTTGCCCTCTCTTCTGAGACTGTAAGGGCCGCGCTTGCACCAGGCTTGCGGCGTTCTGTCCTGTCGGAGTTGGTCGAGAGTCTTTAGGTCCTCTGAGGAAATCTGCGCAGTGCTGTAGTTCAAGTAGCCGGAAATGTGCTCAAGTTGGGAAATTGCGGAGGTGAAGAAAAAGTCGTAATTGCGAGCGTTCAATTCTTCGAGATTTGCCAAAATAGCAGGAAAAGAAGGCGGATTTTTGAGCGAAAGGGTGTAGTAGTCGACAGTTCGGTACCTGTCAGGGACGAAAAAGTAACTATATCTCCTCGACTCCTCTCGACTCAGCACCACTTTCAGCGCTTCTAAATCGACTTCCCGGTCCTCTGGTTTCCCCCTGACCAGCCCTTTTAGGGCAGATCCAATATCGCTGATTTTCTGCAGGATGGAAACAGGCTGCAGGTCCATAAGGCTTTCGACTGAAGGTAAAGTCAGCCCTATTTTGGCGGATTTCCTGTGGTGGCGGCTGCGGGCTAAGCAATGAGGCTGGCCAATGAGCTGCAAATGGTCTTCTTTCGGCATGTCAAAAAGCAGTCCGTCGATCGACTTTTGAGTGGAGTTCCCAGTTATCTTATAGAGCGGGTATTGGATTTCGCTCCAGCTCCCAGATTCGTCCTTGTACTCGAATTTGAGCGCTTTGGACTGAGACAAAACAGCGTGTTTGATGAAGTTGAGAGCGGCATAGAAGCCGCTTTCGTCCCAGGAAGCGCCAATTACCTGCAAAAACAGCACTGCCATACTCAGCGACTGCTCCCCTATGTCCCCCTCTACCGTGAGCCCTGCCGTCATGGCTTCTTTGATAGTGTTTCGGACCTCTTTGAGGGACAATACAATGGGCAGATCGGAGCAATAGGCAGACCTGAGTCTGAGCGCACTCACTACCAAGGTCAAGTTATAACAGTAAAAGTCTCCATAGCTACCAATAGTTTCCCCTTCGGAACTGATCACAGAGGCGCCGGAATTGCTAAAACTCGCATTTCTAGTACTTGTCCTCCTGAAGTTCGCGATATTGGCTGCTAAAGTGGACGGCCGGTGCACATCACTGCGCAGTTGCTTGGTCACTGAGGCTCGCAGCACCGGGTTGATGCGAGTCACGCGTTTGTCCATTCTGCGCAGCATTGGCAGTTCGAGTTGACTGTACTCCTGGTACATTTGCCGCTTTCGGGAACTCACAGCTTCGTAGGTCACAGGGTCGAAGAGCTCTTGAGAGACCATTAGATGCTCGCGGACGGTCTTGGGGTCTCGGAAGACTAGGCGGAAGGCGGTTTTGAGGAAGCCGGACCAGGCAGGCAGCTCTGCAGGGGTGTGTTGGAAGAGTAGCCAGAGTCTGAAGTGCTCATTGGCGTCGCAGCGGTGCAGAAACTCGAAGAAGTGCTTTTCCAGCCGCTCCACTTCACTTTTGTTGAGACATTCCAGGCCTTCCAACACCAGCCATTTCCGCTGATTCGCTGCGTTTCCGAATTCTCGCAGAATTCGCTCCAAACGCGCTTCCGACTTTATGTTCGCTTTTCTCCCCTGAGTTAGTGGCAAGACATGCACCAAGTCCGCCTCATGCACTTCCGCAGCTCTACTCAGCCACGGTAGTGGATACGTCTTCCTGAAAAACACGACCATCGCAGTTTGATTGCCGACGAATCGAGCCGCCATCGAGAAGTCCACATCCGGTAGGTAGGTAAAGCGTCTGCCCAAAGCCTGCACTACCAAGGTGTCGATGAAGAGGGGGAGGAGGTCTTGTCGGAACCAGGAGTAGAGCACTGCTTGGGTGCGGATGTCGAGGCCTTCTGGGAAACTCGCCTCTGCAAATAGGTCTTTGGAGTGGAAGTTGGACAAATCGGGGGAGGTGTAGGAGAGGCTGGGAGGCAGGGCGAACCAAGCCTTTAAAGTTTCCCACCTGCCTTCTAACTCCCTTGCATCAGTGCTAAACGGCATCGAAAGCCCCATCGAAATCGCTCTAATTGTCCTGGAAAACAAGCCTTCCTCACAGTGCCGCTTGAGACAATAGCACAGCAAGACACTGTTTTGAGCCTTCACCGGCAGCAGCCACAGCAAGCGAACCACAAAGCGGTACAGTATCGGTCCTGTGAACATAGCGATTTGGTCCGCTGAGGGAAATCCCTGCCTTTTGATCTGCTCCTCACAGGCACTGAGCAGCAAAGTGCGGAATATCTGGGGAGATATGGACCACTCTCCTAGTTTCAGTGTCTGTAGAACTGCACTTAGGTCTCCTGCGATGGCCAATAGCTCTAAGTAGGTGTCTTGGAGCTGGTTGTTGTCGCTGGATTCGTCTGAACTGCTGCTGTTCCTGCGAGTTTCCTTCGTTTCCACTTGCTTTAGCAGCACTTTCAGCAGAGTTTGGAAGCCGGGAGAGTACACACTGGAAATCGCCTCATTCGTAGCAGTCCTAAGCACCAATTTGGTGTACTTCAAGTCCTTCTGCGGCTCCAGCGCCTGCACAGCGTGAATTTTGGACAATCGGACCAACACACTAGTCCTCCAACTCGCCGCATCACTGGGCTCGAGGGAAATAACCGTGCCAATTTGGGCCAAAGCAAGGGTAGGCTTGCCAATAAGGCTGATATACAGGCGGAAGTCAGGGTGCACTTCCACGTTTAACAGTCCTAAGCGGACTTGAGGGAGGGTTGTGTCGGCGCCCCGCATGGTTTTGATGCTGTTGCTGTACCGGAAGTGGAGGAGCGGCATTAGACTTTGGACCATGCCTTCGGTGGGCTCGATTAGCAGCACGGTGCGGCCCTTCTGGATGCAGTTGAGGAGCGAACTGTCCTTTCGGAGCTCGGAGGAGTACCGGATTGTGACCATTTCCTGGGCCAAAATGTCCGCTGCCAGCGAGAAAGGGTCCACGAACACTGGGTAGGGCAGGCCGAGTTCCCATATCAGTTTGCACCCTTTCATGGAGTCCCTCAAAAAGTCCGAAATCGAAGAATCTTCGCTGAAGTCGAGGTCTAAATCACTCTCAAAGGCGATATTTCTGTTTTTCAACACTGTTTGCGTCTTTTCCCGGACTCTTTCTCTACCTGCCAAGTCGGAATTCAGACTTGCGACGAAGAAAACAGCCTTTAAAAGTGCGTTTCCTTGTATATGTTCCAAGTGAATTATCAGAGTTTCCAGTTTTTTCTGCCAGTCTTCGCGCACCTCCCTCAGTTCCCCCAATATACGCAGGAGCATAGGCTTGGTAACGGCGATTTCCTGCAATTTGTCCTCAATGCCACTGAGCTCTACTTCAAGACGGGTGATAGTTTGTTTGAGAGTCAGGAGTCGTTCATGTGAGGACTTCGACCTCATTGTCGCCTTCCTGCTCAGTTCTTCCTGCAGACGCAACGGAGCCTCCAGCCACTCACTCTGCTTCAGACTCATTTGCGAGAGACAAACTCGCAGACTTTCCATAGCCACGACCAAGTCTTCCAGCTGAGAAGCGGGCCGGGCCAGGGCTGTGTAGGCCCGCAGGAACTCAGAAAGGTCCGGGTATTGGTCGCTCTCGATGTTGTGCAGCTTCACCACTACTTCAGAGAGGGAACTTGCAAGTTTCGAGAGGATGGGCTTGCAGTGGGACTGGTACTTCGACGGCTGGTCGAAGGGAAAGGCCTTGACTTTGGGGAAAAGGATGGACTGCAGGGCGCCTAGGAGCAGCAGATTGGCCTCGGTGGAGTCCGCTAGGCCTCTTTTGGACCCGAGTGAGTCCAATTCTCGGATCACAGTTTTCTCACAAGTCTCCACCTGTTCCTTCATTTCTTGCCTTTCCCGCTCTATCTGATCCTTCAGTGCGTTTTGCGCCTCAAATGCATCCTCCTCCTTGTTCTCCCAGCCCTCTTTCTCGGCAATAGTGGTTTGCAGCTGTGTGCGCAGCGACTCTGCCTGACTTTGGGTCTCTAGGACATAGCTGGATTTCTCTATTTCCTGTTCAAATCGGCCTAATTTGGTCACAACTTGCCTATGAATCGCGATTTTCGCTGTTATAGCCGACTCATCAAAGCGCTTTATAGCATCTGCGAGGTACCAAATCTGCTCCAATGCGAATTCCTCCAGCGGCTTCGCGGTGACTAGGGCTAAATCTCGCATTAAGTCTGCGTTTTCGGATATATGCTGCTTGATGTGGGCTTTGAGGCCTGCGGGAACTGCCTGTCGCTCGTAACTCACGAGTCTGCAGACGTTAAAAAGCGACCTAAAGTTGTGTTTTAGGAACTCCAAAGGTCCGGTTCGCTTCACTCGGTCGAAATTGTACAGGTCCGTTCGCATCAGAATTGCGAAAATGACGTTTTTTTGCATTTTTTCCCTTACGATTTGCTTGACTTGGCAGGGGTACAGTTCTGTCTTCTCAGTGCGAGTATACGGCCCTATCGACTTCGTAACCTTCCCCAGCGCCAAGTCACTGCAAAACTCCAGCAAGTTATTGACCATCGGAAGGTGCAAGTTGGTGTCTTCGTCCAGACTTATCAAGCACAGTATTTTCCTGTCCTTATTGGCTGCATCGTCCAGCATAATTTTGAGTGCGAATTTCGTGTCAGTGGCTAAGTAGTTGCTTTGCCCTTCAGCCATCGAATTGATCATTTCGGAGGATAAGTCGGCTAGGCTGGTGGAAACCACCTTCAGGCCGGTGAACTCAGCGGCCATGTACATGAGCGCTCGGACGGTTTTGAGCTCTCTTTCAACGACTATGATGGAGTGCTGGGAGGACTGCAGGTCGTCGACTACTTGGCAGAAGTGGTAGAGCTGGCGAGCCTTTTGCTCGGTTGGATTCGCGAGCGGTTCTTTGAAGAATTTCAGGTACTCTGCGTATTTTTCATTGGAAATGGACCGAATAGATTCAAATTTCGCCGCTAAGTCCTGACAACTGCTTTCCGATATCTCGAAATAGCCCAGTGGACTGCCCTCAAGCAAAGCTCCCGGTATGAAGAAACCCGCTGGGGAGTCAACCAGCAGTTGGTCTCCAAAGTACTTCCTGAACATGTTATCCGCACAGCCCTGTGTGCGGACCCAGGCCAGCGCACCTATGTAGTTCGACAGAGTGGAGTGCTGCCAACAGCGTTCCAGCTTGGACAGGTCGAGTCGCATTCTGGCGAATTGGGTGTAGAGGCTGTGGCCTAGGTCTGCACTGTTGGAGATGGAGGTGAATATCGTCTGCAGCTCGGAGTCGGTGTATTGAGACTTGTAGAGCAGTAAGAAGTGGCGAATGGACCGCTGATTTATAGGTCGAAAGCGATGTGGGCTGTAGCTATGCGCTAGACACAGAGTTAGGTCGGATATAGAGTGGAACTCGTCTCTATTGTACCACCCCTGCCTTTCCTTGCAGAACCTCAAGTCGTCATACACCGAATTCCCATCCAAATTCATATCCTCAATAAACACAAAATGGTGAATTCCCCCTAAAGCTCCAAAGCAGTACGGCCGATACTGGTCCATCGCCTCCTCCACCTGGTGCTCCACAGTGTCGCAATTCGTCCCTGTGAGCAGCTGAATAGGCAGTGTGGAAACCAGCTCTGTGCTCAGTTCTTCTCGCAGGGTGGTAGTCAAAATCGCGGTTTTGCCGCATTGGTGGGGACCGATAATGACTAAATCGGTGTGCGACTTGAGGGCGTGTCGCAGACGAAATTTCATCTTTTTCGTGGAGTCTGTGTCGATAAATAGCTGGGAATGGGTGGGAAGTTGGGGAATGTGGGTGGTCGGAGAGGGAGATTCGGGCATTTCTGCCCAGGTTAGCCAGGCTTTCTGGGGGAATGAGTAGGTGATATCGAACAGAGTGGAGTTGCGCTTTTTGGATGTGTAGGAAATGAGGTTGCAGGCGAAGGAAATGTCCTCTTCCTTGCAAATTCGCAGTAAAGCCTCAGAAAAGGCTATACGACTTTTGGAAATTTGGCCTAAACAGGCAACCAGACTCAACACCCAGCTGACCTGAAGCTCTGCCATAGTCATTTCTGCTTCTTTTTCCTTCTCAAAAAGGCCTATTTCCAGTCGATATCCCATCAACAGTGTCTTCGTCTCCTGTCCCCAAGCAAGAAAAAGGAACAGCCACTTGCAGAATAGCAGCAAACAGACTCTTTTCGAAAGAACCAGTACTTGCTCCTCCACATTTTCCATTAATTTCCTATATTGTCGCTGATACAGTGCCATTAGCACTTCCTCATGCATAGGAAATCGCCTCCGAATCTGATTTTTAAACACCTCTTCATCCAAAAAGTCGTTTTCCGCACAGTAAATCGTGCTCGCCTCCGACATCAGACTCGGCGCAGCACTAGCCAAGGTCTCCACCTCCGCAATAACCCTCAAAGCCTTGGAAACGCTCACATTTATCACATCTTCCAGGCAAACCTGATTGCGCGCAATAGCTAGCAGGCCATCAGAAGGGACTGTTTCCGAGTCGATGCAGACCCAGTCCTGCGAGGTAAAGGGGGAGTCGGGGCGACTGATGGGTTGAGAGGTGCAGTGGATCTTTTGGAGGGACAAGGGAGAACTGCAGGTTTCCAGAATGCGATTGAGACCCAGGTTGGAAACTTGCCCACTCAATGTGTGCACGTTGAAGCTGACATTGTTGTACTGGGAAAAGGCTATAGATAAGGTGGAAATAAGCGTGGATTTGCCGGAGGCCGGGGGACCTGCGAGTAAAATCACTCTCCGGTCGCTATCTGATATGCAGTTCCAAAGGGCGCGCAGACAGCGGAGGTAGTTGTCGCTGCCGCTGAGGGACTGGGTGGAAAGGACTTCCTTCAGTTTGGTGGTTTCGTTGGCTAGAGCGATGCCAGCGAGGATGGAATTGTGGGGAGAGCGGAAGATGGTGGTCAGGAATTCATCTAATAGGGCTTCTTCGGAGCTGTTCAGGCCGACTTTTAGCACTCTGGAAAGTACGTTGCTGAGGAGGTAGTTATCGTCTGTTACAGTGAAATTATCAAGCACCACCGCCATACTATCCACCACTTTATGCAGCAACCGCAACGAAGTGGCTTTAAACCGCCTCGAAGTCGCAGGCCTAAACAGCGAAGAACAGTCATCCGCCAGCAAAGTCAGCGCCCTCGCAATTCTCCTACTCAGTTCCCTCGCCCTGCTCAGACCTAGGGCAAATATACGCACCTCTGCTACTGCTGCTAGGTCAGGCTGCACCAGGGCAACACACCGGAAGCACTCCAAAAAGCGCATGGGAAGGTGCAACTTGGGCTGGGTGGTGAGTGCCCAGCAGGCGAAACCTTCATGCACGCGCACAGTTTGGCCCTCGATGGGCATTTCTCGGATGCCTAATCGCTGTGCGGTGCTTACCTTGGGGAGGTAAAAGACCAGGAAATTGATTAACATCGGGTCTAATAAGTCGATTTCTTCGAGACAGAGCCAGGCGCCAGTGGCCAAGGAGCCAATTAGTGCAGATTGGATGGAATAAGAGTGAGCGCCATTGGCCATTGTCAGACTTAGCACACTTCGCCCATACAAAAGCGCCATTTCCTTCAAAGTCTCGCTTTTACTGCTTCCCGGCCCTCCCTGCAGCAGCCCACTGGTGTTGTGTTTCAGTGCACAGACCAAGTTCAGCATGCATCGTTCCGATATAGGCGTAGAGACGTACAGAGGCAAAGGCAGCGGCAGCCACTCGAATCCAAAGGCTTTGGTCAGGTCGAAAAAAGTCACTTTCACCTCCAAAGGCCTGGAGTCAGGGGTGAGTTCGAGCTTGAAGACCATCTTCCAAAGCAGGTCTTCCCAGTCGAAGGCTGCAGTTTCAGTGACTGAGTTGAGAGTGTGGAGTTGACTCAGCACCACTAAAACCAGCTTTTCCAAGCGAATGCGGGTCGCTAGTTTCTGCGATATTATCTTTTCGCCCTTGAACAGCACAATGTTGCTTTGGCCGGGAGTGCCGAATATCGGTCTGACCTCCGTTATGAGGCTTTGCAGTTCTTGCTTCAGCGTCTGACAAGTGCTTTTAACGGAGTCTTCGAGGCTTAAAGTGCCAAACACTTTCCTAGTGAACCACACCTGCTGCGCTAAAGCCAACACTTGCGAGTCCTCACAGTTCCTCCACCAGTCTTCCCTGCTCTCCGCTGCCTCCGCCAGGGCCACAAGGGAGTGCTGGAAGGCATTGCGCAGGGAAGCGTCGAAGTCCTGCAGCCAGCTTTCCACCGGGACTGCCCTCTGTCCGTCCTGCAAAGACACAGCTTTATGCAGCTGCAGACTTTCCGTGCCTCTCGACACTTCAGTTATTTCCGTCTCTCTGAGACTTACAGTCCCTAGTCCTGCGTAGAGCGAAGTCACTGTCAATTGCCCTCTCCGAGCCACTTGCCCGAGAAACTCCTTCAATTCTCGCATGGACAGGAACAGCAGTCTGGGGAATGACTGCGCTTTGCCACGTATTACCCGCTCAATGTCTGCGGTAATGCTGTCGAGAAGCGCCTGAGCCTCCACGTAGGTCTTAATTCTCGTGTCTGTTATCACTGCTAGGTTTTGATTGGTGCCCATAGCCTCTGTTTGCCGGGTGTAGAAGTCCTTTAAGTCGCGAATATGTCCTTCTCTACCGACAATTTTGGCGATTTCAGGCAAATTGAATAAGGGGAAAGTCTGAAGCCAGGCAGTTTGCAGGTCTTTTACGTCTTTTACAGTCGTACTGGCGGTATTTAGCACTGTTTTGGCCTTGTCAATGCGGCTTTTGAAGACTAAGGCGAATTTACTGCTGGTTTGTATGAATGTGAGAGTCGTTAATTGCTCCTGAATCACATTTTCAGCCTCTTCCAGGCCGTTTAAATGCGCTAAATCGGGAAAATCGAAGTCCCGAATCAGCGTTAAAGCATAAAAATTGCAACTTTCCTCGATATTTTGCAATACTCTCTCCACTTCGAACTCATTTACTGCTTGGTAGCATATGAAATTGATTTCCTCCACATGCGCTAATACGTCTGCTTTCATCAGACTGTGCAAATTGAGCGTTTCCATCTTCAAATTGCCCTTTAAAAGGCCCAAAATGCCGTCCCAGTGCCTGTCTTTGAGGGCCGGATGTCGCAGTTTCATGATTAAAGTGACGTAGTGCTGGAAGGCGTTCATTTGAGTTTGCAGCTCAGCCACTACAGCCAAAGGCGCCTCCTTGTCCTGGAACTCCGTCTGCAAGTAAGCCAGCAGTCTGGACCACTCGGAGTACTTCAAATTCACCACCTCTCCATTGATCTGGCGGAAGTTGTTGAAGTTCCACTCCTCCGCAGCCCGCAGCCAGTCTCTGGCAACTCCCCACAAACCGCTGTATTTGGCGAAGCTTTTAAACAGAGCTGTGAAGTCGGAAAAGTCAGTTTCCGGAATTCCCAATACCTTTTCCCGGAAATTGACCTTCAAAGTCTGCTCCTGGGAAGTCTTCAAAGTGACCATTATGGAGTCTGCAGAGGCTGCGTGGTCGTCTGTCTTATCCAAGTCTTGAAAGTCCTCAAAAAGGCCTATAGCTCTTTGAGTGTCTTCCAGGATCAGGTACAAATCCGCACTTTGGGTCAAGACTTGCTCTATGAAGCCGGGTCTGGCCTTGTTGATTCTGGCCTGCGTGCGAGTTCTGGCAACTCTCAACTCTGTCTGCCACACCTTCGTTTCCCACGTCTTTTCCATCTGCTTTTCCGTTAAGTGGGTGTTGTAGGCATCCAAAGTCGACTGAATGGTGCTCGCTTGTTGCAGTATGGAGGAAATCTCTGCGAATTTCTCCGCGTCTCGGCCTTTTTTCAGGTAATCTGAGATTTCCTGCAGTTCCTCGACTGTCTGTGGTGAGCGGTGCAGTTCCTGCATCAAAGAAGCGAACAACTCTGCAGACTGGTAGAGCAAGCCGCTGTATTCACTCTGCAGCTCCTCTAGTAAGCACCGCACTAAGCGCTCTCCGTGCTTCCACACTGTCCGTTTGTACTTGGAGACGCTCAGCTCCACCAGTCCGAAGTGCAGGTTGTTTGGGAGTGTTTGCTGGATTACCTGCAAGTCGTCGGAAATGGTGGCTAGTTCTTGGCTTAGGCCGGAGTAGTCGCCAATGTGAGCGGAAATCATGGAATTCAGCAGCTGCTGTTGGTCCTCTTGCAACAAATAGTCGTATTGTCTGAGAATTGCCACTATTGCGAGTGGGCAAAATAGGGAGTACATTGCAGTTTCTTGTGCCTCGGAGAGAGTTTCGCAGTATAAAGTCCGAAAGTACTGGAATTGCATAGGAACAGACCCTTCAGAAGCGACTGTAGGGCAGTCCGATAGACTAATTAACGGCAAATCCAGCATTTCTTTCAGTTTTTCCTCGAAATCGCTAATATTCGGCTCCAGTTGGAGACTGTAATTGTCCTTCCCCACGCTCGTCCAGCCGAGTTTGCCCTCGGATAAGAGCGAATTGGAGGGAATTGTGTGGCTTTCGCCAGAGTCGGCCGGCTCCTCTGTGCACTCCTCGTCCTGAGCCACTATATTCAGCACAATATTGGCTTTTGAGTTTAGTTGTAGGACTGGACGGCTCGTCGTTTTTCTCTTTTCCCTTAAATGTCGAGGCAGGTAGTCCTGGTCCTCCTGCGGAATGCCTTTGACAGCAGGCGCAGCGGGGCTGGCAGAGTAGCTAGGCACTAGAAAGAAGGTAAACAGCGGCTTCGGAGTCTCCAAAAGGAAGGCACTGTGCAGCTTATTTTGGGTAAATAAGGCCTTAATTTCCACTATTAAGGCTTTGATGAGGCGCATTCCATACTCAGATTCCGGCACAGCGGTATATTTAATGTCCTGAATTGCCTCATTTAGCCCAGATTTTACTCTTTCTTCAGTTCTTTTTAGCAGGATTTCAGGCTTGAGGACAGCTGCCACTGCAATGGGCAGGTCAGGCAGAGGCAGCCTCACAAAGCAGCTTTTCAACCTCGCATTAAGTCGCTTTAAGGACTCGGTGAGTGCGAATTCGACCTGACTTTGCAGGGCGAAGTTGAGTCTAAGTGGGTTTTACGCTCTACAAGCCTCTGGAAGGGTGCTGATAGGAAGGCTGTCGCAGAGTTCATTTGCCATTTCCACGCTCAAATTGCTGATACTTTTCACCGTCGAAAGCCAATTTTCACTGTAGTCAGAAATCGTCTTTTTAACAGACTTTGAGGCGTTTCCAGGAGTCAAAAAGGCGTAAAAGTCCACATCTCGGATTTTAGTGACTCTGCGGAAAAAGGACTGGACCAGTTCTTGCCTGCCTAAGCGCAGGTCTAGCAGTCCTTTCAGCTTCTTCGCAGCTCGAAAGCTGTCCTGGACAGGCAGGATGGATGGGCGGGTGGGGAGTGCGGCTTCACCTAGCCACGGCCTGGGTGGGACTTACTGAATTGTGAGCTGCCACTTGGGGAAGAAGTGCTCGATTTCGAAGATGAAGTTGACTACACTGCGGCGATAGTAATCATTGAGTTCCTGCAGTACAGCGGACTCAGCGCCAGGAGCCAGGTAGCTTCTGAGAGAGGCGGAAATCCGACTTTCAGCGTCAGGAGATAGGCGAATTAGCGGGAACTGCGGAAGAATGGACCCCACTCTCGTTTCACAGCGGAAAATGGCTTCCTGCAGGTCTCTCCTTTGCGTGGCTTCCGTCAACTTCAGCAGGAAGTCCTCCTCAGACTCCAACTCAAACCGAAGGTTGACCCTCGAAACTCTCTTTTTCACCTGCGAACCCCGCCACTGTATGGTAAAAAGCCGGTCTTTCTGGTCATATGTGAGGACCAGGCAAAACCTCCACTCCCACTTTTCGTCTGTCCCTCTCCACCTGGACCAGGCCTCCAGGGGAAACGCCCACTGCGAGTAGTCAGTTTCGTCCATGAAAAAGAAGGTAAGTGGGAAGAAGTGGTTGTGTGCGTGCGGCCTGAGGAAGGGGTTGAAACTGGCAAGGGCGTTGGAAGAGGGTCTGGCGTACTGGAAAGAGTCGGAAACGGGCTGGGGAATGGAGGGGAGAGATTGGGAAACCACCCTAGGGATAGGCTTGAGTCGGACTGGCCGGGGAAGGTCGACCTTCAAGGTCGCCTTGGCTTCCTCCCAACAGTCCTTTGTAAATAGAAACCGGGCTTCTCGGCCTCTAGCATGGCCCTGTCGGACTGAACTTTGGGGAGACAGGAACTGGCGACAGGACTTCCAGGCTGGCTCTGGCCGGGGCAGTTGCAGGGGAGGGTCTCGGCCTAGGGGCGAGTTGAACTGCTTGCGCAGGTCCTCCTGCAGTCTTTGCGAATGCTCGAAGTCTTGGAACTGTTCGAAACTGCGGTGTCTGCGCAGAGCGTCTTCTATGTCTTTACTCATATTACACTACTAAACTGTCAGAGGAGATAAGCCGATTGTAGCTTTGCGCAGGAGTTCAGATTGGTGCGGGGAAAGGAACAGCGCGGCATCCTCCGCTTGGCTCATTTCCCTGAGAAGACCAAAGGCCTCCGCCAACTCTGCAATTTTCGAGTCGCTAAGGAAGCTTTTGATAGGGAAGCCGTTGCTAGGATGCAGCAGGCAGGCGCTGGGGGAGTTCTGAGTGCTGCTTACGTCTAGAATTATTACTTTCCGCATGTCTCTACCGAGGCGGGACAGGTCTTTCACATGCTCTCCATTCACTAACACACAGTGCTCCCCTATATAATCTATGCGAAATGCGATGTTTTTGGTCTAAAATGTCCAAAACAGGCCCAGCATAGCACTCCATTGAGGCCGTAAACACCACCAATTCATACAGTTCCGCTGAATTCTGCAGAAATTCATCCAATCCTGGTCTCTTTTTGACATAAACTCTCACCCTCATAGGGCTAGTCGTCAAATCAACCACAAAGTCCGCATCTACAGTTCTTTTCATAGAACTATGCACTAAAGTCTCATCTAAGTCCAAAACCAGTGTCTTTTTCCTTGCCTTTTCTGGAGACTGTGCGGGGAGATAGTACTCTGTAGATGCGGGAATTTGCTGCACCTTGCGATTTCCGGACTTATACAGTTTGCAGAAAGCGCACAGAGACAGGCATCATTTCCCCCCGATTTTCGACCTTTTCCGTCGGTAGGGAAGTTGGCAGTGGCACTGAGGTCCTTCGTAGAGTCGAATTGGGGAGAAACTTGGTCCAAAGTGAGTGCTGCAGAGGCAATTATAAGCGGGTTAATAGAGCGAGACATGGGTTTTGCTAGTGGACATTAGACTGGTCTAGGAATTAGTTAGGCTGCTATGGCCAGACCGACTCGCTGTCCTGCGAAGTCGAAGTGGGCATAATAGGCACGCAGGAACATGTCTCCTAGTACGAGAGTATAGGCCAGTTCTTCCGTCATCAAAGTCCCGCTCCAGCCATTTACGCACTGAGCGCTCGCGCCTTCCCCGATCTGCAGCACATAGTCACTCGGCCTCAAAGGGTACCCAACGCTGTCTATAAAGATCGTCACTACAGGCAATTGCTCAAGATTCAGACAATTACTGAACACCGTCCCGACCTTTTCCATCAGTTTCTTCATCACTCGATAGTCCCCAGGCAGCATTCCAGACCCACTGTCGACAATCGCTCTGAGACCTGTAAGGCCCAAAGAGACGTTATTGACTTGGACATCCGTAACATTGAGAGTCCAATAAGACTCACTGACTAGGGGATGGTAGGTGAATGCGGAGATTGCGAGGGAAGAGTTGTAGCCGCCCAGTATCAATTCGCTGGTTTTGTTGTCGTTGAATTTGGATAAGTAGATGGAAAAGCTGTTATCGTGGATGAAGCCTTGGGAGTAGAGGGAGGAGAAGAAGGGTGGGACGCCTGCATTGGCTAAAGAGCTCCAGCCCAGACCCAGGATACCATCAAACTTGGAAAACAGGAAAGTCAGTCCCCACACCGAAGTCATTTCCCCAAATAGCACATCCGCTACCTGCATCCCTGCTAAACCCACAACATCCCTACTCAAATGCCCACTAGCGCCTCCAGTCCCATACTGAATACTCAGTCTCGTCCCATTCGCCACATAGGAAATCGACTCCTTGGATCTATAGTAGCCGTGGAAAAAGCAACTAAGTGACCAGCAGCTGCTGGAGGGCAGCCACAAGTTTGCAGACCCAGTGTCGAACAGTACTCTCAGAGTCTGCGGCGGAGTGCCCACTTCGATTTCCCCGTAGTACTGCGCATCCAGGGAGTTCACCAGGGCAATTTCAGTCCCTAGGAAGGTGTTGGCGCGGGGAGCTTGGTGCAGGGGAATGCGCAGTCTTGCGGCGACTAGTCCGGCTAGGAGAAAGAGCACCTGGAGCATATTTGACTAGAGGGCATTTCTATCTCCTGGCTTGGTTGGAGGTGTGTGGATAGGGATATGGGCGGAAATGAATTTTTGGGGTTTTGAGTAGTAATTGCGCATATTAGCAGGTTTTGTAGGAGACTAGTCAATTGGTAAGATCATAAAAAGAGAGGATATCTGCATCCTTTAAGCTGAAAAACTCTAATAAAAGCATTTCGCTGAAATTGGTAAATCAGCTGGCGATTTTACTGCGAAGTGTGCTATTCGGATATCCTTCTGTGAAAATCAGAAGAAAATTTGAAGGAAACGCGAGGAAAATAACCTAAGAAAAGCAGTTTTTTCGTTTATTTGAGATATTCGACATCCTCTAATCCTGCACAGCTGAAATACAGCTTCTGCCAGTGTCTTTTACTAGCAGAATTAGCGTTTCTACCCAATAAGGCTGCTTTACTACCAAAATCCATCCCATTTCCCCAAAAAATCATCCAAATTCTCACAAAAATAGCTATTTTCCCATACTTCCTCTATTCCAATCCCACCTTTCCCCATCCTTACTCGCACCCATCAGACCTACTTCCCCACTCAATTCCGCAGTGCTAAAGCCGCCTATAGGAAAAAGCGACACCTGAGAGATTCGAACTCTCGCGGGAAATCCCATTAACTTAGCAGGCTAACGCCTTAACCACTCGGCCAAAGTGTCTCTGTTGCCTATATCGTGCTTAGGGTCTGATTAAACTCTCAGAGAGGACGGATTCGTCTGATTCTTTGCCAAGAAGCGGGAAACTGCAGGCGGTGAGAGGGAAAGTAAATTTGAGGGTGTTTGGGGATACAGTGGGGCGGGGAAATAGGCGGAAATGGGGGTAAATAGGCGCTTTGAGAGACAAAGGGAGAAATGGCCTGGGAGTGGGCTTTCTATTGACACTTTAGCTAGTTGAAAGTCAGGAGTAGGGCAGCGATTGGCAGTTTATTGGGCAGTCCTTGGCGTGCTTCTGTTATCTGCGGGATGTGGAAAGAAGCCACAGGCCTTCCAGCCAGCTCCACATCCAGGGAGGGGTTGGTCTTGAGGCAGGTGGCTAGCAAGGCTAGCAAGCTGCCACCTATCTGCAGTTGCTGTGAGTCTCTATTGGGACGGAAGTGGATTTTGCGGTGGGTAGCAAGTTGTGAGGCCTGGCGGAAGCAGCGGCCGCAGCCCGCCACACTGCAGTGGAAGGGCTTTTCCCCAGTGTGGATGAACTGGTGTTCCTTCACATTCTGCTTGCTGGCGAAGTTCTTGCAGCACACTTCGCATGGAAAGGCCTTTATAGCCAGGTGATACACGTTTACGTGTCTGCGCAGGTTGAACTTGGTAGCAAAGTGCTTGGCGCACTCGGGGTAGTAGCACTGGTACGATGGGTTCTGATTCGCGACCATTTGCGATTATTACATTAGACTTGCGATAGCATGGCTAAGCCCACCCCAGCAGATCTCAGCCAACGCCTACTAGCTGGCTCCGAATAGACTCGTAGAAAACAGGGGAATAAAAGGGTCAAAGGTATTGTCGCCCCGGGTAATATACAGTGAAGCAGAAATTGACGTTTGGGACTGAAATTTCTGTTGAAGGAGCGAAGGGAAGGAAATGCAAATCATGGGAACGTTTCAAATGTGTTGCTAATAGAGATTTCACTCATATACGCTTTAATTTGTCTAGATCCGGTCTACTCCACTTTCCTGGGGACCAATACATACTAGGTTGGTGCAAATGGGCGAGGCACTGGCTACGGAAAGCCGGAGGTAGGAGAGATTGCGCGAGACTTTAGGGTGAAAGAGCACTATTAGAAGCTGGAAATGAGGCAGTTGGGAAATTCAAAAATAAGCTGTATTTTGCATATATTTGCTAGCAGTGGCGGTAATGCCCTATTTCTTTGGACTTTGTCTCACCAAGACAGAATTGGTTCCTATCTTAAACTTGCTAGATTAGTGACTATTCGCCTATTTATCACTTCGGTTCACACAAAAGTCAGCCCCAGCAAAGTGAGACCTATACAGCCGAGTATGGTCACAGCCATGTCCCTGCAGCAAGTGCCGCATATGGTGGTGTTCACACCAGTCCCCGCCCTCTCCTTGGTACCTGTGAGGCATTGCTTCTTGTAGTGCAGGTGGATAGCGGTAAGTTATTAAATACACAGGAAGGGCTTGAGCACCATTAGGGATCATGTAGTTATCGAAGTCTTCGTTATTCTTCGTAGTGGCGTGGAAACTGTCGAAATTCGGCTGAAGGACTCTTGGCCATAGGTCTTTCACCTCGGCTTATGTTGGATTTCTCCCCATGTGATCTTGAAATATCTTTAAAAGACTTTGTTTTTCGCTGTTATAAAACATCAAGGCAAAATCTTCCAAATGCAGAGTATTTCCTATAGCCACATAGCTTAGAATCATACAGCGGCAGCCTCTGCCGAATACCTCTTCATTTTGTCCATTATAACTATGGCAATTGATCGCTTCTGGAGAAATACGCAGCTTTGCCGAACATTTGAAAAGAAGTAGTGGTGGTTCGAGCTCTTTCCACATCAAATCCACTCTGCACCACTCCACACAAACTGCAGTTTCTTCGCTTACAGGAAGCGTTTCTGCAGAGGGCGCTACTGGTGCCATGCCACAGCCACATGCAGGTTTGAGAAGACAGACTCCCTACAGTCTGTTGAAATCGCTTTAAATTCGCCGAGGAGATTGGCAGTTTATGGACGTTAGTGATCTGAAGCTGATCGATACTGTAAGTAGAGAATTGTCTTTGTATCCCATCGTTAGGGGAGATATTGAATGTATCAGGCCAGGATTCCTTCATTAGACGATTTACATCTTCTGGTGAAAGTTCAGAAATGCACACTGAAGCCTTTCCTGCCTGCAGGATAGGAGGACTGAACTCTCTACTCACGCTAGACACCGAGGTAAGAGCGGAACAGACCTGCTGCATAGTAGGTCTCGCGCCTTCCTGATAAGCCAGCATAGTCCTAAGTAGTGCCTGCAGTTCAGTCGAGCAGTTAATCCTCGCTACCTGCCTGCCAACCGCCTCATCCAGCCTTTCCGCCGTCAGCAAGGCTTCCGGAGAAGCCAGAGTAACCATATGCAGGAGAGCCGCTCCCAAAGCAAACACATCCGCTTTGAAGGGGTTGTACTGGGTCCCCCGCATACAGGCTTCCCGCAGTTGCGGACTCATATAGCGTGAATCCCCCGCAGAGCTTTTCGTCACTGTGGCTGCCCGCTTCACAAAGAAACTCCCAAAGTCCCCCAACTTGTAGCTGTCCCGCGTTCTAAAGATGTTACTCGGCTTCACATCCCTATGCGCGATGTTTTTCCCATGCGTAAAAGCCACACACCTGCAATTTGCTGCAAGGTCTGCCTCAGTTCCTGCTCTCCATAAGGTCTGTTGCTCCTCCGGCGCTGTTCGATGTCCATCTCCACATCTCCCTCCAAAGCCTCCAGCACGTGGTAAATAGTGCAGTTGGTCCGCTCGACTTCCAGCTGTACCTCTAGGATGTCGCAGGCGTTGGGTGCTGGACTTTGGCCTGAGCCAGCGCTGCGTTGATAGCCTGCACCATGCGGATTTGAGTGCCTTTTTGCTGGATTAGGTTGAAATCGTGCCGCTTGACTACGACAGGTAGGCGATTCCGGACGAGGGAAACGCCTTTGAAGAGCCCTACGGAGGTGTCAGGGTTGAAGTAAAAAGGGTCGGTCTCCAACTCGTAGTCCTCCATATTACAGCTCCTATCCTTCCCACACACTAGCTATAAAGGTGTCTTCTAGTCACAAGGAATAGATCAACAGTCAACCTAATTAGGCTTTTTGTTTACGCGGAAGACCGCCCCAGCAAAGTGAGACTTGTACAGCTGAGTGTTGTCGCAGGCAAGTGCCGCATAGGGTGGTGTTCACACTAGTCCCTTCCCTCTCCTTGCACCAAATCAGGCAATGCTTCTTTCAGCACCGGCGGATAGTGGTATGTTACTAGGCACAGAGGCAGGGCTTGTGCGCTGTCATGGAGTAGGTAGTTGTCCAGGGAGTCGGAAGCTGTAGAAATTGGGCCTGGGCCAGAGATCTTCCTCTTCGAACATGGGCTTTCGGTCCATTTGGGCTTGAAATACCTTCGAAATTGCGCTTCTTGCTCTAGCTTCATAGAACACAAGCGCTAAAATTTCCAAATTCAGAGTATTGCCGACTGCTATGGAGCTTAAAATTATATAGCGATATTCTCTACCCAATATCTCTTTGTTTTGCCCATTATAGCTATGGGAATTAATGGATCTGCTCGAGAAATATACCGCTTTTCCATACATTTGGTCTTCTGCTATAAATATGTTAGAGAAAAGGGAAGAAAGGCTGCCAGACCAAGTTCCCTCATTAGATCTTCTAGTGAAAGAGTAGGGATTTCCCCATGAATTATGCGAATGAACTCCCTACACAGCGGCAGCTCCACCACCCACATCCCTATTCTTCCTATGCGCCTTTATCCTGCATCCACTCAGTAATAAGTACTCATCCGGCCTCGAAACTGCTGAAAACTTCCCTATTCCCACTGCATATTTGGCCTGGATTTCGAAAAAAGGGAAAGTGTGTAGTGTCAAGTACATGCGGATCAGCTACTACTCCTGGATAAGCCGTGCAAGTCGCAAAAGTCCACCTCACCTCTCTCCTTACAGGGAAGAGACTTAAAGCCTTGCCTTGGAGACTACGATAGAGCGTAGTTTGGTGTAATGGGAGGTGGAATAGGGCTAAATTGAGAAGTTCGAGGAAAGGGAAAAAGGACTGGAGCAGGTCTGTGCCTGTCCTAATAAGTCTGTAAGGACTTTATAAAAAGGCCCTTCATTGGTGAAAAAGCGCACCACTGCGAATTCCTCTATACGGATGATATCAAGATACAGCCCAGGTTTAGATGCCCTGGCGGTACTGAGTGCTTCGTCGATAGTGTCGTTTAGATTAAATCTCGCTGATTGCAGCTTGTTCTGCAGGGGAACAGAGCCTTGGAATGCATGATGCACGGCTTCGGTTAGGGAAAGACATGGTGCGTCTGCGACTTTCCACATAGGCTCAAGTGAGTTTGGGGAGTTCGATATCTGTAAGTCTGTGCTTCATGCTTTGTGAGAGATTAGAGGCTAATGACACACTGTCCTGGAAAGCCACGAGATATAGCAAAAAGGAATACAATAGAATTGAATTAGACAGGGATATATAATCAGCAATTCGGGCTATTTCGCTGAAACCCGCCACTTGCGATTAATGTACATATTACTCTAATACTCTTCTAAGGCAAACCGACCTCTAACCCGCAAATCCTTAGGCGGTACACACAAAATCCCTTTCTCCCTGCAAGCCTTACACTTCTCAGTATTCCTTCCTCCCCTCCGCTCCCCAGGACTGTACCTGGGACAGGCAGGTCGGTGCCATGCACTCCCATGCACTTCGTACAGAAAGGAAGGAGTCGAGCACTGTGCACAGAAGCGAGCTTTGCAACTTGCAACCGTGCAGTGCAAGTCCTCATTGCTACCTTTGTAGTAGGGATTCTTACAGTTGGGACATTGGGTTATTACCTCGCCCGCTTCGTTTATCAGTGCCATATTTTCGATTTGAGTCTGAATTGTATTGAATCGGCATGCTTTTTCGTCGTGGTCGATTGTGAATCTGCCTTCGCAAGTGACACAGAATATGAAGCCACAATTTGGATTTGGGCAGAAAAGATTGATTTTGCGGCCTTCATTTCTGTCCTGAATCGTAATTTCCGTCTTACACTTCGGACAACGAGTCATGGAACGGAGGCAGTAGCGCTTCCATGCAGTCTGAGACACATATGGCTGAATTTCATATGAGTCGAATTTCCCTCTCATACAGGTCGCATTCGGACACGGAAATTCCCTATTGGAATACTCAGTTTCAATAAGACGGCCAAAGTACCTTTCGATACAACTCTGGTGAAACTCCTCTCCACAGGGCAGAACTCTACCTGTGTTTTCCTCTATACACATATTGCAGATTTCACACTGTTTCGGGTCGGAACTGGTAGGAGTAAACCCCTGTGCTAGTTGGTTGTAGCCGAAACTAGGTAAATCAGCTTTACAGACAGGACACAGAGTCAAGTTTCCAGAGAACTTGGCGGAAATAGTAGCGCAGGGCTCACATATGAGGCAGCCACATGCTGTATTCAGTCTCCGCTGTCCGTACTCCTTTTGGCAGTAAAAACACTCTTTTACGGGCTTATTTTCCTCCAAATAGTTGATTTCTGGAGCGGAAAATACTCGAAAGCAGACTGAACAACAGCCGTTTTGCTGCATTTGCAGACTTAGGCAGTCTTCACATAAAATGTGTCCCTCACATTCGACAGCTTTGAAGTCTTTCTTAATTGATTTGGTCAGTTTGCAGCCTCTGCACTGCATTGATAGCCTTTCAAGCCTATTTACTGCTTCTGTAGATAGGAATAAGCCGCAGTTGCAGTTATTTGCGCCGAGACGCAGAGAGTAGCTGTAGCAAAGGACGCAGATAGCAGAGCTGCAGGGACATATGGGTTGGAAAAGACTCAAAGGTCGGGTTTTTGTGCAGGTTTGGCAGCTTTGCATACCAGTACGCTGCTGAACGACACTTAAGTACTGCCCATAGTTCCCTTCCCCCATAATTCCCTTCAATCGCCCTGCAGATATATGAATAAAGCAGTGCATCGAAGGACACACAAATCCCTCCACCGTCTCCTCATTCGGCTTCAGTACAAACCCCATCTTGCCCTTCATTTCCTCCACATACCCCTCTATGCACTCCCTGCAGTAGGCATGTCTGCAGTCCAACTCCACTTCCCCACTCCTCGTCTGACACAGCCAGCACAGATTTAGCTGCTCCACTATGTCTTTTCGGTCGAATATGGACTTTAATGGGGAGTTTTTAAGGATATATAGGGATTCTGTGACGAAATTATCGGCTTTTTGAGTGAGGTTTTGGTCGAAAGTCTGAAGTTGTTCATTTGCTCTGGTGAATTCGTGCATGAATTCCAAAGTGCTGGTCGCAAGTTGTTGTGAGTAGAATGCCTTTGGACGCTTTGCTTCTTTGCGCTCTACAAGAGTCATTAAGCGGGCAATATAGTTTTCTGCGGCTTGATGAAAGGCTATTAACCGTCTAGAACTGGCTTTGTCCTCCTCTTGATACTCCAACACCCGGGAGTAGAACTGATATCTCTGCTTGGTGGTGCAGTAAAGCAGGGTTTTGTAAGGGAAAGGAGCGGGAATAAGGCAGAAACTGCCCTTTGCAAGGTCGTATCCCTCAGAGTCCAGCTGGGCTTGGGAGTACAGGATATGATAGAGACTGTCTTTGCGGAAAAGGTAGAGGTAGGCGAGGGTTTGGCCCACTTCCTCGGTGCAGTATTTGCGAGTTAGGAAGCCCACCTCAGTACTGTAGAGGGTTATTTTGAGGTTTAGAGCGACTGCGAGGACTTTGAGGGACACTTCTTCTGCACTTTCCTCTGCACTTAGGGACATCTTCGCTGAAGATTCAGCAGTAAATTGCTTTAGAAAGAGTTTAACTTGCCGCCAAAAGTCAGAATTACGGCTCTGCTCCTGCATCCACCTCATCCCCGACCTGCCCTCCCTCCGTTCTTTCTCCAACTCCTCCAATTCCCTGGTTATTTTCCAACAACCCGCCCCTTTGCACCGCCCAATCCTCAGCTGAAACGCTGTCAACTCCTCCCTAGGTGTAGTGCGTCTGGCCAAGTGTTCTATGTATGCAATTGCAAGGATGAGGTAGACTCCGTCGCAGTCCCCAGCAGAGCTTTTCCGAGTTCCCACACATTTGGTGTTGATTACAGAGAAGACAGCCTGGGTGTTCTGGGAGTGGCTGTACTCGTTTGCAAGCACTGCGAGGGGGAAGATCTGTTTGGAGTAATGCAGAACTGGGGCGGAAAACTGGGCTTGTAGACTTGCGGAGACTGGAGGTAGGGAGACAGTGGGCTTCTGCATGAATTGGATATCAGGGCGTTTGGCTATTAGGAAAGGAGCTGAAGACTGTAGCAAATAGTTAGGGGAGATAGTGACTTCCACCACTTCGTCCCACTCTAAGGTCAGCTGCAGTGGACAGCCCACTATCAGATTCGAACGAACACAGGCAGTGCCATTGCTCTTGCGGACGCTAGCAAGGGGGAAAGAGTGGTGAAAGCCGCGTAGCTGGATAACCACGGAGTCGTCCTGGATTTCGACTAGTTCCCCGATTTCTGACCTGCGACTTGGTTCCATGTCTACGTTTTTACTGCTGCATTGCTATCAAAAAAGGAATCAAAGGCTATTGATATAGCAGAGATATCTACATCTACTCCGAAGTATGCCTTTATGCATCACAAAAGCAATTACTTAGACAGTACAGCGATTAGCCAGTGGTTAAGTGAGTCCCTAAGATCTGCCTACAAGAAGCGCGCCTCGAACAAGGTTTGGTTGGCCTTGAACACCATGCCGTCTTTCAGCTCGCAGCTGTCGTTCAGGTACAGCCTGTGTGGCGCTCACCAGGTGCCGTTGGTGCTGGGCTTCCGCTTCTCTGCGTCTCCGTCCGCCACCATCCACCCTTGCTCCTCCTTCCACATACTCGCATGACACTTCGAAATCAGATTGTCATCAATAACGATTTCGCTGCTCTGCGCCCGCCCTATGCGAATGTAGGCCGTCGCGTAGTCCTCAGGAGCGAAGAAGTACACTTCTCCCTTGCACGGCCCGCCAAACAGCTTCAGCTTGAGCCGAGGTCTGTCCTGCATTTCAAAATTCGCCACAGCGAAGGACTCTCCTACATTGACGAGTGTGTTGTCCTTGAGTCTAGCGGGTTCGTCGAGTCGGAGGAAGGCGCCGAAGCCTACGCCTAGGTCCCGCAGCCAGTAGGAGCGAGTATCTGCTCGGTAGAGGATTTCAAAGTGCCGCCCTCTGTGCTTCTCTGCAGTTTCTCGATCCGTGATGGTCATCACCACATCATTCAGTACTTCTCCTTTCCTCTTGCCTTCCCTCCCCGCCCTCTTCTTGCAGCCGAAATAGGTGCCTCCGTCCTTCGCGCCTCTCAGAGAATGCTCATACCCCAGCGGTCCAATTCGCAGTAGGGAGTTCGCAGGGAGAGAGGTGGAACTGAGGACTTTGAGTCCGAGGAACGGCTCTCCCTTCTCATCTATATGAGTAGACAAACTCACGCTGTGAGAGCTTAGAGACCTCCCGAAGACTTGATCCGGCGCCTCTGCAGCCAAGCGAATTTCCTCACTGACCGACTCGCCCTTGCAGCACATCCTCGACTCGCACTGAAAGTTGCCCATAGCTATTATGAGAGCACGACTTCACTTGTGTACTCACTATAAAAGCGCCGCAGCAAGTCCGCACACATGTCCTTCATGAAGGTTTCCGAGGCTCCTAAGTGCGTCTCTCTGCCTGCATACTGCAGAGCGAAGGTTTCGATGCAGGAGAACGTTTCTGCGCTTTGTAGTTTGTGCAGTAGGTGGACTTCTACTTGGTCGGGACCTGGATACAGAGTACAGGCAGCTGCGAACTCTAAGGACAGGTGCAAAAGACCGATAGAGGTCAGAAGTCGGTCAATGTCGCTGATGCCTTGCACTTGTAGGAAGAACCAGGTTGGCATGTCGCCCAGGTTCTTGCAGATTGCGTCGATTAGGTCTGTGCCGCCGATGGAGAGGACTGTGCCAATGTAGGCGGAGCGGTTGCCTTCTGCGAGGTTGTAAAGTGCGATGCAGCTTTCTAGCTTAAGGTCGTTGTCGGCTTCATAGTCCATCGAGCGGGCGAGCTTTTCAACTAGGAGTTTGCCGTTTGTATGCTCTAAGAACCATTCCGTGTACTGGAAGCTTTTCCCGAAGGCATTGCTGAGCAACCAAAAGGCTTCTCTCTGTATCTCCATCACATCTCCGCAAGCACAAGTCAGCAGAGCCTCCCTCAACCGCGCAAATCGCATAACTGCAGCGGGATTCGCTCCATACGTAATCACATTCCCAACGATTCTAAGAATCGGCACTCGCACTGCTACTTCCGCACAGCTACTGAGGAGCTCTACCAGTCTGTACATGTGTCGGTCCAGCATCACGCTTTGGACCACTTCAGGGCCTGTGTTGACTGTGAGGTAGGAAAGGAACCACAGTGAGTCTGTGCACAGATCTGTGCTTTCCGGCCTGTGCATGTACTCCAGGACTGGAGTCACGGCTCCAGCCTCCACGAAGATGCTGGAGTCGGGACTCTGACTGCGGATCAGGTTGCACAGGGTCCAACAAGCCACGCTGCTCAAACTCGGGTTATTGAAGCGGAACAGGTTGCAAATGCCAGTCAGCAGTCCACACACTTCCTTGATTTTGTCCCTGACTCGCAGTGACTCAGCCGCCAGGTTACCCAGCAGCCAGCAGCACTGCTCCGCTATAATCTTGCTAGTGACTCTGAGTATGTATCCGCACACCTCTGGAACCAGCTCGGCGATGTCATCCACCAAACCAGGAGGTCCTAGAGCCAAGTTAGTAAGGCACCAGCAAGATTCCAACACCAACTCCTCCTTCCCCGACCTAAACCCCATTGCCAACTCCTTCACTACCTCAGGACAACTCTTGCAGATCAGTTCGAAATTTAGCGGCGGGGAGCAGAGGTACTGTCGCAAGGCTTTGACTGAGGACAGGTTGTAGGCTTGGAGAGAGGCGAGCACTTGTTCGAAGGAAATGGGTAGTAGACAGGCTGCAAGTTTCAGGCGTTTGAAGTGGGCCTGGTCCATGCGCTTCTTTTTGCGGAGTTCCACTGCGAAAGTGTCGCGGATAGCTAAGTACTCAGCTGCGGTTTTGGGCAATTTCGAGTCCATGAAGGTGTCGTTCCGCAAGGCAATTTGGCGGGTGACCTCCATTTCTTATATCCAGCTATGACCTTCTGCCCACTCCAGTGAAGCCTTCGAGTCCGGAGATGCGCCGCTTGCAGTCCTTGAGGACGGTCTGCGTGTGCCTCGTGTCTAAGTTGATTTGCCGCACCTCTTCCGTCAGCATCTGTTGGAAACTCTCTTCCTCGGACATCTCCTGCGCCAGTGCGTTTCTGTCTGCACTAATCTGAGCCCATAAGTCTGATTTGAGCGCTTCCAGTCCCATGTCCAGAAGAGTCTGATAGCTGCCTACTTCCGCCCGTAAATCCGCAATTTCGCTTTTCCTCTGCGTCATTTCCCGCTTGGTCGTCCGCGAAATTTCATAGATAAGGTTGTACTTGGCCACCAAGGACTCCAATTCATTCTGAGCTGCAGAGGCAGTAACTGACCTGCACAGTGGGTCTTTGCGCATAAGCATGGAGCCGTAGGCAGAGTTGCGGGACTTCACAGAGCTTTGGGAAAGGCTGCGGGACCCAATTGCGGTGCGGGGCTGCATGGAGGTATGCATGGGTTATGGATTAGACAAGGAGATGGACACAGTCTCGTGAGACTGGTAGATAGCTGGGTTAGTACTCCCAGGGAAAGGATGGAGTTACTATGGATGCACTAGGCAAAATAGACTGTCGTTTGAGAGGGAAAAAAGACCTACGGGATACACAGCTGAGAGGCAAACACCCGCCCTTTTACTTCAAAATGCACAAATCCGCTTTCCGTACCACCGCCACTCCCGCAGCCTCTGTATGCACGCAGCCTGCTCAGCACTCCTACACCTCCTTCCGCAGACCCACCCGACCCTTCCAGTCCCCCAACTCCCTCAGCTTCGACTTGATCCAGCAGGCAGTGGCAGTCTCCAGCCAGACAGAAGCGCTCAGCGTGGCTGCCCCAGACTGCCCCACACCTCGCAAGTCCGTCAGTCGCAGAACTTCGCTTTCCCGCCCTCGCGAGTCTATTACCAAGCATATCGCATTCAGTCCTTCAGAACTGGAAGATGAGGATTTGATCCAGCTGATGAGTCCTTTCCCGATTCGCCGCATTCGCGATAAGCCAGATATAGTGGCAGGACAGAAGGACAGACAGGAAAACCTGCGGCTGAGAGTGCAATTGATGTCTGAAGTCACAGGCGAAGCAGTGTTTTTCAGGTGTTACAAGGAGGAGGAAGTGGTTCGAGACGAGCAGTTGAGAGGCAGGGTTACGGAGGGGGACTGTGATGACGACTGCCAGACTGAGGATGAGCAGGTGGAAGACGCACAGAAGTCCCTCAAAGACTCACTGGTGCGCGCTATTAGGAGGGAAGCCAAGAGAAAGGGCAAAAACCGCAAGAACTAAAGAGCTAGCCTGGTCCTATACCTCCCATCAGTCTCCTTCCCAGATATCTGCTTCACTAGGACTACACTTCCATATATGGCGATTCCTGTTATTCAGTCACGTGACAAAGAAGTGAGTCCATCCTAAGCATCGAAGTCACGTGTTTTCCACCCAGCGACACAGCCCAGTAGCCACAGATCTGGGCTGTAACTTGCCCACCGACTCCTTTACCCCTGCAGAAAGGGAAATTGTCCTACAGGCTTTATGGGTGTACGACAGGAACTGGGGGAAAGCAGATATCGACAGGCGGTGGAAATTTCCTTGAAGTACAGGGCTGAAGAGACTGCGTGCTCCCTGATTCAAGGCTATCCTGGGGAATTTCCAGTCTCTTTGATACACTTTGCAGGCGAAAAGCAGCTCTTTGCTGTGCTCAGATGGCTGCCTGACTGCAAGGTGCCGATTAAGGCAAATACAACGCTCGAGTTCAGCTGTGCAAGTTACTGAAGCACAGGCAGTGCTATTCCGACTACAGAGCAAAGTCGCTTTGTATCCGGAGAGGATATACAAGGCCTGTGTGTTTGGTTAGCAGTGCCTAGTGTGGTAGTGGACAGACAGGGCTGCAATAAGGACAGAGCCGGCCTTAGTAGACACTGCCACAGTCGTACTGCTAGTATACGGCTTCGACTCGGTGCTGTATACTCTCGTCAGGACCCGGAAACTGCAAATCGGGACAGAGGAAATCATGTCAATGCTTAGATTTGGAAGGTTGAAGCTGGTAGAGCGGATTGTCCCTAACTCGCAGAACTCCCTATTTCCTATCTTACTACAAAGTCCTGCAGCGGCTTATCAGTTTAGTGAGTAAAGCAGACATTACAGCGGCTGTTTTTCTTTGTTGTCTCTTATTGAAGTCGAGGACTGGGAGCCAATGGAAGTGGATCGTCTAATTCTGGCACTGCAGGACTTTAGCTCCTCTAGCGATTTGGACCGGAACTGTATAGTGAACAGCCTGAATCCTCTATTGCTCTGCATCACCGCTGCAGAGCTGTGCGGGGCAGTGTCTGGGCCTGACTTTCCGAGAAAAACTGCTTCTCCTAAAGCAGACATTCCTCAGTATTGCTACTGAGGAGGGGAAAACCTGGGCTTCGGCGTGTCCTGCTACTGCCTACTCACAGGCTACTGCACCTCAAACTTGTGGACGATACACAAGCAGTTTGTAGTGAAGCTGAGGACTCCCAGTGTGTTCCAGTACTACTGGAAGAGGGATGGGCTCATGTGGTGGAGACTGGGTTTGTGCTGGGTATATATGCAGCTGTGGTTTACAATCTAGTCACTTATTTGCACGTTAATGCAGTCTTCCAGAATCCTGCTTCCACCGAAAGTGAGTTAACTTCCGCTGTGGAAACCTACAGAAACATGGCCAAGTTACAAACTTTCTTCATCACCTATACTTTCCTCCCTCTCCTGCACCACCTTCAAATCGCCCTCTACAAGTACTTTCTAGGCGAGCAATGAACTTTCGACATTAAAGCCGTCTTCGATTTCGCATTTTTCTTAGTATCCGTAGAAATCCGGATTCAGCAGACCTCCGAAGTAGTAGCAGAAATGAGCGAGGATGCAGCTGTCATATCCCAGGAAATCGCCTATTGGCTGCTTTTCTTCCTCAAAGACTGCGAATTTGCCTGATTTTACTGCAGACGGAGACCTTCAGACCGATTTTAAGGATGATTTACCTAAAAATGAAGGATGTTTCGGCCTATTTGCTGCAGAATGGACTGGTTTTGTTCATTTTTGCGATGGCGTTTACGACCTGTTTTTGAGGAGAAGCAGCTTTTTCCTCTTTAGAAAAGACGGTTTTGACTTGTTTTCGTGGAGCATTGGAGGGTTCGAAGTGCGGATTTTTTCAACTAGAGGGGAAATGGGTGCAGTTTTGTACTGCATTTGGGACTTATTTCCTCAATTTTGTTCTAATTGCCGTGCTCTGCCCATTCCAAGGAAATCAATGTGACTTTCTCAGTGATTTTCTACCAATTCGAGTCCGCACTGGGAGTGCTAGCGTTTACAGTGTACAGTGTAGGAATGAGTGTTGTGATGTATGTATTTCTATGTAATCTGTGCGATTGGGAAGCAGTTTTTGCGGAGAGAGTGGGTTCATAGGCGTATTCTTGGTAGAATAAAGCTGCTTTTTTATGAGGCTTTGTTCTTTTCCGATCAAGTTCTTCATAATCCATTAGCAGCTCGTCAATGATACTTGAGGCTACTGGTTCTTAGAAGAGGTCCTATTAACTAGAGTGGATGTTGGCTTGGGTCCCGTAGGTCCGTTTGACCTTTTCTACCGGTGGGCAGTATCGTACAAATCCCTGATCAAGTACTTGTTCCTGGACAAATGCGTCATTCGAGCTAACGAACAATATGACTTTTTACCCCCTCCAGACCATTGTCTTACTACCAAGGACTTGTACCACATCCACAATCTAACCCAAATCCCCCAGTTCCTTCCGCTTTCCCCCTCCCAGACCTGCTTCCTTCCCTTGTCAAGTTCCCCTGCAGTTCTCTATGGAGCTCACTCAGTTAACAACTTTCATCGCTTTGTCCAGAGTCGCTAAAAGAGTCTTTTTCTCGGAGAGTGACTCGGCGAATAATAACTGGAGACAGGTTGTGGACTTCTTGGAGAGTTTGTGATTTATGGAGACCCCGCAAAGAGGGTTAATTTGAAGCGGGTTTTGCAGTTTTTAGAGCGATTTAGAGACTCTCCAGAGCGATTATTGTCTGCAAATCCTTCCTTTGTGCAGAAGGCGTTGAGTTTCCAATCTCGCACTAACAGCTACTGTAGTGAATAATAATGACGGAAGTGGCAGACAGAGCCAAGATTTGCAGTTTAGTGGCGGACCTACTGCTGGCGGAGCGGCGGGAAGCTGCACTAATGGAGCTGAGCCACAGTCGGGAGAGTGTGCCAGACCTCGCCCCATTGCTGTGGACCTCCACCAGTGTGATCGCAGTCCTGTGAGCCCTAGGCAGATTGCAAGAAATCGTGGCAGTGTACCCACTGCTGTCTCCGCAGAGCCTCACCACAGCAGTGTCGAACCGAGTGTGCAATGTGCTGGCCCTGCTGCAGTGCCTGGCTTCACACCCTCAGACCAGATCACAGTTCCTCAAGGCGCAAATCCCCATTTTCCTCTTTCCCTTCCTCAATACGATCACCAAAACAAGGCCAATGGACTACCTGCGCCTTACTTCCTTGGGGGTTATCGGCGCTCTCGTCAAATCTGATAATGCGGAAGTCACCCGCTTCCTGCTGCAAACGGAAATAATCCCCCTGTGCTTGAAGATCATGGAGAAGGGAAACGAGCTGTCCAAGACGGTCGCGACCTTCATCCTGCATAAAATCATGTGTGACGAGGACGGACTGAAGTACCTCTGCTACACCTATGACCGCATCTCACTCATCTGTGGTGCACTCGCCTCTATGGTGGAGGAAATGAAGAAGGAGCCCTCACAGCGTCTGTTCAAACACGTAGTCCGGTGCTACTTGCGACTTGCAGACGACATGACAGCCCGAGACCTGCTCAAAAACAAGCTTCTGCCTGTGAGTCTGCGCGACCCGCAGACCGCAATGGCCACAGACGACCACTCCCGCCGCTGGCTGTCTTCCCTACATATGAGCCTGGGGCTCGCCCACTTCCAGTAGTGTTTCGCTAGGCGCATTAGTACTTCTAGGTCTACTATTGCCTGCAGCGGAAAAGCGGGATCTAACGGTCGTAGGAAATGAAGATAGTGGCACTGTGTTTCCTTGTGCCGGCCTTCGCTGTTTCGATGTTGAGTGCAGTCAGCGCTTCTGAGCCAGAAAGCAAGGAAAGGAAACGAATACAATCCTGGACTGACTGGAAAAACCAAGGCAGCAGGTACGATTTCCACTTCAATCCACTCCCAGGCAGACTAATGCCCGAGCACGAAAGCTACGCAGAGGGACTCTACATGCGAGGACTGGGCTTCTACGTGCTGGCAGTGGCCTACGCTCTAGGCTTGTCCGTGTTTCTAGTGCTACGACTACGATTTCGAGTCTGGGGCGCACAGAGTGTCAAAAATGAGTATTTCACCGCCAGTCGCAGACAAGCCCCCGGCTGGCTGTGCAGCTTGGGCTTCTTCATCTTCCTGTCCGGAGGAGCAGTACTGCTCACTGGCAGCCACCAAGCCCATATCACTATCCAAACAGGGGTCAAAGCCACAGTCAACACAGCGCTCCTCACCTCCGCTGTCCTGCTGGAAATGAAGCAAGCACTGGTGACCACTAACATGCAGCACTCGACCGCTCAGCCTAGGTTCTATGTTGGGACAGGCTTCCTGACTGAGCCTACAGAGGATGCCTTGGAGGTAGCTGCGCAGACAAAACTGCTACAGAGGGAGGCGGAGAAGTGGGAAAGTAGACGCCTGGTGCTGACTTGCGTGCTCTTTTGCCTGGGGTTTGTGCTGTTTGCGATAGCGCTGCTTGGGTTTTTGCTGAAGGTGGAGTCAATGCTGTTTTGTTTCGGAGTGAGCACTTCAGTGCTGGGAGTGCTGGCCGCAGTGCTATATGGTCTCTACGTGGCTGAATTGGTAGGAAGTGCGGACTACTGTGAAGCCGTGCTCAGCTGTGTCTACGACTCTGTGCTTCCTAAGGAAGACCAGGGCATAGGGTTCTTCTACCGAGATTTCAGCAGTTCCAGTCGAGTGGCTCTCATCCAAGGCCAGCAAGATATCCGATTAGCCCACACTCGTGCCCTTTCCGAGGTAAACGCCCGTCTCCAAGTCCTATACAATCGCCCTACCCCCGCTGACCTTTCCCTCCTAGCCTCCGACCCTGACACCGATACTCAGCTCTGGGCCCGCACCGCTCAAGTCTTATCTGAGGCTTTGGAGGTAGTTGGCAGTTAGGACCTGGAGCACTACCAAGGCAGTCGCCAAGTCTGGGAGTACTGCAGAGAGCTAGAAACGCAGGTCTGTGGCTCTCTGATGGACGAGCTGTATATGGGATTCGTGGGGTTGGCAATTGTAAGCACTGGGTTCAGCATAGCGGTGTGTGGAGGCTTTGCCGCGCCTAGAGTGATAGAGCGCTGGAGACGGGAGGAGCAGCAGCGACATCTGGGCAAGTACAACTTCTATGGAACGTAGTTCCCAGCTGCTTAGAATAGTCCCTATTTCCTCCAGGCTGGGAAATTAGTGCTGTATTCTTATGGCTACCAGCACGAAGCGAGAGATAAGCACCCAGACCGCTACCTACCAGTACGGCAGTCTGCAGTCCTTCATTGAAAACTGCGACAGTCACAAGCAGCAAGTCCGCAGCATGGTAATTGCCCAGCGCAAAGCCATCGAACGCTCTCTCCGCCTCAAGTGCGCCCACCCTGACCGCAGTCTCCTCTGTCCCTCCTGCAAGCACTTCTACGAAGCTAGAGTCCGCCCTGCCCTGGCACTACCCTGCGGACATGCGATCTGTAGGGACTGTTTGATGGGCGCTCCGAGAGCCAGACTTGTGACTTGTCCGAAGGACTCCAAGGTACACATCATCCCTACAGACCTGTTCCCGACTGATTTCTTGCTGATGGAACTGGTGGAAAAGGCGAGAAGTGACCCAGAGTTTCTATGCACAGAGCACCAGGTGGCCGCTCTAGGCTTCTGTCGCCTTGACTGCAGCTTACTATGTGGCGAATGCGTGTTTGAGCACAAACTCCACGACTGCCTGGCTTTCCAGTCCCCCGAATTCGACACTTTCGCACATAGTCAGCTGCAGCGAGCAAGCGAAATATACGGCCTGTGCAAGTTCTCTCTCGAAGAGTGGATGGGACAAATGGCTTTTTTCGATATGTGGTGCGTGCAGTTCAATTGCACAACTCTGGCTAACTCTGTGGGGTGGAAGGAAATCATGTGTGCGAACACGGGCATGCCACTGTATCTTACGGAGGAGGAAGCACTTTATAAGGGGCTGAAAGCGGGGCTAGAAGAGCTGAGGAGACTGCATTATGAGTTGTTGGAGGCTAGCAAGGAAAGACTCAGAATGCTGGAGAAACTTTCCAAAGAGTTCGAAGGCTTCAGTGCAGCCGAAAAAGCCATGATGGACCCCGGCTCCTCCCTGACAATCCTCAACTTCGAAGTGATCATCAGCGAGTTCGTACAAGTGGTGAGCCAGGCCAACTGCTACGCCTGTCCAGGCTACCTGTAAGCACTAGTGTCCTGATTAGTAGTCTTGGCAGAGGCGTTCGCACTCCATGCCGCTGTAGTGTACTGCGCCTGAGCGGTCTGTGTAGGGGGAAAACTCGCAGTCGAGGAAGTCGATGATGGTCCACATTTCGAAGTAGAGGAAATAGACCAAAGCTCCCCATAGCAGCCAGGCTAGAATCCGCACTGGAAAGTTGCATTTCCGCTCTTTTTGCAGCCCAATGCCTAGTAAAAACCCCGATATAAGTCCTACGAGGTGCCCTGCTATGGTCGAGTGGGGCCACATGGAAGTCAGGCAAAAGGGCACGAACACTGATGCGAAGTAGAAGCTGAGTTGCTCGAGAAACTGAGAATTCGGCGCTTTGGAAACAGCCAAAATAGCTCCTTGGCTGCCTAATAGGCCAAAAAGCGCACTAGAGGCTCCACCCATTACTGCATAAGTGTCATAAACAGCAGCGGCTGCTGACCCTAGGAAGCCACTGAGGCAGAAAAGCAGGTAAAAGCGGGATTTGCCGTAATAGTCTTGCAGTTCATTGCCAATTCGCAGTTGCATAATAGTAGTGAAAAGCATCGGAACCAGGCTGGAGTGCAGCAACACTGGGAAAACCACCCTGTCCAGTTGCAGTCTCAGTGCGATGTCAGGTGCAAATATGCCTCGAAGTAGGTGCAGGGAGCATGTATTTGGGGCAAAGGCATGTGCCCAAAAGGCGCCGATCCAGTAGAGGAGGAATTGAAGGGTGGTTATGACTGAAATCAGGGTAGAAGGCCTGAAAGGCGGCAGCCAGCGTCTCAGCATCACTAGTCCAGTCCCTTTGTCCTCCATTACATACCTACACTCAGCTGTATTTGGCCTAATTCTACCTCTTAGCTAGGCTTCTTGCGGGCGACTTGCTGCTGCTTGTGGGCGGCCAAAGCCATAGTGTCCGGCTGAGCAGAACGCGCGGCGGCCTGAGGGGCAGCGGGCTGAACTCGCATTTGCTCATTGACCTGGTTGTAGAGGGGAGCTGAGCCTTGGTAGTAGTCCTGCACACTCGCCATTTGAGCACCTGATTGCTGGTTTCTCGACATTGCCTGTCCCCAGGCTATACTATTGACCTGCGCTTCCTGGTACCTCCCCTCCATCACCAGGTTGGAAGAGTGAATCTGAGCATTGCGGGCCAATAGGTCGTACTCCGCATGCTGCAGTGCAGCCTCTCTATCAGAAGTCACCTGCTGCACCTGAGTGTCTGCGAACACACACTTCATTCCGTCCCCACGCTGGTACTGCACTAGCACCTGGAACGGCACTTGTCTGAGGCCGCTCAAGTCCACTCCCTCTTCCTGCAGTTCCCTCTTCGTCTTCGTGCAGTACTCAAACAAGAAGGACTCGTTTTCGCAGACAGTGCCCAGCTTGCGGACTAGGCGGGAGCCGTGCTGCTGCAGGTGCTGCTGGTCCACGTTTCTGAACTTCAAGGCTTTGTGCAGGTTCACAGTGATTTCCACCCCTGTGGCAATGGTCTTCGTGGAAAGGACATTTGCAAAATCGTCTCGGATACGCAGAGGGTTGACTTTATTGACGTCTCCACCAGTGTTGACGGCTAGAGGAAGCAAAGCGTTCAATTTGCACTCTTCACCTTCGATGGATAGGACTGATATTAGCACTGAGCCGTCTTTTGCAGTTTCCGACAAGCTTTGGTAAAAGGCCAAACTCGCCTCAGCGTTTGCTTCCAAAGACCCTAAACCCACATTTGCAATTCCGTCGGTGCATAGTATGACCTTAGATCCCGGTCCTCCCTCTTTCGCTAGCTGCACTGCCATTAAGGCCGCGGGTCCTAGCGCTGTTGCCCCTTTCTCCTGCAGTCCCATGACCTTCCCAACCAGTAGTTCTTTGGTTTCAGTGATAGTCCGGCCGAGGAAGTACTGGTACTTCCCTTCGACTTCCCTCAGTAGTTCGTTTGAGGACTGCAACTTGTCCCCTGCGACTGTCACTTCATGCAGTCCATCCCCGATCAATTTCACTTCTTCACTGAACGTGATCAGTCCTACATGCGTGTCAGGAGCTGCAACCAGGATATCGCCTAATTGCGCCTCGATAGCTGCCTGCACGCACTCCAGTCGGGACACATAGGTAGTGTTTCGGTCCTGTCCAGGGAAGTACTGGTCTCCGTCCTCTCGCTGCAGCAAGCCTTCGAATTCCTTGGAAATGTGACTTGTTTTGAGGGCGAATTTGCCAGGAGTGGCCTGAGTGACGCACATAGAGCCGGAAGTGTCCAGCACGAAGATCACTGTGGAGCCGCTGCCTGCCTGCTGTCTCGCCTGAGCCACATCTGCAGCGCTCTCCAACACATACGTCAGTTTGTTCTGCTTCGGTACTTCTTCCTCCTCAATAAAGATCTGGTTCTCTCGGTCACAGAACTCGCATTTCCACTTGTAGCTGCCGTCCTCCTGTCTCTCCACCGTGCTGGTGGCGCTCAGTAGAGACCTGCACGCCCCACAGAACTGGGGGTCTCCGGTAGCAATGGGCGTTTCTTCCTTCAGTACGTTGAGTTTGATGTCGACAACGTTGGAGTCGACTTGTTGGCGGAAGACCTGTCCACGGGGTCTTTGCGGCCCCACTCCGACAGATCCTGGGTGCTGTGGGAACTGGGGGGCTTGTGAAGGGGCGTACATACCAGGACCACAGGCAGCTATTCGAGGAGGACCCATTCCCCCAGGTGAGCCAAACTTTGGAGGACCCATTCCCCCCATAGGTGGGCCAAACTTTGGAGGCATAGAGCCTGGTTTCGGCATTGGAGCCATAGACATTGGAGCCATAGCTGGCATAGGAGGAGCAAACGGTGCAGCCTTCCTAGCAGGAGGGACGAACTGCTGATACTGCTGCACAGGACCTGGAGGTGCAGGCCCAGCAGGCTGCGCCCTGACCAAGTTCACTTCCTTCCCTTGCAGACTGGCGGAAAACCCCGCTCCAGCAGACAGAGACGCAAAGAGGTCTTCCTTTGCATGAGGGCTTGGCTGCTCTCTCACCAGGTTCACAGGCTTCCCAGCGAGAGAGGAGGAAAAGCTGCTTCCCGGGGCTAATGAAGGAAACTGCGGTCCCTTCACCTCTTCAGGCTGCGCCATCACTGGCTGAAAAGCTTGGGAAGCGTAGAAGTCTTCACTGGATTCAGGGATGGGAGCCATGGCACCATAGAACTGGGGGGCTGGAGGGGGGATATTAGCGGGCATGTCGTCTAGCATGTCGGACTCGTACACTTCCTCTTCTTCTTCTTCGTCTGCGGCTTGCAGAAAGGCTGCTTTCGAGGCGAAATTCATGTCAGACTTTATAAGATGGGGAACGAGTGGAGGGTTTTGGCACAAATTCGGTAGTGCAATTCGACGAAAGTTCAATTTTGCTTATATTTCTGAGGGATTTGACTGAAAACAGGCTGAATTCGGCTCAAAGTTGATGCACGAAAGTTAGCAGACGAGTCTATATTTTAGCTGGGGACACATATTAAACATAGACGAAGGCAAGGCTGCACTTGCAAATGTCTCAATATCAAGGCGAATTACCACAGGAAAGAGAAACTGTATGAGGAAATATGCATTGCAGCCCTAATAACCACTCAAAGCTCTCAAACTAGGCAGAGGCTGTGAAGTTAAATTGCACTACACTCCTTATTTCTGCAGATATGCCTAGATTATGAAGGAATTCTATAGGGAATGATAGTCTGTATCAGTCTCCCGACCAGAAAAGTGCATTTAAAGGGAAACCCAGGAAATTTGGTATTGAAAAAAGCGATATAGCATTTTCAGTATCCTTTGAATTTCTCTTTTCGATGTTTTTCCGAGGTTTGTATATCCTACTATTCTGAGATCTGCAGAGTGTGTTGTTTTTAGTTGGTATCTAAACGTTGTTTTGAGGAGGAAAGGGCTGAAAACAGCTTTAAAACTCAGATTTAGATCTCAAACAGCCATCTGGTGTATGTGTTTGCTGGGAAGTACTTAGCAGGTAGGATAATAGCGGACTCTGAGGCAGATAAAAGGACGAAATGGATAAAATTCGAATTAATTAGGGCGAAAAGAGGACTGCGAGGACCTCTTCTTGCAGTGTTTCGCTCCTTGGAGAGGCCACCAAACTCTCCAATTGCTCATAATTCCGTCTCCTCAAAGTCGAGTAAAACCGATTTTTGATAGAATTCTCTGTGCGGCCTGGAAATCTCCGGGCGATTTCCGCCCACTTGGAGCCTATTTGGCTCTGAAGTTCGAAAATCGCCAAGTCCTCCTGCACACTCCAAGCGCCCTTGCGCACATTAGGATCCAAAGCATTGCACCAATGCTCACGACACTGCTTTCCATTGCGCCCCGCAGCCTTCTCAGCGCAGAGAGACCACTTCTGAGGCCCCACAGACTGCACCCACTCACGCAGTAATGCGTCTTCTGCAGAACTCCACGGACCTGTGACTCGCCCCGGCTTCAAGATCTTAGACCAGCGGTGCATACACTGCACTGAGGACCTGCTCTGCACAATCTCTGCGACCTTACGCCAGTGCTTCTCTCCTGCACTTTGCACTGCAGCTATGAGCTGCTGGTCTTCCTCCTGGGACCACTTACCCTGTCTGAAGCCCGATTTGAGGTGTCTGTGGTCCGCCATAGCAGAATAGCCTAGAGAATGTTTTGACAGCTGCGTTGATAGCGGTCGTAGCAAGTGGTGGTCCAGTGGTCCAGACTTTCGTCGATCAGGTTGTTCACGTAGGTCCTGCAGTCGCCTTCACTCATGTTGTCCCGCGGCTCCAGACGCTGCTTCAAAGTCTCCACTCCTGCCTCGCCTCCAGCGAAGCAAGGCAGACTTGCGCCTGACCCTGTTCGAGACATCTCCACCAGCAACCACAGTTTCTGCTGGTGCTTGCGTAGCTCTACAAAGCCCCTGCATAGTCCTTACTTCACACACAACTTGCGGAAGTCTTGGAAGTGGCTGGATCTGACTCCTTCCATCACTCCCACATACTCATCCGTCAGCTTAAAGGGAGCTTTCTCGAACTTGAAATCTCCCCCAGGCGAGTTGGAAATCATGAAGCCAAAGTCAATGTGCACGAGATGACCCTCTCGGTCCATCAAGATGTTGCCGTTGTGTCGATCTTTGATTTGAAGCACGAAGCAGAGCAGTGAGTAGGCGGCTAGACTTTTGATGAAGTTGTGCTGAGCCTCGCGGTAGCTCTTCGAACGGACAGGACCGAAGTGATGTACGAAGAACTGCGCCAAAGTGGTAATATTCGCAGGAGCGGATTTCTTGATTGAGTCGATCGACATAGCGTCAACACATTCAATCAGTCCGCAGTCCTTTCCAGTGGCGATTATTTCATATGGCCGTAGCCAAAGACTCAGTTCCGCCTGGGTGAATATCTCTTGAAACTGCGTGATGAGCTGCATGGCCAGCTGCTCCTGCCGCAAGTCATCACCCGACTTGACAATCACTCGCAGCAAGTCCCAACTCTTCAAGTCTCGGTAAGGAGAAGCGGCCTTGATCCGGGCTGCCTGTTCCTCAATAGCTTCCCCGAACACTGAGGAACCCTTGCTTTCCGAGGCCTCAGTGGGCTGGGGAACAAGTGCACTGGGAGTGTCAGGGTCGTTATCGTAGACGTACATAATGGTCACTGCGCGGGGCCGGCGGATTTCAGGGATTCCAGTTTCGTAGTGTTCCGCCAGCTGTGCGTACTTCAACTTAGAGACGCTTTCCTCCTCAATCTCCCTTTCCGGGACGATTTCAGGCAAGTCTTCAGTCTGGTCCTCAGCGAGTTCTACGTAGGCAGCTTACTTGAGGACGGGAGGACACTATACGACCCTCCCACACTTCTATTGAATTCCCTGCTCCTGGGTCTGTCTTTGTTGTCAGACGCTTCTGACATGATTTGCATGAAAGTCTGGTCATTGATGTTTTCCGCCTTCATTTCATGCTCTGGACGTATTATAGTGTTATAGGCTCTGGGCTGGGCTAGTGGCATAGAGACGGATCTGCCCTTGGAAGACCCACTTTCCACTTCTGCAGTTTCCAAGTAACTATTGTACTCTTCGAAGGGATTGAACACCTCCATTGCGATTAGGAACGGGGCTCTTTCCTTGGTCTTGAACACCTTCAGTTCCTGCACTTGAAGGTGCAGCACTACGTGGTTCCGGTACTTCGTGAAGGGGATGTAGACAGCCGCTGGCAGTTGCTTGTTTATCCCTGCCAAAATAGCGATCAACTGCGTCTTTTTGTCAATAACATCAACGACTTGGACGGAGGCATTGGTCAGCTGCAGTACGAAGTTGATAGTTGCATCGAAGTCGTCCTCTCGGTCTTCTACGAAAGCTCGTTTGATGGTCAGATACTGCGGGTCTATTGCTGCTAATGGCTCATCTGTCCCTTCTTGGTACTGCTCGATTAGCTCTTTGGCTCGGTTGCGCTCTCTTTCGGCCTCCAGACGCACAGCTGTTGGCATTGTGATAGTGGCTAGAGTGGCTGGGAAGACTCCGAAGCCGAGCTGTTTGCACACGTCAAACAGCTCTGCACCTCGACCGATGTAGAGTCTTTGAGACCCGTGCACTGCTATTTCCACTGCTCGCAGCAACTTGTCATGAGCTGTGTTGGGCTCCTCTACGAGTGCGAAGTCGACGGAAGCAAGGAACCAGACCACTCTATGAGCGAAGTGAAAGGAAGACTTGCAGGCCTCCAGTAGGAACTTTATCAGACGGGTGACTTCTTTGAACTCGCCAAACAGCATAAAGTTGCACAGTTGAGGAATATAGAACTCCAAATCATCCCTTCGGACCCACGCCTTGGACACAATTGGTCCGAGACTGAGTTCCTCCAGGTCTGCAATGGTGTGCTCGTCTGTGGTGAGTTTGAGCAGCATAGGGAACACAGTGTCTTGGTAAGCTTTGCGGTGCTTGACTTTAGCTTTTATGCGGCGCCAAGTCTCTTTCCAAGGAGTGCGTTGGCGCTGTTCAGGCTTGATGCAGCAGCAACACAGACACTCGGCCAAACGACGACAGAAGCCGCGGGGACGAACTCGGCTACGAGGAGGAATCAGTGACTCCTGCATTAATTTCTACTCCAACCCCTCAATTAGCTCTCCGTCTTGGGCCTTTGCAAGCTCGGGCTTGCTGAGAACTTCCGCCTGTACTCAGGGCGGAGGAGTAGAGTCGAAGGCAGTGATCACACTGCCGACCCAGTACTCAAAGCTACTAGAAAAGGTGCGAACTACGCACACTTACTACTGTCCTGAACATAGTCTGAACTCTCAATTGCTCCCCTTCCAGTAAGTCCACCAATTTCGCTATATACTTCAAGTGTGTAGTGCACTATTGCATATCCGGGTGCACTCAGGACTGAGGGATAGTAGTACCTCTACTCCTATATCCAAAGTCAACTGCTTACTTCCTTCCCTATCTCTCAGATTCTTCAACGTTCCCAGTAGATAGACCAATGGGAAAGGACTGCTATCCACTACGTTCGCCAAAGCCTCGTACAGTACGTCTATCAAGTGAACCAGACTGTCCTGGTGTTGCTGGGAAATAGACCTAGAGGCAGACTTGAGTTTGCCGTTTCTTTTCATCGCTCACTGAACTTCAATAGGACTCAAAAGAGCCTTGAGAAGGATAGACATTCTTACGATTTCCACTCAGGTCAACACCTGATTGTCCTCCCCCCAACTCCAGTTCTTCTGCGAGTGGTATCCCCTCCTACTCATCTCCTCTCTGTTCGCACTAGACTTCGGTGACTTACCATTGCGCCTAGTCGATACAGGTCCAATTTAGCTTCACAGGTTTGGGTGGGTGTAAGTGTAGTCATATGCTTAGAGTGCTTTGGGAGTCTGCGAGAGTGAGGAATTTGTTGGGTTCGGGGAGACTTGCTCTGGCAGTCTGAATGGTGTGGGCAATATGCTCCTTTCCAAGTGCGAAGTCAGTGGCTTGTGGCCTGCACCATACTTATAATGGCTGCTGAGCTCTCAGAGAAAGAACTGCGCGTGCTCAGAAATGCCTTTAACGCCTCGGATATTGATGGGGACGGCTTTATCAGGTGAGTATCACCCAGTCGCGCAGACCTGAAGGCGAGCAGTGGACTGGAGCGAGACGACGAGGTGGAAGTGCTGTACCGCGCTATCAAGCAAGTCTCCAGCAGCAGCATGGACCAAATCACCTTCGAAGAGTTCTCCAAGGGAGTGATGGATTTCCCCTTCCTCCTGGAGCAGTTCCAGCAGGAACTGGAAGAGTTAGGTCCTGGGGACCGGACTGGGAAAGGACTGATGATTGATATTGAGAGCATTGAGGAGGAAGATGAAGGCTCGCCTAAGAACTCTCGCAGTGGACTGGGACTGTACCTGCCCAACGCCCGTGCTTTTCACTTCCCGAGCAGTAAGTCCTCGGACACTACGCAGATGCAGGCTGCTTACCACATATTTGCCAATCTGTCCAAGCAAAGCTTTGAGTCAGTTCCTGCGCCCACACCGACAGCCGTGCCTAGCGACCAGCCGGAGATTCCAATGGCAGAACTAGTGGAAATGACGCTGCTGGTGCTGAGTAAAATCCAAGGCCGCTTCCAGCGTTCCGACTACGGCCAACTGGTGAGTGCTCTAGCCGAGGGCGCCAAGCAGCTCTGCCTCCAGACCGAATCTACTACGAAGAGCTACGAAGACTCCGCTGCAGACTCTCAGAGGCAACTGGAACTCGCATATGCTCGGGCAGCTGAGATGGAGCGCAGGTGCCAAATGGCGGAAACCAGCTACACTCTCCTATTCGACAGGCTAAAATCTGTGGAAGAAGAAGCCAGTCTGGAGCACAACCATCGAGAAGAAAGCCAACAGGAGACTTTTCACCTACGAGATTTGCTCAAGTCCGAACAAGCGCAGGGCCAAATCGTCTCCGGCGAATTGGAGGAAATCCAGCAGGCCATCGAAGCGAAGGAGGAGCAAATCGAGGCGCTGCAGAGAGCTGTGCGCAGACTGAACAGTCGCAAAGTCCTGCACGAACTGCCCAGTGCAGAGCTGATCGCTGTGCAAGAACTCAGGGCTGCTCGGAAGGAACGCATGTCGAGCGGCAGTGCCTATGTCTTCAAGGAAAGGACGCCTGCTCGTATGTCCCCGGTCATTTCCCCTACTTCCGCTCGCCTCTCTGCAGCCACTAGAGGCTCTGAAACTCGGCAATTGAATATACTGAATGCTATGCTTTCTGATAAGCAGAAGCAAATTAAGACTGATGCGAAGCAACTTCAGGACCAGGAAAGACGGCTGGAGCAGTGGGAGTTCCACCTCAAGTGCAGAGAAACGGACTTGGAGTCCAGTGCCAATGCCCAGGTGGAAGCACTTCACGTTGAACTGGAATCCACCCGCAAGCGACTCTTTTCCGAGCAAAACAAAGTGACGCAGTTGGAAATGGCCCTCAACGAGTTGTCCCGCCAAAGCATGAACTCCCGACTCGACATCACCGCGGAGGGGTATGAAAGCCTGGGAGTGCTGCGAGATATGGACTTGCAGCCTAGAGAGCGGCACTTGACAGTGGTCAGCAGTGAGGGAGTGCAGGTGCTGACAAGGAAGCCACTGAAGGAGAAGTTCGAAGCGAAGAAGAAAGAAGGGTGCTGCGGCTTCTTTTAACCCTTCAGTGTGATAGAGACCACGGATTTCCCTGTCACTCAGTCTAAGGTCTCTAGCTTACTGCCGTCTACCCTAGAACCTGCAGTGAGTCGTGCGCATCAGATGGCCGAGTTTCCTCCGTACGGCGCTGGAAAGGACTGGAACGGCCAGGGTAGGCAGGGAGCGAGTCCAGTACAGCTGCTAGACTTCCCTTTATTTCGGGCTCAGAGCTATCCCCGAGGCTGGCTTTGAGGCTCTCCAGCATATGGAGAAGTTGCAGCTTTTCCTTTCCCGCGGATTCCAGTTTTTGCAAAAGAGCGAAATTTTCGCTGCTCAGTAAAGCGTTTTCTTCGTCTAGAGAGTTCGGCTGGGCTTCGGCTGCCTTTATTGCTCGGGAAGCAGAGGATTTCAGCGTATTTTCTCCCACTTTGGAGACTTCCAGCTCCTTTACTTTGGACTGCAGGCAGTTAATTTCCAATTCACCTTCACTCTGCACCTTTATCATGCGTAGAAACAACTCATCATGCTGTTCCTTCAGACTTTGGCACTCTTTTCTCAGCTTTAGCAGCTCCACTCCCACGTCTTCCAGCGCTTCCAGTGTAGTGCCGTCCTTGTTGACCATTTGCAGCAGCGTTTGCTTGGATTTGCGTATCGCCAGTACTTCGTTCATGAGGGTTTTCACGAATTCAGAGTCGCTCTGCGTGCGGATGTGCGGGGCGGAGGCTCGCAGGACTAGTAAAGTCTGCTTGACCTGGGAGTCTGTGTCTGTAGTAGTCAAGAACACCCTGTCCATGTGCTGGCGCATTTCCCTCACATCCGCCATAATGGACCCCTGCACTTCGTTCATTTGCTGCAACTCTTCATGCACCGGCTCAATTGGCGAAGCCGCCCTCAGAGTCTGTCCTCGCAACTGCTCGATTTCAGCTGCCTGCCGCTCAATCACTTCCCGCAAACTTCTCATGTCCTCATTAGACACTGTGAAGGTTTCTCCTGGGACAGGACTGAGGGCGAGGCGCTTGGTCGTCGCTCCTTCTTCGAAGCTATGGCAAAGTGAGTCAATTCGGGACCGGATTCTGGCTAAATGTCGCTCAAGGCGCTGGTCGCTTTTATCCTCACTGATCCTGCCTACTTCCGCCTTCGAACTGCGCACCATCACCAGCATGTCCCGAAGCACGAGGTCCATTTCCCTGCGAGCTGGGGAAGTGCCAGTTTCGCTGGCACCAGAGGAAGCGAAGCGCTGGAAGCTCTTGAGCAGGCGGTTTCCCTGCTCCTTTAGGTCTGTGCCCAGGTCTTTGGCGCTGGAAGAGACCCGGGACAGGTCGGACATTTCGCTCATCTTCTCGTCGTCGTCCACTGAGATAGAGGTGTGCAGTCGAGCGTCTGGGGTGAGACTGGACAGGTTCGCATTTCGTCTCAGTGTTTCTTCAAAGTAGACCTGCAGTTCCTTCAGCTGGGCAGCTAAGGACTCCGCCTCAGACTGCAGTCGCACGAGACTATTGAGAGTCTCCGTCACCCGAGTCGCAGGAGTCTTCTGCAGGTAAGTCCCCAACTGCCTCCAGATGTCATTGGCCATGCGTCCGAAGGCAGACTGCACACTCTTCTTGCACTCCGCCTCAGAGAACTTGCCTCGCTGTTTGAAGCACAGCTTCACCACTTGCGACTCTGTCTGCAGCACTGCTCTTTTCATCCCTGTCACGATGCCGTCGAAGCCCGCTCCCTTGGTTCTGTGGTCCATCTCGGCAAGGCTGGTAGGGTCGGTGAGGACTCGCAGCTCTTCACTCAGGTCGTGCCAGGACTGCTTGTACCAGTCCAACACCTGCACTGTGCTGCTCCGACAGCGCTGAAACCTCGACAATAGGTCTTGAAAGACCGAGGCTGAGTCTTGTATATTGAGAGAAAGGCGTTGTCGGATGTCAGGGGAGAGAGAAGAGGGACTGATAGGTCGCAGCAGCAGTCTCGAGTCAGGAGAAACCAAGTTCCTGGCCATTAATTATCCCTTGTGAGACTACCAATGGGCCAATTACTCGTTTGGGTGGCTTTGAGTATGTGAGTAATGGGAGTTTGGGACTTGAGACAGAACTTTACGGGTTAGATTTAGGGTAAACGAGAGGTGGGAAAAGTCGCGATAGAGGCTATTTGCACTTTTAGCTATACCTCCAATACGCTTAAACTATGAATTAACTCAAACCAGTCCAGCAGTCCTTCGATACTATTCAAGTAAAGCGTTTTCCCTCTACTCTAGTTACTACTTTGAAGCGTTAGGGTAGAGTTCTGCGCCATTACTCGGGCAAATTAGCCTATGGGCTTCTCCCAGGAACTATCACGGTCTATTGGATGCTGGTACTCGATAGCTTCTTTGTGCAAAATCGCCATTTCTGGGTCTTCGGACTGGACAGGTTCAATGGGTATCTGACAAAGTCTTTCTCCGAATATGAGAAATATAAAGAAAACAATGACACTAATAGTGATAAAAACGCCTCCGGTTATAATGAGTCCTTTAGACCCTTCCAGCATCAATAACCCCGCAGTCACAACCTGGAAAAACAGCACACAAGCATTGAAATAGTTGAGAGCGTACCTGCCAATATCCCCACTAGTGACCTGGTCTATGTAGTAGAAACACAGCATATTGTACTTGTGAGTGAAATACTATATAGTCCTTACTTTGACAAAGAAGTACAGCAGGCCGAAAGGGATAATGAGTGGGTAGACAATGGAGAAGGAGAGGACGATTAGCAGGGCTGTGAGGGACATTGCGTAGTGGTAGCCGAAGTTGAAGCGGTCTGGCTTGTAGGCGCGCATCTTTTCTTGCTCGGTAATTTTCCCCCTCAAGTTAAACTGAAGCCGCAGAATTCTCGCCAACTGCAGCAAGTCAAACCCATTCGACAAGAACGCCAGATGTATGATATAGATGGTGAACATCTGCCCAGTCTTCTGCAGTCTATCCGCAAACCGTTCATTCCACGACGACAAGTCCTCCTTCACAAAGGTGACAACCAGGTCAACGGCCTGCAGTCCGAGCAGCGGAACTATGAAGGCGAACATAACGTTGAAAAGCAGGTATTTCTCCAAGCGACTTTTCATGACTGCGGAGTTGGTCAGATGTTGCTCGTGGTTGGACATGAACTTGATGACTTCAGGGACGATGACTCGTTGGAAGAGGAAAATGACGAGGGCAGGCAGGTACTGGAAGAGCATAGCGGCCACTAGTTCCGCAACACCGAAGTAGTCGAGGATGGAGTCGATGGTTGCTAAGGTGGCTGGAGGACTGAGGACGACCATGAAGAGCACCACGAATAAGATGGTCCACACCCACTTCAGCACTTGAGTGAGTCTAGGGATTGAGCCCATGTTTTCCCACAGGATGTCTCGAGGCGCGGGGGCTGACTGCAGCTGCCAGGCGCTGCACTCCATGTAGTTCTTTTCTAGACTGCTGGGAAACAGCCGGATTATAGTCTCTGCCGTTTCCTTGCTGCTGCATATCACAAATCCATACCCACAGTTGAAGGCGCGAGCCACAACTCTATGCGACTTGAGCTTTTCAATTGACTTTTCCTCCTGTTCCTGGTAGTAATTGAGAGCATCGACCTTTTCAGTGAATAGTTTCACCCGTATCATAGCTCTTCTCCGGTACCTATGTAAGTCTTACACCTGCTCATACGCCCTATAGTGGCCTATCCTTTCCCTGACCTTCAGTAAGCGTTGGTACTCTTCCTCGACTAACTCATAGTCCGGCAAAATGTATGCAGAGGTCACTCCCCCTGGAAGCACACTGTTAAAGACACAGAAAAAGGCTTGATTGTACTGGTCTGAACTGAGGCGTTTGGGGATGTTGGTCACCATGATGCAGCAATCTTGCACTGGGGAAGTTGCAACTGCGCTTGTGATGTGGGCGTCTAGGGACAGGCGATAGAAGAAGAAGGCAAAGAGGTAGTAGATGATGGAGAACAGCGCCAGCATAAAAAAGCACAAAGCAATGCTTTTATTGTCATGTTTAGACACTCGTTCAATCCCCGTTAAATCCGTTTTTTCGTCATGGTTATCCCTCGTGATATAGAGTGGAAGCAGCACTCCACAGCTCACCACCGACAGTCCCAGCAGCAGATAAGCCACATACCTAGTAAAGTCCTGATACAGTCCTCCTTCCGCCTTGCAATACGCAATGAACTGGTCTCGATCCACTCGATATACCTTTCTCATGAGTTCGGTGAGGGGGTACTCAGTCTCTGAGTAGGTAGGTCTGGGGAGCACTTCCCCGGGCAGTGGGTCAAGCTTGCGATTGCGCAGGTTCTTGATGACGGAAAAGCCGAGCAGAATTCCGAGGAAAAGCAGCACGTCTAGAAAAGTGGCGAGCAGGAAGGCAGTGAGATGCTCCACCATTAGATATCAATGCAGGTGCGTCCTCTCTGTGGCCAGGCTCTGCTCATCAAGATCGGCGGCCTGCAGCTGCTCGTGGATACTCCACTTAACTTCGTGGGACTGTTGGAACTGACTCCTCGATGTTTGCACACCAGCAGCCAGGCCCAAACACTCAGCTACGACTCAGTGTTGTATGAAACAGTGGATTCAGAGGCTTTGGACGTGGTGATGGTCTCCAACATCCACACAGTCCAAGGACTGCCGATGCTGTTTCCACACTGCCATGCTCGAGTGCTGATGACTGACCCGGTGGCTAAGTTGGGCAGGCCGGTGTGTGAGGAACTGATAGCGCTGGATGAGGAAATGAGACTGCGGTCTCTTGAGAAGAGCAAGTTGTATGGACACACGGAACTGGCGCAGGCCTGGAGACAGGTGCAGGAACTCAGCTTCGGACAAGTGGTGCGGATCAATGAGGTGGAAATCAGGGCTTTAAGCGCAGGGCATTCATTAGGCTCCGCCAATTGGCTGATTACTTGGGGAGACTTCAAAACTGCGGTGATTTCCCACTCCTGTATGGATGCTAATAGATACCCGGCAGAGTTTGACCAGGCGGCTTTGAGGGCAGATTTGCTGCTATTCAGTCCCCGCTTGCAGCCAGTCATCATACCCTTCCAAATCCAAGTAAAAGCGCTCTACGAAGCTCTGCTGGAGGTCTGTCGATCCAACAGCATGCAAAGTGTGGTTCTGATTCCTCTCAACCCTTGGCTGTTTCTAGACTTGCAGAGCCGTCTTGTCTCAGTGTCTGCCGCCTTTCACCTGCCTATCTACTGTGTGTCTCAGACTGTGAAGGCTTTCTGTGCGTGTGCAGCCGGCAGCACAGAGTGGCTCAATCAAGACCTCAAGAACAAGTCCTACGGCCCACACAGTGCTTTTCCCTTCGAAGCCGCCATCGAATCCAAGTCCTTACGCATATACCAAGACCTCAAAGAGTCCTTCGGAAGTGAGTTCAAAGAGCCCTGCATTGTGCTGGTCACTCACTCTTCCCTGCGTCTGGGAGAAGCTGAGTACATACTCAGCTACTTGGCAAATCAGGGCAAGTCCGCCCACTCTCTTTTCTTCGTGGATGCGGAGCACCCTATGGAGGCCTGCATTGCTCCCTACAGAGCTGCGAACTGGACCCGCAAGCTGAAACTCACACAAAGCGACCTGAGAGTTTCCCTGACAGTCCAAGACACTCGAGAGCTGATCACGAAGTCAGTAGCGAGGCAATGCGTGCTTCCAGCCAGCTTCCAAACCCCACTTGACCTAATTACAGGTAAGGTTCTGACCTACTATAGCAGCGACGACCCGGTTACTCTGCTTCGATCCGCTCCTACTGGGATAGTAGTGCGCAGTTCCGCCTCCATCTCAGGGGTAGTTTTCGGGTCAGTGAACTACCGTGACTACGCATACACTGTGGACCTGATCAGTGTTGCAGATCTATTGCGAGGCGGACTGGTTTCGTTGGGAGTCTCTGCAGAAGTCGAGGAGCGGGGTGACCTCGTGATTGTGCGAGCACAGGAAGGAAGAGCAGAGCTGTCTCCCCGAGGCATCACCCTGAGAGCCCAAAGTCCGGATTTCCGCAAAGTCCTATTACGCCTGGTGAGACGACTGCCTAGAAATGATTAGCTCACACAGTTTCGTAGGCGTGGTCCTTGTAGGGGTTGAGCCTGCGGTCGCAGGAGTCACAGCAGCCGAGACAGCGCTCCTTCAGAGGGTACCACCAGCACGTGCAGCAGCGCTTCACCAGGTTCTTCGTTTCGATTATGCCCTTGTACGTGTACTTACAACACGTAGCGATTGCCTTGCCTGTCCATTCACAGCAGCTAGCACAGGCCCCCATCTTTTACTAGGAGTTAAACTCATACCCATGCAAGTCCCCAGGCCGCCACTCACTCCGTCTCCTCACAGGACTTCCCCCAGTCCTTTGTCTAGGGCGCAATCCAGGTCCGAAGCCAAGACGTCGCAGTTCTGGACGTATCACACACAGAAGAGTTGAGTCGACCGTGGAGTTTATGTGACTACGACACGGCTCACTTGATGGAGACTGTTCAGTTGCTGCAGAAGCAGCACTTGCATGACAAGGCGGAAATCAAAGCACTGAGGAGGGAAATGGGCATCATGCAGAGGGAGTTTTGGGAGCAAAAGCAGCTCTTTCAGACTGTGTATCAAAAGAAATTGGCTCGATTCAGTACTGATTTGGAAAAGCGGCGAAGCCAATGGGAGGCGGAAAGGGAGGAACTTCGGAATCACTATGAAGAGGCAATCGATGGACTTCGGTCTGAACATGAACTGGAACTACAGCAGAAAGAAGACCAGTTGGAAGCGACGAAACTGAAACTCGCCCAGTGCCCACGCATTCAAGACCTGGAGGAGAAGTACAGACATGCACTAGCTGAAGTGGAAAAACGACATATAGAGGAAATCACGAAACTCAAAACTTCGATTCCTGAGAAACTACCCAACCCTGCTCTATTTCGCAAGAAATCCGCCACTTCTCTCCTACCCGCCACTCCCAAAGTTGCCCCGAGCAATGAGTCTTCAGAAGTGGAGATACTGAGAGAGGCGAACGAGGAGCTAAAGCGGCAATTGGAAGAAGAACAAATGCGTCTCACTGCCCTGCAAAGCCACTTGATTGGCACTTTCCGCAAGAAGGGCAACCGAGGGCTCGCGCAAACTTTAGATCCTGCAGGATCCCGAGGTGTTGACTTGCCTGATGGCTTTGAAGACGAACTTAGGTCAATTTTAGGACAAATCAACACTCATTTGGAGAACTCCGACCTGTTCAATAGTTCCTGCGTGCTCGCAGACTCTCTCCGCAACCTCTGTGTGAAGTTCGACCAACTGTCCTCCAGCAGCTTCATCCCTCTATAAGTCTGTAGCATGGCGGGTAGACGGACTGAGAGAGACCAGCAGGAGGTGGAAAGTGACGTGTTACGGGCCTTTGCGCAGGCAGGCTTTGACATGCAGACCAAGCAGGCTAGCCTGCTTCCAGAGCTGCTCAGAGACAGACACGCGGCTTTCGCTTTGGCAGGGCTGTATAACCTCCCACGAAAGAGTGCGTCTTTGAGTGCGGGACAGCCGTGGCTGCTCTACTGGATCACCAATACGCTGGAATTGCTGAGGGAACCGCTGCCGCATGAATCGAAACTGCGAGTAGTGCAGTACCTAAAAGCCTGCATTTGTCCGGAAACCGGGGCTTTCTGCGGCGGTCCGTACCAACGTCCCCACATGGCTCCCTGCTACGCCTCAATGATGGCCATCACCATCCTCGGAATTCCCGAGGCCTACGCAATCATTCAACGCAAAGGACTGCACGACTTCATCGTTTCCATGAGAGTTGCAGGACAGCCAGGCCTGTTCACAATGCATGAGAAAGGCGAAAGCGACATTCGAGCAATTTACTGTGCAGTGGTGTGTGCGCAACTTGCAGGCGTTCTGGACGAGGCAGTGACTGAGGGAGTTGCGGACTTCATAGTGAGGTCTCAGTCTTTCGAAGGAGGACTAGGGGCAGAGCCTTATGGAGAAGCGCATGGAGGATTTACCTTCTGTGGAACTGCTGTGATGTGTATACTGGGCCAGGGACACAGACTCAACCTAGGCAGACTGGGAGAGTGGCTCGCGGGCAGACAAATGACTACTGAGGGAGGCTTTCAGGGCAGGACTAATAAGCTGGTGGACAGCTGCTATTCCTTCTGGCAGAGTGGGACCTTTGCAATACTGGGGCTTATCGACACCAATGCGCCTGTATTTGACAATTTGGCACTTCAAGCCTATATCCTACTAGCCTGCCAAGACACTCGCAAAGGAGGCCTCATAGACAAGCCCTCAGCTTCCCCAGACTACTACCACACCTGCTACGCCTTAGGAGGTCTCAGCATTTCCCAATACATCACCCAGCCCAGACACCTCGGCCAGCCTTTTTTCCTTACTCAGCTCGACCCTCTCTACAACGCTCCTGTGGATAAGGTGCGGCAGATCAAACAGCACTTTAATAATTTAGTCTAGGGAGCAGACTTGTGACTTGCAATTAGGCTGTGCTTTACCTAAACAATGATTCTAGACTTGGTGAACACTCGTCTCATTTTCTCTTGCTTTGACTCCTGCAGTTGACACAAGTCACACACTCCCTCCCCTGCGCAGTTCACATGCTTGCCATGTCCGCAGATAAACATCCGGACTTGCCCAGCCCCAACCAAAGGCTTCTGACAAGTCGTACAGGCCAACCCAGTGCAAGTCACTCCTTGTCTCCTCAGCATCAGTCCAGAGTGAGCCAGGTCCTTCAGGTGCGCTCCCATAGAGCCCTGCGCTGTCATCAGCAGGTGCTTTTGGAAGGAATAGCGCTGCAGAATGGTCACTAACTCGCTGCCGTATATCTTGAAAGGAATGCCTTTGAAGCTGTCCACTAGGCGGGAAACCACCTCGTCCAGGTCTAAATGAACCACGATTTTCCCTAGTATTTCGCTAATTCCCTCTGACACAATTTCCTCGATTCGCTTATAGCCCTCGAAATACGGCATAAAAGTCTTGAAACTCAGAAATATTTTGTCCATTAGCGCATACCAAGCGTCTGCATCTCCATTGCTTCGAATGCACAGCATCACCGCCTTCCCCATCACTTCCTTCAGCTCATTGCCCTCAAACTTGCTCAATACCAGTCCTGCAGACATACGGTCCTGCAGGCGAATTCTCCTGTCTTCAAGGATCTGAATAGTGCTTACTTGGATGTAAGTGTCGAGTGCACCTTTGTGGTCTCCCTGGGTTTCATAGAGAAAAGCCACTGAGTCTGTTAGTCCTTTCTGTTTGCACAGTTTCAGGCAGGATGCATAGGGAATGTCATCCACTGTCTTCAGGACTGCTAATAGGTCGGAAGGACGGTACTCACAGAGGAGACGCAAGTACACCTCCAGCATATCCTTAGGAAGCGCTGTGCCTGCGGAAGTCTCGGACTGGCTCCAGCTGTCGATGTAGCGGAGTTGGACCTCTGGCTTCGCTTCTAACGAGGAGATGGGCAAATTGTGGTCTTCGTCGAATTGCGACTTTACCAGTTTGACAGTTCGGTCAGGGTCGAGTTCCGCCAAGGTGCCGATGTAGAGTAGTACGTTGGACTTGAAACTGTTCACACTTCGTTCGTCGCTTCTTTCTAGTCTTGCGAAAGTCTCCTCAATCCAGTCAAAAGCCTTGGCTTGCAACTGCGGGTTTTCATTGCCGAAAAAGGACCGCAGACAGCTAGGAATGTCCCCAGCCTTCTCCTGCAAGTACACCATCACCTCCGAGCTGTCTATTCCTCACAATCTCGTCTCCGCCCCCAGCCTGATCAACTCCGCTAGTTCTGTCTCTTCAATAGTCCTGCAAGTCTCTAGCACTGCAATAATGCAGCTTTCGAGTTCAGTTTCGACCTGCTCACTGGAGTCAAAGACCAAGGCCTGTTCCAAAGGCTTGGAAATGGCCTCTGTGAGTGTGGAAGTGAGGAGATGTTTGGCGAGACTGAGACTCAGGTCGAAGTGCAGAGGGACCTGTTTGGCTGCTTTGCCTATGAAAATGGAGATACAGGTTAGAGAGTCTGGGGGACTGACTTGGTGTAGAGTCAGTAAAATGCTGCTATGGGAGACTTCGCAGGTAGTGCCTAGCTTCTGCACTAGCGTGTGATTGGAAAACAGTGGCCAAAGGAGTTCCAGTGAAGCCGCTATGTCGACGCTGACTAGTAACTTCAGGTTTTCCCTAGTAGCAAGCCAGTCGATTAGCTGGCGAAACACTCGAGAATGGACCTCTGGGGACATTTGTCCACTAGGGAACATGTACCCTGCGAGGCTCATCCGCAAGTACCACATCAGCTTTCGGCCCAACTTCGTCCTTTTCTTCGGCTGTGTCTCCATTGCTTTGCATATAAAGGCCACAGGGTGGAGGAAGTCCGCCTCAGCAGCATGTGTACTTAAGTAGATTTCCGCTGTAACAAGGCCGTACTCCTCGCAGTAAGGACGCACAGCGCTCATATCCAGCGACTTCGCGTCCAAATGCAGAATTATAGTCTCAATCGCGTCAGTGTTGCTTTCATTGATATAGCAGGCCATTATTTTGCCTAGGACGAGGGCGGGGACGACTCTTAGGTAGTTGTCCAGGATATAAGGCTCCAAAGCCTTTTGAAGACAGTTCAAATAGGACTGGTTTTCGTCCTGTTCCAGGAAGATTTGGGACAGTTCGCCCAGTAAATAGTCCGTTTCCTCCACAAATAGGCAGAATTCAACCACAATGGGCAGCTTATTTTCCCACTTTAGCACTTTGACCTGCATGTAGGCGAGTATTATTTCCCTCGCAAACTGCCTGAATTCCATCAAATCCAGCCCTATTTCCTCCCTTTCCGCGTACAAATCCATCGCAAACGCAAATCCGTCCATCCAGGAATCCTTCCTCATCAGCCTGCGCCCTATCTCCGCCCAGCCCAGCACCACTCCCTTGTATATGCGTCTATCTCCCAATAGATACAGCTGGGAATCTAGCAGTGCTGTGGAGTTCTGGTAGTACTCTCCTCCATTTGCTAGTAGCTTCGAGTTGTGCAAGTCGTGTCCGTATTTGACGACTTGTAGTAGACTTTGCTTGGCTTCAGGTACGTGTGGGTCCTGCGAAAACAGCCTGGGCGCTAGTACGTGGAAATCCCTGTAGTTATCAATAGCCAGCACTTTCCCACAGGGAGTGAGATGCAGGCCTCGGATTTCCGAGGACAGGGTGTAGTGGCCGATACAGGTGAGGCCTGACTTGAAATAAGACCGCAGTTGGTATAGAGAGATGGATGTGAAGTGGCCAATACCGAGAACAGGGTCGGAGTTGTACCAGGACCAACAGAGGTAGGGAGCTTGGGATACTTCAAGCCGGGCACACAGGCATTTCTTAGGCACAAAGGAGTAAATCAGTACTGCGGAGGATAGGCCGAAGGCGACGATTCGGTTGGAGTTCAAAGAGTGCTTGCGCTTGCTTTCGGGCAATGGCGCAATGGCTGTGCAGACTCCCGCTTCTTCGAGTTCTAGGGGGTGGCGCTGCATTTCCATGTCAAAGAACATGCTGCGGAGGTAGCTGAACTCGGAGACTGTGCCTTCCGAGTTGCTGTAAAACCCTCGCATTTCCCTCAACAGCTTTACCTGCAACAACGGACTTCTCTCATTGGTGAAAGCCGAACATAAGGGCACTCCCTGGGTTATATCCCACAGCACCAAAGCCCCATTCACATGCCCAGCCGCCAGCAGTGACCCGTCTTCACAGTAACTGAGGCAGGTCACATAGCCAATCTCTGCCTTTTTCGAGTGATTGAGCACCTTCAGACGCTTGCCCTCGAGGTCAAAGAGCTGGATGCTGCCTGTGTCCCCAGCCACTGCCAATTGCTTCTCAGTGACTGAAATGCAGAGGGAAAGTCCACTGCCAGGGGAGCGCAGTGCTTGGGACAGTTTCCGGTGCTCCTCAAGTGCCAGCACTGGCAGGTCGCGATACGCCTTTCTCTTCTGCTCCAATACCAGCTTCGGACTCAATTCGCTTCGATTCAGCTTTCTCCTTTCCCTCCTCTCTACCTTCGTAAGTGGGTCCTTGGGCGCCTTTTCCTTCCGCCCCCCTTCCATCTCTGTACTCCTCAAAAAGGCCAAATTGCCCATCGAGCCGAACAGGTCCTCAAGCCCCATTTTCTGCAAGTCCTCCAAGCACTCCATGACTGCGTCCAACTGCCCTGCCATTATTACAGAACAGAAGATACTCGCCGCTCATACAGTTCGCGTCTGAGGTCCTGTTTGGGACTTACGGAGACTGTACGCTCGGCTGAAAAGCGCTTTTCTCGCTCTTGCATCAGTTGAGCGGTCATTCCTGCGAGTTGTTCTGAGGTGCGGTAGGCGATATCAGGTGTCCAGTTCGCTTGTTCGCGTAGATTGGCGATTACAGCGTCTTTTTCTGCTATTTTGGCTGTGAAAGCTTCCTTATCCTTCAGGAGCAGGGTGCGGAAAGCGGTTTTGTCGCTTAGTCGCTTCTTCATTTCTTCGTTTAGTCGAGTAGTGACCTCGACTAGCCTGGGATTGGGGTCTGGACCGCCCCTCCAAGCCGTTTCCAGCAGCTCCCGAGATTGTTTTTCACTGATTTTCTGCAGATTTTCAATAGTTTCGCCTAAAACTTCCCTTTCTTTCTTCATTTCCTCCACAGTTTCCTCCAAAGTAGCCATTTTGGCGGAAAGCGCCCTGACATCAGCCTCCAAACGGCCATTTTCCTGCGCCAATTCAGCACTATCATCCTTCCTTTGCTGCAGTTCAGCTGACAACCTGCGGTTCGCCTCCGCTAATCTGGCTCTCATTTCCTGTGAATTCACCAAGTCGTGCTTCATCTTCTCGACCACTGAGTCCTCAACGCTCCCTGCTAACTGCGCTCGCAGCTGCCTCAACTCTTCACCCTGCGTCTCCACTTCTCTCTGCAGCTCCGCTGCTTCCCGGCCTGTGGCTTGGCGGCGAGTACTGGTTTGCTGCAATTCAGCGCGCAAAGTTCGGTTTTCCTCTTCCAATTTGGCGAACTTGCGCTCGAGTTCCTGCAAGTGGGAGTGCCACTCCGTGATAGCGGCTTCCTTTTCCTGTAGACTGGCTTGCAGCTCCTCAGCCTTCGTATGTGCCCGCTGCTTCTTGAAGAGTTCTCGCTGTATTTCCGAGTTGCTGACACACACCGCCTCGAGTTCCTTCGTCATCACTTCCAGGCTTTGTCGCAACTCTGTGTTTTCGCTGTCTGCCTCTGCAAGCTGGTCGGTGAGGGAACTAACGGTCGCTTCCAGGTCGCCATTGCGCTGGCGCTCTTCCCTGAGATCAGCAGCCAGCTGCTTCAAAGCGTCCCGCTGCTTGGGAGGCAGCGAGTCTGGAGCAGACCCTGGCAGTTTGGGAGCCTGCTGCAGTCGGTCGAAGCTGAGTTCGAGGATTTGAGAGGTTTCTGCCAATATCGCGTCATGACTTTCCATATTGCAAAGTTGAGCGTCTCAGGCTGAAAGCTTGGTAAGACAGGACCGCTTGCTACTTCTAAGTGCTTCACATAGAGAGTTCCATTGCAATGCTATTATTTCAGGGCAAGTTTGAAGAAGTGTCGAGGCTCGCTCTGTCGCGTCTCATGTCCCCAGGCCTGCAGAGGTAAGGGCTCCCTCCAGTTCAACTTGCCGTCCTCTGAGAATCTCAGCAGTGCAAGTGTAGTGCCCAGCAGCTCAGAGGAGCCGTCTTTGCGTCTGGCTTTGGGCAAAGACACCACGATTTTGACTTTCCGGGACTTCTGCTTGAGGGAAATGGTCTGAGAGGCCTTACGCTGGGCCAGCCACTTGGCCACTGATTCGTCTTGCGACTCCGTCACAGTGGCCTTATCCTTCTGCTGTAACTTTTCCAAGCGAATCAAGTCTGCAGGTGTGCTTTTCTTCACTAGCAGTTTCAGTGCTAGTCTGGTTCCCATCTCCCGGTCTAGCAATTTGGAAGGCAGGAGGGTGGCCTGGCTTTGACTGGTCTCATCAGATCGCCTGTGTAAGGAGTGGCGTCGCTTGAGTGTGCGAGAGCAGAGGAAGCGGGGGAAGTTGATGAGGGCAGAGTGGACAGGAGTGGAAGTGCGGGAAAAGGCAGCCTTCACATTGATTCCAGTGATGGAGGGCAGGCCCGAGTTGCTGGTGAAGCTCAGATGGTCGCAGGACTGACTGCCTATTTGCATTCACTATTATGATTACTTGCTTAAGTTTCTCTGCATTACCGGGAATCGTTATTCTTGCATTAAGTGGAAGGATTTACAAATAAGTTAAAACTGCTATGAGGAAGCTTGGTCTGTTTACTAGAAGTAACGAAGGAATGCACGGTCAGAAGTGAGCAAGGGCCCACTTTTCCTGCTAGAAGATTAGCTGAACTTACCCTGGCCTGTTGACATTGAAGCATTTTGGACGGAGATTGGACCTAAGGGCTTATAGATAATTGGTAAAACTGATAAATGTGCTAGTGCAGTGTATCGAAAACGAGACTCCCCCAGGAAGCTGAGCCAGGGAACCTTCTTATTGAAGAACAATAGTCGTTATAAGGAAATATCAAGGGTGGGACTGCAAAGATGTTAAGTAGATATCTAAGAA
>Ga0247837_1000413_pt1 | contig 89816 bp, 81 predicted proteins | sample LaCtaG_2_FD_187115 | JGI IMG/M metagenome (GOLD analysis project Ga0247837, IMG submission 187115) | Freshwater microbial communities from meromictic Lake La Cruz, Castile-La Mancha, Spain - LaCruzMarch2015_14.5m | ecosystem: Environmental > Aquatic > Freshwater > Lake | place: Spain: Castile-La... | reverse complement strand
TGACTCCCCTAGCCTCCTAAAACTTACAATTAAACTTATTAATCCTGAAATTAAACCTTTTAGACCAGGTCAGTTTGTAACTTTTAGAGTCAATGAAGGTATTTATAGAGCATACTCTATTGCTTCAGATTATAAAAATTTTTCAGAATACACATTCCTTATCTCAATAGGGCATGAAGGTATTGGGGCAAATTATTTTAAATCTACCGAAGTTGGTGAAGAAGTTGATTTTTTAGGACCAAACGGACATTTTAAAATAGAGTCCCCAGTTTCAGAGAACATTGTCATTCTAGCAACAGGAACTGGCATAGCGCCATTTATACCAATGCTTGAATTTTTATTTGATAATAACTGTAATTCTAAAATTGCCTTAATCCACGGAATAAAAAATGAAGCAAACTTAAACTTCTATCAAAAAATCCATAAAGAATTAAGTGAAAAATGCGAAAATTTTATTAGTTATATGTATGTTTCAAGGCCCGAAACAACCTCGGATACATTTATTAAGGGGAGAATTTCAGACGAAATTAAAAAAATGGATCTTACAAAACACAAGAATACTCAATTTTATCTTTGTGGGCACCCAGATATGGTTTCTGAGGTTACAGAGTACTTACAAAGAGCTGGTATACCTGAATCGAATATTATTTCAGAAGTTTTTACTTCTCCAGGTTTCTATCAAAGAGAAAAATAAAACCCCTTTCAAACGATAAAAATATAAGTACCAAAATTACTTTAAAATCTGTAAAATAAATTTATTTTGTAAATATCCCAATCCCTATCTGTCTAACAAAAGCAGTATCTTTTTTAGACTTTCCACTCAATCCTTGATCGATAGAAACTTGTTTCCACAAATTAAACAGACCTCTCTGCATCACATATTTTTCTTGAAAAAAATTTGAAGCAAATAACTCATCTATGGATGGGTTATATTTTAATGGAAAAGTTGCTATTAATAAACCACCTTCAGTCAAAAGATTTTCAGTTATGTTATTTAATGATCTTCTGAGTTTTTCTAAATCTAAGGTTTCATCTCCATCAAAACCAACATGCTCTAAAGTTGAGATAGATAGAATGAATTTATATTTAATAGCTGGTAGATAAAACTCTATATCCTCATTAATGACTCCTTCAAAACTTTCGTATAGATCTAAAGCATCATGTTTTAATTCTGGAAAGTATCTTTTTAAAACATTACCAATCTCTAAAGTTTCATTAGATTTAAAAAAGGCATTGTAATACTCAATTGCAATTGGAATTTCGATTGCCCTTTCATTTAAATAAGTTGAATTATACTCATTTATGAAATAATAATAGGGTTTACTTTGAAAATAAAATTTGATTTTGAAAAAAAAATTATGTAATATGTACAAAAATTTATAAATCGGGGATTTTAGCTTTTCAATAATCATATTTATATTATACTGGATGTATATACAAGCTATGACTAGAACACTTAAACCAAATATTCACAGACTTTCATCACTCTTAGAGCATTCTAGAGTACTAATCTTGTATATGGCTTGGGTTGTTGCAATTGTTGCATTTCTTGGAAGCATAACTTCTTCTGAAATTTTAAAATTAACACCATGTAAACTATGCTGGATTCAAAGAATCTGTATGTTTCCTTTAGTTTTTATTTTGGGGGTTGGAATTGTATATAGAGATGAAAAAGTTCCGTTTTATGTGTTACCTCTATCGTTAATGGGTATGGCAATTTCTTTCTATCACGTTCTTCTTTATAGAGGATTAGTTCCAGAATCGAAAGCTTTGTGCGAAGCCGGTATCTCATGTACAACCAAATATATAGAATTTTTTGGATTTTTAAGTATCCCAGCCCTTTCCTTTTTAGCATTTTTAATCATCTCAGGATTAATGTTTTACTATCACTCTTTAAGACATAGTCACCAGACTGAATAATGAAATCAGCCGCTTTTATCTTTCCAAACCAATTATTTAATAATTCTGATCTATTTTCTTATACTCAAGAAATATACTTAATTGAGTACTCACTATTTTTTGGAGAATCTAAAAATATCTCAAATTTTCATAAGAATAAAATTGTTTTGCATAGAGCATCAATGAAAAACTACTTTGAAAATGTATTAAATAAATATAATTCTCATTATGTTGAGTATAAAAATGCCGATTTCGATTCAATATTTTCTAAGCTTGGATCAATAAAGAAACTCTATATTTACGAACCTAAAGATTTTTTGCTTGAAAAAAGACTTAAAAAATATTGTAAGTTAAAAAATATTGAACTGGTTCAAATTGTAAATCCTTCTTTTTTAACAACACCTGATTTATATAATGATTATTTCGATAACCATAAATATTTTATGACCCCCTTTTATATTGAACAAAGAAAAAGACTTAACATTTTAATTGATGATAAGCAAAAACCTTTGCATGGAAAGTGGACTTTTGACACGGAGAATAGACTTAAACTTCCTGAAAACACTGCAGTACAAGAAATAAAAATTTTTGGAAATAATGAGTTTGTCACGGAAGCCAAAAAATATGTTGATAAATACTTTGAAAATAACATTGGTTCGCATGATAATTTTATATATCCAATAAACCATAAAGAAGCTATTTCACAACTTCATAATTTTTTTAAAGAAAGGTTAAATAATTTTGGTCCGTATGAAGATTCTATCTCTCAAAAGCATGATTTTAATTTTCATAGTGTTATATCCTCTTCTTTAAATATTGGATTACTTACACCACATGAAGTTATAAATAAAACTTTAGAATATATAAAAAATAATAAAACACATTTTGCATCAGTTGAAGGATTTATAAGACAAATTATTGGTTGGAGAGAGTTTATGATGATAGTTTATGAAAGAGAAGGGGTTACTGAAAGAAATTCAAATTATTTTGAACACAAAAGAAAAATACCAAAAAGTTTTTATGACGGTACAACAGGAATCAAACCTGTTGATGACACCATTAAAAAGGCTTTAAAGTATGGTTATTCGCATCACATAGAGAGATTAATGATTCTGGGAAATTTCATGTGTCTTTGTGAAATTGATCCCGATGAAATCTATAGATGGTTTATGGAATTTTATATTGATTCTTACGATTGGGTAATGGTTCCAAATATATACGGAATGAGTCAATATGCTGACGGAGGACTTATAACAACAAAACCTTATATCTCTTCTTCAAATTACATAATTAAAATGTCAGATTATAAAAAAAGCGAGGAATGGTGTGAAATATGGGACGGATTGTTTTGGAGATTTTTGCATAAAAATAAATCAAAAATTGCTCAAAACTCAAGAATAGGGATCTTAGTAAAATCAAATTCATTTGAAAAAGTTAAAGATAAAATTAAAATTGCTGATGATTTTTTAGATAAATTATAATCGTAATGAAATAGGGATTTTGTGTTTGCACACAAAATCCCGTAAGACCCTTTACGCATCAAAACCCCTCATGTAGCAGTTATGACATATTGAGTAACCTTCGACGGTTCTTGTTGCTACTGGTTTAGGTATTCGGCATGATGTACAAATTTCAAAGTACTTTGGATCAGACATCCGTAAAGTACTTCTACAAGTTGTACAAAGTTTTCGACCTTCATACTTAGAAAGAAGAGGGCGCTCTTTTCCGCAATTATCACATGGTTTTCGAACTGCAAACTGTAGTCTGTAACAACTTTGACAAACAGGCATACTTTCAACAATAATTGCAACACGACTGTGTTTACCGCAAAGATAACAATCTTTCCACCCCTTTTTATTTAGATAGGAAAAAAAATCACGACAATTTCGGCAGACAGGTTTACCAGAACTGCGATTTTTAGAAACTAATCCTGATTTCTCACACATCGAACATATACCTACTTTAGTCATACCAACTCTCCTTATATTATAGGTTAATATATTTTATATTAGAAATAGAAAATGTCAATTTAAAAATGGGATATATGGTGGGCCCACTAGGATTCGAACCTAGGACCTTTCGGATGTAAGCCGAATGCTCTAACCAACTGAGCTATGAGCCCCACAGAATAGTATTTTATCACAAATTATCTATGGTCGCCAGAACCATGAAGAGTGCTGTTTTCTTGTCTTTTCTTTAGCTTATCGTAGTTTTTAGAAGCAACTTCTCCCATATTTAAACCAAATTCTGAAGCAACCATTGCAACATACCATAATACATCCCCTAACTCTTTCTTTATATCATCCCTATGCTCATCAGAAATCTTACCATCTGAGTCCCTCATGATTTTTTTAACTTTATTAGAAATTTCACCAGCCTCCCCTGTCAATCCTAAAGTTGGATAGTATGGATTTGAACCCACGTTTGGATAAATAGCAGTCTCTTTAGCACCTTCTTGATACTGAGTAAAAGTTAAATTTTCCATAAAAACCTTTCAAGTTAAAACTGATTCTATCTTTTCATTTACAAGAATAAATTGCAACAACTTTATAATCCAAAGGTCCAAATGCTTGAACCAAATTTGTACAACCTAAATTATCAAAACTTTTTCTATCAATATCTAAACTAACAACAACATAATCCCTTGGATCAGAAGATTCTCTTAAAGTTTTTCCATTATAAAACATAGAAAAAGCTTCAATATTGTTTGGTACATAAACCCTCTTCTGAGGATCAATCTGATTTAATAAATTAGCAGCATCGTAAAAATATGCCCCACCATTTTCATAGATGCCGTTTTCAATAGCCAGTTTTGTACCCCCAAGTAAAGGATTATAATATGCTGAATATTGCGGTGTATATATAAAACTTATAAATATAATAAAAATAAGTGAAAGACTAGTTATAAAATTTTGGAATTTTTGGGATGTTGATGCAAGATAAACTGCTGCAATTAACATTACGGGTTGAAAGAAAACTAAAGAATATCTATCAATCTTTTGATCCGAAAAAGAAAGAGAAATCAAATAGATTCCTATCACTAAAAATAAGACAAAGGAATCGAATGTTCTTATCTTTTTAAATTTATAAATTGCAATTAAAAATAGAATAAAAGTAATAGGAGACAGTTTGAAAGGTAAAATTACCAAATAAAAAAACTTATTTAGAAAAGGAGATAAAAGATAAACTCTTGGATCTTCTCCAACTGCGTTAAATATACTATCTAAAATTTTAGAGGATACTCCACTCGGGTCAACCCAAAGTGCTGGAAATAACATAAAAATTGATGAGATATAAATAACAAAATAATAGATAAATGGTTTAATTTCTTTTGATTTTAGGTAATCTCTAATTAAAACAAAAAGAATTATTGGCCCCAAAATAATTGAGGTAACTTTTGTTAATACAGCTAATGCAAGAAAGAAAGAAGACAAAAAAAGATATCTATATCCCCTGTATTTCAACCAATATAAAATTAACAAGACTGAGGTAAACCCAAAAACAACTTCAAAACTAGTAAGATGGAACCACCGATTAATTCCAATAAAATAAGGCTCCACTGCTATAAATAAAAAGTAAAATATAGCGGATTTTTCACTCCAAATACTTTTAATTAAATATACTTGTAAAAAAACAGTAAGAAGTATAACAACAACCATACCTAATTTTGAAAATAAGTTTAGCAATGGAAAAATATCCCAAGCAAAAAGATCCACCTTATAATTTGTAAAGGTATATTGATATGAATAGAAACTTTGCCTAATTGCTGAGTTTACGATCATTAGAGTAACTCCAGGGTGATACTTTTGGTAGGTTTGAGAAAAGTCTCCATCTTTTACAGCTTGAAGAAATCCCTCAGATCTTAGAAACCATCTAACTGAGTCATTATTAGTATGATCATAACCTAAAGAATTAAGTCTAAAAAACAGATAAATCAACGTAATCGCAATTAATTTGTATTTAAATTCTTTTACCCGACTTAAAATATTCATAAAAATGCTTGTTGTATTTAATAAAAGTATACATCGCTAGTATATATAAAAAATAAAAAATTAAATACAAAGGGAGTAATTTTTCAAAACTAAGCTTACTCCTTAATTCAGCTTTTTTTGTTTCTTCCTGAACAAGGGGTGTTAATACACTGTAACCTGAAGTGGAAACAACGTTTCTTAATAACGAGTAATCATCACTTTCAACATTATTATAAATAGGAATAGAAGATAATATCGGTTCGTATTTTATTTCTTGTACCTTAGTAATCATATTAGAGTCGAGTTTACTTGTAAAAAATAGAATATCAAAAACAATCAAAAAAGTGATTAAATACTCTTTGTATTTAAATTTTGTTAAAAGAATTATCAGTGTTGATACGAATAAAAAAGCCCAAATTATACTAATTGATAAATCCTCTAGAACAGCCTTCTTAAAAATATACAAAATATCTTTATTTAAGAAGATCGGAATAAAGGCAATTAAAAGTAAAATTAAAATTACTTTAAGAAATTTTTTAGATTGCAGAATAAAGCTATTACTCGAGTAGTATTCGGCTATTAAAATGCAAAATAAGAACGAAACGGCAAATTCAGATCTAACCCAGTATCTAAATAGTGAAAATGGGGGTAAAAGTAAGAAGTTAGATAATAAAAAAAAACAAATAGTCAAAATACTTAATACCTTAATCTTAGTTAGTTTGGTAGCTAAAAAGGCATAGATAGATATGAAAATTATGGAAATACCTATATACAAAGAATGCTCATTTTTTCGATAAAGTGCGTCTATCTGCTCAATGTAAAAATTTTCAATACCATAACTAAATGGGTAAATTGTTTGAATCAAGAGGTACATATCAAAATTTCCAGTTCCCGAAATATCAACTACAGCTCTCTGGCTATTTATGTATATTTGATAAAAAGTATAAATTGAAGGTAACGATACAAGAGTTGTGAGAACAAAAAAAGAAATTAGAAAAGGCTTTATAGTTGATAAATCACTGTACAGACCAAAATAAATCAATTGAATAGCAAGAACTATTAACACTGACTGAAGAGAACCTAATGTGATACAAAAATAGTAAATAAAGCTAAGTAGGATAGGAATTTTATAATTTACTCTTTTACAATACAGGTCTGTTAGGTAAATAATTAAAGGTAGTAAATAAAAAGTCAAAATTATATTGAAGTGTTGTTGATGAATTAACATCATAAAGGAAAAAAAGTACAACAAATTTATTGGCAAAAAGAAGATAACTTTGTCTAATTTAGTTTTTAGGAGTAAATATAAAGATAAGGATCCAAGTAAATATAAAACAAAATGTAGTAACTTATATGAGTTAAAAGGACCAAATAAATAAACAAGAATAACATTTGGCAAGTTTTGATAACCCCGTTCTAAATCACTAAAAATAGGATATCCTTCAAACATTCTTTCTGTCCAAAAAGGAAACTGCTGGTTTGTTAAATTATCATATAAATAAAGCCTTGAGGCATAGTGAAGCATGACCGAGTCTTCCCCTGAATAAATTATGTTCTCAGACTTAAGTAATGGAAAGAAAAAATAAATATAACAAGCTACCGAAATAATTAAGGGGATGAAATAAGGTTTAACTTTTGATATCACCTTAATATTATATAAAATGAAATGATAAAAAACTAAAAGATGATGGGGATTTTTGCGTAAGCAAAAATCCCCATTAGAAACTAACTATTTGGTCGTGGATCGTCAACCGAATGCCACCAGTAATCAAGACATAGAGTGAAAAAATATGTATATTTCTTCCCTCTTACAACAAATGGTTTTAGCGCATTCTGTTTTTTTGTACCGAATTTAGCTAATAATTCCTGGTAGGATCCCTCGAACACAACTTCACGAACCCAAACAGAATCATCAGCGGACTTCACTACTAGACGATACTTACCGATATCAGGGGAAATTCTCATACGTACCTCCCAATGATTCGCGACTAATGTTTTATATTTTACAATAAATTATGATTATTTAACAAATGTTAATGCAACACCCTTTTTACCGATTCTTCCAGTTCTTCCGATTCTGTGAATGTAATCAGCATAAGTTGCAGGCTCATCGTAGTTAATAACGTGTGAGATGTTTGGAACGTCAATTCCTCTTGAAGCAACGTCTGTTGCAATCAAGATTTCAATCTCACTTTTTTTAAATGAGCTTAATATTCTCATTCTTTGTCCTAAAGACTTATCTCCGTGTAAAGCATCAGCCTTGTGACCTTTATTTTGTAAAGCAAGAGCTAAATCATCTGCACCTCTTTTGGTTTTAGCGAATACAAGAACTTTATCAAACTCTAATCCAGCTAAAAGCTCGTGTAGTGTCTCTAATTTACCTTTTGAGTTATTGATTTTAACAATGTTTTGTTCAACATTTTTAGCAGCTGATTGTTTTGCTATTTCCACTGAAACAGGATTTCTAAGTAAATTTGAAGCTACATCTCTAATTTTAGAGCTCATTGTAGCTGAGAAAAATAGTGACTGTCTTGTATCTTTAAGATTAGAAATGATTAATTTAATATCATTAATGAATCCCATGTCTAACATTTGGTCAACTTCGTCTAAGACAATGATGTCAAAGTCGGAGAAATTAATCTTCTTTGATTTGTAATGATCAATTAATCTTCCTGGTGTTGCGATAACAAGTTGGGGATTTCTGCTTAATAATCTGAGTTGGGGTGCATAAGCAGCTCCTCCAACAACTAAAGCGTCTCTAACTGATGTTCCCTCAGCGAATATTTGGTACTCACCTTGAATTTGATTAACTAACTCTCTTGTAGGAGCAATGATTAAACATCTTTTTGTTGTGTCACTCATTAGTAAGCTCAATACAGGAATTAAAAAGGCACCTGTTTTACCAGACCCTGTAGAAGCAAGACCAAGTAAGTCTTTCTTATCTAGGATTGAAGGTATAGTTTGTGACTGAATTTTAGTAGGATTTTTATAATTTCTTGAAGTTATATTTCTTAAAATTCTAGGGTGTAAGCCTAAATCAAAGAAAGTAATGTTTACATCGTAAATATCATCATGAGTAGTTTGTACAGGCTCAGCTTTTGAGATGTACATATCGTGTTTTAAGTTTTCTGTATTATAAGGATTTGATCTTCTGTTATTACCCCCACTTCTATTACCAAATGAGGAGTTTCTATTTCCACCAAATTTTGAGCCACCGCTATAAGAAGGTTTAGACCCTCTGTTTTTAAAGTTATTCTTTTTAAACATATTTTATTTTCTATGGGATGGAGCAAAAAATGAAATGAGACGATAAAAATTCAAATCTTTCTTGATCTATCCGATCACAGGAAAAACTATACCATACAATCTCAAAATATCCTAATTTTATAGGATATTTTGAGATATAAGATAATATAATTTCCTAATGGTGGGGAGGGTGGGAGTTGAACCCACATCGCCGGTTTTTCAGACCGGTGCCTTGACCACCTTGGCTACCGCCCCATATGGAGCGAGAAACGGGGTTCGAACCCGCGGCCTCCTCCTTGGCAAGGAGGCGCTCTACCACTGAGCTATTCTCGCGATTACTCAGGTATTATATCAAATATTTAGTTCAATTCTTCCTAAATTGGTGCGCAGAACAGGACTCGAACCTGCACGGGTTTAACCCCACAACGACCTCAACGTTGCGCGTATACCAAATTCCGCCACCTGCGCTTATTGCGATATTATATCAGTTAAGCCATTTCATTCTGTGCAAGATAACTTTAACAATCTCAGAAATAGTAAAGTATGTAAGAACAATGTAAAGGATAATTTTTAAAATATCTTCATTTAAAGGTGTGAAACCAAGAAATGAGTTAATTGATGGGTGATAAACAGCCAATATTGCACCTACTGCAGTAAATATGGCTACACAAGAGAGAAATAATGACGGTCTTGAAGATTTTAGAAAGAAACTAGGAGTTCTCAAAGAGAATATAATAACAATTTCAGTTAATACTGAGGTTAAAAACCAAGCAGATTGAAGAGTTTGTTCTCCAAAAGTTCTAAAGTAAAAGAAAACAATAAAATCAAAGATTGTTGAAATCAATCCCATAACCATTGTGATGGTGATTAAACGAGAAAAATTAGTTTTTGAAGGTTTCTTCAAATCAACTTCATCTACATTATCTGTCGACACAGACATTAAAGGGACATCAGAAACAAAGTTAAGCAGTAGAATTTGGATTGGTTTTAACGGTAAGTAACTAACAAAGAATGTCGATGCTAGCATTGCAAAATAATTTCCGAAGTTTGAAGAAATTGTAATTTTGATATATTTAGTTACATTATAAAAAATCTTTCGGCCCTCAATAATTCCATCAACTAAGACATTCAAGCTTTTCTTTGTCAAAATAATATCAGCAGAAGATTTTGCTATATCTGAAGAATTTGATACGGCAATACCCACATTAGCTAGCTTAAGGGCAGGAGCATCGTTTATTCCATCACCTAAGTACCCAACTTGATATTTAGTTTGAAGCGTCTTAATAATTTCATATTTTTCTTCAGGGGACACACGGCAGAAAACTTTTGAATTGAAAATTGCGTTTCTATAATCATCTCCCTTTAGCTTAGAAAGCTCAGTTGAAGAAACAACATCCTGAATAGAATTAGCTAGGCCTAATTTTTCAGCAATATAAAAAGAAACTTCCTTACTATCTCCAGTTAGAATTTTAATGTTGATATTTAAATTTTCTGCTTTGGTAATTGCTTCTATAGCTGAAAACCTTAGAGGATCTTCGAATGCAATAGCTCCGCATAAGGTTAAATCTTTCTCATCTTCTTCGTTTAAGGAATCTTTCTTAATTTTGCTAAACCCTATTAAAAGAACTCGGTTACCTCTGCTACCCTGGTCTTTATTAAATGCAATTAATTCGGCCCTATCTTTCTCAGAAATATGATCAAACTTTGAAACAATTTCAAATGCACCCTTAACAATTAAAATATTTTCATCTTTGTACTGAATTAATTTAGAGGACCTTCTTCTTAAAGGATCGAATGGGATTTCAGAAAGTTCTTTATATTTGTATTTGTAATTTGCAAAAGCTAAAATTGCTTCATCAAAAGTATCTAAATTTCCCTTTTGAGAAACAGAAAAATACGCAAGTTTTAAAACATCTTCCTTACAAAACGACACATAGCCAGAAATTTTCATTTTATTTTCAGTCAAAGTTCCTGTTTTGTCAGTACATAAAACTTCAATTCCGCCTAAGTCCTCGATTGAAGTTAATCTTTTTACTAAAACCTTATTCTTATATAGCTTTAACGCACCATTAGATAAAGAAAAAGTGATTACAAGAGGCAAAGCTTCTGGGATAACTGTGACAGCTAAAGCTATAGAAAATAAAAGAAATTTTGGAAGACTATCAAAGTTATAAAAATAATTAAAAAGTACCGCACCAGTTAAAGAAATAGACACAAGTTTCAAAATAAAATTACTAAGCTTCTTTGATTCTTTCTCATATATACTCTCCACTACAGTTGAAGTTGAGAGTTTTGAAATACTTCCAATTCTAGATGAAGAACCAGTATAAACAACAATAGCGGTACCAAAGCCTTTAATAACTGATGTACCTGAAATTAAATGGGGGTCAGAGTCTTTTGTTTGATGTGTTGATTTATATACAGGTTTAGACTCACCACTTATAACAGATTCGTTAAGATATAAATCATTAGAATCAATTAATTTCAAATCTGCAGGAATAATATCTCCAGCTTTAAACTCAACAATATCGCCAGGAACAAGTTCTTCGTGGTCAATTAAACATTTAACACCGCCTCTAATAACGCAGGATTTAAATGCTGAGTATCTTTCCAATAGTTTTGCAGTTTTCTCAGATTTGTATTCTTGGTAAAACCCGAGTACAACATTTAAAACAATAAAAGAAGTGATAAATAGGCCGTCAATATACTCACCTAAAGCAAAGGAAAAAAGTGCAGAAAAAATTAGAAGAAATACAAATACATTAAATTGTGAGAGAAATATCTTTAAAACCGAGCCCTCTTCCTTATTAATGTGATTAAATCCGTACTTTATCTGATTTTGGTAAAGTTGTTTGGGGCTTAAACCTTTTTTCAGGTCAGTTGAAAACTCATTAGCTAAATTTTCGACCTTATAGTTAAGTAAATTCAACATAGCTATAAATTATTATATAGATAAAGTATAATTTTTAATATGATAGATTTCGACCTTTTATCAGAAATTTCAAAGAGCGTTCATAAACATTTAGGTTCAAAATCTTTGTTTCAAAATTCTTCGACTGAATTAGATTTACTCAATTTAATCAAAGAGTCAGATTTAAAAATTAAGAATACTGAAGGTTTTTACAATCTTTTAGAACAAAAAAGAATTTCTGATTTAAAGTTTGCTTCATACGATAACGATCAAAAAAGAAGAAAAGGTTTAATTATTCATGCTTTGAACATGATAGAAGAATCTATTAAGATAACAAAAGATGATAGAAGTTTCAACGAGAACAAAAAGCTAATCTTGTATTTAAACTATCTTAGAACTATTAAACTTTTAACAAATTTTCTATCAAAGGATTTAAGAAAAGACATACTTCTTTCCATAAACCTGTCTATTGACTCACTTTCAACTGATATCCTATTTCTGAAATCATGGTTTTTGTTTTTTAAGACACAGGTTTTAATCGAACTAGGGTATACAACCGAAGCCGAAAAACTACTTAGTCTTGCAAAAAAAATGTATTTTGAAAACTATAGCGACTTCTTCTTTACCCTTCAATCTGATTTCGGTAAAAACTATTGGGATGAAGTTTCCCTAAAACTACAAAATGATCTGGAAAATAAGTAAATCCAAGCTTATTTATATATTACTTTTTATTGCCTTTCTATATTTTAGAATTATTGAAATTAATAGACCATTATGGGCTGACGAATTAATTACAGTTAGAACAACATTTATTAATCCTATAGCAAATCCCCTATATAACACTGTTTCAACAAATCTCCCTCTATTTTATTATTCTGTTAAGTTATTCGAAATTTTGACGTTTGGACTCATAAATCTTAGATATTTAAATATTATTTTAAGCGCATTTACAATTATTTTTATTTTTAAAAAATATGAGAATTTATCTAAGTTAGTAAAAATTTTACTGATTGTTTTTTTGATTATCTCTCCTTTGCAAATTTATTACTCAATTGAGCTAAGAGCATATACTTTAGCCCAACTTTTACTCATAATTAATTTTTACTATTTTCAAAAGAAAGATTTTAATAAGTGGTTTTGGATCTCCAGCTATCTACTTTGTTTAACACACTATGCTTGTTATGTTTATTTGCTTTCGGTAGCTATTTTTTATTTTCTACAAAATAAAGGTAATTGGAATCAGGTTTATAAATTTATAACCTTAGGTGTATTTGGATCATTAATAACTTATCTTGTTTCTAGAAATGTTGGCTTTTCAGATTCAACAGGATTAAGCATAATTAATAATAATTTCTCAAGATTTAATTTTTCAAATATTTTAGAGAATGTTCTTAAAATTAGAGAAACTGTTGCAGTCTATTATAATTTCGGATTGCATTACTATAGAGTAGAAAATGACTTTCTATCTATTATAAAAAAATTAACTCAAATTTTAATTGGTATCTACGTCATCATAACCATAATTAACTACAAGAAACATAAACAAGAATTGCAAAATATGCTTTTCCTTGGTTCCTTATTTTTCTTTTCAATAATTCTTGATCTAGCAGGAATAATGACTTTTGGAGGAAGATACGTATTTCCTTTTCACTTTTTATATCTTTTAATCTTGGCTTATTTTCTTGAAATAGTTTATAAGACAAATAAATATCTTTGCTATGGTCTTGCAGTAATATTTATAACTGCATTCCTTACATATAATTATTGTTTATCTATAAACTTAGATATCTTTAGAGGGAGTAACGACCCACAAGGATCTCTTTATCAGAAATGTGTAGAAAAAATATCCAAAAATAAATAAGCAAAATCCAATTAAAATCCCGTAAATTAAATCATAAGGGATATACTTTATTGAAATTAAATTCGAACCTTTTTCTAAATAAAGATTGGTAAATATACCACTCTTCTCAATTCTCGAAGTATTACCGTTTATTTTTACATCCCAATAGGGCGAGTACCTCAATGTAGTTTGATATTTACCTGATTCAGGAACAACAACCTCAAGTAAGATGTCGCCCTCATTTCTTCGTATATATTTTCCCGATAAATCCTCAACAAATAAATCAATTTTCTTTTCTTTAAAATAATAAATATTATTATGATTGGCCATTACAATTGCCCTGAAACCTGCTTTTTCAAGCTCAATTAAATTTAGATTTGGTCTTAGATTCTCACTTCGACTGCTAAATTTTGGATTTCCTCCAATGTTCTTTGAATAAAATTCAAGATACTCCATTCCAGAAAACTGACTGTATCCATAGGGAGTATAAGCTTTTGTAGCAATACCTTCGTATGAAGAATAATCTGTATTCTCCAACAGGCATCTTTGATAGAGACAGACTGCTGGTATTGAGATACGATTTGGATTTGAGAATCTAGTAATTCTTATAGAAGTAAAATCTAAAGAGAAATATCTAAAATCAAATAACATTATGAGAACTACAAATAGAGGTAAGAGTTTAAATAATATTTTGTTTTTAAGAGATATAAGAATAATTGAAAGGATCATTAGTAACCCCCATATCAAAATATCTATCTTTTTTAAATAATCGAAGCTTCTAGAAATTAAAAAATTAAAGGTTTCGCTAATTAAAGGATTAGAACTAAAGAAATTAGAAACAAATAAAAGCAATAATAAAGGTATCAGAGGTTTAATACGAAGATCTTTAATCAATAATTTGTTATTTAAGATATAAATTATCCCAAAAGAGGAAAAAAATAAGACTAAATAAATTGATCGAGTCCAATACCTGAGGCTATCTATAATAGGAATGGAATAATTTTCTAATACAGGAATTGATTTTAAAGAAGAAATTATTAAGTAAAAGTAAACTACCGCTAAAACCATTTTATAATTTCTATCACCACTTCCAAATAAAAGATAATATAGTAATAGAATAAAAGTAGTTATACCAAGATAATTATATGTTTCTACAAAACTTAGCCCTCCAGAAATCTCTATACCTTGATAATTCCAAAAATATCCGAATAAATAAGGAAAGATCAAAGTAGAATTTAAAAGAGGAATATTAGAAAGTTTTGCATATTTAAGCTCATTTACAAATCTTTCACTTTGAAAATAGGCTTGGTATGTTGGAAAAATCTGAATCATACTAAATGAAATGAAAAAAATGAAAGTGAAGAATATGTAATAAATTAAATCTTTATACTTCTTAAAATTAAAAAAGCAATATAAAAAAATTCCAATCAAGTTTATTAACAAAATTTGAGGATGGCCCCAGGTTAATTCAATACTCAGAACTATTCCTTGAATAATAATATATCTGAGTTTTGGTGTTTCAATAAATTTCCGTACTAAAAGAATATTTAGAGGTAGCAACATTGAAATAAAAATAATCATGGTATGTGAAAGATGATTTAAATGGAAAAAAGAAAAATAAAAGGGAATTATTCCTGCAACCTTAGACCAAAAAGTATAATTATGTTTTTCTAATAATTTGTAAAAAGATATTGCTCCAACAAGGTAAGTAAAAAAATGTACAAAGTTTAAAGATCTGTATCCAAATAAAAAAGTGAAAACTATATTTATAGGATTTAAAAATCCAATCTCGGAATCTTGATATGGAGCGTAACCTAAATAGGCTCTTTCAGACCAAAAAGGAAATTCAAAATTTCTAAGTTTTTCTGATAAGTAAATCTGGACAGGAAATGTTCCTGTTTTAGCATCAGAAGACCAAAAAGTAAATCTTGAATCAAAAAGTTTATAGAAAAAAATAATATAAATAACTAGAGAAACAAAAACAAACGAGTAAAATTCTTTATGCGTTTTAAAGTGAATTTTTAACTTTGTATACATATTATAATTAAACATATATGGTGAGGGCGGTGAGATTCGAACTCACGACAAACTGGTTAAGAGCCAGCTACTCTGCCACTGAGCTACGCCCCCTTCTCAAATAAGCTATTATATCTCAATTTAGAGGCAAATTTAACTCCAAGATATAAAACAAGCATTGATAACCCCAAATACCAAAACAACATAGAGGTATCGTCTGTTTGTAATGACATACCAAAATATAAAGCAAGTAATACATATGGAAATTTAAATAAAAAACTAAAAAAAGAAATAACCCCAGCTCTTTCATTGTCTGATATTCTTTGATTAATATATTTCAAAAAGAGTTGGTTTGAATAAATTACAAAGAACGAAAATAAGAAAAAAACAACAATATTCAATTGTTTTGAAACAAAAGTAAAAAGAAACAAAAGACATAAACTAAAATAACCAGTTCGTAAAGAATTTAATAAATTTAAATCTTTTTTAAGTAAAAAGTTTGATAAAGCAATTCCAAGAAGACTTGCAATTACAATATAAAAATAGTTATTAGAATAATCAGAAAATTTGTCTAAAATTACCAGTTTCAAGAATCCATAATCAAAAGCAAAGCATACTGAAAGAAAAAACAATAAATATAAAATAACTTTAATATCCATCTTAGAAGCTATATTTTTTACATTAAAAGTCTCATTTACTGACGCAGCTTTAAAAGACTTAATAATAAAAAAAGATATTAAAAATCCAAATAGATAGTTGAGAGTCCATAGTATATTAGGATAATTATTGTTAACTGTATAAAGGTATCCGCCTATTAATAGTGATATCAAGTATGAAGTTGTGGAAAGTGAGGAAGATTTAATTAAAGTTTTTTCGTAATTTTCATTTTCCGAAACAGATGACTCATAACCAAAAGATTCAATTGTGCCTGAAAACAAGGAGACTCCTAGCTGAAAAATAATAAATCCTAAACCTATTTCAAAACCAGAAGTTGCAAGTGTGATAATTAAAGATCCAATAAACTGAAGTGCCTGAGAGAAAATTAAAGTTATCTTCCTTCCAAATTTATCAGAAATTATTCCTGATGGAAATTCGAACATAATTCCAATAAAAAAGGCTAAAGAGTCAATTAAACCTACATCTTTAATTGACATAAATTTTAACCAATAAAATAACCAGCTGGAAGTAATAAACCAAAGATTGTTAGATGAGACTATTAGATAATAAATTCTAAGATTTGTAATTTTCATGGCGCCTCTAGAGAGATTCGAACTCCCGACCCCTTCGTCCGAAGCGAAGTGCTCTAATCCGCTGAGCTATAGAGGCAGCAATATTAGATAATTATACTATTATTCGTATCTTAATGCCTCTATCGGGTCTTTTTTAGCTGCTTTTAAGGCTGGGTAGGTTCCAAATAACATTCCTACAAAAGCTGAAAATAGAAAAGCTAACAAAATAGACCAAAGAGGTACTACAGCATCGAAGTTTGCATATGTCCTGATTAGAAATGCCACAAGAATACCAAGCCCAATACCAATAGATCCGCCAAGCACTGAAAGAGCTGTGGCTTCAATTAAAAACTGTATAGCAATATTATTTGGAGTAGCTCCTACAGCTTTTCTAAGTCCTATCTCTCTTGTTCTCTCAGTTACAGTAACAAGCATGATGTTCATAATCCCTATACCTCCAACTAGAAGTGAGATTGCGGCAATCGCCCCAATTCCTAATGTAATTGTTGAGAGAATACTAGAAAATGAATTTAGAAGGTCTTTTTGGGATAATACTGTAAATTCGTCTTTACCTAAATCTCTATATAATGCTACTTCCACCCTTTTAAATGCAGTATCTATATTAGAAGAATCGATAACCTTCATTACAATACTTGAATAGTTTTTAACATTAAAAACTGTTTTAGCAGTAGTATAAGGAATATACGCTCTGTTATCGATATTTCCACCTTTTTCGGCTGCTACACCTATGATAAGAAAAGTTTTATCTCCAATTCTAATATTCTTTCCGACAGGGTCTTGGTTTGAGAATAACTCTTTAGGAATATTTGACCCTAGAACTACAACCTTACTATTTGAGTTTATATCTGTCCTGGTAAAAAATTTGCCTGAATCTATTGAAATATTGTATGTAGAAAACCCGTCCTCATCAAATGCATTAACTACGGTATAGTAACTTTTATTTTTATAAGTTAAAGTTTTACCAATCTCAATATACGGAGTAATTCCCTGAACAAAATCAGAGCAGTATGTTTCGATAAGTTTTACATGCTTATCATCTAATTTATTACTTGAAAAATTAGCACCAGGGTCTCCTCTTAAATTAACTTTACCGGGACTAACAAACAAAAGATTAGAGCCAAGAGAGCTGAACTGCTTAGTAACATAGTTTTGAATCCCTTCTCCTACACTTATTAAAGTAATAACAGCAAAAACTCCAATAATAATACCGAGCATTGTTAAAAAAGTTCTAGTCTTATTTGATAGAAGAGATCTCATTGCTGATAAATACAGCTCGTAAATCATTTAACAAGTTCCCCATCTTTAATTACAAATATTTTATCTGCAACTTTCGCTAAATCATTATCATGTGTAACAAGAATAATTGTTTTACCTAGTTTATTAAGTTCAATAAATTTCTTAATAATTTCAGATCCTGTTTTTGAATCAAGATTTCCAGTCGGCTCATCAGCTAAAATAATAGAGGGGTCATTAACCAATGCTCTAGCTATTGCAACTCTTTGTCTTTGTCCTCCAGAAAGCTCATTTGATTTATTATTAACTCTTTCTTGAAGATCAACTAATTTAAGCATATTCATTGCTTTTTTCTCCCAATCTTTTTTTGGAGTGCTTGAATATTGTAGAGGAAGCATCACATTCTCAAGAGTGGTTGCTCTAGATAGTAGATTAAAGGATTGAAACACAAAACCAATCTCGCTATTTCGAACTTTTGCTAAAGTTTCTTCAGGATATTTTGTAACATTTTTACCATTAAGAATAACTTGACCGGAAGTCGGGGTATCAAGTAATCCGATGAGATGCATTAATGTAGATTTACCGCTTCCTGATTTACCTACTATTGATATAAAATCACCAGGGTGAATGTCAATAGATACATTTTTTAAAGCATCAATTTTTTGACCTCCTATTTGGTAAGATTTAGAAATATTTTTTAATGAAAGAATCGGCTCAACTGTCATTAGAATGTCGCAGAGTTACCCTCTTGGACATTCTTTGCAGATGAGTCGGGGATAACTACAAACTCAGGTAATTCAGTCTTAATTGAGGTAAGAGTATCCCCTTCTAGATTTACTTCGATAAATTTCTTTTGCAACTTATTTGATGGTGTAACAACCCAAACAAATCTTTTATCCCCTTCAGAGTAAATTGCGTCAAACGGCAATGACTTAACATTCTTTTCTTGATTTACAATAATACTTACGTCTCCTGTCATCCCTTTAACTATCTTATTATCAGTATTCTCTAATGTAATTTTTAATTTAAATGTTTTTGTAGCTGAATCTTCGTCAACATAAGATGGAACAGATTGAACAGCTCCAACAAATTTCTCTTGTGGATACGCGTCGAGAATAATTTCGGTTGATTGATCCGGTTTAACAAATTTATAATCTTCTTGATCTAAATCAGCTTGAAACTCTAAAACGGAAAGATTAGACATTTTAACAACACTGGAAGAAGATGCTACTTCACCTACTCGAAAAGGAAGAGAAGTGATTGTTCCGTCAAAAGGAGCATACATATAAGTTTTCTTTAAGGTAGCAAGTGAAGACTTATAGGAATTATCAAAAATTCTAAGATCGTCAGTTAACTTTTCAAAGTTTAAAGCGTATTGGGAAGAACCTCCTACCCTATCAACGTGATTTAAATTAGCATCATAATAGATATCTCTTGTTTTTTGAGCACTATCTTTCTTTTTTCTAGCAGCTTCAGCATCAAAATAGATATCTTCATTGAATACTTGGGCAATCAACTCGCCTTGCTGTACTGATTCACCTTCTTTTTTGTAAACATTAACAATTTTACCTGAAACGGGGAAACCAACACTAGCCTCAAGTGATGACTTAATGTAACCAGACGCAGATACAGATTTGACAACATCGGATGATATTATAGAAACTTTCTTAACCTTTACTGTTGCTGGAGCTGTAAATCTATATATAATAAATCCAAGCAAAGAAACTGATATAATAATTATGATTAATTTCTTGACTGACATATTAACATTTTAACATGAAACATAAAAATAACTATTTGAAAAATCTATTTAAAACCGAATTGAATATAGATTTTGCAAAAATTATTCTAGTACTTTTTATCTATGTAATTATTTTATTTATTTTTAAGTCAGGATATGACTTCCAAAGCGTGATACCTTTTAGAGAAAAAGAAAATGTCGAGGCTTTGAATAAGATAAATTACCAAATTACAATTAACGGACAGGAATCTACCTTAAAATTTGATTCTAGAAAAAGCCTTCTATCAATAATAGAATCCGTCCCCTACTTAAATATTGAAATTATTGGTTATTATGAAGGTACAAAAATTAAAAGTATTAATGGATCTCAAAACGTAACAATTAAGTTAAACGGTGTAGAAATTAAGAATAGTACTATCGATAAGTCATTCAGCGAAATAAACTCTGATTCAATAATTGAAGTAAGTTTTTAAAATTTATTTTAAATTAACTATCACTAAGTCGTTCATTGCTCTTGTTATACCAACAAAAGCTTTTTTAGCGGTTTCAAAATCCTCAATTTTATCAATATCAAAACCAAACAGATAAACTTTATTAAACTCTAAGCCTTTGCAGTTTTCAAAATCTAAAGCATAAACACCCCTAGGAGTGTATGTACCTTTTTTGTATTCATCCAATATAAGTAATTTTTCAGGATCAGTAATTTCTTCTTTAAGAATCGATAACACTTCTTCCTTTAAAGTAGAGTTATTAAATATAAAACCAATACTTTTTGAGAGGTTTTGATAATCATTTTTGATTGACTCTCTAAGTGTTTCAAGAATAATTTCTTTGGAATTTAAAAGATGAGTTATATCTGATCCTTCTTTTTCAATAGGTTTCGGAAGATATAGTTCGGAAAAAGGTGAAATAACTTTATTTGCATAATCAACAATATTTTTAGTTGATCTATAGTTTGTCTCTAGAAGAAAAGTTGAGATTTTTGTACCTTCAAACAAGTTAAAAATATCTTCCCATCTAGTAATTGGGTTATTATGTAAATTCTGATTTAAATCTCCAATAATACAAAATCTATTATTTATAACCATTTGCTGGATATACATAAGTTCTATAAGGGACATATCCTGTGCCTCATCAATTACACAATACTCGTACATTTGGTTTTTCTTAAATCCGTAAAAATCATGAAAAAGTATTAAATAAAGCAAAGCTTCTTTGTACCCTAAAAATTCATTTAAATTATATTCTGATGTTAATTTATTAAAATGCTGATTTAAGATAGAGTTCTTTTTTGAGATTAACTCACCTTTTAATTGAGAAAATCTTGAAATAACTTCTTTGGATTTTTCAATATAAAATCTATCTCCTTGATGTTCCTTAATCTCTACCTTTAGATCTTGAATTGAAAGTGTTATTTCATTTACTAAATCATCAAAATTATCAAATATAGATGATTTAGAGTTGAACTTGAAACTAATTAAATCTTTGTATTTTTCTTTAGAAAGAATTAAATTAATCGAGTTAAAACAATCTGATTTTGCAGAAGCTAATTTAAATTGAAAGGAGTATAAAAATTCAGAACTAAAGTGTGAAACATCCGTATTCAATCCTAAATTAAACTTGATTTTAATTCCTTCAGAAGTGAGTTGTCTAAAAATAAGGTCTCTTGTAGTGGCATATTTTAAATCAAAAATACCTAATTTTGGAAATAATGATGAGAGGTAATCGACTAAAACTCGATTTTTAGAAATTAAAATTGATCTATCGGGACTTACAATTTGAGGATAATTGAAGAATATATAGGATAGCTTGTGAATTGCGACTGTAGATTTACCAGATCCAACACAACCTTGAACAATACAAACTTCTCTTGGATCGTTTTCAATAATTTTCATCTGAGACTCTTGGATAGTTTCAACGATATCCTCAAGAACTCCCCCAGTTCTATTTTTAATCTTTTCAATAATTAATTCGTTTTCAGTAAGTTGAATATCATTGTTAAAATATTTAATAACTTGCCCTCCATCAATTTCAAATGTTCTTTTAAGATTCATATCATATGTGTATATATCTCCATCAACCTCATATGATACGTTCGATTGGGGGTATCTGTATTTATAATAAACAGAAGCAAGTTTTGCTCTCCAGTCAATTAAAGCAGGTAGATTATCGTCAAAAAAACCAAATTTAGAAATATAGTAAGGTTTGAAATTCAAATCACCTGAATCTCCATCTTTTAGGTCAATTCGAGCAAAAAAAGGGTTATTTTTAAGGTAATCAAGCTCGTTTAAAGTTTTAAAAACTTGAGTTGTATCAAATGCATCAAGCTCTCTCTGTAGAGATTCCATAGTATCTAACATGTCCATATAGGATAGGGATTGTTCACGGATCGCCTTTAGTCTATCGATTCCATCCTGCTTTAAAGAGCTCAAACTAGCATCAATTTTCTTTAATTTAGTTTGTACTAGGCCTGTGACATGTTTTGCTTTTATATTTTCAATATTTAAAATTTCTTTATCCATTATCCTTAGTTATTCTTTAGAAACCAAAACAACAAATTCGCCCCTAAGATCAATTTTAACTGAACTTAAGTCTTTCAAATTAAACCTGTAAACCTCTTCATGAAGTTTAGTTAATTCTTTCGCAACACAAACATCCCTATCACCTAAAGTTTTCTTCACTTCTTGCAAAAGCTTTTGAATTCTATAGGGTGATTCAAAAAATATCAAGGTAGAATCCAACTCACCATATTTTTGGATGATTTTAACTCTTTGAGACTCTGTTCTTGGTAAAAAACCTAAAAAAGAAAACTTATCTGAAGGAAGGCCTGAAACAACAAGCGCAGATATAACAGAGGAAGGTCCAGGTACCGAAATAACTTCAAAACCTTTACTTATAACTTCTCTAACTAATTTAAATCCAGGATCAGAAATCAAAGGAGTGCCCCTATCTGAAATAATTGCTAAGTCATTTTCATTTTCCATAAGATCGATTATTTTAACTAAGACAGAACTGTGGTTTTGATCTCTATAAGAGATTTGAGGTTTTTGAATTTCAAAGTGATGAAGTAGTTTTTGAGTTTCTCTTGTGTCTTCGGAAAGAATATAAGATACATCTTTTATTACCTTTAAAGCTCTAAGGGTAATATCGTCCATATTCCCTATCGGAGAAGCAACGATATAAAGTTTACCAGCCATTATTTTAGTTTATCAAATTCAGTTTGAATGGTTGCTTGATCTAAAGCTCCATTGATTCTAACTGCTTTTGATGTGTTGGTATTAATAATATATAAAGCAGGAGTTCCGTTAATTCCTAAAGCAACACCTTCGTTGTAGTCATTATTAATCTTGTTTGAGATAGCAGTATCATTTTTACAACTTGTAAGGTTTCCTTCTGACAAACCAGTTGCTAAAAATAGTTTTAGAACACCTGAAGAAGTAATTTGCCCCTGTGAAACTAAATTCTCAGCAAAAAGATTATCAGCAAATAAAGTAGCTTTTTCATTACCTTGATTCTTAGCAACACATTCAAACATTGTTGCAAAGTCTTTTGCATATTTGTGGAAAGTTAAAGGAAAGTGCTTGAATACAACTTTGGAGTCTTTGTTTGCTTCATAGAGAGCATTTAAAGTAGGGTGAAATTTAGCACAGAAAGGACATTCAAAATCGGTGAAAGTAACAAGCAGCATAGGTGCGTCTTTGTTTCCCTTGTAGACCTCATCCCCAGATAATGTAATAGGTGCGACTTCTTCAATAAGTTTAGGTTCGGGAGCTGCAGTAGGGTTAGTAGCAGAAGGAGTACCTGAGATAAAGGGAGCATTTAAACCAAGCCTTGCACTCATATAACCTATATAATAAGAAGCGACAATTGAAAGTACTAAAAATGCACCAATTATATATTTAAGATTTTTTGTATCATTATTCATAACTAAATTTTATAGAAAAAAAAAATAAGTGCAACGATTAAATTTGAACAATCATCATGGAGTTTGTTCCCCCAGGTAACCCAAATGTTTGCCCATGAACGGCGATAACGGTTTCACCTTTATCTACAATGCCCATTTCAACTAATTCCTCAATGATTTTTTCATAAGAGCTTAAATCATGGATTTCATATTTTGTCTTAACGGCAAGAACCCCACCAGACATGTTTAATACTGAAACGGTTCCCTGAAAATCAGAAACAGCGATAATATCGGCTTTTGGTCTTAATGCTGAGAGTACTCTAACAGTATATCCGGTTTCAGTAAGAGCGATAATTTTATTTATATTATGAGCTTTTGCAATTGAAGCAGCTGAGGATGCAATATACTTTGTGTTATCCATTTCTGTAAATTGAAATGTAGAGTCAGGAATGACAGATTCATTATAAGAACAAATCTTTGTCATAATTTCAACAACTTCTAAAGGATTAGCTCCATAAGCAGTTTCACCTGAAAGCATTACACAGTCTGTATAGTCGAATACAGCATTTGCAACGTCTGCAGCCTCGGCTCTAGTTGGAAATTTAGATGTAATCATTGATTCAAGCATTTGTGTTGCGACAATTACAGGTTTGGATTTTGCCCTACACCTTTTAATTAGTTCTTTTTGAATGTAAGTTACACCTTCAATTGGTGTTTCGACCCCTAAATCACCTCTTGCAACCATAATTGCATATGACTCATCAATAATCTCATCAATATTTACTATTCCTTTTTTATTTTCAATTTTAGAAACTATCTTTGCTTCAATATTTCTAGATTTCATTTCATTTTTTAAGAAAAGGATATCGTTTTTTTCTCTAACAAACGATAAGGCAATAAAATCAACTTTTACTTCTTCAGCGACTTTAAGTCTCTTTTTATCCTCTTCTGTCAATGAAGGAAGATCTATATCTTTATCAATTACATTAAGAGATTTGTTATTTTTTAGAGGATTTTTTGAATGTGATTCAAGTATTACAAACTCAGCCTGTTTCTCAACAACAGTCAAAAACAAAGCCCCATCATCAATTACAATTCTATCCCCAGTAATCAAAGAAGAAACAACTCCGGTCTGAGGAGAATATATTACAATTTCTTCGTCATTTAATGCTTGAGGATTTAAAGTCATTTTTACTTTAGAACCCTTATCTAGATCTAGAACTTTACCGTTAAAAGTCTTGATTCTAATTTCGGGACCCTGTAAATCTATTAATACTCCAATTGGTATATTTAACTTTTCTGAAATTTCTCTAGCTTGAGTAATAAATTTTTTATGCCACCCAACTTCACCGTGCTTCATATTAAACCTAAAGACATTAACGCCAGCTTTAATTAAAGATTCCATTATATCTGGACTCTCGCAAGCAGGGCCAACAGTAGCAATTATTTTAGTTCTTTTGTTTAGTTTCATAGTCTTTTATCTGTTGTTTTAAATTTTTTGCAATTTCTAGATTAGGGTCAACTTCAAGTGCCTTATCAATATAATAATACGCTTGATTAAAATTACCAGTATTTGCTTTTATTAAACCAAGTTTTAAGTACGATTCAACAAGAGCTGGATTCATTTGAACGGATATTAAAAGATAATTTTCAGCTTCAGAAAACTTATTCTGAGTTAAATAAGAATTAGCTAAATTAAAATAGGCATCTACAAAATTAGGATTAATTCTTAAAGCCTCAGAAAATTGCGCGGATGCATTTTCAAATTTCCCATTCTTACTATAAGTATCAGCTAAGTTATTTCTAACTCTATAGCTATCTGGTGCAATTTTAATATTCTCTTCCCAAAGTATTTCAGCATTAGCCCAGGCGTTGAATCTGTTAAAAGTAGTAAATAAAAAGAAGAAGAAATAAGATGCAATCAATATATTTCCTAAATTTGGAACCTTTTTGTTTAAGAAATTAAAAAAGATAGCTAAAAGCAAACAGACAAAAAAAGTTGTGAGATACATGTACCTTTCAGCTACAAACCAGGCAATTTGAATAGGTGAAAAAATATAAATACAAAACCCACAAGCAATAGCAACTAATCCAAAGTAAGTCTTTTTCTTAAAAAACAGGTAAATAACCAAAATGATAAAGGAGAGTGTTAGTAATCTAGCAAAATTATAGTAACCAGGGTTTAAAGTTTCTTCATGAAATAGGGCTAGATTATATGGAAAGAAAACTAATTCCATTGATTTTGCGACTGTAAAAGGTAGAGTTTGAATAAATTTTTCAAAATAAGGACCAGTAGTTAGAGATGCTACTCTAGAATCCACTACGTTCTTGTTTAAGAAAGTAAAAATGGGAATTAAAAGTAGCAACCAACCACTTATTTTTAACTCATCAATAAATTTTCGCTTTAAGATAAACAGATTGAAGGCAATAGCAACAAGTGGTGCAAAATTTGTATGACCACCTTGGAGTGTAAAGTTAATTACCAGCAAATAGTAAATACTAAGATAGAGAAAATTTTTTGTTCTTTCATATTTAAGCGAAAAAATCATTATTAAAAGATAAACAAAACCGTGGTAAACATAAGGATTGGCGGCAACCCATGTTAAAGGTTCAACAAGTAAAGAATGTACGGAAATTAAAAGTATTGCAATTTTAAGAATTTTTTCAGAGATAAAATTTCTAAATAAATAAAAAAATAAAAATATGTTAACTAAGTGAAAACCAGTCGCAAATATCCTGTAACCCTCAGGATTTAAACCAAAGAAGACAAAAGCCATATATTGATTAGCCATAGAGCCATAGAACATCTTCCACCAGACCCACTTACCAGAAGCAAAATCATTAAACATGGTCATTTCATCAGAAAGTAATATGGAGCTGTAACTTCTATAAAATAAAACAACAATTAAAACAGCAATACCAAACCAGAAATAAAAGCTATCAAAAAATACATCTTTAATAGATTTAAATTCAAAATCCTGGAAGATTGAAGATTTCTCATTTAAGGCTGGGTTAGTTTTTTTATCAATGAAGTTATTTTTAATTAAATATTGGGAGATTTCCTTCTCTGAGGTTTTAAGAATCTTGGCCATATCTTTAACAGACATTTCTACGTAGTTTTTATTAATAAAATTCTTTTCTTTTTTGATAAATGCCATAAAAATGTCTCCGCTACTTATTCTATTATAAGTAACGGAGAATTTGAATCAAAGAGTATTGTAGTGAACCCGAGAAACAATAATCGGACAACTTTCGACAACAAAAACTGACTGGGGCTTGAGTTTACTTACCAGTACTGTCTCCCCGAGATACTCCCAGGAAGCTGTTTCTTTGTTCCTAATGCTAACTTTGACTAGGCAATTAGGTTGAAACGGATTGCTGTTAGTTAAAAGTTTATAGAATGAGCCACCTACGTCCACTACGTAAATTTCCATCACACACTCCTCCTTATATAACGGTGTAACTAATATATTAAAAATTTTGTTAAATTGCAACTTGGAAATTTTAATGGGGTCGGTAGTGGGGGCTAACAGAGAGATAACCAAAGTATCTCTAAAAACTAATTCCCTTTTTACATTCCATTCACTAGGTTTGTCTATATCTCCAATCATCTTTGTGTAATCTATTAAAGGACTTTTGAAATGGTTGTACGCTGTGTCCAACTCCGCATCTGTTTTGGGCAGCATCTAATCCTAAAACACAAAAACCTCAAAAATAAATCTTGCATCTACTTACCATTGGTATATATTAATGTTAATCCGAAAGGAGAGATTAGAACATTACACCATAGGAGAGTGTTATGGGGCAGTCACCAAGCGACAAGGATACCGTCAAGTTCTTACAAGAAAATGGCGATAACAAGAAGCAAATCACAGATGGGAAACACCAAGCCAACGACCATATGCAGAGCGAAGGCTGGTTACCAGAACGTGCAATTCAGAAGTATCTGGAAAAACACGGTACTGCCGAGCAAATTGCTGAGTGGAACAACCGAAACAGGTAGTAAACAAGTCTTAGGGGAACGGACTATAAATGTTCCCCACTTTCATATGCAAAACGAATTGAACCAATTTAATTTAATTTTTAATAATGATGAGGCATTCATTGAATACCTTGTATTAGTATTCTCAGACTCTCAGTTTACTGACGAACAATTAAGGGAATTTATTACTGAGACTGTTTATGAAGCACTAGAAATGTATAAGAGAAACAATGGGGATACTTGTTTACCAGCTTATGTAACTCAAGTTGTTAAGACCTCAATCCAAGAATTAAAAAGTGCTTTAAAGCAATAAAGACATCAAACAAATAATTTAGCATTATTTAGGTATGAACCTAAAAGCTTTCATTAAAAAATACGACGGCAAAGTAGTAGAGTTTGACGGGTTGCAACTGGTACTTTAAGTTGTCTCTTCGAGTTTTTAAGGGATTCTACAGGTTCGGACGATCATTTGGGGTGATCTATGGGGATCGAACCCATGACATCCTCCTCCACAGGGAGGCGTTCTACCACTGAACTAAGACCACCAACAAAATAGAACAATATTATACCTTAATTTATTGCCCAGTTTGAAAAATCAAGGTATCTATCGGTTGAATCGAAGGTATACTTCTCACCGACACCTGTAACTCTATTTGAAATATAAAAGTTATTAAAAGGATGAAATAAATAAATTGCAGGTAAATCTTTATTAAAAACTTCCTGGAATTTATTATAATTTACGATTCTTTTATTTAAGTCGGTTATTGACCTACCCTCCTCTAGTGCTTTATCAGCAATAGGGTTTTGATATAAAGTAAAATTAAACCCACTTTTCACTCCAGAGGAGTGCCAGTTAATATACCTATCTGGATCTTTCTGAGTTTCGATTCCAAAGAAAATCACATCAAAATCTTTCTTCTTAACAACCTCTTCAATAAATTCTTCGTTTGAATAAAGTTTAATTTCAATTGATAACTTCAAGGAGTCCTCTAGATAGTTCTTTAGTCCATTTAAAACTTCGGTGTTTCTTATAGATTTAGTAGATTTTATTACGATTTCTTTTTCAGAGTAATTTTCCCTAAATTTAGGATCAAAAGGACTTATGTTTGTTTTTTTATCAGTATAAATTGCATCTTTAGAGATTACCCCTTCGACAGGAATTCCGTACTTTTGGACAATCTCATCATAATCAATAACTTTAGCAATATTTTTTCTAAGGTTTAAGTCAATTAACCTATCTTTTGACATATTAAAAAATAAACCGTAGGAGTTAGAAATTATTGGATATCTATAATTAGAAAAATTTGGTAGGCTGTGCTCTTGTTCGGTTGTAAATGCATCAATCTCTCCTAGCTTTGCGGCAGTAAATAGCTCGCTTTCGCTTGAATAAAATCTGTAAGTTAATTTAGAAATTTTATATTTAGAACTATATAAAGTAATTTCTTTTAATATAGGGCCCGATCTCTTAACCCTAACAACCCTAAAATCTCCAGAAGAAACAGGATTTAAGTCGTTACCTTTTTCTAAAGAGTTGTTTTGAACTATACCTTGCGTCATCAAAGAGATGAAAGGAGAATACTTATTTTGAAGTTTGAATTTAACAGTTAAATCATCAATTTTATCTGTCGAAATTCCTTGTAGGGATTGCGAGTTGTAAGAAGTATATAGGATATCTTCTGAAGTAATCTTTTTACCATCGATCCAATATTGATTATCTTTTATCTTGAAAGTGTAAGTCAGGCCATCTTCGGAAATCTCATAACTATCAACAAGGTCGTTCTCAAGCTCTCCGTAAATATTATATTTAAATAATCCTCTAAAAATAAGCTTAGAAACTGTTTTTTCTATTGAATTTTGAGCTAAAACTGGATAAAAAGATGTAGGTTGCTGAAAAACACCCTCTTTAAATTCCCGACCAGGGACAATACTTAAAAAAAGACTCGATAAAAATAAGTAAACTGAAGCTAATATATCCATTTTCAAACTATTTTAACAAAATTATTGGTATATTTGCTAAAATTTGATAAAATTCATTAGTTATTGGCCCTATCGTCTAAAGGTCAGGACACCGGATTTTCATTCCGATAATCGGGGTTCGATTCCCCGTAGGGTCACCAATAATATGATGGGGGTGTAGCTCAGCGGTAGAGTAGCGGCCTTTTAAGCCGTTTGTCGTGAGTTCGAATCTCACCGCCCTCACCATTAATTTTTTATCCAACAAAATATCCGTTGATAAATACATAAAATCCAGCAAGTTGCCATGCTAGAAATACTATGATTGTTAGATAATAAGCAAACTTGTTTTCAGCTAGCTTACTATAAAAATAAAGCATTACTGGAAAACAATACAGCGATAACCTATTTAAACTTAAAAGTGTTCCTGTAAGAATCGGTAACAAAAAGTGATATAGGGAAAATATATAGATTTCAGTATCCATTTTTCTGTACACCTTTATAAAGATAAATATTAAAAGTATAAGAACTAAAATCTCAGAAATTCTTTCAAAATAAAACTCTTCCTGAAGATTAATGTAGTCACTTAAAAATGAAAAGTGACCTCTTCCCCACTCAGCTTGAGCTTTAAAGTATACCTGGAATCCCTTTTGATAAATTTGAAGATATAAAAAATAAGCTCCGATTCCTAATAAAGAAATGGTATTGATTAAAATAAGATAGAGCCAATTTTTAAACTTAAAATTTTTAAAATTACTAATAACATACCGGTATGTTAGAAGAATAGGTAGTATGATTGATGAAATTTTAATTGTTCCAAGAAAAAAGTTAAAAATAGCCGACTTTTTGTAACTACCTTTTTTTAAGTAAATTAAACTCCAGATGGAAAGTAGTATGTATAAAGATTCGGTGTAATTTGCAAAAAAGAAAAATGAAGTCGGATAGGCAAGAAATAGTATCAAAGATTTTAATTTGAACTTGGGATTAATATCAATTAAATCCATAAATTTATATATGGAAATAAACATAGCAAAAGTCACTAAATAATTAACTCTGTATGCAAAGGTAAGTGGTAAGAATATATCAACAAATTTCAGTAATAGTGGGTAGCCCGGAAAAAAAGCTTGGAGAGGAAATTTATAACCGTATTGAGAAATAAATATATAATGAGAACCATCCCAAAAGTATCCCCAAAAATCAAAAAGATAGGTTCTAAATGAATATGGAAGGTTTGAAGACAATCCAACTAAATAATAAATAAAAGGTAGTAAAGTTAAAATAATTGAGTAAGCTAACCAAATTTTAATAGGAATAAGATTTTCAAAAAGAAGCTTTTTTAGCTTTAACATCATATGGCTAATTGTATTGGAAAAAGTCGTAACTATAAAGAATTAGCGAGATCCTTTCGAATCTCGCTAAGAATACAGCTTGGACTAGTCAAAAGCGGGGTTTCTTCTAGGAACCTTATTATTTACTGTAAAAACATACTTAGCTGGTTTAATTGTTTTTGTAGTTTCGGAAACATACTGATGATTTTCAATACAAGAATTAACGATATAATCCCGAATATAAGTATCCTTGGGATTTCTACCGAATGAAAATTCACTCAACAAAAATTCGTAAACCATTTTCTCAAACTTACCACGAAGCAAACAAACCCCCTTATCAATTAAGAAGTTGTACACCCTGAGATGGAAATTCCGAGCAAAAGTACTTGTCCTGCGTTGGGCTCTTTCGACGGGATCAGTTAATCTGTAACCCATAAATCTTCCCCCCCCCTTATATTACCCATTTGGGTATTGATATTTTAAGATTTTTTCAAGTAATTTGCAAGTCTTAGACTATTTTGACCAAAACTCACAATCTATTTAATAAAGAGGTAAGAAATCTATAAGGCACATCATGGATATATTTAAAGAAAATTCAAATATTAAATTTTAAAATTAGGAAATTTAAATAGCTTTTTTGATAATTCTTGTTTTAACTTTAGTTGCTGCTTTTCCTACTCTTTCTCTTAAGTAGTAAAGTTTAGCTCTTCTTACTTTTCCGTAAGAAATTACTTCAATTTTATCAATATTTGGTGAATATAATGGGAAAATTCTTTCAACACCAATGTTGTCAGCCCCAATTCTTCTAACAGTAAAAGTCTTAGAAACTCCAGTACCTTTTTTGGAAATAACGATACCTTCAAAAGGCTGGACTCTTGATTTTCCACCTTCGATGATTTTATAGTGAATTTTAACAGTATCACCTGCGTTAAAATCAATTAGCTCTTTATTTGTTAAATCAACAACACCTGACATAAACTAGTATATTATCAGAATTTACCAAAATTACAACAAATTTTAGTAGACTTTAACACTCTCCCTAACTTTAACTTTAAAGAATAGTTTTTCCCCATCTACAGTAACTTCAACGTCCTGGCCAGCATCTAATTCGTTTCCAATAATCATTTCGGAGAGCTTATTTTCAATATGTTTTTGAATTAACCTTTTTAATGGTCTAGCACCATATTCATCGGAGTATCCATTTTCAATCAAGTAAGAAATTGCTTTAGAATCAAGTTCCAGATTGATGTTCTGTTCTTTTAGAAGAGACCTTGTTCTTGCAATAAGTATCTCCACAATTTTGGAAATGTCTTCCTTAGTCAGGTTTGTGAAAACTACAGTTTCATCAATTCTATTTAGGAATTCAGGTTTGAAATAGTCTTTTAAAACCCTATCTAATTTTTTTTGATTGAACTCAATTTCGGATTCTTTAGTTTCACCTTTGTCTTTTATAAAACCAATATCAGCCTTCTTAAGTAGGTTGGATCCTAGATTTGATGTCATTATGATTATAGTGTTTTTGAAATCAACAGTTCTACCTTTTCCATCTGTTAATCTTCCGTCATCCATTATTTGAAGTAATGCGTTAAAAACATCAGTATGTGCTTTTTCAACCTCGTCTAAAAGAATAATTGAAAAAGGTTTTCTTCTGACAATATCGGTTAATTGACCACCATTGTCATAGCCTATATAGCCTGGAGGAGCTCCGAATAATCTGGAAACAGTATGCTTTTCCATATATTCAGTCATATCAAGTCTAACCAGCATATCTTCATTGCCATATAAAACCTCAGCTAATGATTTAGCAACTTCAGTTTTTCCGACACCAGTTGAGCCAAGAAATAAGAATGTACCAATTGGTCTCTTTGGGTCTTTTAATCCAGCTCTAGACCTTCTAATAGCTGATGCTAAAGATTTTATTGCATGTAATTGACCAACCACTCTTTGGGAAAGTCTTGACTCTAATTTAGCTAATTTTTCCTTTTCCTCAAGACTCAACTCCTCAAGTGGAATACCTGTCATTAGAGATACAACTTTAGCTACATCTTTTTTAGTAACATTTGGTGTTTCTTCAATCTTTGTTTTAGTCCAAAGCTCAACAAGCTCTTCCCTGATTTCTTTTAGTGATTCTACCTCTTTGTTAACTTTTGATTTCTCTGAAGCAGTAAGATCCTCTTCTCTAAGTTTTTCTTTTAAATCCAGAAGTTTCTGCTCAACTTCTTTTAAATTTGATGGTTCTTTAATTGAGGAAATTCGTACTTGTGCTGAAGCTTCGTCCATTAAGTCGATTGCTTTGTCAGGAAGAAATCTATCATTAATATATCTTTTAGACATGTTTACAGAGGCCTCAATAGCCTCATTTGTAATTCTGACTTGATGGTGAGTTTCATAATTTTCTCGAAGACCTTTTAAAATTTGAATAGATTCATCAATAGTTGGTTCTTTTACAATAACCGGTTGGAATCTTCTTTCTAATGCAGCGTCTTTTTCAATATGTTTTTTGTATTCATCTAAAGTTGTAGCTCCAATCATCTGAAGTTCCCCTCTAGCCAGAGATGGTTTTAACATGTTAGCTGCATCAATAGCCCCTTCAGCGGCACCTGCCCCAATAAGAGTGTGGACCTCATCCATAAATAGAATTATTTGACCTTCAGCCTTAACAACTTCTTTAATAATATCTTTAAGTCTTGCTTCAAACTGACCTCTGTGCGCAGTACCTGCAAGAATAGAAGCCATATCGAGTGAGAATACTTTTTTGTGCCTTAAAATCTCAGGAACTTGGCCGCCAATTATTCTTTGAGCCAAACCTTCGACCACAGCAGTCTTACCAACCCCAGGTTCCCCTATTAATACAGGGTTATTTTTTGTTCTTCTAGATAAAATGTGGATTACTCTTTCAACTTCGGGTTGTCTACCAATTACAGGGTCTAACTTACCTTCTTGAGCAAGGAGAGTTAAATCTCTACCGAATTTATCTAATTGTGAGGTTGAAACTGAAGTTTCTTGGGATTCTTTGTAGCACTTTTCGCAAAGCGCAATGTAGACTTGCTTTCCATCTACAATTTTGTTTGAAGATATTACAGCCCTTCTTTGACCGCATTTATGACATACAACCATATAATTATCTTAGCATATTTTAGCAAGTCGGCAAGTGTGTTGCTAAGATTTAGTGTTCCCAGACATCGCCCACAAAAGGGTCAGAAGCAATCGGAACTTTTTTGACAAAAACTTCAGCGGCTTTAACCATTTCCTCTGATAAAATATCTTTAAATTCTTCTGCAAAATCAGTATTGCATTCAGTTACAATTTCATCGTGTACGGAAAGTAAAATATAAGCATCAATTTTCTCTCGCTTTAGTCTTTCATACAACGAAACTAAAGCAAATTTCATCGCATCAGCGTTGGTTCCTTGGATTGGGTGATTTTTGGCCTGTCTTTCAATCGAACCAATTAATTTTTTATAATCCGGATCACTTTTATCAGGCATTTTATACCACCTCTTTCTTCCTCCAGGTGTTGCGGAATAACCGTTTCTAACAGCTTCTGAGGCTACTTTCTTCAAGAAGTCTCTTACACTAGGGTATGAGGAGAAATACTTCTCCATATACTCTTTACCAAGCTCAGGAGTCACATTAATTTGAGCTGCAAGTCTACCAGGACCCATTCCGTACATAAGTCCGAAATTGATTGCTTTGGCTGCTTGTCTTAAATCGGCATGTTTCTTTTTGAAATCTTCAGAATATTCTAAACCGAACATCAGTGCCGCGGTATAAGAGTGAAGGTCGTAACCATTTTTAATAGCGCTAATAAATTTTTCGTCACCTGAAAGATCGGCTAAGATCCTCATTTCCATTGATGAGTAGTCGGAAATTACAAATTTATAACCCTCAGCTGGATTAAAGCATTCTCTAAATGGGGCTTCGGTCTGGTTTCTAGGAATTTGTTGTAGATTTGGATTGTTACAAGAGAATCTTCCAGTTGCAGCACCCATCTGGTTAAATTGCGGATGGATTCTTTTTGTAACTGGATTTATTTTATCCAACAATGACTCACCAAAGGCTGAAATTAGTTTTTCATACTTTCTATACTCTCTTAAAGTTTTAACAATCGGGTGATTTACAGTTTCAAGAATCGGGTCCCCAGTTGATGGAAGATTTAGTCCAACCCTCTTATTAAACAGCTCAAGAAGCTGAACATTAGAATTAATATTGATTGGAGGAGCGGTGTTACCAAATAAATCTAATGAATTATATTGATATAGACCTGAGATTTCATCATAAAACTCTTGAGTTAACTCATCTCTTTTAACTTTTAAATTTTTAATAATATTCGACCACTTACCCCTATCAATATAAACTCCCCTAAGTTCCATTTCTCCAATCACCTTTGTAACTGCAAATTCAATCTTAGCTGTATCCACAACTCCCCTAACTCTAAGTTTAGGAATTTGAGCATCAAAAATTGGGAATAAAACAAAGGTGTCAATCGCTGCGTATTTCAACTGCTCTTCAGAAAAATTAATGTCCTTGAGACCAACAAAACTTTTTCGAATATTTTTATCCAGATCCAGACCTAAATAATCTTTGGTTAAATTTTTCAATGAGGCCATTTTTCCTGATAAACCTGCTGTTAAAACACCTTCTGCCAACATCGTGTCATAAATGTTATACATTTCAATACCGGTATGTTTTTTAATAAATTTATAATCGAATTTGGCGTTTTGTAAAAGTTTAATCTTTTTTTGATCTTCAAGTATATCTTTGATTTCGGGGAGAGATTTAAGATCTAAAGCTCTTGCATCAATTATATAAGATTTGTCTGGTGTAGAAATTTGAAAAAGAAGTAAGTTACAAGTATAAGGATCAAAACCGGTCGTCTCAGTGTCAACAGAAACAACATTAACATTTTCTAACTCTTTAATTACTGAGTCATAGTGCGATCTTTCAGTGATGTATTCGTACTTTGGATTCTCGGGATCAAACTTAAATTCCATTAAAATATTCTACCAAAGATTTAGATTCTAGACTTTATCCTGTCAATTATCTTTGATGAATCAACTTTGGCTCGCAGGTCTTTCATCACCTGACCGACAAGATACATTAAAACTTGATCTTTTCCTGATTTTAACTTTTCAAAAGCGTCAACTTCTCGTTTTAGGACTTCAGAGACCGCAGCTTCAATTCTTTCATCAGAAACATCAGACGTTTCTTGGGATTTAATTAAATCTATAAATTCTTCAGTAGAGAGATCTCTAGATTCTGGCTTATTAATTAAAATATTGGCAATTTTTGTAGCGTCGGCTTTTTCTGATAATTCAACAAATTTTGAATATAAATCTAAACCATCTCCATTTGAAAAGAATCGAGCTGAATTTTCATTCAAAGAATATTTATTTTTTAAGTTTTCATAAATTGACTGAGGTAATTCTGGAAGAGACTCTCGCAATTTATCAAAGTGATCTTTGGTAAATTCCATAGGAGGTAAATCCGGGTCTGGGAAGTATCGGTAATCTTTTGCTTCTTCTTTTTTTCTTTGAAGAACAGTGATTCCTTTAGCTTCGTTGAAACCTCTATTTTCTTGAGCGATTTTCTCACCTCTAGAAAGTAATTCGGACTGTCTTTCAATCTCGTAGTTAATTGCTTTTTCCATGAATCTAAAAGAGTTTATGTTTTTAACTTCAACTTTATAATCTGGTAGAAGATTTTTTTCTTTCATTTCATCATCTCTAACTGAAATGTTGGCTTCAAGTCGTAATTGACCTTTTTCCATATCAACATCAGCAATCTCAAGAGTTCGAACAATATCTTGAATTTTTTTAGCAAATTCAACAGCCTCAGCTGCAGACTCAAATATTGGTTTGGTTACAATCTCAACTAAAGGCGAACCTGATTTATTAAAATCAATTAAGGTTTCGCCTCCCCTATGAATTGATTTAGCTGTGTCCTCTTCTAAATGAATTCTTTCTAATTCACATCTCTTACCATTATTTAATTCCACATAACCCCCAATACAAAGAGGGAATTCGTATTGAGAAATTTGATAACCTTTTGGCAAATCTGGGTAGAAATAATGTTTTCTATCAAATCTCGAAAATTTATTTAATTCCGAGTGAAGAGCAAGTCCCAAAATTTGAGTCTTTTCTATCGCCTCAAAGTTTGCTACAGGCAGTGCTCCTGGAAGACCAAGACATGAGGGGCAAACATGGGTATTGGGCTGACTGCCATAAAATAAGGAATTACAACCGCAGAAAACTTTTTTCTTGGTTTTTAGATGAAAATGAATTTCAAGCCCTAAGACTAAATTATATTTTTTCATACTCGTACTCCTAAACTTTTAACACCTTTTCGCAAGTCCTCAATGGCTTGATATAAAACTGCGACTGTTGGTTCAAAACCTGAATCATGGACCATTGAATTTCTAATCTTGTGACCAGACCAAATTGCAGAATAAACTTCCGGTGCAAATTTATTTTTGCCTGAGATCATTCTTTCCCCCATTGTATTACCAGCCGATACTTCCTTTAAAAGATTATCTAAAGATTTATCAGCTTTAATTAAAGCGTGTTTTAAGACAGAGGGTGACTTGGTTTTAAGATCCGCATCAATTTGCCTCCACTCATTCTCTATTAAAGAAATAGTTGCGGATGAGATTTTTGGTTCGGACTTAATCTTTCCAGTAAATAAATACCTAATAAGCATGATAATAATATCAATTAATGCTCCAATTGCTTTAGTTATCATTTTATTTCCTCCGGGAATTTTTTATGAAAGTCAGTATTTTCTTGGTAACTAATTCCGAGGTATGCTAATTTTTCTTCATGAAGTCTTGGTGCAATTAATTGACCGCCAACAGGAAGTCCTTTTGAAAATCCAATCGGCATTGATATTGCAGAAAGTCCAGAAACAGCACTTCCTTCATGCAGAATATCCATCATCTCACCAAATAATGGATTCTTTTCCCCTTCTCCAAATTCAAGAGCAGTTATAGGCATAGTTGGAGAAACAATTAAGTCAACACTTTCAAACGCTTTTTCAAAATCGTTGATTATAAGAGTTCGAACCTTTTGGGCTTTGGTGTAGTACTGTTCATGGTATCCACTTGATAAAACGTGGGCACCAAGAAACATTCTTTTCTTTGCTTCAAAACCAAAGTTTTCCCTGGTTAACCCGTACCTAATACCATCAAGTCTAGCTAGATTTGAGGAAACCTCGCTTCTTTGGACAATGGTATAAACTCCGATTGAATATTTAGGGGCTATTAAATCAATCTCTTTAGTTTTACAACCAAGCTCTTTGAGTTTCTCAATAAAGTCATACGTTAATTTTTTGACTTCTTCATCCATCTCAATATCAAAATAAGATTTTGGGATTCCGATAGTTAGATCAGAATATTTGGTTTCAGTGTAGTTTGGAACAAAGTTGGTAACAGAAGTCGCGTCACTTTCATCTTTTCCAGCAATTATTGATAAAACATAAGAGCAATCCCAAATTGATTTACAAATTGGGCCTGGAGAATCGGTTGATGAAGCCATGGCTATAACTCCATACCTTGAAACTCTTCCATAAGATGGCTTAAATCCTGAAACACCACACCAGCTAGCTGGACCTCTAATAGAACCGGCTGTTTCAGAACCAATTGAGAAAATACACATATTAGCTGCAACTGCTGCCGCAGAACCACCGGATGAACCTCCAGGAACCCGCTTTGTATCCCACGGATTTGCAGTTTTTAAAAAATCAGAAGTTTCGGTTGAAGATCCGTGAGCAAAAGCATCCATGTTTGTCTTACCAAGTAAAACAGCTCCAGCTTCTTTGATTCTTTGGCTGACTGTTGACTCAAATGGAGGGATGTAATCGGTTAAAACTTTAGATGAAGCTGTCGTTCTAATTCCTTTAGTTGAGAAATTATCTTTTAAAGCATACGGAATTCCAAGAAGAGGAAAATCTTTAAAAGCTGATTCCCCTTTTTTGGAGATTATTTCATCAGCTTTTTTGGCATCAAGCAATGCATTTTCAAAATTTAAAGTTAAGTATGCTTTGACTTTTCCATCAACTTCTTTGATTCTCTCGATACAGGAGTTTGTCAGTTCTAGAGAACTGAATTCTTTATTTTTCAAACCCTCTAAGGCTTCTTTTAAATTTAATAAGTATAATTTTCTCATTACTATCTTTCTAAGACGGCAGAGGTTCTGATCATTCCTTCTTTGGGATTTTTAGCATTTTGCAAAACTTCTTCTTGAGTTAATGTTTTATAAAGAGTTTCACTTTGAAAAACATTTACAAGTCCGGTTACTTGGTAGGTTGGTTCAACTTTTGAAGTATCAAGCTCGTATAGCATATCCATGTACTCTGTAGTTTGAGATAACATTCCAGATAATTTAATTTTTTCTTCGTCGGAGATTGGGAGTTTAACAAGTTCACTTAACTTTTCTAAATCTTTTTCAGTAAACATTACATTTCCCTTAATCTTTTAATTCTTTCTTCAATAGGTGGGTGGGTTGAAAATAAATTAGAAACGATTGCTTTTTGGTTACTAAAAGGATTTGAGATATATAAATGAGCTGTAGCGCCATTTGCTGCTTCTAAAACTTCTTTATCCCCACTTATTTTTTCAAGAGCTGAGGCCAAACCTTCTGGATACCTTGTTAAAGATGCAGCGGTTGCATCAGCAAGGTATTCCCTATTTCTTGAAATAGAAAGTTGAATCATTGTAGCCACAACAGGAGCAGAAATTAAAACAATAATTAGCAATGCTAGATGTAATGGGCTTATCTCTCTATCGTCACCAGAAGAATAGAAAATTCCATGAGATATCCAGTCTGCAATTAAAACAGTTGTTCCAACCATAACTGAAACTAGTGAAGCAAGTCTAATATCAAAGTTTCCAATATGAGCTAGCTCGTGAGCAATAACACCCTCAAGTTCTTGCTTATTAAGTCTTGAGATAATTCCGGTTGTAAGACAAACAACACCATGTTTTGGATCACGCCCAGTTGCAAAAGCATTCATAGCAGTATCCTCAATAATGTATATCTTAGGGGTTGGAAGTCCTGCAGCTAAACATATATTTTCAACTAAGTTATAAATTTCAGGATTTTCTTTTCTGATAACTTCGTGAGCACCACTAAGTGAAAGAATTATCCTATCGGAAAAATAATAACTAGTAAATGCTGTCGCAAATGAGATTAACATAGAAGTTATAATCATTGTCCCAAACGAACCTGGACCGTAGAACAGAGAAATGATATAGGTGAAAAGAATGTTAAAAGTAAAAAAGCCAACAATAATCATGACTGATTTAGATTTATTTCTATCAATTTCTGTAAAAAAATTTCTCATAATCTGTACTTAGAATTTAACTTGAACTGGCTTTTCGACACCTTCCTCTGCATCAAAGAATTCTTCAGTATTAAAGTTGAAGATTGAGGCAAAAATATTATTTGGGAAAGTAACAATCTTTGAGTTATATAACTTTACATTTGAATTATAAAACTGTCTGGAATAAGAAATTTTAGCTTCAATGTCAGAAAGTTCTGCCTGCAATGAAGAGAAGTTTGCAGAAGCTTTAAGATCTGGGTAGCTTTCAGCGATTGCAAATACCGATTTTAATGAAGCAGCAAAATCGTTTGAGGCTTTAGCTTCTTCTTTAATATTTGAAGCTCCAAGCATTTTCTCCCTAGCTTCTAGAACTCTATCAAACACAGCAGACTCATGTTTAGCATAGCCTTTAACAGTTTCTATTAGATTTGGAGTTAAATCGGCCCTTCTTTTTAATTGAACTTCAATTCCTGACAAAGCCTCGTTAATTGCAACTCTAGCAGTAGCTAATGAGTTATATATAGAAACTACTAATATTATAAGAAGTGCTATAGAAATAAGAACTATTGGGAAAATAACCATTTTATAGGACCTTTCAAAGAAATACTTATCTACATTTTAGAGTTTTTCGAGGAATTTCACAAGACTTAGAGTATTCTGGATGTCGTGTTTTGAAGCACCTCCTCGTCTGGCAACATCAAGCCCGTATTTCATATAATCAAGAGACGAAACGTTATGAGCATCAGTATTAATAATTAACTTACATCCTAGTTTTAAAGCATCAGCAACAAGATCATCCGGGAGGTCGAGTCTTGAAGGTTGGGAGTTTATTTCAATTAACTTGTTATTGGCGGCCGCAAACTCAAAAACTTTAGTCCAATTTAGAGCAATCCCTTCTCTTTCGTTTATAAGTCTGCCAGAAGGATGTCCAAAAATTTTAATATGAGGGTTAGCTAGAGCTGCAAGAACTCTTTCGGTCATTTTTTCTCGGTCCATATCAAAAGAAGTGTGGATTGAGGCAATTGCATAATCAAGTAGTTCCAGCATCTCATCAGGCAAACCTAAAGATTGGTCGGCTAGAATGTTTACTTCCATTCCATATAAAAGTTTAATATTTTTATAATGTTTATTTAAATTTTCAATTTCTTCTCTTCTCTTTTCAATTAACCTTTTAACTTCAGCCTCACCCCTGGAAACCACACTTGGTGCATGATCTGAAATTCCATAATATTCATAGCCCATTTCAACAGCTCTTTTAACCATTTCTTCTAATGAATTCTCACCATCTGAAAAGTTTGTGTGAGTATGAATATCCCCTTTAATATCCTCAAGCTTTACTAATTTTGGAAGTTCGGCCTTCTTTGCCAGGTCAATTTCATTTCTACCATGCCTTAATTCAGGGACAATATATTGCAAACCTAACCTTTTATAAAAATCTTCTTCGTGAGCAAATTCTTCAAGTTTATCTTGGTATTTGATTCCGTATTCAGACAGAGACATGTTATTTTGAAGAGCGTATTGTCTAAGCATTACGTTATGCTGCATATTACCTGTGAAATACTGAAGCATGGACCCTAATTCTTTCTTTTTAATAACCCTCAAATCGACCTGTAAGTCGTTATTTAAAACCACAGAAGCCTTAATGTCACCTCTACTTAAAACTTCTTTAATTTCTGGAAATTTCAAAAAATGCTCGATGGCAGATTCAATATCCTCACAAGCCACTGCAAAATCAAGATCTCCAATTGTGGCGGCTCTTCTTCTAAAAGAACCCATAGCCTCGCAGTATTCAATTTTTGGATTGGAAAGCATGTGATTTCTAACTCTTTCTACAACTTTTTCAGCGGTTGCAAGTAAAGTTCTCTTTTTTTCGGATTTATTCATTTTAAGATTTTCAATTGCGTCTAAAATATTGGCCTCAGATTTCTCACTAAAACCATCTAACTCTCTTATTTTTCCGGCTTGAGCTAGCTTTTTAACCTCGTCAAGCGCAGTATCTCTGTGTTTTAATTGGAAATTGGAGGCTAGTTTATAGGCAGTTTTGGCTCCTACTTTTCTAAGTCCAATCAACTCAAACATGCCTTCAGGCAAACCCTCCATCTTTTTATCAAATTCTCTGACATGACCTGTTGTGAAAAGCTCTCCTAAATGGTCAATCAAAGCTTGACCGACCCCAGGGATTTCCCCAAGTCTTTTATTCTCCCAAAGCTCAAGTACTGAATTGGTTAGAGTTTCAATTGAAAGAATAGCAGTGTGATAGGCTCTTATTTTAAAAAATGAGTCCCCTTTTACCTCCATTGCCGCAACAACCTCTTTTAATTTCTGAGTAATTTCTTTGTTTGAATATTTATGAATAGTCATTGGATAGAATTTAGCATATTTTAAGTATTTTGATAAATTGTACCCTATAGTAATTGACAAATATAATAATAAGTAGTAGAATATAAGAGTCATAGAAGTTAGCTCCAGATGAGCATTCGCCTTCTTCTATGTTTATATAGACTGATTCAATTTTGAGCGGCTCGGCCGCAATATGAAGGAGTCTGAGATGATGACAACGCTAAAACTCATCGGAATGATTATAGCCGTGGTTTTTGTGTCCGTCGGGGGATTAATGACATTCGTAATGTCCTTAACCTATCTGGGATATACCCAGGAAACCGTCGCAAATTGGCGCCCAGCGCCAGTAGACATGTTCTACGCAAGCTCATTCCTTCCCTTAACAGGGATTTTGGTCGTCGGCATTCTTATTATGGGAGTATATGTTTTAGAGCTTCGAAAGAAGCTTCAAAAATAACTCTCAAACTTTACCCTCCGTGTGGCGACATGGAGGGTATTTTCATGCTTAAAACATTTACGATATATTTAACCTAATTTACCCCCTTCGTTTATATCCTATAACATTGAATTACAGCCAAAATAGAATATAATATACTGTCAACTTAGTGTATCTACTAGTGTTGTTAATTAAGGAGGAAGAGGATGGCAAATAACATCTTCATGGTGGATGGCGTTCGAATTACTTGCAAACAAAGTTTGAACGGGGGTTACGTAGTACACGTTCCTGATTCTGGTTACAATGCGGATTTTGTTAAAGGAAATCTACGTGATGCTTTTGATCGGGGTCTTTTCTTGGCAATGGACAGTGGATTGGTCTCAATTGAGTCTTATCACCTGAAAACCAATAAAACTCATGCCAAGCTGGAATCTTTTAAAAAGAACTACGAAAGTAGAACAACTTTAACCGAAAAGGGTACCTTTTTTGTTAAACAAGTTTTTCAAGTGCCTAATTAGTTGACAAGGGGTGAATAAGATTAACCAAATTCTTATTCACCCTTATTCTTTTATTTGAAATAATGTGAAAATTAGTTATAATACCAATGTGTGGAGCCGTAGCTCAGTTGGTTAGAGCGCTTCCCTGTCACGGAAGAGGTCACGGGTTCGAGTCCCGCCGGTTCCGCCAAAATAAATCTTGCTCCACACCAAAATGATTGCAAATAAGTTTCCTAATTTAGATAAAGCTATTAAGTTCATTAGAACTCATTGGGTTTATTTATTAACTGCGTTTACAATATTAAATTTGGTAACCTATATTATCCAAAGACAAAAATATCAAGATTTAATTAAAAACAATACTTCTTCTACCTCAACCATAGGGGGTTTAGGAATTGTTGAAAAAATAGAAGTAAATTTTTATATAATCAAATCTGGAGATACTCTCTGGGGACTAGCCGAAAAAAATTATAACTCTGGGTTCGAGTATAAAAAAATTATTAAAAATAATCCAGGAAAGACCTTTAAATTTGGTGATGGAAAAGAAGGTTTAATCTATCCAGGAACTGAAATTATACTTTAGTGATAAAATAAATTTATGGAACATAAACAAAAATTTGCAAAAAATATTGTTAAATTAATTTTACTTTCTGTATTCCTTTATGCCTCCTTATTTTATATAGCGCCTTTTGTTGCTGAGAATATTGCGGTACTTATTGGAAATACAAAAGAAGTTTCTGTTCAAGCGAGAGTTAACGCTCCCTCACTCTCTAACTTTCAAGAATTAACTAATAAAGATTCTATTACACTTCAGGGGGCATCTTCTGGAAACGCAACAGTCGAACTATTTCTGAATGATTCATCTTACGGAAAGATTACAGCCGAGAGTGACGGGAAATTCAAATTTGAGGATGTTTCAATACTTAAAGGAAAGAATAAAATATATCTAATAGCCAAGAATGCTGAAGGAATAGAATCTCCAAAATCAAAAGAATACGCTCTGGATTTTGACGATAAAAAACCTGAGATTAAAACAATTAACTTATCGAATGGTCAAACAGTTACTAACTTAAACAAAACTATAACTATCTCTGGGGAAACAAACGAATATTGTGAAATTGATATAAACGGTAAAAAAGTATTTAAAAAAGATGGAAACAAATTTGAGTATCTGTTAGGGGTAAACGAAGGAGAAGTAAAAATAGAAATTAAATTAATAGACAAAGCAGGAAACGAAAGCAAATATTTTTACAATATTAACTATAAAAAAGAATAATTAAACCTTCCTAGCCAAATTATAATTTAAAATTAACAAGATTAAAACGCATACAGTTGGAAAAAGCAAACTATTAATAAATATAGAATTAAAAAATATAACAGCTAAATAGATCAAGTTATCGTAAACCCTTAACCCAAAAGAAATTAAATACAGTAAAAACAAAAATAAACCTATCCCACCAGTCATTACTAGAATTGATAAAAGACTTGAATCTGAGGAATTACTCGAATTGGAGTAATAATTTTCTGGCGATGTTAAATTAAAGAATTTTGACATATTTCTATAATTATTAAAACCAATACCAAACTCTGGGCTTAATGAATAAAGCTGTATAGCGTTTTTCCAGGATTCAATTCGTAAATTAGAAGAATCATTTGCAGCTTTTGTGAGCTCAATTCGATTTATGAAAGAAGTTCCAAATGAAAAAACAAACAACAATGCTACAAATAATAGATACTTAGGACTTCGAAACATTAAAATAAACAAAGCCAAAAGAAGTGTTAAAAAGGCACTTCGAGATTCTGTCAAAAGAATCATAATAAAACTTGAAATACTTACAAACCTGGAATTTAAAGTGAGCTCGGAAAATAAGAAATAAATAATTAAGTAAATACCCATGTAATTGGGATCTAAAAAGGTTCCTGTAAGTCTGTTTTGATGTGGATCGAATCCGTATATTGATAAACTAGATATGTCTCTAAATAGAAAATATTGAGCCATATTTAAAATGAACAGGAGATAAAAATTAAGCTTTAATATGTTTTGGAAATCAATAGTTAGGAGGATTTTTGATTTTAAAAGTATATAAATCAAAAATCCGAAGAATGAATAATTTCCGAATCTTACCAAATAACCTAATACTAGAAATTGATCTGAAATAGGATAATTTGCAATTGAGAATAACGTTGATAATAAACTGAATATTAAAAAGGTAACTACAAATAAAATATTCAGCGGGATTAATATTTGCTTTCGTTTTATATACCAAATAAAAACTCCGATATTAAAAAAAGATAAATAAATATCGTAAAGATAAATATTGTTTCCTCCAAACCTTGAAAGGGATGATACATTTCCTAGTGTGAAAAGACATACAGCGATTAGTAGGAGTTTATTAAGCATTCTTAGGCCAAAATCTGTAGCAGTAAATTGAAAGAATTATAAGAATAAAAAACTCTGAAATAAAAGTTAAATAAGCACTAGCGTAAAACGAAAAGTACGGAATTAGGAGATAATTCATTCCAACATTAAAAACTGCTGATAGAAAATAAATTAGAGGTAAATATTTCTGCTTCTCACGAATAACTAAAAACCAAGAAAGAGGTTGGGAAATAAAGAATATTGAGATTCCGGATATTAAAATAAGCAGAAGTTCTTTTGAATAACCAAAATCACTTGAAAAATAGTAATTGATAATTTCATATGTCAAAAAATTATCTACAAAAATATATCCGAAAAACGAGACTGATATACCGATAATAAACATATATAAGATAAGTTTTTTGAACTCTCTTTTAAATCGATTTAAATTCAAGTTATAGCTATCAAGCAATACAGGATAAGTTGAATTCATTATAAATGTGGGTATAACAAGTAAAACTTCAAACATTTTATATGGAAGGCCGTAAACTCCAACAGTCTGAATATTTGATAATCCTAAATCAGGAAGCTTCATCAAAGAAAGTAAAATTGAGTCAGCTTTAAAATTAACTTGTGAGAATATAAACATTAAACCAAGAGGCCAAGAAGCAATCATTAAATCTTTGAAATACTCTCTAGAAAACTTTAAATCAAGACTAATATCAAATTTTTTAAGTAAATACATGTTAAGAACAAAAGTAAGAAAAGTAGCAAGAACATACATTAAATTAATAATTGAAACATCGGCCTTGAAGTGAATAAGGATTAAACAAAAAATTAAAAGAAATAAATATGAAATTATATTCGTAACCGAGGCAAGATCGTATCTAAGTTTTATTTGAAATATGATATTGGTTGTAGATACCAAGGCTTGAGAGATAATTATAAACGACCCTAAAGCCAAACCAAACCTTATATTTACATCTGAGTATAGAAATAAACTGGCTAAGATGGTTATTACAATCAATACCATAGAAATAAAAATTCTTATCGCTAAAATATTATTAAAGATTTTATTTACATCTTTTAAGTTCTTAGATATCTCTCTCGCGCCAATCGCATTTAATCCAAAATCAGAAATAATATAGAAAACAGCTGGAAAAGACTGAAATATTGTAAATAATCCATAACCATAAGACCCATAATTTCTAGAAATTAGAAAAGTTAATCCAAAGGTTATAGTCATTGTTATAACTTTTGAAATCAGCTGAAATAAGGTGTTGGAGGCAATTGACTTAAAAAAGCTATTCTTAATTTCCATTAATCTATTCTAATATACATATCTACAATATAATTAGAAAATGTCTAAAATGAAAAAAATATTTAAATTTATACCTTATTTATTTGTCTTCACTATTCTTGGCAATTTCAAATTAGTTGTAATCAGTGGAAACTCCATGCTACCAACTCTTCCGAATGGCAGTTATGCAGTTGTTGACACCAATCTTTATAAACTTTTTGAAATAAATAAAGGGAATATAATGCTTTTTAAAATAAATCAGGAGGAAGTTGTAAAAAAAATAATCGGATTTCCAAATGAAAAAATTGATATAGAGGGTAATGAAATTACCATAGGTGATGACGAAGTATTTATAATAGGGGAAAATCCTAATGAAAGTATTGATTCAAGATCGTATGGTCCAGTAAATAAAAGACAAATTTTAGGAAAAGTTGTATTAAATTTTTAGATGATTAGATTTTAGGGGTAACGTCAATTCTTTTCTTTGATCTAGAGAAATTAACAAAAGTAACGATTCCTTCGATAGTTGAGAATATTGTGTGATCTCTTCCCGACATTGTATTTTTTCCAGGGTGAAATCTAAAACCTCTTTGTCTTACAATAATTGATCCAGGTTTAACAGCTTCGCCTCCAAAGGCTTTAACACCTAATCTTTTACCTATTACATTTCCTTTTTGTGTTGCTTTAGAGCTTCCTGCCTTCTTACTTGCCATTTATTATTTTCCCTTCACAATAGAATCAACTTTTACGATTGAAATTGGTTGTCTATGACTTTTTGATTTTCTGTATCTTGATTTAGCTCTGAATCTATCAACTCTTAGTTTATCATCAAGTCTATCTTCAATTTTAGTTATAGAAACTGAAACATTTTCTAAAAAAGGGGCTCCGAACTCATATCCTTCGCCTTCTGAAAAAGCTAAAACTTTTAAGTTATCAAAGTTTTCGATAGAATCAACTTTGAATGTTAAACCCTCTTTAATGTTAAATTGTCTGCCTGAAAGGCTAATAATTGCTTGTTTCATACTTCAAGTCCTAATACTACAACAATGTCTCGTATTTTTCAATTACTTTCCGAGGACAATTACAATGTCTAGTGGGGAGGTCTCGGGAAGTGTTTCTTGGATCTTAATCTCTTTAAATGTTAGCAAATCCTTATAAATTTGGTCCTTAAATTGAACTAGTGAAGGCTTGATTTTGACGATAGTTCCAATTACTTGATCGTTTGAAGTGCCTGTCTGGACATTCTTATAACCCATAACAGCTAGCATATCAGAGTTTCTTTTAGCTAAACCTGTGATTCCGGTTGAATTGATTACAGAAACCTTGAAAGACTCCCTTTTGAAGTCAGAGCTATTTGAATTAGGTGTTTTAAGAGGGTCTTCTATAATTTTATTTGACTCAGTGGTATTAGTTTCTTTACCTGGGGAAGTAACCAAGTTATTAGTGGAAAGTGGAGAGGTTTGAGTACTGCTGTTTACCTCAGTCAGGCTATTTAATTCAGGTATTGGGGGAGTAATTATTATATCTTCAGAGGAAGTTGTCTCACCTAAAACATTTTCATATAAATTTGCATAAAATGTATTATCAACATATTTGTCATAGCAATAAGTACAGATACCAAATAGAAAAAGTCCAGTAAAAAGACCAACTATTACTTTTGAAGGTTTTTTCTTTTCACTTGATTTTTCAAAATAACAATTTATTAGGTTATAGCTAGAGTTGATAAAATCCTCATTTAAAGTTTTATCGGCTAGGTTGTGAATTGGATTTTTGTACCCGAATTCATTTTCTAAAGATAGTTCAGATATACCCAACTTCATTGAAGCTTCAGGGTTTTCAAAATTAAATGAAACAATTTTATTATTTTGTGTGGAAGATTTGAAGATTCTAAGATTTTCTACCATCTCTTTTACACTACCAACATCCTTAAAACTTCCGTATTTATTATTAAAGTATATTCCACCCATTTCTGATAACGCAATCACAATATTACCTAAATATGATGTGATTAAAATTAAGTTACCGCTATGTGAGGCGTATCTTGCAGCTAAAGGTAAGTACGAGAATATACCAATTAGCTCGCACTCAAGCTCATTAGCCACATTTACATACATGTCGATATCAGTTTTTTTGGTTGCAATGAACTGGCTTACAAATGGGGAAATTTTATGAACACCAAAGTAATATTCGTTGCCCTCAATTTTAAGTTCTGTAAAAATCTGCGAAGTCTGGTTGTCGAAGTTTAGTTCTTTTTGACTCTTAATAAATCTAAAGTGGTTTTTTAAGGGGTCTGTTAAAAAAATGATAGGAATATTTTTATAGTTACCACCCTTTAGATCATAAAGAATATTGAATAAAATTTTAGTGAATTCAGTAATATTCTTAATCTCAGAATCATTAAGAACAGTTGCATCAAGTTGAATTGATTTTTCGATAAGTTTACCATTCTCTTTAAGAGAGATTGTTAGAAAATTGGAATAGGTACTAATTAAAAAATACATAATTTTATTATAACTAATATTTTGACTTATCAATAGAAATCTTATTTATTATACCTAATAGTATTAACGAAGATACAAGTGAAGTTCCTCCGTATGAAAAAAGAGGGGCAGGAATTCCGGTAACTGGGAGCATACCGATATTCATTCCAAAATTAATACAAAATTGCATTGAAAAATAAACTAAAATACCAAATGAAACATATTTAAAAGCTGGTGATGAAGCTTTAGTAGAAATAGAATATATCTCATAAATTAAAAATAAATATGTTACAAGAAAGAACAATAACCCTATAAATCCCCATTCCTCAGCATATGTTGCAACTAAAAAATCAGTCCAGAAAATTGGTAAAAAATTTAACTGTGTCTGGGTCCCCTGCTTATAACCTTTACCAAAAAAACCACCAGAACCAACAGCAATCTCTGCTTGAATAGAGTTGTACCCTTTCCCATACGGGTCTGAATCAGGATTCATAAAAGATACAATTCGGTCTTTTTGATAATCTTGTAGGGAGTTGTAGAGTGGTGTCGAAGCAATCCCAAAAATTGCAAAGGCTAGAAGAAACCATATTTTATTAAAATCTGAAATTAAAATAATTCCCAAGTAAATTAGAACAATTGAAATTGTGGTTCCAAGATCAGGTTGAATCAAAACCATAAAAATTAAAGGTAAAGTAAAAATTAAAGTTTTAAAAAATTTATTTTCGAAAACAAATTTAAAAAATTTTAAACGAGTTTCATCAATTAATAACTTTGTATTAAGGAAAATAATCGCTATCTTAGCCATCTCAGATGGTTGTAAAGATAACTCACCAATTTTAAGCCATCTAGATGCTCCTAATACTGTTTGACCAATTATAAAAATTAAAATAAGAAGAAAAGAAACAAAAAAGTAAAAATAAACCGAGTATTTAATGAAAAAAAATACATCAAAATACTGAAGTATTGAGAAAATAATAAGACCAATAAAAAAATAAAGTAGATGGTTTTCTGCTAATCCTTGAGTAGTTGAAACAATCGAAGTGTAACCTAAAATAAAAACTATTATAGAAGGTATTATTAAACGAAAATTTATTTTAGTTGTTAAAAGCTCAAGCATTTGATCAGTCTAGAATAGTAACTTTTGTCTCTGATTCTTTAATAAACTGAGCTGCATTTAATTTTTTTGTAAGAAAAATATGGTTTTGTGCTATTAATTCTGGGCTGATGTCTTCAGGACTATAAGAAACTGTAACCCTATCTTCAACATTTAATTTAGAATTTTTTCTCAAATCTTGAACTTTTCGTACAAATTCTCTAACTTTACCTTCATTAATTAGATCTTGAGTTAAATGTAAATCTAAAGTTATTTTTTTATCTTCACTTGATATCTCAGACTGATATTTATTTAAAGTATAGGAAATATTTTTGATATTTAATTCTTCCTTAAATATCTCTTCAAAATTAATCTTTTCTGCAAGATAAACCTCATTTAAAGATTGTCTAAGTGAGATTTTGGCAAGTGTTCTTAATGATAGGGCTTGAGTTATTAGCTCTCTATCATTTCTCATACTTTCAATCATCTCAACTTCTAAAGGAGAAAGAACCAGATTTGAAGAGTCGATAATCTCAAAGTGTACGCTTTCTAAACCAGAAATAGAATGAATGTTAAGAACTTGATAGGCTTTTTCAGATAAAAATGGAAAGAAAGGAGCCATAATTTTTGTTAACTCACATAAAACAAAATATAGTGTATTCAAAGCATTAACATCTCCGTCCTTAATTCTGTCTCTAGACCTTCTAACATACCAAGTTGAAAGATCGCTGACAAACGGAGCAAATTCTCTTGCCGCAGGCATTACTTGGTAGCTAGATAAATTCTCATTGATTGAGGATTTAACTTGCTTTAATCTGGACAAAATCCATTTATCCAATACATCATCAGAATCTGTGCTCAATGTAGGTTTGAAATTATGGATATTTGCATATGTTGTAAAGAATTTAAGAGTATTCCAATAAATCAAGAAAAAATCTTTCTTTGCATCTTTTAAAACTTCTTCGTAAAATCTTGCGAATTCTCCTTCCACCACTGGTGAAGTTAAAATTACATATCTGAAAATGTCTGCTCCGTAATTATCAAGAACTTCCTCGATTGGAGGGTAATTTCCTTTAGACTTTGATAACTTCTTAGAGTTTTTATCTAGCAACATACCTGTAACAATTACATTTTCAAAAGGACTCTTATCAAATAAGGCTACACCTAAAACCAACATAGTATAAAACCATAGATGAGTTTGATCCATTCCTTCAGAAATATATTGAGCAGGAAATCTTTTTTCAAATAATTCCTTATTGTTTGGGTATAAAACCTTTGCAAACGGAACTGATCCTGAGTCGTACCAAACATCAAGGATATCCTTAATTCTTCTAAAGGTTCCTCCGTTTATTTTGTCCTCGAAAGTAATATCATCCACGTAGGGTCTATGAGGATCTGTAACTGCAACACCTGAAAGTTTTTCTAATTCTGCAAAACTTCCAACGACGATTAACTCACCTGTTTTATCATTTTGCCAAATTGGTATTGGGGTTCCCCAGTACCTTGTTCTAGATAAACACCAATCTCTCGCATTTTCAATCCAAACTCCAGAGTTACCTGTTTTAACGTGATCAGGAACCCATCTAATTTTATTATTTTCTTCAATAAGTCTTGGTTTTAATTTCTCAACATTCAAATACCAAGATTTAATAGGTTTAAAAATTAATGGCGTACCAGTTCTATAGCACATAGGCATTCTGTGAATTACTCTTCCTGACTTGAAAACCTTATTCTGAGAATTTAAATCTTCAAGAATTTTAGAATTAGCTTGTTTATAAAATAAACCTTCATACTCCGGTACTTCTCCAGTGAAGTTTGCAGTTTCATCAAGATAATCAATTAATTTTATTTTTTCTGATTTTAGAATTACAGAGTCTTCTTCACCGTATGGAGCCAAATGAACTAAACCTGTACCATCTGAAGTTGTGGCATGTTCAGCATAAACTATTCTAAAAGCACCTTCTGATAATTTTGAGGAGAAGTGAGGAAAAATTGGTTCATATGACTTATTAACCAATTTTTCTGAATCAATATTCTCAATAATTTCGTAAGCTTCTGTAAATAAGTTAGGAACCAACTCAGATGCAACGACGTAGAACTCATTATTAAATTTAACTTTTGAATAGCTTGCTTCTTTTTTAACACCAATTAAAAGATTTGAAGGTAAGGTCCATGGAGTTGTTGTATAAGCAAGAACATAAGTATTTTCTTCGTTTAAAAGTTTAAACTTAGCAATAACAAAATCATCTTCAGATTCTTTATAACCCCCGTCTCTAACTTCATGTGTAGAAAGAGTTGTTCCAGCTCTAGTTGAATATGCTACAACTTTATAGTCTTCATAAATTAATCCCTTATTATAAAGCTCCTTTATAGACCACCACATACTTTCAATATATTGAGGATCCATTGTGAAATATTCATCTGAGTGATCTATAAATCTTCCGAATCTCTGTTCGTAATCTGTAATCATATCTTTAAGTTTAAGAACACTGGTTTTACAGTATTCGTTAAACTTATCAATTCCGTAATCTTCAATTTCTTTTTTATGTTTGAAACCAAGTTCTTTTTCAATCTCAACTTCAACTAAAATTCCTTGACAGTCCCAACCCATGTTTCTAGAAACATAGTTTCCTTTCATTGTCTGGAATCTAGGAATTATATCTTTCATAGTCCAAGTAACAGCGTGGCCGTAGTGAGGTCTGCCATTTGCGGTTATAGGCCCATCATAATAAACAAATTCAGGTGAGGATTTTCGTAATTCCTTAAGTTTTTTAATTGGATCAATTTGAGCCCAGTATTCTGATATTTCCCTTTCAAATTGCGGGAAATTAGGTGTTGAATCAATGTCTTTAAACATACGCAAATTATACAACTTTAAGTAATAAAAGTGATGGGGTTTTGTGTTTAACACAAAACCCCATCAATCTACTTTAAACTTGAAATCAAAACTTACTAAACTTCGCAGTTTCCTCCAGCGCAAGCTAATTCTTTTGATCCTTGAGTTTGATCTTCACTTTCATATACTACTATCTTTGAGAAGTCGACTTCAGTAATCTGACTTGCCATCTCTTCGTATTGCTCCTTTGTAATTTCCTCATAAGGAGCTAGTTGATAAACAAAGTCAGCTCTTGGTAAGAAAGATAATCCTCCAACAATTTCCCAGTTTTCGTATACCCAGTTAGCAACAGAAATCCACTCATCATTACCTACATAGATTGTTACTGAAGGATTGTGTTCAGTGAAATTAACTTTTAATTTTTTCCATTCTTCTAACATTGCAATTGCTGATACATCGTCTTTCACAATCGCGCCTTCAGGAGCCTTTATTGGGAACTCTAGTACCCAAGAAGTTGCTGTCTCTTCAGTTTGACCAACTTCAGGTTTGCATGGAATGCCTTGATCTTTCATCAATTTGTAGATTGGATCTGTGGACGAAACTCTAACTCTTCTAATGTAATAGTGAGAGTATCTAGGATGCATTCCTGACGCAGTATCAAGTAATTGCGAAGAATTTCCTGACGGTTTAATACATGTCACGCAAGTTGAGGCATTAATTCCAAATCTATCGGCATAAACTTTATTAACCTCTATAGCCTTATCTTTCATAAGTAAAAGATTGGATTCTTCTCGAGCTAAAGAGTTATCAAAGTAACCTGTAAGGGAAACACCAAGTAAAGCTTCTTTTTCACAATTTTCTTTCCACTCTTTTGAAAGGTAAGGAAAATCGGTTAGAGTAGCTTGGAAAGTTCCAAGCATAGAAGCCATTTCTATATTCTCAAGCATTGTCTCTACTGTATCCTCTTCCCTAATTACGATGCTTGTAAGATTGCAAAATTGCTTTGATCTTAATGTTATCTCTCCACAAGGATTAGTTCCCCAATCGTAAGGATTACCTTCATCAAAAGCGTCAATTCTTCTTTGAGGAAGTTGTTGTAGTAAGCCACCTCTATTAAAGATTCCTCTCTCACCACTTCCAGATAGAGCCAATGAAGTCCACTCTTTTAGGAAATCTTGAGAAGAAGGCTTTACTTCATAAACAGCTGAGTTGTTAGCCATTATTCTCTGAGGAGCTGTATTCCAAAATTGCCCATCTTTAGCGTGTCTAAGTTTCTCATCACCTAAGTCAGAAAGAGAGATCATTGCAGATCTTCTAACACCTCCCATAATTACAATCTCACCAACCTTACATGCCACATCATGAACTTCAAGTGAATCTAATTTCTGACCTTGTCTTTTTAGAACAATATCTTTTGTAAAGTTCATTAAGTCAATTAACGGAGCAGGTCCTGAGGCCCTTCCCCCCATTGTTTTTAATCTTGCACCTTTTGGTCTAATTCTTGAATAATCAAACGAGATATCCTTACCCTCAAACCATGTTTTTAAAGCAAGATGGTAGGCATCAGCCCAGCCCTCTTTTGAGTCCTCAACAATATGAGCAGGTAAGACTTCACCACTTTGAATTTTTATTTCAGGTAACTTAGAAATGAATTTATTTTCAACTGAATAACCAACACCCGTTCCGCACATCGCTACATACATAATTTCAGCAAAATCTCTTAAATCTGTAATAGCAACATAAGAACAATTGTATGCAGCAACGTGTGTTTTTTTAGCAGCAGGTCCTGCAGCCCATAACAGCCTCATGGAAGGGATTACCCTTTGATTTAAAATTGACTCATGAATCTTTTTGTATTCATTCTCGTTAAGCTTTGATTTTAGCTCATCTCTCATGAAGTCCATAAATCTTTCAACTGTTTCAACCCATGTCTCTCTTCTATTCTTCTCATCAATCCATTTTGAATACGATCTGTAATAAACAAATTCAGCTAAAGAATTTCTAAAGTACGATTTTGATTGATCGAAAAGTGCTTTTACTTCAGGAGTAAGAAAGCTTTCAACACTTCTTCCTTTATTTCTCTCGTTTCTGTACAAAATGTAAGATTTAGCAGAAACAACATAATCCTCAAGCATTAAATGTTTTTCAACCAAATCTTGAATTTTCTCAACATAAACAGAATTAAATTCTGATTTACTCATAATGTAGTTAAGTTCTTTATCGACTTTAATCGCAACTTTCATTGCGTCGACTTCCCCACCCTCATTTGTTTGAGAAAAACATTTTGATACTGCGTTAACTATTTTCTTTACATCGTACTCAACAACCTCCCCATTTCTTTTAGTAACAGTAAATACTTTTGTAGGTACAAATCCAGTTACTGGATTGTTTGTGATCACGTTTTCTTGTGACATGGCAGAAATTTTCAAAGCTAATCTATCTCACACTGCTTAAGATAAAGTAACTCTGAAACCCTATAAATTAATACATTACAAATTAATGTACTTTTGAAGTTTATTTAATTCAAGTATTGATTTTTGGAGTTTTTGATATGCCTATTAAAAAAATGCCTTATGATTAAAAAAATTTTTCAATAATCCTTTTCGTACTATATTTGGAATATGTTTGTATTATCTTCTGTTTCTTAAAAAAGGGGGAACCATGTAATCATCCTCATCAACATTATTCTTTGAAGTAGTAGATTCATAATCATCGTCTTCTTCAAACTGAGATGCGTCGATACCTGAATACTCAGTAGACCTATCGTTTATATTTTGATTTGAACCAAATCCTCCAAAAAAAGTTCTTTTTGGAGAAGGTTGAGGTATTGAATGAAATTCAGGTTGTTGAGTAACAGGTTCTGGAGCTGAATATCTTTGTATAGGTTTAACATAGGGAGTTTCTACCTCTACCTGATCATCATAAGAAGCTTGTCTGGAAGGAGCTCTATCCAAATCAATTGGGGTTGTATTGTAATCTCTAATCTTATCCCTTGAAACTGAATTATAAGAATAAGTTCCAGAATCAAAACCAGTTGCGATAACTGTAATTTTAATCTGACCTAGCATTTCAGGGTCAATTGAAGCACCAAATATAATCTCTGCGTCAGGTGAAGCTGAGTCATTAATAATTTTGGATGCCTTGTCAACTTCAAGCATTGAGACATCTGGGCCCATAACAATGTTGTAAACTATTCCCTTTGCTCCATCAATCTTGACTTCTAATAGTGGTGAAGCAATTGCCTCTCTTGCTGCAATTTCTGCCCTATTTTCACCAGTTCCAATACCAATACCCATCAAAGCGGTTCCTGAGTTTCTCATTACTGTTGAAACGTCTGCAAAATCTACGTTTATAAGACCAGGTAAGACGATTATGTCTGAAATACCCTGAACACCTTGCGATAAAACGCTGTCAGAGATCTTAAATGCATCTATAAAGGAAAGTTTAGGGTCATTAATTTCTAATAATTTTTGATTTGGAACAGTGATTAGAGCATCAACCTCTGCCCTCATTCTTTCAATACCTAACTCAGCATTTTGAGATCTTTTAGCACCTTCAAAAGCAAATGGTTTAGTGACTACACCAATTGTTAAAGCTCCAAGCTCTTTAGCAATCTTTGCAACAACAGGAGCAGCTCCGGTACCAGTTCCACCTCCCATACCAGCAGAAATGAAAACCATGTCAGCACCTTCTAAATAATTTCTAATTTCTTCCTCTGATTCCTTAGCTGCTTTTTCACCAATCTCTGGTTTTGCACCGGCACCAAGTCCAGAAGTAATTTGTTTTCCTAATTCTATTTTTACGGGAGCTTTGTTAATTGATAAAGCTTGCACATCTGTATTGATGGCGATAAATTCTACACCTTGGATTCTTGCTTCTGAGAGCATTGTGTTTAGCACATTGCAACCAGCGCCACCAACGCCTACAACTTTAATTTTAGCTTTACTGTCCAAATCAGGTCTCATTTTCATGTTTAGTTTTAGTTGGGCAGAAAGTCTTTAAATAATTTTTTAACTATTCTAAATACATTATCACTAGATTTATTGCCTGGCAATACACTTCTGTGTTTAATTTTTTTAGAACCGTAAATAATCATTCCAACACTTGATGCAAATTCAGGGTCTGATACTTCATCTATCAATCCTTCTAACCCTCGTGGATACCCAATTTTTACAGGAAGTTTCAAAACTGATTTACAAATTTTTTCTATACCTGCAGTTTTTGCGGCACCTCCTGTAATTACAACTCCAGCAGGAATATGATTTATTAACGAAGATTTCTTAAGTTCAACTAAAACTAAGTTGAAAATTTCGTCAAGCCTTTGATCAATTACAGAATATAAAAATCTCTTTGAAATCGCCTCACCTTCTAAACCAAACTCGATTGGATTTAAAACTTCATTAAATTTAGCGTTTTCATATGATGTTGGTTTTGCATCTCTTTCATTTGAAATTTTAATTTTAATTTTTTCGGCAATATCCATATTAGCTCGCAAAGATATTGCGATATCGTTTGTGATATGTTTTCCACCAATCGGAATTGTTGTACAAAATACAGGTCCGCCCTCTACAAATACAACTATAGAAGTTGTTTGAGCTCCAATATCTAAAAGTACAACCCCTAATTCTTTTTCGGAATCTGTTAAAACACTTTCAGCCGAAGCAATTCCTGTATAAACAAGCTCTTCAATATTAATTCCTAATTGAGCTATACATTTCTTTAAATTCTTTGCAACCATTGAAGATACATGAACTATTGTAGTTTGAACTTCTAGCCTGTTTCCAGACATTCCAACAGGATCTTTTACACCATCCTGATCATCAACTTTAAAATCTCGGGGTAAAACGTGAATAATTTCTCTCGAACTTGATAAATTTGTTGCTTTTGCTGACTCTAAAACTCTCTCAACATCCTGCCTTGTAATTTCACCACTTTCGTTTGTAATTGCTACAACAGCGTGAGAATTAATAGATTCAACATGAGATCCATTTATTGAAACGAAAGCAGATCTTATTGGATGAGTGGACATTCTTTCAGCCCTTTCTACACTCTTCTGAATAGCCCTTACTACTTCATCAATATTAATAATGGAACCTTTTCCAACCCCCTTAGAAAGAGAGGGCCCAGAAGTTCCTGTTACATTAATTTTTCCATCTACTAAAAAGGATATAAGGGTACTTATTTTGGATGAACCAACATCTATAGAAGAGATTACGTTTTCTTTAGCCATAAGATAAATCTAATATTATCAAAAATTTGTTGAATGCTCTAGTTACTTAACTATTACTTTCTCAAATCTAAAATCTACTATACTATAATTTTTTTGATTTTGTTTTAAGTAGGAGCTTAAATTTTTGTATTTCTGAATTAAATTATTTATTTCAAATTTATCATCAATTATAATTTCGATATCGTTGTTTAATTTTATATATACATTATTTTTTTCAAGTAAAAAACTTATAACTTCAATGTTTTCATTCTTAAATTGATTTTTTATTTCTGTCATTTTTAACACATTTGTTGGGTTTAATTTATTATCCAAACTTATTTTTTGATCTAAATTTATTTCATTTTCAAATTTTTTAATTGAATTTAATTTTTTGGTAACGTTTCCAGTAGAGTCAATTAGGTATTTATTACTATCAGAATCCGCAACAATGCAGCACTGTTCCTTAAACTTAAAGCTTAGCTGAAGTGTATCGTGTGAATAAATTGTATAGCTTATAGATTCTATATGAGGATTGGTAATTCTAACTTGATTTTCGAATTCCTTCTTATTATATGAAAATAAATTCTGATCTTTAAGATAATTTAAGGATATTATCTTAATTTCATCCAAATCTAAGAAGTTTACCTCCCCTTCAAAAATGAATTTATTAACTTTTAAAGTAAATATAAGGTACATTCCCGTTACGAGAATGAATGAAAATAAAGTGAAATAAAAATAAAATCTAACTCTGGATCTCGATTTGTCGTTTAATCTCATCAATAAAAAGTTGTGTTGAATCTAATTTAATTATTTTATCAATCTCTGAATTTTCAATTGAATCTCTTGAAAGAATCTTTTTAGTATAAGACATAAAATTATCTATATTTAAGCTCTCTTCCTCAAGAATCAATCCCAAACCAACATTATGTAAAATTTTTGCATTTAAATATTGCTCATTATATGAAACCCATGGAATTGGTATTAGAATCGCTTTCTTCTTGAAATGAAGTAATTCATATATTGTATGAGCTCCGGACCTAGAGACGACAAAATCAGAGTCACTAAAGGCACTTAACACCTCCTCATCAAACATAAATTTCTTTAGGAAGTATTTTCCTTTTACTTCTTCTTTAATCAAACTATAAACAGTCTCTAAATTACTAAAATCATTGGTAACAGAATAGTCACCACTTTGGTGAATAATGTTAAAGTCTTTTAGTAAGGTATTCATATTCTCAAGAATAAATTGATTAATAATATGAGACCCTGTTTTTCCGCAAGTAACATAGATAGTTGGTAAGGAATTTGTGGATTTAAACATTTGTTGAGACTTTTCAAATAAAGATCTCCTTAAAGGTAATCCAATTACTTGTGTCTTAGAAGAATTAAAAAATTTAACTGAATTTGGCCAGGTAACTAAGATTTTGTTTGCAAATAAAGAAATAAATTTATTACCAAGCCCAGTTACAACAGTTTGTTCATGAGTAATTATCTTCTTTCTTAGAATAAAACCTGATAAAACAACAGGAACAGCAATATAGCCCCCAAAAGAAACTATTATTTTTGGATTTTCTTTAATTAGAATATAAAGAGCGTGAAAAAATCCTCCAATAATTTTAATGATTGCAGATAGAGATTTACCAAAAAATCTTGAAGTTTTAAGATTGTAAAATTTAATATTCCTTCTAGTTATATCCATAAATTCGAGGGAATCATTTCTATCATCAGAGAATGCCTTCTTTCTTCCAATAAAAATAACCTCATATTCAGGATGCTCTAGAAGTACATCTATTAAAGGCAGTGAAGAAGTATGGTGTCCTCCACAAAATACTATCTTAGTTTTATCTAAATCTTTTTTCATATACACTTCTTGAAATATTACCTAATATTCCTAATCCTGTCATTAAAAATATAGTCGAGGAACCTCCATAAGAAATTAGCGGCAAAGGTACTCCTGTAAGAGGAAATAATTGGGTCATTGCAAATAAATTTACAACAGCCTGTGAACCAAACCAAGCGGTTATTCCAGTAGCTAGTAGTTTATAATACATTTCAGTTTGAACAGATGCTACATAAAAACCTAGGTAAATTAAATAAAAAATCAAACTAGCTACAACCATAGTTCCGATCAAACCTGCTTCCTCACCAATAACTGCAAATATCGAGTCTGAATAAATTTCAGGCAAAAAAGAAAATTTCTGCCTAGATTTACCCAAACCTACACCAAAAATTCCTCCGCTTCCTAAAGAGATTTCAATTTGATTAGTGTGATAATTTTGGTCTGCAGAACTATTCACATCAAAATATGTTTTAACACGATTAGAAGAATATGAATCATAAATTATAAAGAAAATAAAAACAACTGTAATAAATGGAAGAGCATAAACTAAATACTTTAATCTCTCTCCGTAAACAAGATACATCGATACAAATATAGAAAGAAGAATTAGTGACGTAGATTTGTTAGGCTGAAAAAAAACAAAAGCTAATAAAGGAGCACAATAAAAAAATATTGATTTTATTTTTTGGTTTAGACTTAGGGTTTCTTTTGTCAAAAATAAAGCGCAGATAAGAACAATAGCAAGTTTAGCAAGCTCTGAAGGTTGGAACGAAATACTACCAAGAAAAGGTATTTCAGGAATTGGGGCAGGATTCAAAACTATCCACCTATTTGCCCCTTTGACACACTTCGCAAATCCATCAGGGTTACATGGGAAAAACTTAGAAACAAAAAGAATTAATAAAAATATAAAGGAAAATATATAAACAATTTTAGTAACCCTCCTCAATCTAAATAATCCAAAATTAAAAAAGAAACTAAAGAAGACCAACCCTATAATTACCCAGGCTAAATGTAAAATACCAAATCTATAGGGAGTTCCATAATTTTGTAAAGAATAAACAACAGTAGAGTTAAATACAAAGTATATTCCAATACAAAGAAGAATAAATATTGTTAATAATAAAGGATTGGATTTAATGTATCTAAAATTTAGAAGTTGTTTTATATTGGCAGCAAAATTTTTCATTTGAACTAAAGAAGTGAAACAAAAATACCAATAAAGGAAAAAATTAAACCAAAAATCCAAAACCTCAATGTAACTTTAGTTTCAGGCCAACCCTTCATTTCAAAGTGGTGGTGAAGAGGAGCCATTAAAAATATTCTTTTCTTAGTAATTTTATAAAAAATAGATTGTAATGGGCTTGATAAACCGTCAACCAAGAATACGAGGTACACAATAAATATTAAAACTTCCCTGTGTAACAAAATAGGGATGAGGGCCAAAGCCGCTCCCAATATATGGCTTCCCACATTACCCATGAAAATTCTAGCTGGGTAAACATTGTAATATAGAAACACTATTAAAGCCCCAACAAAAGTTGCACAAAAAGAGGCTAGGGAATTGTAACTTAATGCCGAACAAATAACCCAGAAAGCAATGAAAGAAATTAGCGAAAGTCCGCCAACTAACCCATCAAGACCATCAGTTATGGCTACAGAGTTAAGAACTAAGAAAAATAATAAAAACACAATCACAGGATAAAATGCGCCAACAGTAATGTTTCCAACTAATGGAAACCAAATATAATCCCAACCTAGTTTAAAATATGTCCAATAAGATACAAAAGAAGCGATTGAAGCTTGGATGAGAAATTTTTGGTAACTTTGTAATCCTTTTTCCTCCTTAGAACCAAGTATTCTCCAAAATTCAACAAACAGTTGTGAGGGCTTTGCGAATATAAAATTTAATATTTTTTTAGCTGTTTTAATGATTACATTGTTAGAAGGATTAAATTTGAAGAACTCATAACCAGTTTTAGCCGCTATTTTTGTCAAATCCTCTGTGATTCCGAATAAACCTGATAGAGAAATTATAAATAAAGGAAAAATAGTTTGAGTAATGGAAAGATTAAAAGCAAAAGTTACTAAAAATACAACTAAAAGTATTATCGTTCCTCCCATTGTAGGAGTACCCCTTTTTGATTGATGTGATTTAGGACCATCACCACGTATCTCCTCACCAAGCTGAAACCTGTATAGAAATGATATATAAAGGGGATAAAGAACAGCGGATAAGGCCAGGCTTGCGAATAATAGTACAAAATCATTAATCATATTTGACATCTGCACCTAATTTTACAACCTTTTCGATTAAATTTTCAAATACATAATCCAGTTTCTCGTATCCTAAGATCTCTGTTGGAGTAGCAACACCTAAACAAAGTAATAAAAAAGCTGGGGAATACCCAACTGCCTCTAAATTTACTTTATCAAAACTAAATTTTGCAGGACCTTTTATATACATTTCACACTTCTCAAAATCAATCTCGCCTTCATAGATTTTTATTTTTGAATTGTATTTATTTAATTGATAAACATAATCAAATTTATCCCTATAGGTCAGATCTGTAATTTTGGATTCTCCTTCACAAAATAAAGAAAGAACTAAGAAATAAGGTATGTAGTCTGAAATTATTCCAGGATAGCTACCAGCTGTTACTTCAAAACCCCTTATTTCTCCTATTTTTTTCCAAATTCTTAGTTCGGAGTTAGTAGTAAATTCAAAGTTAGCTTCTACTTTATTTAAAAATGATATTAAAAATGATAAGTGACTTTTATCAATATTTTTGATAATTATATTTCCGTTTGTAATCAAAGCAAGAACACTAAAGTAGACCACTTCCGCTAAATCCGAAACAACACTAAAATCAGTTCCTCTAAAATGTCTTTGACCTTTAATTCTCAAAACTCTTTTATTTTCGTATACGATAGTTGCCCCAAGCAAATTACAAAAACTTATCAAATCTTTTACTTCAATTTCTTCTGATGAATTAATTATTGTTGTTTCTCCGTTTAGAAATATTGAAGATAGGATTGCGTTGTCAGTCGCAGTATGCGATGTTCTTGTTATTTCTACAATGCCTGCTTTTGAATTATCAGACCTTAAGTATAAAAAATTAGCATCAAAGTTGATTTCAATATTTAAAGAACTCCATGTTTCTATAAATCTATCTAATCCTTCAGTACCTGAATCAGGAAGAGGTATTGTAGCTTCCCCAAATCTATATAAAAGTGGTCCAGCAAATAGAAAAGATGTATTTAAATTTTTTCCAAGACCCATTGAAATTTTTGAAGAGTGTAATTTTGAATTATTAATCTTAAGGTAATTAGATGACAACCATTCAACCTTACTACCTAGGCTTTCAAGAATTTGTAATTCTCTTTCTAGGCTTTTAACCTTTGGTACATTAGAAATATAAACATCTTCATTTGTAAAAAGTGAGGCAATAATAATTTTAAGGGCAGAATTCTTTGCTCCAGAAATTTCAACTTCTCCAAACAATGGTTTTCCACCTTTTATATTTAATAAACTCATAATTATTTGATATACATCAATAGAATTGTATTAAATGAAAATCCAATTATTAATACAATAGTGAAATAGAATATAAACTTCTCAAAGCCTCTTTTAGTTCTATTAACTGAAAAAGCTGAAGACACAGATTCTGAAAGGCCATTTCCTTTAGTTTGAAAGGTAATAAGAAGTACAAGTAGTACAGCTAGAATTATTTCTATAGTTTTTAAAATTTGAATGTTCATCTTTTGTTATCATGAGTCCAGCTTATAAAGTATAAAAATCCAAACAAAAGGCAGTAAAGTGAGGAAAACATCAGTAAAGATGTATACTTTTCAAGGAAGATCTCAGGCGTCCTTATTATACCAAAAAGGTCGTATTTTCTGAAATTTAATGCAAAATAATCAAATTTTCTTAAGTAAATTGAAGTTAAAAATAGAGATAGGGTGTGAATAAGAATATTTAAAATTAAGAAACTTAGACCAGTATAAGGTAACTTGATAATTTTAAGAAAAGTTCTTGAGAAAAATGTTGTTAAAACTATAACTGCAAATAAATAAAGAATACTGAGTCTATCGGAACCTAATGAAATAGGGAAATAGATTAATTGAATAAAATAAAAACTGATAGCTGAAAAAAATAGGTATCTTAAAAATCTCTTCATACAAATATATTAGCAATTTTTTAAGACAATAACTTTTTTAATCTTAACTCGTGATGATATTTTTTTGCAAATCTGTGAGCTTCGTCCCTAAGTCTTTGAATTAATTTTAAGGATTCATCAGTTTTAGGAATTCTAACTTCAAAAAACTCATCACCTCTTGAGTAAATTAAAATCTCTTCCTTTTTTGCAATAGAAATTATTGCGATATCAATTCTCATCTCTTTTAATACTGATAGACCTGCACTTAACTGCCCTTTACCTCCATCTAATACTATTAAATTCGGAAGTTTCCACGAATCATCAATTAATGATCTTTTAAATCTCCTTCGTAACACTTCTCGCATCATTTCAAAATCATCAGGAGAATCTTTAAATTTAATTTTAAATCTTCTATATTCCCTATTAGTTAATCGTCCATTTATTGCAACTGTCATTGAGGCTGTGGCTTCTTTTCCAGATGTGTTAGAAATATCGTAACACTCTATCCTTTCAGGATATTCTTTTAATACAGGAAGGTACTTTATTAAGTTATCCAAAGACGTTGCAATTAAATCTTCAATTAGTAGGGGGTTTTCAGCTATAGAATCAATTTTAGAAGTATTAATAGTAAGGTATTCGAATTTTTTAATTATATCTCGAAGCTTTGCAGCCTTTTCAAATTCCTCTTTTTTTGAAGCTTCTTTCATATCTTTTAAAATATCATCAATAATTTTTTTAAAATTTCCGTCTAAAAATCTTTTAATTTTTGATAAGTCTCTTAAGTAATCCGTTTTTAAAACTTTCCCAAGACAAGGTGCCTGGCACAACCCTAAATGACCATATAAACAGGGTTGACCTATTTTTTGATAATTTCTAAATTTTGATTTAGAACAATCTCTAAAAGGAATTATTTTTCTCAAAGATCTTAAGACATATTTTGCCACCTCAGATCTAGGGTAGGGACCGTAGTAAATATCAGATTTTTGTAAATCAGTTTTTCTTGCTGAGAAAACAACTGGGTAATCGACCTCTAAATCCCCGATTTTAACTTTTTCGCTTCTTAAGACTATATAAAGAAATGATTTGTCATCCTTTAGTAAAATGTTATATTTTGGCTGAAATTTTTTAACTAATTTTTCTTCTAAAATCAATGCTTCGAGTTCTGTTGAAACTTCTATATATTCTAAGTCCGCTATATTTTCAACTAAAGCCTTGGTTTTAGTATCATCGTCAAATTTAATTCTAAAATACGACCTAACTCTATTTCTAAGATTTTTTGCCTTCCCAACATAGATTACGTTTCCTTCAGAATCAAAATATTTATATACCCCAGGAACTGATGGAACTGTATTTAATTTTTCTTGTAATTTGGCGCTAGACATAATTAATTGTATTATTATGATAATGATACAACTGTTTAAAGGCAATTTTGCTAAAATTTTTACTTTAATTGTTATTTTTCTGAATTTCTCAGATGCTTATGCAATTGACCAACAATTTCAATTAGATTTAGATTTGAAATACGATGTGAAAGATAGTGGGGTTGTTGAGGTAACTAAAAAAATCGGGATAATAAACCTAGAAAACGAACTATCTGTCACTTCATTTACCCAGAATCTCGAAGAATATAATTACTACGATTTAGAGGCTATTGACTCAATGGGAAATGTTGAATTCAAAGAAATTGATGAAGACACATCAAAAAGAATAGTTGTGCCGCTTAGGGGGGCTAAGATCGGAAGAAGTCAGGTAAACAACCTAACAATAAAGTATAAATCACAAGAATTACTCAAAAAAGTTGGGAGTATTTATTATTTAAATCTTCCTAAAATTCCAAGGAATAATATTAAAAATTTAAACGTAACGATTATTGTTCCAAAAGCCTTGGGCAATTTAATATTTATCTCGCCAAATAACTCATTAAAGGAAGAATCAGAGAAGAATGTAACTTATAAGTTTGTAAATAATGCATCTCTTGATCAAGGTATTTCAGCTAATTTTGGAGAGTTTCAACTAATAAATTTTGATATTAAGTATCAATTAAAAAATACATCAAATTGGTTTCAAAATCAAGAAATTGCTCTAATTCCTGACATTGCAAAAAGACAAGAAATCTCAATAAAGGAATTAAATCCAAAACCAATAGATATTTATACGGATCAAGACGGAAACTATCTTGCAAAATACAGAATTAATCCTGGCTCAAATCTTGAAATTTCATTTAAAGGCGCGATTAGAGTTTATGGACCAGTTATTGATATTAACTCAGGAGGTTATTTTGAAAACATTCCTGAAAAAATTAAAAGTGATTACACTAAAGAGCAAAAGTATTGGGAAACTAAAGCACCTGAAATAACTGATATCTCTAGTACTTTATTTGAAAAAGAAAAAAGTGTTGTTTTTAACGCAAACAAAATTTACAAATTTTTAACAGAGAACTATAAATACAATTTTGAAATTACAAAAAATAATTTAGTTGAAAGAAACGGGGCTCTTAAGGCATTAAAGAGGGAAGTTCCCTTAGGTTGTATGGAATTTAGCGACTCATTTATTGCAATTGCAAGAAGTATGGGGATTCCTTCTAGGGAGATAAATGGGTACGCTTTCTCAAAAGACCCAGATAAAAATCCAATAAGTATCAACCTTTCTTCAGGAGATGTCATTCACTCCTGGGTCGAGTTCTACGATCCGAACCTTGGATGGGTCCAGATAGACCCTACTTGGGGAACAACTTCAGGAATTGATTATTTCTCAAAGCTGGATCTAAATCATATTACTTTTGTAACTAAAGGTATTGATTCTGAGTATCCGTTACCTGCAGGTATGTACAGATTAAACGAGGAGAATAAATTGATTCAATTTGATTTCCCAAATAACCCTGATGTACGAGATTTTGATATTAAATACGAAGCATCTAAAGATTTTAGTTTTAACTTCTTAAACCTTTTAACAAATAAGGAACCAATTAAAGTTAATAACCTAGGTTCAACTACTATCTTTAATGTTGGAGATGAGAAAATTCTACCTTTTGAATCAAAAGTCGTTTATATAAATAAATACGAAGATAAAAATTATAAAAATTTTAATGGAAATAAATTTGAATTAATATTAAATAACTCCGTGTTTTACTATATTTTAATTATAGTTTATATATCCTTCGTAGGGCTTCTGCTGTATGCGATTCTTTATTTTGTAGTAACTCGGGCAAAGTACCTTCAAAAACTTTTACCCCACCTTTTTCCCCACCCTCGGGGCCGAGGTCAATAATATAATCAGAATTTAAAACAATATCTAGGTTGTGCTCAATAACTACAACAGTATTTCCAACAGCTACAAGCCTTTTCATTACAGAAATTAGATTCTCCAAATCGGCAAAATGAAGTCCTGTTGTTGGTTCATCCAAAATATAAAGTGTTCGACCAGTGGATCTTTTAGAAAGTTCGGTGGCAAGCTTAACTCTTTGAGCCTCACCTCCTGAAAGTGTTGGAGCTGGTTGCCCAAGCTTAATATAACCCAAACCAACATCCTGTAATGTTTGTAACTTCTTTCTAATTGATGGAATATTTTTAAAGAAATCGACAGCTTCGGAAACATTCATGTTCAAAACGTCAGAAATGTTTTTACCTTTATATATAATCTCTAATGCCTCTTTGTTATACCTCTTGCCTTCACAAACTTCACAATTCACATATACGTCAGGCATAAACTGCATCTCAATCTTAACTTGACCTTCACCAAAACAAGCCTCACATCTTCCACCTTTTACATTGAATGAAAATCTTCCAGCCAAATAACCTCTAATCTTCGAGTCTTCAGTTTGTGCAAACAGTTCTCGTACATCGTCAAATAATTTTGTGTAAGTCGCAGGATTTGATTTCGGAGTTCTACCAATTGGATTTTGATCAATGGAAATAATCTTATCTAAATGCTCTGCACCAAAAAGACCATCATTCTTTTCAGGTTTCTCATTATTTTTAAGTCCAAAATGAGATCTTAATTGTTTAAGTAAGGTATCCATAATCAAAGTAGACTTACCAGAACCTGATACCCCAGTAATAGAAATCAGCTTTCCTAGAGGAAAACTTACGTCAACGCCCTTTAAGTTTCTTCCGCTTGCGTTTTTAAGTAATAAATATTCACCATCCCACTTTCTTGTTGATTGTTTCTCTTCTTCAGGAACATAAAAACCTTTATGACCAACAGTTAGTTTTCCAGAAAGGTATTTACCGGTTATAGAATTAGGATCTTCCATAATTTCTGATGGTGTTCCTTGAGCAATTACATTTCCACCATACTCACCAGCTCCAGGTCCAAAATCGACAATATAATCGGATTCAAGCATAGTTTCATTATCGTGCTCAACAACTATTAGCGTATTCCCTAAATCTCTAAGATGATGTAATGTTTTAATTAATTTTGATTGATCCCTGGGATGTAAACCAATTGAAGGCTCGTCCAATACGTATAAAACTCCAGATAGACCGGATCCAATTTGAGAAGCAAGTCTAATTCTTTGAGCTTCTCCACCAGAAAGTTGGGCTGAAGATCTAAACAAGGAAAGGTATGAAAGGCCTACATCTAATAAAAATTTAACTCTAAATAAAATTTCTTTGATAAGAGCGTCAGAAATCTTCCTCTCTCTTTCAGAGAAAATTGAGTCGACAGACTTAATCCATTTATCAAATTCTTCAATTGAGTAAAAACAAATCTCAGCAATATTTCGGCTGTTGATTACAACGGATAAGGCTTGAGAATTTAATCTATAGCCGTGACAATCTGAGCAGGTTACATTTATTAAATATTTCTCAATTTCTTCTTTCTGATTATCAGATTTTGTTTCTTTATACCTTCTTTTTAAGTTATTTAAAACACCTTCAAAAGAAGCCATATAATCTGAGGTTTTTCCTTCTTGGTTCTTGTATCTAATTTTAAATTTCTGCTCCTCGTCAAAACCATTAAGAATAATATTTAGTTGATCTTTGCTTAATTCTTTTATTGGTTTTAATAATGGAATTTTATATTCTAAGCAAACAGCCTCCAACACTTTAGCAATCCAAGAATCATACTCAAAATATCTTCCCCAAGGTAAGATTCCACCTTCCATAATAGAAAGATTCGGATTTAAAACAGTTTCTTCATCAACAACTTGCTCTGTACCAAGACCATCGCATTTTCTACATGCGCCTTGTGGGGAGTTAAAAGAGAAAGTTCTTGGTTCTATCTCAGGAAGAGATATCAAACATTCAGGACATGCAAAATTTTCAGAATACAAATGATCCTCCATATCTTTTGGTTCTTCTGGATACGCATGTAAGTCATCATTTATAATTGAAAGTAAGACATTTCCATTTGACATTTTAACGGCGGCTTCAATATTTTGAATTAATTGAGAATTAAACTCTTTATCAAAAATTTCATTTTGAGCTGTGTTTTTTGAATAGGAACCTCTAAATATAACTGCTTCAATTGTATGTTTGTTATTTTTAAGTAAAACAAAATCCTGATTCAAACCCTTAATATGTTTATCAATTCTAGCTCTAATAACACCTTGTTTTCTAAGATTATCGAAAAGAGAATTATATTCACCTTTCTTTTCTTTAATCAAAGGAGATAAAAGCATAAATCTGACACCTCTAGGGGATTTAAAAGCAGGATCATTTACAAGGATGTTTTTTACATCTCCATAAATTTGATCAATAGAAAGTCTTGAAATCTCTCTTCCACAATTAGGGCAATGAGGGTGCCCACATCTTGCAAATAAAAGTCTTAGGTAGTCATAAATTTCTGTAATAGTTCCAACAGTTGATCTTGGATTTCTGGATGTAGTTTTTTGGTCGATTGCAATTGAAGGAGAAAGCCCGTCTATAGACTCAACATCTGGTTTCTCCATTACTCCTAGGAATTGCCTTGCATAGGCAGAAAGACTTTCAACGTATCTTCTTTGCCCTTCAGCAAAAATAGTATCCATTGCCATTGAAGACTTTCCAGATCCTGAAACTCCTGTAAATACAACCATCTTGTATTTTGGTATCTCAAGATTTACGTTTTTTAAATTATGATGTTTTGCGTTTTTAATTACTATCTTATCCACGCGTTAATTATACTATTTAATTGAAAATTCGGGATAATCTCTCGTTGAAGGTTTGAGAATTTGATAGGTACTTTAGAATTCCAACCAGAAGATCGATATCAGAATCAAGACTTCCTAGAAAACCTAACGAGAGCGAAGTTCCCGGCAAGTTTGTAGAAAGAAGAAGCGAATCTTCTACTTGGGTTTTATCCAGTTTCGGATCAACAATAAGATTGAAGTCATGAACTCTAGATTTATCGTTAACTCGGGAAATTAAGTCAACAATCTCAATTCTTTCAATAGATTTTCTGTAAGATTCTAGCTTTTTATAGGTGGAGAAATCGCTATTTTTATCACTTCCTGAGTAAAACAAATGATCTTTTGAAACAATAAATACGCAAAATCCTGTTATTTTGGATAGGTAATTAAGTAATTTTTTTAAGTCCTTAACATCCATAAGAGATTTTTCAAAATTACTGATTTGAATTTTGTTATTAAGGCTTAATTCAGAGGAATTAACTGCAAAGTTATCCAAATAATCATAAAGATCTTTATTTTGGATTTTTTTGATATTTCGTTTTAAAAGTAAACTTAACTTCCTTTTGTCCATATTTAGACATCTGGCAGGAAGATTTAGTAAATTTTAACAAAATATTGATAATTATCAAGTAAAGTACAAAATACTATAAGTTAGTTTATAGAGAGAAGCTTTTTAATCTTTTTAATTTCATCTCTGGCAAGAGCAGCTTTTTCAAAGTTTAACATCTCAGCCTCATAATTCATTTCCTCTTTTAGTTTCTTATACTCTTTCTCAAGATCTTTTGGGGACAAAGATTCGTAACTAACAACCCTAGTTCTTTTAGGTTTTTTTGATAATCTTTCTTCGAGAATCTCATCGATTAGTTTTTCTCTAATAGGTTTATCAATTTTTTGAGGGGTTACTCCATTATCTTCGTTGTATTTAGTTTGAATCTCCCTTCTTCGCTCAACCTCCTCAATCGCCTTCTCCATACTTTTGGTAATCACATCTGCATACATTACAACTTCTCCATGAACATGCCTTGCTGCCCTACCCATGGTCTGAATTAAAGCACTTCTTGATCTTAGGAAACCTTCTTTGTCAGCATCCAGAATTGCCACCAATGTTACTTCAGGAAGATCAAGACCTTCTCTTAAAAGATTAATTCCTATTAAAACGTCATAGTTTCCCCTTCGTAAGTCATCAAGTATGTTGGTTCTTTCAAGTGTGTCGATATCAGAGTGTAAATAAGCCGCTTTAATCTTTCTTTCTTGTAAATAGATGGATAATTCTTCAGCCATTCTTTTGGTCATAGTTGTAACTAATGTTCTTTCACTTTTAGCAACCCTTTCGTTGATTTTAGAGATGAGATCATTTACTTGATTCTTACTAGGTAAAACGTGAATTTTAGGATCAATAATTCCTGTAGGTCTAATTATTTGTTCAGCAACACGTCCCTCACTTAAACTTATCTCGTATTCCTCTGGCGTAGCTGATACAAAAACTGTCTGACGAGTTCTTTGAAGAAATTCCATAAAGTTAAGAGGTCTATTATCTAATGCCGAAGGAAGTCTAAATCCATAATCAATTAAAGTTTGTTTTCTTGCTTTATCTCCATTAAACATCCCTCTAACCTGAGGTAGCGTGATATGAGATTCATCAACAATTAATAAATAATCATCTGGAAAATAATCTAATAAAGAGTAGGGGGCTTCACCTTCTTTTCTTCCGTCGAAATATCTTGAATAATTCTCGATTCCCTTACAATAACCAATCTCTTGAATCATTTCTAAATCGTAGTTAGTTCTTTGTTCAATTCTATATGCCTCAAGATTTTTACCAACTGATTTGTAATCATTAACTCTTCTTTCAAGGTCCCTCTTAATTAAAGCAATAGCATTATCTCTATCATCCATAGGAGCGATGTAGTGTTTTGCTGGGAAAATCTCAATAAAATCAATCATAAACTCCCCGCTGTCATTCTTTAAAGCAACACCGTTCATGTGGTCAAAGTAATAAATTTTTTCTACTTTATCGTCAAAAATCTCTACTCTAAGTGGAATATCTGAGTAGGCAGGGAAGATATCCAAAACCTCGCCTTTTAATCTGAAGGTACCTCTTTTAAAGTCTATGTCACTTCTTTGGTACTGAGTTTGATTTAGTCTTAAAAGTAAATCTTGAAGTCGCAGCTTCATTCCCCTTTTTATTTCAATTGAGCACTTTGAATACTCTGCAGGGGATCCTAGATTATAGATACATGAAACAGAAGCAACAATAATCACATCTTTCCTAGTCATTAGAGATGTTGTTGCTGAAAGTCTTAATTTATCAATTTCATCATTTATTTGAGAATCTTTCTCAATATAAGTATCTGAAGAAGGTAAATAACTTTCTGGTTGATAATAATCATAGTAAGAGACAAAATACTCAACTGCGTTTTCTGGGAAAAAGTCTCTAAATTCTTGATAAAGTTGGGCTGCTAATGTCTTGTTATGAGAAATTATCAAAGTAGGACGATTTGTGTTCTTGATTACATTAGCCATTGTAAAAGTTTTACCAGAACCAGTCACACCAAGAAGAGTTTGGAATTTATCGCCATTTTTAACATACGCAGTTAGCTTCTCAATTGCTAGGGGCTGATCTCCGGATGGCATAAAATTTGATTTTAAATAAAACATATTTCTATTTTAGCATCTAAAGTCTATTGACACTTTTGGTAAATATTCGGTATATTAAATATAGCCAAATAAAATCCGTAAATATTTTGGAAAGGAATTGCCCATGTCACCAGTAACTCTATATAAAAGACAAAAAGAAATTGTCGAGTTCATTTCCCAGTATATCCAAAAAAATAACACTTCCCCTACTTTACAAGAAATTGCTAGTGCTATGGGACTATCCTCCCTTGCAACAGTTCACGAACACATAAATGCATTAGTAAAAAAAGGTGTAGTAAGAAAATACGACGGTGCAGTTAGAGGACTGGAAATAATTTCAGAAAAATTTGAAAGCTCTATGTCTGGAATTGAACTACCTTTGGTTGGGTTTATTGCTGCAGGAAAACCTATTGATGCTTTAGATGATAACTACGAAACCATAACAGTTTCTTCTGACATGGTCTCAAGTATAAAAAAATGCTTTGTACTTCAAGTAAGGGGTGATTCCATGATTGAGGAGGGGATTTTTAATGGAGATTATGTTGTAATTCAAAAACAAGATACAGCAGATAACGGAGACATTGTTGTCGCGCTACTTGATAACGGATTTGCCACTCTGAAAACATATTATAGAGAAAGTGGAGGTAAAATTAGATTGCAGCCTGCAAATCCAAAAATGGATCCTATCTATACCACCGAAGACAACCTTATAATTCAGGGGAAAGTTACTGGAGTAATTAGAAAATACAGGTAATATAAAAATATGGATTTGAATCCTTTATATAACAAATTTGGTAAAGAAAAAGTTGATATAGCTATTCAAAAGCTGAACTATAAAGAAGTAACTTCGATGCCTAAAGATGAAAATCCTCTATACCCTATTATTTATATTTTTAGACACGGTCAATCAGAAGATAACCAAGAAATGATATTTTCAGGCTGGAGAGACGCAAAACTTACCGAAAAAGGAATTGAACAAGCATTAGAAATTGCAGATAAATTAAAAGATAAGAAAATTGATTATCTGTATTCATCAACTCAATCAAGAGCCATTGATACGTTGAAATATGCTATATCAAAAAATGAAAATGCAAAAAATTTAGAAATACATCAAGATATTAGACTTAGAGAAAGGTCCTACGGGGATCTCCAGGGTACTTCAAAATTAGAACTATTTTTAGAAAATGAGGAACTATGTAATGAATATAGAAGATCATATTCAAAAAGGGCAAGTAATGGAGAAAATCTGGATGATGTATGTCAAAGAGTGGAGGATTTTATTATCGAAGTTCTTCCTAAAATTAAAGATAATCATTTAAATGTTGCTATTTCATGTCATGGAAACTCAATTAGAGGCTTTAGAAAATACTTTGAAAATCTTTCGCCAGAACAACTTGTTAAAATAGAAACTCCGCTTGGTTCGGATTATATTGCTTACTCCATAAAATAACTTATAATACTAATATTCACCATATAAGGAGGAGTTATATAGGAAAATAGCAGTTCGTTTCTGAGTTTCAATAAGTCACAGATGAAACCAATCCATCAAAATTCAAAATAAGGTCTGAATCTTAATTTTGCAAGGAGAGTTTATTTATGGATCGTTATTCGTTCTGTAAGTTTACAGGTAAGATTGGGCATGCAACATACTTCGATACTCTACGTAGAGTAAAATCTATGCTTCGTTGTCGTAAAGGAGATAAGCGCAGGGGAGAATCGGTATCCATTTATTTATGCCAATTTTGCAATAAATATCATTTTGGTTTTCAGCTAGGACCAAGAAAGAAAAGAAGGGAGGAACCATCAAATTTTGATGAGGAGTAACAAAATAAGGCGGTTGATTTCTAAATCAACCGCCTCAAGCTTTTTACATGTTCTTAATTTCGTAATAAATATCTAAAATTCTATTATACTTTGCAACTCTCTCACCTCTTGCTGGAGCACCAGCTTTGATAAATTCAGAACCAACACCCACCGAAAGATCGGAAATAAAACTATCTTCAGCAGTATCTCCACTTCTATGTGAAATAACAGTTGCTAATTTATTTTTTTTAGCTGTTCTAATAAAATTAAGAGTTTCAGTCAAAGTTCCAATTTGGTTAGGTTTAACAATTACTGAATTGATTAGTCCAAGTCTAATTGCTGAATCTAGGTATTTAACATTTGTTACAACAAGATCATCACCGCAAACCATTAAATCTTTAGGAGCATCTTCAAAATTTTGCCAACCTTTTATATCCTGCTCTTCAAAAGGATCCTCTAGGTAAGTTATTGGATATTTTTGAATTAGAGAGAGGTAGAAGTTTTTCAAAGTCCTAGAATCCAGCTTAAGGTTTGATTCTGTAATAAAATAATGATCATCGTGATAAAAAGAACCTGAGGCAACATCAGAACCAAATGTTAAATCTTTTCCAATTTTAAAGTTTTTTTGAGAGGCAGTTTTTATTAACTCAAATGCTTTTACTATATTAATATTCTCAGGAGCAAAACCACCCTCATCACCAACATTTGTTGAAAGATTATTCATTTTTAATATCTCTTTTAATTCCTTGTAAACTGTTACACCTAGATCATAGGCGTCTTCATAATTAAGGGATTTAGATGGGATAACCATAAATTCTTGAAAAGAAAGTCTGTTACCTGCGTGCACTCCACCGTTAATTATATTAAATATTGGTGTGGGGAAATTATTTTTTTCAATAATTTGAGAATTAAAAGATTTAGAATCGTCGTATATCTGAGATAAATAAAAGTATAAAGGTAATCCTTTAGTTAAAGAAGCAGCCCTAGCGCAGGCTAAAGATACTGAAAGAACGGAATTACCCCCAAGGTTCTTTTTATTAGGAGTACCATCCATCGTAAGCATTAAGTTATCTATTCTCTCTTGATTTTCAATATCCTCATCTTTTAGAAGATCGTTGAGTGCTGAATTAACAACCTCAAGCGCTTTCTCAACAGGAAAAGTTAAAGCCTCATGCTTACCTTTTGAAGCTCCTTCAGGAGCAGCTGCAGTTGCCTCTATACCGTTATCTAAGGTAACTTTAGTTTGTATAGTATAATTTCCTCTGGAATTTACTATTTTATGGGCAGATATATCAAGTATTTTAGGCATTTTTAATTATTTTTTTGAAGTTCTCTTAACAATCTTTTTTACTTCTTTTTTGGACTCTGTTAAGTTGAATTTAGAAGCTAAAACTTTTCTCTTCTCATCTATATTTGAATATTTTCTTGAATTTAGCAATACTTTTTTTTCGGCATCAAAAACAATCTCTCTTGTCTTTTCTATTACATCGGGAGTAACAGATACAGACGTGATTCCCCAATCAACTAACTTTTCAACTAGTTCTGGGTATTCTGAAGGTGCTTGACCACAAATTGAAGATGTAATTCCATGAGAGGCACAAGTTGTTACAATTTTTTCTAATGCCCAAAGTACTGCTTTATTATTCTCGTCATAAATGTTCGCAACTTTATAATTATCCCTATCAACTCCTAAAATTAACATTGTAAGATCATTAGAACCAATTGATACACCATCCAAACCTTCTTTAATAAAATCCTCGAGCATAATAACCGTTGAAGGTACCTCAACCATAATCCAGATTTTAAAAGTGGAGCTTCTTGCTAGACCGTTTTCTGAAAGCAATTTCTTAATTTCAGTATATTCCGAAACAGTTCGTACAAAAGGAATCATAATGTGAACATTTTTAAATCCGTTTTTATTTCTAACTTTTTTTAATGCCTCTATTTCTAATTTAAAAACATCTGAATTTTCAATGTATCTTGAAGCACCTCTAAAACCAATCATAGGGTTTGGCTCTTCTTGCTCATACTTTTCTCCACCTTTTAGGTTTCTATATTCATTGGTTTTAAAGTCAGTTGCTCTGTAAATAACAGGTCTAGGAGAAAAATTTTCAGCAAATTCTGTAATTCCTTCTGATAATTTTTCAACAAACTCAGCTTCCATCTTGTCTTCAATATATTTTTTAGGGTGGATTCCCATCTCAGCAATCATAAACTCAGCCCTAAGTAAACCTACACCATCAACCTCTCTTGCAGATATTTTTTTAGCAAGCTCTGGTTCAGCAAGGTTAACGTAAATCTTTGTTGCAGTTTTTAAGTTAGTTTTGGTTACTTTCTTTAAATTTTCTTTTACATTAGGAACAACATTGCCTTGATAAATAAAACCATGAGAACCATCAACAGTTATTTCTTCACCATCTTCAAGAATTTGTAGTACCATTTCACACCCAACAATTGCTGGAAGACCAAGTTCTCTTGAAACAATTGCTGCATGAGAAGTTCTACCTCCTTTTTCAGTAACAATTGCAGCTGCTCGTTTCATTGCAGGAACAAAATCTGGGCTTGTCATTTCTGTTACTAAGATGTCACCTTCCTGAATTTTATCTAACTCTTTAGCAGATTTTAAAATCTTAACTTTACCGTGAACAATACCGGGAGATGCTGCTGTCCCTTTTAGTAAAACTTTAGAAGAAATTCTAACCTCGCCAAGCTGTTTATATTCTGTGGTATTTTTGACAGTAGTAACAGGCCTTGTTTGAACGATATATAAATGTTTTCTTTCAAAACTCCACTCAATATCCTGAGGAGTTCCATAGTGCAGCTCAATCTTCTTTCCTAATTCTGCAAGTTTTTCTATATACGCATCGTCTAATTTTTGGGAGTTAGAATAAACATTTGATACCTCAACATTGCCTTTTTCTGAAAGCATTTTTGTTTGTTTAACAATATTTTTTGATTTAATTTTTAGAGAATTTTTTACAACAACATATGCGTCAGGAGTTATTTCACCAGATACAATTGGTTGGCCTAATCCAAATGCGGCTTCAATTGATATTTCGTCAGGATTATTAGTTAGTGGATTAATGGTAAACATTATCCCTGCAACTTCGGACTCAACCATAAGTTGGACTGGTACGGCAATTCCAACTTTCAAATGAGAGAAACCTTTTTCAGTTCTATAAAAAATAGCCCTTGGTTCAAATAAAGAAGCCCAGCATTTAAGTACATTTTGAATAACATTTTTATAACCTACAATATTTAAAAAAGTTTCTTGTTGCCCAGCAAAAGATGCTTCCGGCAAATCTTCTGCAGTAGCTGAAGATCTAACAGCGACTTTTTTATCATATTCACCTGAAAGGTTATGGTAATAATCTCGAATTTCTTTTTTTAAGTAATCTGGAATTTCAGCAGAAAGAAAGGCGTGTTGAATTCTTTTAGAGACTTCAAATAACTCTTTAGAATTATTTACGTTTAAGCCCGTAAGTTCGGTTTTAATTTTATGAGCTATAGAAGTTTTATTTATAAAATCGAAATAAGCTGTTGAAGTAACAACAAAACCATTTGGAACTGGGATGTTATTGTTATACATCTCACCAAGATTAGCTCCTTTACCTCCAACTAGAAGTAAATCGTTTTTATTTATCTCTTTAAACCAGAGAATACTTCGGGCAGACTTATTCATACTTCAATTATTTATTAAATTAGAGAATTATTCAACAGGTAGAATTATTCTAAAAATTGTTCCATGAGGTTTATTATCAAGAACTACTATTTTTCCATTGTGTGCTTCAATTATCCCTTTAACTACAACAAGCCCTAAACCTGTTCCTTTAGATTTATTTTTTATAGAGCTCTCAAGTTGCATATATTTATTGAACAATTTAGATTTTTGATCATCTGGGACACCAGCACCTGTATCTGCAACATCCAGGTAAATGCCTTCTTTAGTCTTCTTTGTTGAAACCGTTATTGTTCCTTTTTCTGTATACTTCAAGGCATTTGATAGAAGATTATTCATTACCTGTGTAAATTTATTATCATCAAAAGCATATTCTTCTATTTTATTATCAAGTGAAATAACTAATTTAATTTTCTTGGCTTGCATTTCGTTCACAAAAAATGAAGCTCTCTCCTGAACGAATGTGTTCAAATTGGATACCCTTTTAAGAATCTGGAGTTTATTCATTTCTAGTTTTGAAGTATCAAGCAGATCAGAAACAAGGTCAAGTAAGCCTTCGGTAGAACTTCTAATACTGGAGAGAATATCTTTAAATTTAACTTCTGTAAGATCGTTATATCTTTTTATTAGTAAGTCCGAAGATGATTTAATAACAGTAAGAGGAGCCCTAAGCTCGTGTATCAACATTGCTGTAAATTCTTGTTTAATTTTTTCGTTTTGATATTCAGAGGTTACTTCTTGAAATAAAATAGAAACAGCATCTACCTTACCTAATTTAATTACAGGGAAAAAGGAAACATCATAAATAAATCCCCTAAAGTTGATATTTTTAAAAAGTCTCATTTCTGATTTCAGAAGAACTTCTTGGAGTGTTTCTTCTAAATCAAGATTTTTTGGCATACTCTTTGAAAAATCTAAAATATTAAAATCTTTATGAGAGGATAATTTTAATAGGATTTCGAAAGCAGGGTTGATGTACAAAAGTTCGAAATTTTTACCGAGCATTGCTACAGGATTTCTCATTGAATTTATTAAATCCTCAAATTTATCTTTATCTTCTTGTACACTCTCCAAAAACTTTGAAAGATCTGAGAAACGTCTGTTAACTCCTTCGTAAATATCTATGATACTAAACTTATCTTCTTTTAAGTAATCACTTGAAGCAAAACAAAAAGCGCCAATTAAAACGTCATTTACTAATATTGGGACAATAAAACAGTCAGTAAGAACTTTTCTAATTTTATTATCAGAACTTTCACCTAGAATTGTTAAGTTAACTTTCTTGTTTTCAATATCAGTAGAAATACCAGATTCTACTAAAGACTCAAAAGTTTTTCTTTTAATATCCTCAATAAATAAATCAGGAACTTTTTCTGAAAGATAGACACCAAGTTCTACTTCTGTTGAATTAGTAAACATAACAGAATAGGCTGTAAATTTATAATTCTTAATTATCCTGTTGATAATAGTCGAAGCTAAAGCTTTTGGATCGTTTTCTAAGGGTAAATCGTCTAAGAAATTTGAAGTAAGGTACCTTATCTCCCTCTTTTTAGTCAAAATAGCAAAAATTCCATAAAAAAATGCGACTATAAAGATAGAAATTAAGGCTAGCTCAAGGTTTGTAAAAATATATGAAAAACCCATATATGAAATACTCATACAATCTCTTTTTTCTCACTATAATCAGTTAAATATTTTTTTATCACATTATTTTTAATAAATTTACCAGAGTAAGGCTCAAGAGAGTTAATCAGTTTTAGTAAAGTTGACTTATCATCACGAATGTTCAGTAATCTGCCTTTACTATTGACACTGAGTTCAGGAATTTGAGAGCAAAAAAGATATACAGGTAAAATACCAAAAATAGTAATATATTTATCAATTATTCTTTGAGCGATTTCTTTATTTTCGTTCATGGGCAGATTTCAAATATTTCTCTAATCTTTGCCCAACATCAGAAGGAGTAACGTTATATTTTTTTAAATAATCAAGGGCACCTAATTCTAAACTTTTTCTTATATTGTCCTCATCTCCATAATTTGTAAGCATTACAACAGGAAGGTCTTTGAATTTATCGTCTTGTCTTAATTCATCTAAAATATCAATCCCATTTTTATTAGGAAGCATAATATCAAGTAAAACAAGATCTGGTCTTTCTTTGGATACAGCAGCAATAGCCTTTGCACCATCAGAAACTGTGACAACGTTATATTTTAAGAGTTCTAGTTCAGTAACATAGTTTTTTAACAAATTTGTATCGTCTTCAATAATCATTATCTTCATATACCTATCTTAGTTTAAAAACTTAAAGTTGTAAATATATATCTACTCAACTATTATTAATAAATGAATATAACAAAATCAAAAAAAATACTTATTACAATTTTAATTTCTATAATGATTCTAATCTCCTTCTTTGTATTATTTACTCAAAATAACCAACCTTTAGGAAAAAACATAATTTCAAAAGTTTTGAAAATTGAACCTACTTATAATTCGGAGTTTAAAAACGATAAGATTGTAAACATATTGTTAATCGGAAAAGATATCGGTAGAGAAAGAAAATCTACAGGACAAACTGGGTATAACACGGATATATTAATACTTCTTTCAATTAATCCAACAGATAAAAGAGCCTCTCTAACTTCTTTTCCAAGAGACATTTGGCAAAACGGAGGAAAGATCAACTCGATTCTTCCAATTCAAGGGATGGAGCAATTACTTGATGCAATTTCTAAGATCTCAGGTCAAAAAGTAACAAAGTATATATCAATAGATTTTGACGGAATCAGGTGGTTAGTCGATGCTTTCGGAGGAGTGCCTGTGGAAATTGTAACTTCATTTACAGACAACTCTTTTCCAGATTTATACGATACAAGAACTATGACAGTAAACTTTAACCAAGGTACCGAGATTATGAATGGGGATAGGGCTTTGACTTTCGCAAGAAGTAGAAAAGGAAACAACGGGGAAGGTTCTGATTTAATGAGAGCTAAAAGACAACATCAAATTCTAAATGGAATGATTAAATCAGTAGAGAATGAAAAATCTATTTTCTTTCCTTTTGAAATAAAAGAATTTTACTCAGAAGTTATCCTTCATACCGAAACAAATGTGAGTTTAGACGATGCTGTATATGTATTCTCGTTTTACAAAAATATAAATGATTATAATATTAAAAGCCTAGTTCTAGATGACAGATATATTTACCATCCTGAGAATTCTGCCCCATATGGAGGTGCATGGGTATTTGTTGCGAAGGATTCTAACTTCACTACCCTTCATCAAGATTTAGAAAACTTTCTTATCCAAGGCGTAGATCTTGATAGTGCTCAAATACCAACTCAGCCGCAGAAGTAGAATACGCTTTTTTATAATATAGACATAATGAATCGACTTGTAGATTTCTAATTTTACAAAACTTCTTTAAGTATGAAATTGACAAATATATTTTTCTAATCTTACTTTGATCAATTTTTTGAATTGGGTGTAATTTGTTTTTCGTAGTCAAAAACTTTACTTCTGTAAAATAAATTTTATTCCTAAATTCCGAAATTAAATCTATCTCGCCAAATGGTGTATAAAAGTTTCGTGCCAATAAATTATGTCCGGCTTTAATCAAATAATCCGATGCTTTATTTTCAAAATACCGTCCTTTAGAAAAATTCATCAGGTTAATAATATAATTTTGGGGATTAAAAATTTATGGATAATCCTATTATTGATAGAAAATTAATTGTTAATATCAGGGGGAAGATTAAAGTATTTAATCAACTCAGAAGCTGTTGCCATCCAAACCGGAACAGCAGTCTCAGCAGCATAAGGACTGCTTGTAGGCTCCTCAAGTCTTACAATCATACTAAATTTCTTAGAGGTCGAGAGATAACCAATAAACAAAGCATTAGTTCTATTTTTCAAATATTTTCCATCTTCTGCAATCTGAGCTGTTCCAGTCTTACCAGCTATATTATAATTTTTAATATTAAAAAATTTGCTTTCGTTTCCTTTAACACTTTTAGTCATCAAATCATCCATAAATTTTGCCGTATCAGGCTTTAATACACCTTTTTCAATTAAATGTGGGTACTTCACTTCCGTTCCATCAACCTTCTTTATAGTTTTGATAATCTTAGGCCTGACTAAGTTTCCATTATTGGAAAATACAGTAAAGGAACTAAGAACTTGTAACGGTGTTGCTGTAAAACCCTGACCAAAAGATACAGAGGCAGTATCCAAGTCCGACCAGAAACCTTCTCTGAGATAGCCTCTTTCCTCACCTTCTAAATCAATATCAGTACTTCTAGCAAAACCAAATTTATTTAGATAGCTCTTTAAGTTGGATGATCCAACAATTGTTCCGACTTTAGCAGCACCAATGTTATTAGATTTTTGCAACAAATCTATTAAACCCATACGACCTAAATGCTTCTTATCCCAGTTATCAACTATATATCCTGAGTATACTTCAGGACCATTATCATCATATTCATAAGATCCAGTTATTTTTCCCAAGTCTAATGCAGCTGAAATAGTTATCGGTTTTATAACGGAGCCTGGTTCAATATTATCTGTAATGGATTTATTTCTAATTTCCGATTTAACTTTTCCGTCAACATCCAAAAACTCCTTATAAGGATCATAAGGATCAAAATTGGGATAGTTCGCCATTCCTAAAATATCTCCATTTACGGGATTCATAACTATAATTTGACCAGATTTTGCACCGTGCTGATCTACGGCTTTTTTTAAATTTTCTTCAATAATAAATTGTATTGATCTATCAACGGTTAATACTAATGAATCCCCGTTTATTGAATCTTGCTTATCGTAATTTCCGTATAAGATAACTTGTCCGTCCGCACCCCTTTCATAAATAACTCTTCCATCCCTACCCTGCAGTAATTTATCGTTCCTGCCTTCAATTCCATAATATCCTTTATGAGATTCAGTCTCAGAAGATGCAACAAATCCTAAAACACTTGAAGCTAGGTTCCCTTCCGGATAAAATCTTTTTACCTCTTTTTCAAAGTAAATAGCAGGGACTTCAGCTGACTCAAGTTTATCTTTCTCATCTTGGGAAACATTCTTCTTTAGAATTAAATAGAAAATGGACGGTTTCATCAAATCTGTAGAATTTGAAATAAATTTGGATTTATCATCCCCATCTTTAAATGAAATTAATGAAGCTACCTGATTTAAAAAAGAATCTATATTTTTAACTGCATTTGGGTTAACTACAAGGTTATATGTAACATTATTGGTAGCCAATACAAAACCATCTGAACTAAATACCTCGCCTCGTTTAAATTCGATAGATTTTTTGGTTAACTGTTGATCAATAGCCTTTTGCTTAAGTTCTGAATAACCCCAGACCTGTATTAAGAAAAGTTTTACAAATAATAATACAAATAACAGTGCAAATACTGAATATAAAATTTTGAATCCAAAGTCAGGGTGGTTTGTCGAATTAGTTCTCATTTGTAAAATTATACGCAAATGAAGCAGAGATTACTTTAATGTCTTGATTAATTTTAACAAAACCAAGTTTTTTAGCTCTTTCCTCTACATCAGAAATTGAAGAAGCTTTTGATAATTTGAAGTTTAAATTTGAGATTGAATCATTTAAAGTTGAAATTTCAGTTTCCAATTTCTTAAATTCAGCACTTTTAACTGATAATAAATTCAAAGAAATCATATTAAGTACAAAATATACAACATAAGATGTAACTAATAATTTATAAAATGGTTTATTTTTTTCTTTTCTCAAAAACATATAATTTGGCACTTCTACTTCTTGGATTTCTGCTAATCTCTAAGTTGCTCGGAGAGATTGAAGATTCTCCAACTAGGTATATACTTGGCTGAAAATCTCTGGAGAATGATCGTACTATTTTTTCTTCTAACGAATGAAAAATTATTACTAATATTCGTCCACCAGGCAGTGTTAGATTTTCAGCCTTTGGTAGGGCTGTTTTTAAATTTTCCAGCTCTTGATTCACAACAATTCTTAAAGCTTGAAAAACCCTAGTTGCAGGATTTATCCTAAAAACCTGTTGTGAAGGAACAACACTATTGATGATTTCAACTAAATCACCGGTAGAATGTATTTCCTTCACCTCACGTTTCTTCATAATTTCTTCAGCAATTTTCTTTGAATATTTCTCTTCTCCGTAAATTTTGAATATTTGTTCTAGTTGAGTTTTATTTAAGACTTTTAATAAATCCTTAGCTTTTACGCCTAAAGAATTATCAACTCTCATATCTAACTCTTCATCCTTTTGAAAGGAAAGACCCTTTTGGTATCCTTCAAGATGAAATGAGGAGTACCCTAGATCCAATAAGAAACCGTCTACTTTATTTGTTATTAACTGATCTATATCTTTGAAGTTACCCTTAATAAGATTGAAATTTTTATCTAAATTTTCATTTTTAACTCTGGAAAAAGTTCTAGAAATTGAATCATCATTATAATCAATTCCAATAACATTAGCTCCAGTTTTCAAAATTTCAATTGTATGACCGCCATCTCCAAGAGTGCAATCTACAATTGTTTTAGTTTTATCCAGCTTTAAGTTTTCAAGTACTTCATTTAAAAGTACTGGTTCATGGTATTTCATAGAAACTTTAGGCAGTTAAACTATTTGACACATTTTCAAAGTACGCGTTCCATGTAGCAGTGTTCCAGATCTCAATATGATCTCCGGCCCCAATAACAGTTACTTCTTTTTCAAGTCCGGCATGGCTAAGTAAATTTGTAGGAACAATCATTCTTCCTTGTGAATCTAATTTAGAGTCAACGGCTCCGGCAAACATGTACCTTCGCAAGTCTCTTGTTCTTAAATCAGTGATTGGGCTATCAACCTGCTTTTGAGACTCATTAATCCAATCTTGTTTGTCATAAACAAAAATACATTTCTCAAAACCTCTTGATAAAACTACCTCATCACCAAGAATTTGTTCCCTAAGTTTTTTTGGCAATGCCAACCTTGATCCATCAGTTAAATTTGGTTGGTACTCGCCTAAAAACATTTTCATAATTCACCATTTATCACCCTTACTAACCATATTCCACCATTTGGTATTAAGAGTCAACACGGAAATAACCCGAAAAGGTTTAAACAAAGGGTAAAAGTGGCAAACGAGTAAAATATTTTTGAAAATTATATAGAAAGGTAATTTGTAATCTCAGAAATTTTTATTCTTTCCTGAGTTTTTGAATCTCTGTCTCTAATTGTAACTGTATCGTCCTCTAAAGTTTGATAGTCAACTGTAATACAATATGGAGTTCCAATTTCATCTTGAGCCAAGTATCTTTTTCCTATATTTCCTCTGCTATCAAATGATACTGAGTAGTTTCTTTTTAGTCCTGAATAAATAGACTGGGCTTTATCAACAAGTTCAGGTTTATTTTTTACAAGAGGGAAAACAGAAGCTATATAAGGAGATACATTCTTAGAAAGCTTTAAGACAAGTCTGCTATCCTCTTCGTCTTCTGTGAAACCTTCAGCCATTAAAGCTAAGAAGATTCTGTTGATACCAAAAGTTGGTTCAATAACATGAGGGATAAATTTTTCATTATTTTCAGGATCTATATATCTAAGGTCAGCTCCAGATTGCTCCATATGGTTTTTAAGATCAAAATCAGTTCGGTATGCTAATCCAAGAACTTCTTTAAACCCAAAGGGGAATTGGTACTCTAAATCCTCGGTTCTTGTGGAATAGTGTGCTCTTTCTTCTTCAGCATGAACTCTCCATCTCATTTTTGATTTATCCAAACCGAGGTTTACTAAGTAATCTTCCATTTCTTGCTTCCAATAGTCAAATAAAACATTTACATCTGTTTTTTCTGGATTAAAAAAATATTCAAATTCAGCAAGATTAAACTCTAAAGTTCTGAAAATAAAATTTCCTAAAGTAATTTCATTTCTAAATGCTTTACCCATTTGAGCAATTCCAAAGGGAAGTTTAGGTCTCATTGTATCCAAAACATTTTTAAAGTTAACAAACATACCTTGAGCAATCTCACCTCTTAAATAAACTTTATTTTGAGAAGTTGAAATAATTCCAACATTTGTTTCAAATAATAAATTAAATTTTCTAACCGGTGTAAATGAGTGATTTCCGCATTTAGGACAAGGAATTTTCTCACTAATTATAATTTTATCCATCTCGTCTTGAGTCTTACCTTCGACTGAGATTTTATCTCCTTTAGATTCAAAATAGTCTTCAATCAAATGATCGGCCCTAGTTCTAAGTTGACAATTTCTACAATCAACTAAAACATCAGTAAAGTTTTTAGTGTGTCCAGATGACTCCCATACTTTAGGACTCATAAGAATGGACGTATCTAAGCCATGCATGTCCTCTCGAGATCTAACAAAGGTTCTCCACCAAGAGTTCATGATATTTTGTAGCATTTCTACACCTAAAGGACCGAAGTCGTAGGTATTTGCGAGCCCTCCGTAAATATCAGATCCTGGAAAGATAAATCCTCTTCTTTTACAAAGGGCTACAATTTTTTGAAAGTCATTAACTTTTGACATACTTATATTTTATCAAAATTTGAAGGAAAAGATGGAAAGAAACTTAGAATTTAAGGTATTTTAGAGATTTAGGGGCCTCATTTAACAAACTACCGATATAAAATTTGAGTATCTGATCTACTTCCTCAAAATCTAAATTTTGATCTGGGAATCTTCCATCAAGGTAATTAAATGAATTCAGAGTTGCTGGATTTAGATGGTTAAGAGAGTTTGAACAATGCGAGCAAATGATACCTCCTTGATCATAATCAAAAGAAAAATCCCTAGAAGTAAAATCAGAATTTAAACATGAAACACAAGAACCTATTTCAATAGAATAACCTAAAGTTTTAAGTAAGTTCATTTCAAAATAGTTTTCTACTCGAGAATCAAAAAAGTTTTTCTCATCTAGCCTTTTCAGGCACTTAATTAATAATTCAAAAACTGAGTCATACTCATCTGATTCTTGAATTAATTTATTAACTATCTCAATGAAGTAGTAGGCAGTCTTCAATTTCTCTAAACTACTTTTTAGATTTGAGAAAGAATAAATCATTTTTACCTCTGTAATTACACGGATCTCTGACTGACCAACCAAACCAACCCTTATAAAATTTAGCGTATCTAAAGTGGATAATCGTTTAGAAGTAATCTTTCTTATTCCTTTGGCTTTGGCTGAAATTTTACCTAAACCTCTGACAAGAAGTGTGTATATCTTGTCAGAGTCTTTTAGGTTGATGCTCTTGAGAACAAGAGCATCGTAGTTTTTAGAGTTCATTAGTTAGAAGTTACATTTAAATTATAATCAGTATCAATCAACTTAGTTGAAGATGTTCCGAATATATTAAAGTTATATTTCTCTTCATTAACACCAGATTGTTTTTGAATATACAAATTATATTGTTTATTCTTTACATAAGAACCAGGTAGGTAGTACTTAAATTCAACTTCTTTTGTTTCATTAGGTACTAAGGTTAAGAAACCTCCAAAATACACTTTACCTCTTTCTTTACCTTGAAATAAGGTTGAATCTTCGTTACCAGTTAATGAAACAAATTCAGCATCCTCTGGAACATACAATCTATACCAATCTTGATATCTCTTAACAAAATCGTTGTACTCAGAAGATGGTTGAGGATAAGAGTACTTTACTTTAACAGTTCTAAGTAATTTCCCGTTATCAACTGCAGTATTATGTGAAACCTCTTTTTTAATAAACATATTAGTTTTATCACCACCAAGGTTTGTTGATACAAAGAAAGCATAATCACTACCAGGAGTCTGTTCAATGATTCTTCCGCCGTAATTATATTTCTCAATCAATCTCTGTGAGATAGGGTCATTAAAGTAAACAATAATTTGTTTTCTATTCATTAGATCAACACCCTTGTTTATTAATTGAGGCCATAAGAAGGAATCAGATTCAAATACATTCTTAAGCATTGCTTCCATTAAGTCCCCTAGAACCTTCTTTCTATTTGCTTGCTGAGCTAATGAAAGGGATGCAATCTTCTCAAGCTCAAGAACAACATTATTTTGATCAAAAATTACACCGTTAACATTTACAGCACCAGTAATGCCAATAAATTCTTTCACAACTTCAGTGTTAATACCGATATAACCGTTAACTGGTTTAAAGTCAACAGAATTAACTCTTTGGGCCATGTTGTAGTAAACATTAAATTGAGTTATTGCTGTTGGAAAATCAGGAGAAATATTTGTGTCCCTTGCATATAACCTTTCTACCTTTAAGAACTTGTTATAGGCAGCAGGGGCTGTAGGGAAAGTCACGTATTTATCAACTGCATCAAGAGCAATATCGATTGAATACATGTCTTTAGAAGTAAAATCAGATGTTAAGAGAGCATTTTTAACTTTAAAAGTCGCAAAATTAGTCCAGAATCCACCAGTTGCCCTTATTTCAG
>Ga0247837_1000411_pt1 | contig 90104 bp, 64 predicted proteins | sample LaCtaG_2_FD_187115 | JGI IMG/M metagenome (GOLD analysis project Ga0247837, IMG submission 187115) | Freshwater microbial communities from meromictic Lake La Cruz, Castile-La Mancha, Spain - LaCruzMarch2015_14.5m | ecosystem: Environmental > Aquatic > Freshwater > Lake | place: Spain: Castile-La... | reverse complement strand
GAGAGGTCTATGGCTTGGGAACGAGAAGTTGGGGCGTGTGGATATTTTTTGGACTTGTAGAGGAACTTGATGCCTTTTTTGGATAAATTCCCTCAAAAGTCTCATGTAAACGAAAATGGGCTGCTTCGCAGAGCGTCCAAAGCGGGAAGAGGAGCAACTTGCCCAATTCGCAGAACTGCAACTCGGCCTGTCCCACAAGTCCTCCCGATCACTGCTAGCCATCCTACTAACTCTCCCAGTGAATATTTCCAAGGCCAATTTGCCCGAACTCAAGCAAAAACTGAAGTTATCCGATTTACACATCACCCCCGAACTAACTGCGGACTTCTACGAGTGTTTCGAAAAGGAAGGGGACAGAGACTTCTACGACAGGTGGAAATTCGGCCTGCTAGTGCTCATTTTGACCACTGATGCAAGCCAGTGGAAGGCGGAAGCGCTGTATCAGTTCTGTGATGGGGAGTTGACGGTCAGTAGGGAGAAAGCGGCCAAACGACTGGAATTCGCCTTTTTCCTCGCTTCGGAAGCTATACCTGTGACGCTGAGTTTGAACGTCACCGATCGGTTTCCGAAGGCGAATCTGCTGGGTTATGTGGACAGCCTGGTGAGGAGAAGGCCGGAAGCGCTGGAGTTGGTACTGGAAAGCCTCTTTTTGGATGGGCGGACTGTGGGTCTGGCAGCTTTTGTCAAGGCCTTTCAGGGCTCTTTGATCGAGAAGTGTCTGATATCTAAGGGAATTCGAGAGTATATAGGAAACGTTGGGCAGGGCAATGAGAGGGCAGTTGAGTAGTTTCGACCCTGCGTTTCCCTTTTATAGATATACATAGAGTTCAAATACCACTAATCCGACTTTCCCCCTCTTCCCAGGGACTATGGTTCTAGTCTCTGGATAGATTCAATCCCTTAGTTCGATTTTGCACCTGGTGAACAATAAAAATGAAGGCAGTCCTCGCCCTTCTCCTGGTGGCTTCCGCCCTCGCCACGGTGCGCGTGCCCCTAGAAAGCGTCTACAAGACCCCCGTGGAAAGGATGGCCTGGCTGCGCAGTCTGCGCCTAGTCAAGTTCCTGCCGAACGTCAATAACGTCCCCCTGTCCAACTACATGGACACGCAGTACTACGGCCATATCAGTCTCGGCACCCCTGCACAAGACTTCACTGTCATGTTCGATACCGGGTCTTCTAACCTGTGGGTGCCTGCCAAGTCCTGCCTCTCTGTGCCTTGTTGGCTGCACAGCACTTTCAACTCTGCGGCTTCCAGCACGTTTGTGAGCAATGGAGAGGCGATTGCCATTCAGTATGGGTCTGGAAGTTGCAGCGGGGTGTTGGGACAGGACACTGTCAACCTGGGCGGATACGCAATTACGCAGGTCACTTTCGGCCTGATGACTACAGTTTCCACCACTTTCACCACTGCGAAGTTCGACGGACTGTTGGGTATGGCCTGGCAGACGATCTCTGAGGACGACGTCCCTACGGTCTTCCAGCGGCTTTACCAGGAAAACCTCGTCTCTGACTTCAGCTTCTCCTTCTACCTGAGTCAAGTTGCAGGCCAGACTGGCAGTCAGTTGATCCTTGGCGGAGTGGACAGCAGCCTGTTCACTGGAGAACTACAGTACCATAGTCTTGCCTCTGAGAGCTATTGGCTCATCAACCTTGACGGAATCACTGCTGGATCCACCCCTCTGGCACTCACTGGCATCAAGGCTATTCTCGACACTGGCACTTCTGTACTGGTTGGCGACACCCCGGTTATCAATGCTATTAATGCAGTGGTGGGAAATGTGAATTCGAACTGCACAAATGTGGACAGTCTGCCCAATGTGACCTTCATTGCTGATGGAAAGTCCTACACCCTGACCCCAACTGACTACGTATTGAAGGTGACTGCCCTGGGGGAGACGGAGTGCATGAGTGGCTTTGATGCCATGGCTATGCCCCCACAGTTGGCGAACACTATCATCCTAGGCGACCTGTTCATCAAGACCTACTACACTCACTTCGACATGGGCAATGCCAGACTCGGCTTCGCACCCGCAGTTAGCGCCTAAGTCTTAGTCTCCTACCCAGTCAGTTAGGAGAATATTGGAAAGAACTCCAGTGAAACTCCACTCATTTGCTTAAGTTGGCTGTTTTAGGTATTCTTACTCCAGGACCATTCAGTCAAATAAGACCCTTTTGTGGTTATAACATAAAGTCAATTCTGACTTTTGCACTAATCACCAGTTTCAGTTTCTAGTGAGTCCTTTCCCCTCTATGTAGTTCCAGTCTATAGCCCAGGTGCATGAGGAGATACAGTCTCAGCAGTCTATTGAGCCGTAGCGATACTACAAGGCTGGAAACTGACCTTCTGGGCCGGAAGACTAGGTCTAACGCCTACAGTTAGAACCTACGCTCCGAATAAGTCCCTCGCGATTATGACGCGCATAATCTCGTTAGTCCCTTCCAAAATCCGGTGCACCCGCAAGTCTCTAGCCAGCCGCTCCACCTCGTACTCCTTCAAATAGCCGTACCCACCATGCAGCTGAATTGCTACATCTGCTATTTTGTAGCAGGCTTCAGTCGCGTATCGCTTGGCCATAGAGGAGTAGACATTCGCTTGAGGGTCTCTGGCGTCATACATTCGAGCTGCTTCCCGGACGAGTAGTCTAGAAGCAGTCAGTTCAGTGGCGCAGTCCGCCGCTTGGAATTGGAGGTGCTGAAACTCCTTCAGAAGCTTCCCGAACTGCTTCCGTTCGCTCATATACTGCAGTGAGCGCTCTAGGGCAGACCAAGCTCCGCCGAGCGAGCAACTGGCGATATTGATTCTGCCGCCCGCTAAGCCCTTCAAAGCCGCCTTGAAGCCATAGCCCTGTGCTCCGAGGAGATTGCACTTGGGGACTTTGCAGTCTTGGAACATTACCGTGGTCGTAGGGTGAGTGTGCCACCCCATTTTAGCCTCGTCTTTGCCGAAACTGAGGCCGGGAGCGTCCTTGGGAACCACTACACAGGAGATCTCCTTCGCCCCGGTGCGACACATAGTGAGGTAAATGTCACTTTGACTGGCCCCGGTTATGAACACTTTCGAGCCATTTAGCACGAAATCGTCACCTTTGGAAACTGCGGTAGTGGCCAGCGACCCTGCATCGGAGCCACTATTGGGCTCAGTGAGGCAGTACGAGGCGAAGATTTGGAGCGTGTTTAGGGCTGGAAGCCACTTTTCCTTCTGACTATCATTCCCCAGGTCACAAATCATCCGGTTGCACATATTCTGCACGGTCAGAAACCCTGTGAAGTTGGGACAGCCAGTGGCCAAGGCTTCAAAGATGATAGACCCGTCTAGTCTTCCTAGTCCTGACCCACCGTATTTCTCCTCTGAGTACACCCCAGCGAAGCCCAAATTGGCAGCCTTAGTGAGTGCTTCGAGAGGAATTATCTTCTTGTCGTTCCATTCTCGGGCGTGGGGCTTTATTTCGGTCCGGGCGAACTGCAGTGCGGCTTCCTGCAAGGCTTTTTGGTCTTCGGATAGGCCTAAGGTGTGGTCAAGGACGGTGCTTACGCCTCTGCGGAAAGCTCTGCGCCCTAACATTTACCTAGTACGAGCCGAATAGACGACTAGCAGTGATCTGGAAGTTGCTTAGGTCCAGGGCGTACACTCCGCCTACTTCCTTATCCTGGTCATGCGACACAAAGTAGACTTTATTCTTCAGACGTATACCGAAGGCCTGGTCTATGTCCAATTCGTACTCATTGTTCAGCCGAATTAGCCGAATTGACGCATCTGAGAGTTTGATGATCATTGCGTTTTTAGTGTCTTGGAAGAGAATCCATTCAGAGGCTTCGAGGATGGAAAGGCCTTTGATGAAGGAGGTGGGGAGCAGAACCAAAGTGGTGAAGGTCTGTTGCTCGGGGTCGTAGGCCTGCAGGCGATTTGCAGGCTGGCAGGCTAAATAGATCTTGTTCCGTAGTGCAACGGCGCTGATCACACTTTGAGCGGAGGGCATTTCCCCAGACTTCTCCCAGGTAAAATCCTGCGTATTGCACTGCTCCACAGAGGTTGTTTTACGGATATTGTGCCCACCGAAGCAGTACACAGCCCGGTTCATCTCCACCAGCTCCATGTCAGATTTCCGCTCTCGCATGTCTCGCTTTCTCTCGAGTGTCGCCTGGTAAAGGTCTACAATGTACACAGATCTGCTGTACATCGCCATTCCCATCACCATACCTCCTCTCCCGCCACAGGAAAGAAGTCGGCCGTCCTTCAAGTACAGGAAAGAGGACGTGCAGTCCAAGTCCTTCAGACCAGTGAAGTGAATGGCTCTGAGACTGTTGTCAGCTGGGCTGTATAGAGCAATAGAATTCTCTCGGTGTTTCCAGAAGTAGAGGTAGTTCTTGCGGATGTAAAAGGCTTTGTAGGCCACTCGGAGACTAGAGAAGCTGCAAGCGTCCTTCAGATCCACGCTTTCGATATCTCGCAGGATTAGGGTCTCCCACAACTCTTTGGAGGAAATAAGACGTTGCCAATTCTTGCTGAGCAGCTCCAATGTCAGCACTATCTCAGAAAGAGGCAGCCACAGTACTACTTCCATCACAGAGCGGTAGCATTGGCCTGGCGAGTACCCACGAAACAGCCGATTCGCTAGCATTTCTTTTTTGCCATATGATAGCACCTGGCCAAGTGGCCAAATAGTAAGGAAATTCGTGATATAGTGGAAATGACGTCGATCGCACTATCCCTTCCCATTCCCTTCCTTCGCAGTCGGTCGTTCCTGCTGGAACGCGCAGTTCCCTACTTCGCTTGCGTGCCTTTGGCCTACTTCATCTACGACCGTCTCCCAGCTTCCATCAAAGCCAAGGTAGTGCTCGATGCGAAAACCGGCCTGATCAAGCAGACTTTCCTAATGGCCTGGTTGAAGCAAGTGGCAGTGGACCGAGTGATTCTTAAGGACTTATACGTGAGATACCGGACTCTACACGTACTAGACAAGGCTTCCTACTATCCCTCTTTCCATGCAGCCTGTCTAGTGATGGTCACGAAAGTCGTCAACACACAAGCCTTCACAGATGCGGGGAAATCGTCGATGTTCGACATTTCAGCAATTGTGCTGACTTCTGAAAAAGAAGTGCAGAGACAGATGAAGGAGGCCTTCACTGCCAGCAGTCTGGAGTCTCTGATTGCCACCGGAAAGCGATTCAAGAAGAATGAAACCGCTGAAGTGCTGAGTGAACTGGCTGAAATGCCTGTCAAGCAGGGACAACCTCACTTCTTCTAGAGCTAGCAAGCTCCCATTTGCCAGTGCGAGACAGGCTAGCCTGCAATTAAGGCTTTCCTGTGAAAGAACGTCCTAATTCTCTCTGCCACGTAGTCCAGGTCAGAACTTTCCATCATGTTGCGCTTCGTCCAGGACGAGAGTTTCTCCAGTGAGGCTGCGTATGTGTATCTTTTGTCCAGTAAAACCACTACTGCGTAGTCTCCACTGTTTCTGATCACTCTCCCTATGCACTGGTTCACCGCCTTAAAGCAGCAGTTTGCGAGGTACTCCTTCCCAGTCATATCTCCTCCAGCAGCGTCCCAAAACCGCATTTTTTCCCTCATTTCCACGTCTTGAGCGTTGGGGAAGGGCTGGCCGACGACCACAGCACAGCGGCCCACATCCCCACTGAAGTTGATTCCTTCTGACAAAGACCCTCGCACCACTGTCAGCAAAATCGCGCCTGCGTCCACTGCAGCCTTTTCGTAAGGCTCGAAGATCGATGCACTGCTGCGCTGGTCCTGGAAAATCCGCTTCAATCGACGTATCCGTTCCCAAGTCCCGTTTTCCTTCGCTTCTGCTACAAACTTCGTAATGTGGTCAAAAGAGGAAAAGAAGCATACAATTCCATGTGGAACTACCAGACACAACTTCTCCAATATTGTGCCTATCGCCTGCAGATACTCCTGGGAGTTCTTATTCCCATACACAAGGTTTAGCTCCAGTTCCCCGAGTCCTTTGAGTAGGAACATTTCCATGTTTTCAGGCGGAATTACGTGTTCGCAGTCACAAATGGTGAGGAAGTGTCTGGGCAGGCTGCTAAACAGGTGCAGGAATTCGCTCATTGGGTCGAGAGTGCCGCCTGCCAAGACAATGCAGCGAGAGCTTTCTAGCAGCCGAGTAAAGACCCGAAGTGGGTTAATTAGCAGCTTTTTTATTGTATTTGCATGGCCGTTTTGGCCTTTTAGGATGATTGAGTGGTCTTCAGGGTCTACACTCAAAGTGGCTAGAAAGCGCAGCACTGATATTATGCGCTTCGAGTCTTTTTTTGTCATATTAGTGATGTTTCCGTCCTTTTCCTGGCGGTAAACCGGCTGTTTCCACACTTCCCAGCAGTAACTTCCCATCCTATCCACCAACTGCTGCAGAGGAACCGGTGCGAGCGAGCACTTCCGCAGGAAATCCAGTGGCTTCTGAGCCACAGCGTCAACATTCGCCAAGGTATTTTGGCTTATCACCAAAAGCACATCCGTAACAGTCCTGAGACTCTCTGTAACATCAGCTCTCAGAGTATTGGCCTCCGCTTCGAGCTTCCAAGCTCCGTATTTATCCAATTCTTTCTTAGTAGGCACACTTATAAGGTCTTCTGGTAGACAGCGCTGGACGTCTTCGAGCGTTTCCTGCGCTTTTCTCAGCTTCGTGACTTTCTTTTCGAAGGAATTACTATCCAGTATGTTGTCAATCACGTTGTGAGCTTCGTCAAATATAATGACAGTTTGCTCATCCACAATACTCAACTGCTTCAAAATCGCCACATTGAGGAGGTACTGGTAAGGCGCAAGGATCACATCGGCGTACTCTACAGCCTTCATAGTGCCGTAGTAGGGACAGGCCTGGCAGCGTCTGCCGTGCCGCTCTGCTTCCTCTATGTCGACTACGTTTGCAAGGAGGTAGTTGGTCACTTCGTCGCTGTGTTCGAAGTAGACGCAGGGCGGGTATTGCCGGGTTTCCTCATTTTCAGGTCGAGTTTCCCGGTCATTTGGTCTGCTTTTTGAGCAGAACTTCGCGATATCGCCTGAAGAAATGGCTCCAGGGTTGATACACAGCTTCTTCCTCGAAGCCAAAGTCACGACTTTGAAGCGCTTAAAGGTGCTGCTCTTTTGCACCTCCGCCACGAACTGCTTAAGTTGACTATGCGTCCTGGAGCAGTAAATCACCTTCGGCTTGACGGCAGGCGGAGCACTGTAATCCAGCGAACTAGACTCCGAAGCAGAGTCGCATTCCGGAGTTGTAGGCCTCTGTGCCATCTGCTCCCCTGCAATATCCCTGGATATGTACTCGTCCCGCAGCCACTGGAAGGCCGCGCAAATGATGCTGAGACTTTTGCCTGTGCCTGTGGGACTTTGGAAGATGCCGCCTTTGCAGTAGCTGAGGCAGGAGTAGAGGTGCTGCATGAACTTCTGCTGGACTAGGTAAGGAGTGCCCGGGAAGTGGAAGTTGTCCCGCTCTTCCGCCATTATCACTTCGACGGATGTAGACTCGGCTTGGGGCTGGCTACTGCTTTGTGGGTAAATAGGCGGAGGGAGTTTGTAAGGAAAGGCACTTATTTGGTATGCGACTGGGATTTGAATTCATTCAGTATGTGGAGGTTCCTGTAAAAACGCAAAGAGTAGACATTAGATGATTCGCTAATAAGACACTTCAGGACCACAAACTAATTTCCCTCACTTTTATCTCTCAAATTTAGCAGAAGTCCAGACTAGGTCCCTCCATGCCGCCAAATACACTCTATAAAAGCTCCTAATCACCTGAAATATCGCAAAACGGAATCATGCTAGAACCTGATGATGCCAGGGCAGAATTCACTGTTCATTACCCGTCGTCATTTCCATTCCCCTTCCTTCGTATATTGTATAATGAGCCATAAGGCGGAAGGCAATGCCGTGCAGGCACATCGCGTGAAGCTGTTCGCAGCCACACAACGTGGAGAGTGGGACGACCGCGGCACCGGTTTCCTCGTGCCCACTCCCGACGGCTTCCGCATCAACTCCGAAGCCCAACTCTGCAGTCTGCTACTGAACCACACCATCCGCTCCCTCGAATACAAACAGCAGAACGACAACATTCTCTTTTGGACGGAGAACACTGGCATCACGCTGGCTATCAGCTTCCAGTCCAGCGCTCAAACCAGGGAACTGCTGGAACACATTTGCAATGTGCAGGGAAGAGATGTGGCTTCGATGAGGAATGAGGAGGACTTCGACCTGCCCAGTCCTTCGCTCGAGCAGTTGCCGGACTTCGCCAGAGTTCTCACTACAGCCGTGCAGAAGGCGCAAGTGGCTCGAGCCATTTGCACGGGCGACTTCCTTTCCAACCTGGAAGAACTCTTCAAAACAGCGGAAGAAACCCGGTCTCCCGCCCTCCCTCACTTCTTCACAGTGTTCAAAGCCATGGGTAAGTTCCACCTAGTCCTGCTCTGTGACTCGAACTTACTAGATATCCTACTCAGCGACCCTCACTACCTCACCTTCTTCGGAGCTTTGGAACGTAAGGACTACTCAGACGACCCAGACTTGATCAGTGCGCAACTGCAACTGCGGAGTTTCCTGAGCAATGAACTCACGTTCAATAACGTTCTGTGCATAACGGATGTGGGACTACTTTCGAAGGTGCACAAGGCGTATAGAGTGCTGTTTTTGAGGGATACGGCGCTGGCGAGATGTTTGGATGACTGCACTGCGAATTTCCTTACGAATTTCATAGTGTTCAGCTACACAGACATCATCAGCCACTACGTCACCAGCACCCAACTCCGTGTCAAAATGGTGGAACTGCTGGCAGTCCTCAGCTTCCCTGGCTTCAGCTGTCTATGCGAACTGTGTCGCATGGCCAAAAACATCGCCTTCAATACTCGCATTCTTTTCTATCAGTCGCTCAGTGAAGACGGCTGCTTTGATTTGCTGGAAAAGGCGATTGACTGCCCGAGTTTCAGTGAGGAGGAGAGAAAGAGAATTGAGTCGTTTGTGCCGGAAATGATCCAAAGCATAATGCAGATAACTCCCCAGTTCATCAAGCGGTACATCATCTCAGAGAAACAGCAGCGCCAAGGCTTCCCCTTCCTGTCCAAAGTGTGCCGCTGCATTCTCAGCACACAGGAAGTCTCAGCCCTGCAGGGAATGAGCGACTTACTCAAAGCCTTGCTGGAGCCGGACGACAGTGACCCAGTTTACGTGGAAATCTGCGAAGTGTTTTACGACAACATCATCGAGAAAATGACGGAAAAGCTGGAAGTGAACAAGGTGGAAGCCGAGGAACTGCGGGTTTGCCTCATAGAAGTGCTGCAAATCCTTAGTCAGTGTGCGCAACTCCACAAGTCCAGAATAGCGAGTTTCCTCGGGAAATCCGAAGTGTTGGTGAAGGCGGTACGCCTATTTGACATGCAGGACAAGTGTCTGACTCTAGCAGTGCTCAGGTTCCTGCGGGCGGTGATTGCAAGGAACGACCCTGTGTTGTGCCAACGGATAGTGGAGTTGGACCTGCTGAGACCTGCGTTGCGGATATTCATAGAGAACGGGATGAAGGAAAATATGCTCTTTTCGTCACTTTTGGCGCTGCTGGATGTTATCAAAAGGACCAGGCCGAAGGCTATCATTGAGTACTTGGTAGGGTCTAGTCAGCTGCAACGACTTGAAGACGACCTCAAAGACACCAGTGTCGCGTCCTTATTTGCTAGTCTAGCCGCCCTCGAGCCTCCCAAAGAGCCTGCAAGTTGCTTCAGCATAGGCGAAGACATCTGTTCCGTCCCTTGCAAACGCACCGGAGACGACCTGGAAGAAGGCCCCGCCAAGCACAGCAAGTCCTTGTAGCCATTTAGTAACAGTCATGCTCAAACATAAGCCCTCGCAAGGAGCGCTGGAAGAGGTGGAGGCGCAGCTCAAAGGACTGAAGCGCACTTTGGAGCTGATGCAGCTGGAGAAGCCCAGTCGAGAGGTGAAGGAACTGGCCTCGATGCAGAGTCAGGTGGACAAGGTGCATCGAGAACTCAGGGAAAAGAAGACAGAGCAGACTAGACTGCCGCCACTGCCGCAGTCACAGCCCAAGCCCGAACCCAGGCGAGAAGTTAACGAGTTCCGCCGCCCTGTGAAGAGCGCTTTAGCAGAAATGAGGCGTCTGAAGCAGCTAGGAAATCCTCAGTCCGCCGCAGGCACAGAGTGGCTCCGCGAGCGCTATAACCTCCCCGAGCCCACCAAAGTCCGTATGAGGAACGTGGGCAAAGCCACCTACTCCCGACCCAAGATCTTCCGTCTGGCCCAGCCCAGCATCCTCCCCAAGCAATACCGCGACAACCCACTCGCAGACCCGCCTCCAATCACTGAAAAAGACATACAGCGAGGACTGCTGGACCTCATTTCCAAGGGCTTCATCCCGAAAGACGTGGACCTCACTCCTGCCTTCGAGCGAGGAGTGCCTGCCTACTCTGTGAGAGCTGCAGACTACTTGGGCTGGAGAGAGGCAGCTCCTTTGCCGATTGAATATGCTGCTTTGCCGGTGCCAGAGACCAAGGTGGAGATACAGCTTTCGGAGGCCTCGGTAACAGGGGAAAGCCGCTCCCCGGCCTCAGACTTGCAGATCGTCCCTGTGGCGGAGTCGCCGGAGCCAATCAGGACTTATGAGGAAATGGTGGATGCCTTTTCCTCTCACCAACTCATGCTTAGAAAGGGAAAAGTGATCACTGGCACTCCCGAGTTCGCCTCCTACCGCCGCATCTACGCCCAGCACTGGGCCGAAATCACCGACGCCCTGCAATTCGCAGAAGAAGTCTTCGGCAAGTACAGCATCCCCCTGGTCTTCCTCAACGGCAAGCGCCTAGCCGAACTATTCACCAATGAAGTGCGGAAAATCAGCGAAGAAGAGCTGTTTACCTGTGTTATCAACAGAGACCAAGTCCTGCCTTTCACTAGTTTCCGCCTGCAGTTGAGTGGACTCAATGGAAGACACCACGCTGCTACCAAAATCCAAACAGCGTACCGCAGGTACAGGGCTGCTTCTGCATATGTCCAGCTGAAAGTGCTGAAGTTCAGGGCAGTCGTCATTCAGCATGCGTATAAGGCGTATAAGAATAGAAAGCTGACTGCGGAGTTGATACAGGTCAGGAGGGAAGAGCAACTAGCGGCCTTTACGCAGCAGCAAGCGGAGTTTATGGCGACTTGGGCCAGTGTGATTGCAGGACCGCGGATTGAAGTGCACATAAATAGCCAGGGAAAGCCGCTGACAGGGGATTCTAGACTGCAGGACTTGCAAATTGCACGGCTCTTTAGACTCAAAGACCCGCAGGTCAATATTGTCTATGTGACTACGGAGGAAATGTCGAAGGAATTGCAGGATTACTACTTCCGACTGTTGGAGACTAATGGGTTCCTCAACTGCAGAGAAAGAGTGATGATCGTGCACGCTGTACCCTCCACATAGGACCACGGCATCAAGGGCCAGCACCACTTCCGCACCGGCTTCCAACTGCGTCTCGCCAGCAAAGTGCGGCACAGCATCCAGGCCATGATAGGGGCTAGGAACGCCTACATTGTGCCTGGGGAGGTAGATGAACAGGACGTGCTGTTGTCCCTGGAAATGAAGCTGCCGTTGTTCTGTGGGGACTTGGTGCAGATGCAGTTTGCCACGCTGAGGTCGGGCGCCAAGCGGATATTTGAACTGAGTGATATCCCTGTGCCGCCCTCTAGGTACGACATCGGGACTTCCGACCAATTCTTCGAGTCCCTGGGAAAGCTAATCCTCTCCGAACTCCTCGTAAACACCTGGATATTCAAAGTCGACACCGAGAAATCCGGCAAAGGCATGGCCACTATCAACCTCTCCGACATGAAGTACCTAAACCACTTGAGGAACAACTACGACTCCATTAGTCCTGATAATATTCATGTGCTGATGGAGGAGTTGCGCAAGGAAGTGCCTGCGAAGGTGAAAATTCCTACTGTTTTTGAGTCTTGGGAGGCTTATTTAGCCCTGTTTTGTGCGAAACATGGGGTGATTGAGGCAACTCCACTGGTCGAATCGAGCAAAATAACGCCTTTTTGTGTGACTTTTACGATTCAGCCGGATGGGGAAATAGCGGAAATAAGCGCTTTCGACAGGTATCAAGTGGACCATAACACCGCCGAAGGTCACCTCTACCCCCAGCAGTCTTTGAAAGGCCTCAATATCGAGCTACTGGTGAATTCGCTCGGCAAGACCCTGTACCAGCGCAAAGGAGTGTGGGGCTTCATCAAAGTGGACCTCATTGCCTTCCCTGACCCTATGATGAATGGAGAAGAGCTGTTTTGGGCCTTAGACTTGAGTGCAGGGCTGAGTGTGTACGACGTGTCTGCACGTCTTTTCGACTGCTTGCTGTTTGGAGAGTTCGACCTAGTGCGCAAGCAGTACTTGATTTCCACAGAGGACGAGAGTGCACTCGTCGAGGACATCTCCCGGTGTTACTTCATGTGCGAACGCATCATTCACAGTGGACTCAGTGCCAAAGGGCTCTCCGTGTTCCTAGCGGCTTGCGAAGAAGCCAACTTAGTCTTCGACTCAAGAAAGAAAGTAGGCGTGCTGCTGCTTCCATATGATGACTTGGCGAGTAATGTATTGGGACTGATGGTCGTGGGCGCTTCCAAGGGCGAGTGCAGGCGACTAATGAGTCGAGCCCTCAACACTATCGATAGCGTACTGAACCCTAAAGGCCGTCTTTCTGAGCTGCAAGCGTCCTACGACGAGAAGAGCAGTTTGATGTCTATCGTTAAGAACCTTTCGCTCTAGTTAGGCGAGGGATCGCAGCCAGGCGAGGAACTCAGCAGGAGTCAGGGGCTGGCGCTGCATCCAAGGGTGCAGCAGTAGTTGCTCAGCAGTGGCGCGAGCCTCTGGAACTCGCCTCAGACTAAGTAAGGGTCACCAGGAGTCCACGAAGTCGCATACTTCTGGGGAGTAGAGGCCGTTGCGGGGTAGAGACGGCGGCGGTAGATTGCGCAGGTTCTCCAAGACTTCGATAATAGTGCGAGTGCTGGGGTAGGGGTAAAAGCCTCTCAGCATTTCCACCAGCAGCAGTCCTACGCTCCAGATGTCGCCAGGGAAGGAGTAGTTGTTCTTCTCAATGCGCTCAGGACTCATGTAAGCAAAGGTGCCCACGAAGGTATTGCACAGTGCTGCAGTGCTGCCCAGCTCTCTGCTCACTCCAAAGTCACTCACCTTTATTTCTCCGTTGGAGTTGACCAGTATGTTGTCAGGCTTGATGTCGCGGTGCACCATGTGCTTGACCTTGTGGAAGTAGAGCAGCGCCTGCAGAGTGGACTGGGCAATGTACTGCACCACTGCTTCCGGCACAGTGGGCTCCGGCCTGCCTTCCACTGCCTTAATGATGCGACGAATGCTCCCCAAGTCCATCAACTCCATAGCGATTTTCACCACTCCCTCTTCGAAGAACGCCCCGAAGTACTTGACGAAGTGAGGACAAGCGATTTCATCCAAGGCCTTCAGGTCATTCACGAGTTGCTTCCGTCTTTCCCGCTCGTACACATTGATAGACTGCTTTGCAGTTACTTTGAGTGCAATAAACGTCCCTGTAGGCACATGTCTAGCGGCGTACACCACTCCACTCGACCCATGGCCAATGACCTGTCCCAACTCCAACTCACTAGGGTTGATATACAGGGACACGCCTGTGTTGGTGTTCATTATCCCGTCCTTCCGCACTTCCATCGAGATCTTGGGCAGGCGAATTGCGTCTGAGGAGCTGCCTAGGTCTCACATTTCCAGGGACACGGAGTCTTCCTCCATCGTGTTGTGTTCGCTTGAACTCTCCAGCTGCAACTCCTTGCGATGCATATGACAATTTATAAGGCTAGGAAAGGTACTGACACAGGAGACGCACCAGACCGAGAGGGAGGCGAAGGACCTGGTGCTTGGAAAAGAAGCAGAGAGTCTTGGTTTCACGCCAGTGCATAGTGGGAAAGACTTCCGAGCGCAGGTAAAGGAGCATTGCGCCTTTCTGTGATTCACTTATCTCACTAACCAGTCCCAACGCATCCTCTACATTCGCGCCTGCTGTTCGCAGTAACTTCACGCACTTGGCCTGACCATAGCGCATAGCCAGGTCCAAAGCCGTCTCTTTGAGACAGTTCCGGTGCTGGTAGTCTGCCCCTAGCTGCAATAACATCTCCACCAGGCCTGCATGTCCCAACTTGCTAGCTTCGTGCAGCAGACTTGTGCCTATCAGGTCAGTGTTCACTGAGATTTTCCCTTTGGACAGGAGGTTGGAAAGAAGGGCGGTGTCGCCTTGGGTGACGGCCTGGAGAGTGGAGGCCAGGACCATTTCTTGCAGACGAGCCTCACTGCGGTGAGACTCGGTGGGGCCTTTGTTCTGCATAGTTTAGCTATTGGAAGTATGTGGCGGTCATGTTGTATTTAGTTCCTAGTCCTGCCTGTCCCTAACTCTGCCGCCTCGGCTGGGCCTATTTCTAGCTTGGCGGGCCAGCTGGCCATCTTATAATGCAAGGCGCGCAAGTGTCGGGCAACCTCACCTCTTCCCTGCTGGAAGAACTAATCAACCAAGTGGAAACAGTGATAGACGAGGAGACCAAGTGCACGCATGCAGAAGTAGCCACGAAGGCATTGGCTTCTCTGCCCAAGCAGATACAGAAAACCAATGCTACGAACTCTGCGGTGTGGCTTGGACCGTATGTAGGCAGTGGAGGGGCGATTCAGAGGGAGGCGGGGGCGCCCAGCACTGCACAGCTGACCTACGACATAGTGCGGGTTGCGGTGGGTGCGAAGTCCAATGATAGCGCTACGCTCTGTGTTCGGACGCTTTTCGTGGAGCCGAAGGAGCCAATTGCACGCATGTACGGAGTGCTCCTAGAACTACTCCAAGTGGGCACCAACGCCTTGCAGCCAGATGTCCAGCTCAAAGAAGTTTACGCCAAGTGCAAGACCCACGTCATCAACAAGGAACCAGACTGCGTCAAGTTCCTACCTGACAGTCTCGGCTACTTGCTCGACCCAGCCAGTCCTGAGCGCAAGATAAAGCTCATAGCTGCGGACTCAGCGGGAGTGGCCAGGGCTGGAGAGGTCTACGCCCTCACACTAGCCTTCCAGAACGTCCCGAAGCCTGAAGACTTTACATGTACTGCCAATATTTTGACCCTGGAACTCACTGACTCGGTGAAGGTGAGTGAGAAGGGCCCTGCTTCCTTGCTGACCACTACCATCAGGAGATACGCAGACGTGTCCTACTTCCTAGAGGGAGATGAGGAGTCCGAGCAGTCCAAGGCCTCGCAGCCCCCTCCAGACCGAGAGCGTCCTGAGAAAGACCGTCCAGTTCCCGCCACTCGCAGCAGTCGCAGGAAGACCAACACTAAGGAGCAACTCGAACACGAGCGAAACCGCAAAACCCACCAACACGACCTGAGGACCAAAAAGCAGGAAGAACTACGTGAACGCTTCCTCAACATGAGTTCCAACGAAGGCCAAAGCAGCAAGGGTCTGCGCAGTCTGTGCGAGGTCTCCGCCTATCCCTCACCCGATATGTTCCCTGAGGCAGTCCGGAAAAACCAAATTTTCGTGGACGCAAGGAACGAGGCAGTAATTTTGCCAATTCACGGACAAAAAGTGCCTTTCCATGTGTCGACTATCAAGAATGTGAGTAAAAACGAAGAAGGGAAATTCACCTATTTGAGAATTAACTTCTTTGCACCTGGCGTAATGCTGCGAGACTCTGGCTTCTATTTGCCTGAGGCGAAGACCGCATCCGCCTTTTACATCCGAGAGCTGACCTTCAAAAGCGCAGACAGTAAGCCGATCACCAACTCCTTCCGCCTGCTGAAGGAACTGATCAAGCGAGTGAAAGCGAAGGAAAACGAGGAACAAGAGAAAAAGGACCTGGTGGACCAGGAAGGACTGGTACTGATCAAAGGCAAAAGACCAACGCTGCCTGACCTTATCGTTCGACCCAACATCAGCGGGAAAAAGACCACCGGCACTCTCGAAGGCCATCAAAACGGCCTCAGATTCGTCAGCAACAAGGGCGAAAAGGTGGACCTGATTTACCACAACATCAAGCACGCCATCTTCCAGCCTGTCGAGCAGGAACTCACAGTCTTGCTGCACTTCCACCTCCGTAACCCGATCATGGTGGGCAACAAGCGGGCGACGGATGTGCAGTTCTATACGGAGGCGGGCATTCAGAGTGATGACTTGGGGGTGAGGGGCAGGGGGCAGGATGTGGATGAAATCCAGCAGGAGCAGAGAGAACGCAAGTTCAGGGAGAAACTCAATAGAGATTTCAAGTCCTTCGTGGAAAGCGTGCAAGCGGTTTCCAATGACGCCATTGAGTTCGACATTCCATACCGGGAACTGGGCTTTTACGGCGTGCCTAACAAGTCCAACGTGTTCCTCATGCCCTCTGTCAACTGCCTCGTGAACCTCACCGAGCAGCCTTTCTTCGTCATTACTCTCGGCGAAATCGAAGTTGCACACCTCGAAAGAGTCCAATTCTCCCTCAAGGCCTTCGACCTGGTTTTCATTTTCAAAGAATACTCCAAAGTCCCCATCCGCATCAGCAATATTCCCGTGGAGTTCCTGGACTCTATCAAAGACTGGCTGAACGACATCGACATCATCTACAGCGAAAGCATAAATAACTACAACTGGGCGAATGTGATGAAGGAGGTGACGAAGGACATGCACAAGTTTGTGGCTGAGGGTGGCTGGGACTTCCTGCAGGACGAAAGCTCGGAGGAGCAGGCTTCTGAACAGTCAGAAGCAGAGGATAGCAGCTTTGAGGAGGAGGATGCTACTGGGGAGGAGAGTCAAGATGATGAGGACGAGGATTTTTCCGAAGAAGAAGAAAGTGAAGTGGAAAGCGAGGCAGAGGACTCCGAATCCAGCGAAAAGGGCATGGATTGGGACGAGTTGGAGGAAGTAGCTCGCCAGCAGGACAATAAAAAGCGCGTCCCAGTCAAGCCTCCTAAGCGGACCAAGAAAGACTAGTAGATATAAAGCAATGGCTGGCGCAAAGAAGCCCAATGCGAAGGCTGGACCCTTGTCTTACTCCCAGACGGACGGACCTTGCCAGATCAACTCGCGGTCTGTGAAGGTGCTGGGGTCCACGTTTCACATAGATGAGCGCTATGAGATCCAAGACACGGTGGGCAGTGGAGCCTATGGTGTAGTCGTTTCAGCCCGCGACTCTCGCTCTGGCCAAATGATCGCCATCAAGAAAATCGAAAAAGCTTTCGAGCACTCCACCTTCACCAAGCGGACTCTGCGCGAACTCAAGATCCTCCGCCTCATCCAGCATGAAAACGTGATAGGCATCAAGACCATCCAGCTCCCCAGATCCCGAGACGACTTGGACGAAATCTACGTCGTTAGCGAACTGATGGAAACTGACCTTAGCTCCATCATCCGGTCTCCACAGCCTTTATCAGACGAGCATTGCCAGTTTTTCGTGTATCAACTCTTGAGAGGACTTAAGTTCCTGCACAGTGCTAGCATCCTGCACAGAGACTTAAAGCCCAGAAACTTGCTGGTCAACTCCAACTGCGACCTGAAGATCTGCGACTTCGGACTGGCTCGGGCTGATTTGCCCAACCTGAAGGTGAGAGCGGCCAATATGACTGACTACGTGGCGACCCGTTGGTACCGTGCTCCCGAGGTACTGCTGACTTACAAAGTCTACACGAAGGCTATGGATGTCTGGAGTGTGGGGTGCATTCTAGGGGAGCTGCTCCTCCGCAAGCCCATATTGCCAGGCAACGACGCCCAGCACCAACTCGATCTCATATTCAATATGATCGGGTCGCCCACAGACGAAGACATTGCCAACATCCCGAACCCGAAATCCAAAGAGAAAGTCCTGAGGATGCCCAGACGTCCTGGTCAGACCTTAGACGCGAAGTTCGCAAGTTGCAACCCTGAGGCTGTGGACCTGCTCAAAAGCATGCTCTTTTTCGACCCTACTCGCAGAGTCACAGTGGAAGGTGCACTCAACCACCCCTACCTGTCCCAACTCCACTTCCCTGAAGACGAACCCACCACAGGGCCGGTTTCCTTCTTCGACTTTACCTTCGAACGAGAAGTTCTGACAATGAAGGAACTGAAGGACAAAATATATGAGGAAATCCTACTGTATCACTTCCAAGACCGCAGGGCGGAGTATGAGCGACTCAAGAGAGAAGGCACAGTCGCAGTTTCGCCCAATACACAGGGTGATGCCCACGACAGCAGTGATGAGGACGACCTGAACTAGTAAATAAACTACTTAGTGAAGGCCTGCACGAGGAATCTAGTCGCTTCTTGCAGGAAATAGAGAGGTCTGGGACTGTTGTGGTCTCCTTCGAACTTTATGATCTTCTTCACTTGGGCGCCATACGCCTGCACCAGGGCCTCCGCATGCAAGGGACTGATATAGGAGTCCTGCAAAGCTGCAGCGAATAGAGCAGGCGTATGGACGCTTTCCACGTCTTGGATAGGGATGAGCGACATCAGTTCAAAACCGGCTTTCTTGCGCACACTTTTGGCAATGACTTTGCTGATGATTTGGTTCAGAAGGAAGTCAAAGGTGTTGGCTACTCGCTTGGCCAGTTCCTTGGATAGGTCGGGCAGGGACTTGTAGGGAGAATCCAGCACTGCAGCGGCTATGTCTGAGTCTTCCTTCATCTGAAGCAAGGCCGCCACCGCGCCCATTCCCCGGCCCCACAAGCCTATAGGTCTACTTGCGTTTTCACTACGTAAATGGTCCAAAACCACTGCTAAATCCTCCCGCTCCCAATACCCCAGCGATATAAAGTCCCCTTCCGACAGTCCACTGCCTGCGAAATCCAAGCAAAACACTGTCACGCCTGCAGGCAAAAGCACATGCAGGACTCCCAGCGCCTCCACTCTCGACCCCAAACTAGTGTGCAGGTACACTACACAAGGGAGACTGGCAGGGTCCTTCCCTACAGGTCTAAAATGACTGCATTTGAGAGTAAGTTTGCGTTTGTTCTTGAGATCCAGGTCCTGTCGCTGGTAGGCCACTCCTTGGTACTCGAATTCAGTAGGGCCGAGGCTGCTGAGGTCGTATTCGTCTCGAGAAGGCCGAATTATGGCATTCACCACACTTGCATAGGTTGTTTTCATTATAGAAGTCTGGGATTAGCAGAGTTCGATAAGAATGGCGCACTACAGGGAAGATTTAGCTTCGATCTGTAGAAATGATTAGAGAGTTTGGCGAATTTGTCTGATTTCAGTCAGTCGTATGCACAGTTTGTAGTCCAAAATGTGCATCTTGATAGAGGATAATGTCTAAAAGGCTGATTGAGGCTGAAGTCTACAATCCAAGTCGAGATTTTGGCTTTAATTACGATTTCTGCATTCTTATCTGTAATTCCCCCATCCTCACTGATTTCAAGCCAAAACTACAGTGCAAATAGCGTTTTTCAGTTACAGCAGCAAACCTCGTTATCTAAATTTCGGCAGTTTCTGGATTCGCGCAACTTCTTCTATCAACCCCAACTTGGAATCACCCAAAAGCGAGATGTACTGCACTGGTGGAGGAGCCCTGGAAGCAAAACAACTACATCTGCCTAGGCTTCGAACTCTGCCCCGAGCCCACTAGCTAGTGACTTCTATATGGCTGCAGTTCTCTTAGTGGCGAGGACAATGGCGACTTGAGTTTGCACCCAACACTTCCCAACTACTCAGTGCTGTCTGTCTGCCCTGTCTGAGGCTAATTGCACTGTTCGCTCTCTTCTTCCCTCCTCAATCTCTGCATCTTAGGCCCGTTTCGAGTCCCTGCGGCTTTGCCTTCCCGAGCCTTGTGGGAGTGGTGAAAGCTCTCGAGAAGGAAGGACATCCAGGGGACCTGTTTGATGCCGAATCGCTGCCATTTCCTTTAGCTTTAGGTATGGGCAGACATGGCCGTGGTCGGGGATAAATATGCTGAAGGCGGGGAGAAGCAGGGAAGGCGTGTGGGACTCAGGAAAGTAGAAAGGACGGCACGGGTAGGCTGGACTGGGCGGTTCTCAGCCATTTTGATGGTGCCTGTGTAATAAAAAGCCGAGCGATGCTGGAGCCCATACCAAGCCAAAATCCGCCAACTATTGGAAATGTAATATAACATGTTAACGAGTAGTGACTCGTTTCCAAATGACACGGTTCTAACCTATGTAGGACTCCCGGGCCTTTCAGTCGCAGGAACGCCCGCCAGCTGCCAAGGCCCAGAGAATCGCTCTCCCGCCTAATGCGGCGCTTCTGCCTACGCACCTGCCTCAGCTCCGCGCCCAGATCCTCGCCTACAAACTGCTCAAACTGCGCCTCCCGGTGGTATCTGACCTGCAGCGACTCGCCACACGCCCTTCCTCGGCCGACACAGCCGCAGTCTTGAGTCAGGCTCAAGTGCAGCTCCTTCAGTTTGCCGCGTTTCGCCGACTTGACGAAGCCGCTCCCGCCCTCCACCCTCGCGTACCCGGCAGTCTCGAACGACATGACTTCAATTTCTTCCTGGGCCTCCGCATCCCTGAGGCTCCTTCTTTGGAACGCGCCATGCTTCAGTTTTCAGACTCTCAAGAGAAGACACGCACTGCTGTACTTGAAGAGTACCGGATGAGGACGAGTGCTCAGCAGGACCAGTCTCATGCGCTGCTAGAAGCGGCACTGCTCGACCGAAATTTCTATAAGCGATCAGCCGCTCCCAGTACTCTCCGCGCCAAACAGGAGCAGAAGGCCATCACCAAGTTCGAGCAATCCATGCGCAACGGTCTCGAGCTCCGCAAGAAAAACCGTCAAAAGGAACTAATTGCCGACTTGATGAACTTTCACCGAGACTTCTACGAGTACCACCGCAAGCGATATACCAATGTCAAGAAACTCGTCTATCACGCGAAGGCCCGGTCCGAGTATCTCGAGAAAAAGGACCAAATCGTGAAGGACAAAATGGAAAAAGAGCGAATTAAACTACTGAAAGAGGACGACTTCGGGGAGTACATGAAGCTGATAAATACAGCCAAAAACAACCGTTTGCTGGACATTTTGAACCAAACCGACGCCTTCCTCAGGGAACTTGGAGCGAAGGTGAAGATGCAGAAGGGGGAAGAAGTGACCCACGACGACCTGAACTTGCTGGACTCCGCCACAGACTTATCAGGGAGACTGAAGTTTTCCTCACAGCAGTACTATAAACTGACGCACAGTGTGACAGAGGAAATAAAGGAACAGCCGGAGGGAATTGAGGGCGGGATGCTGAAGCACTACCAGTTGATCGGCCTGCAGTGGCTCATTTCCCTATACAACAACAATCTGCATGGTATCTTGGCGGATGAAATGGGCCTGGGGAAAACCATTCAGACCATTGCGCTGCTGCAGTATATCATTGAGAAGAAGAAGAACTATGGGCCGTTCCTAATCGTTGTGCCGCTGTCCACACTTTCCAATTGGGTGCTAGAAATGAGCAAATGGGCGCCTAGCATTCGGAAAGTGGTGTACCGCGGCCTGCCAGTTATTCGCAAGCGCATCATTCACACGCTCAAAGCCCGAAAATTCAACGTCCTGATCAGCACCTACGAATACATCATGAAGGACAAGCACGCCCTCAACAAATTCCACTGGTCCTACATCATCGTCGACGAAGGCCACCGCATGAAAAACGCCAAGTCCAAGTTCGCCCAAATCCTCGGCCAACAGTACCTCTCCGACCACCGCTTACTGCTCACAGGCACTCCTCTGCAGAACAACTTGGCTGAACTGTGGTCCTTACTGAACTTCCTGCTGCCTAAGATCTTCCACTCGCTGGACGACTTTGAGAAGTGGTTCAATCAGCCGCTGTCTGGAATCACTGGAGAAAGGCAAGTAGGACTGAATGAGGAGGAAACTTTGCTGATCATTAATCGGCTTCATCAGGTGCTAAGGCCGTTTTTACTGCGGAGAGTTAAGAAAGAGGTAGAGGCGGAACTGCCAGATAAGGTGGAAAACGTCATTAAGGTCGAGTTGTCCTCGTGGCAAAGGGCGTTGTATGACAAAATCCACGAGAGGAGCTATATCGGCAGAGATGTGAGCACAGGCCGCATCAAGAACCTCAATAACTCGGTCATGCAGCTTCGCAAGGTCTGCAACCACCCTTACCTCTTCTATCCCGAACCCACTTATCCAATTGACGACAACCTTTGGCGCTGCTCAGGGAAGTTCGAACTCCTCGACCGCATCCTGCCCAAGCTGATCAACACCGGGCACAAAATGCTGATCTTCTGCCAAATGACGCAGCTCATGGACATCATGGTGAAGTACTTCGACTACCGAGGCTTCGTCCACCTGCGTCTCGACGGTACCACCAAGTCCGAAGACAGGGAAAAAAGAATGGCGCTGTTCAACGACCCCACTAACAATTGTCCGATTTTCCTGCTGAGTACGAGGGCAGGCGGACTGGGACTGAATTTGCAGTCTGCAGATACAGTGGTGATTTTCGACTCGGACTGGAACCCTATGATGGACTTGCAGGCGCAGGACAGGGCGCATAGGATTGGGCAAAAGCGGGAAGTGCGCGTTTATCGTCTGGTCACTAACACAAAAATCGAAGAAACCATCCTCACCCGTGCATCTCTGAAGAAGAAGCTGGACGGGAAAGTGATCCAAGCGGGACTATTCAACAACAAGTCCACAGACAAAGAGCGGCAGGAGAAACTGCGAGTGTTCCTGCAGAGAGATGACGAGGAAGAGGAAGAGGAACGCACAATGCTGGATGATGAGGAGGTCAATGAAATTCTGGCTCGGAGTGACCAAGAATTCGAGCTGTTTCAGTCCCAGGACCACTTGCGCAAGGCTCAGGAGAAGTGTTCCCGGCTGATCATGGACGCAAGCCTGCCCTACTGGATAGACGAAGAGGACGTAAGTACTCACCTAGAAGGAAGACTTGCCGCTGTACAAGCGCTACGGCCGAGGGTCCAGAGTGCGAAAGCGAGTTTCCTATGCTGAGGAAGCAGAGGGTGAGTCCGAGTCCAGCTCCGAACCTCCCAGCAAGCGAAGACTCGAGCCAGAAGAGCCCGGTCTCCGCAAGCGACACGCACTGGAAACCCGCAAAAGCACTCGTGTTCGCATCAACACAGTGGCGATTTCCTCTGACTCCCCAGAAGAGGAGGGAAGTGATGACAGTGACTACAGCTCTTCGGCGGGCGAGGAAGAACTGGCGCAGATGGACTTGCAGCTGGACCAGGAGGACTCCTAATGCTTAGGCATCGCCATGGTTATCTAAGGGCTTGTTGGGCGTAATAAGCCACGTCGATATCTGCGTCGTTGACCAGACTTTGCACCAAGCTGTATGAGACTTACCTTCTCAGGTCCTGTGAGGGCTGCTTGGCTAGGAGTGCGCCTGCTACTTTGCAGGCGTTGAAACGCACATTTGGAACCTGGCTACGTACTGCCTCGTTCAAGAACCCCAACACCTCCGCCGAAGTCAGCTCTACCTGCGGCAAGCAATGGAGCACTGTTATCCGCTGCGTGTATCCCGCTGTGCTCACTGTCTCCCGTAGGGCTGGCAGCAGCTGACTATGCACCCAGTCTCCCTTCATTGCGGTGGCCAGACTGGGTAAGTAGCTTTGACCTGCCTTGCGAACTGCATGCGAAATGTCCTTTAGAAACATAAAATAAGTCGCTTGGAAACTCCTCACGAACTCATCCGCGCCCAAGAGAACACCCAACTTCGCACACTGAGCAATCACCGCTTCCCGCACTCTCCAATTCGAACAGTCTTTGGCGAGAGCTAGTATGGATGCACATAAGCGAGTAGTGGAGAACTCTGCACCCAGTACAGTTGCCAGTTTCTCCATACTCTGCGCGACATGCATCTTCACTTCCGCATTATCATCCTTTAGCATCTCTTCCAGGATGCCGACCAAGCTGCTGAGAGTGAACGCTTCACCCATCAATAGTGCCATTTCAGCAGCAATATCAGACACATGCATCCGCACATTTGCATTTGCATTCGTGTCCTGCGCAATTGAACTGAGCTGCGGGTAAATCAGCGTCTGCACCTTTTCCGCACTGATGGTTTTGAGAGTGGTCTGCAGGGCGTGCAGACAGACAGCTCGGACGTCTGCTTCCGGGTCTTTGAGTAGTTGGGCGAAGGTCTGAATTAGGTTATTTTCAGTCACGTCTCTGCCAAAGACCTCCGCTAATTCTGGGAACTTCTCGGCGAAGTGAATTCTGACCTTCCAGGACTTGTCTTCGCCCGCTGCAAGGGCTAGCGGCAAAGTGTGCAGCCGGTTTTCCTCTCTATTCAGCAATCTGCAGAGACTCACAAGCGCATCAATGCACACATTTCGAATGCTGTCCTGCTCGTCTACCGACAACTGCTTGAACTCAGGAATAAGTTGACTGAGCAGCGCTTCCTTTTCCAGCACTGCGCAGAACGGAGTCATGTTGACGGCCACTGCTCTTCTGATCATGGGCGTTTCCTCGTGGGAAAGCTCGAAAAAGCGAGTCCGCAGCTTTTCTCTCAGACTGCCAGCTCGCGGATAAGCAGTGGCAATGAGGCAACCCGCTGCCACTTTCCCTGCAAACTTCTCTTGCTCTGCCAGACGCACGACCATAGGAGCGAACGTAGTGACGATGTCGCTATCAGGCATCGTTTCTGCCAGCTTCACAAGCGACTGGACTGCTTCGTCCCGCACCACAGTCTCTTCCATGGAGGCCAGCTGCTCCAACGGAGGGATCAGCAGCGCGTAGTTGCCTCGGAGGAACTTGACCAGGCCTGCAAGTTCCTGAGCCACTGCAAACAACACCTCGTCGTCCTCTGAGAGTAGGTCTCTGTAGGGCCAGTACTGTTGAGGAAGGGGAGGAGCTGGTTCTTTACGGCTTCTGGGCCGAGCAATGTAGCGACTATGGGAACGCGGTGGATGGCGTTGACTCGCAGGAACGTCTCTTCAGTCTGCAGCTCTTCTCGCAGCAGGTCCAGAGGACTCTCCTGACTCATCTTTACAGTTGGGCAGTCCACAGATTGCCCAGGTAAGCATGGCTATCTGACAGTGAATTATAGCTCTGGTGGACTGGCCTCTGTAGACAGCCAGCAGACCACTAGTACCGCTATTTAGGTATAGACTTCAGCACTGTTATTTAACTAAAGGCAGGCTTGTACCTAGTCTCAGACGTAAAGCCGCTGTTTGATATTAGACACTTCTCAGTTCTTACTCACAGCAGGTCTTCCTAATGCCGACAGAGTCTTCCCACATCTCGGCTTTTCCCTATCCTGTGCTCTTGTGACTGAGTAAGTGCAGGCGCAGCTCGCTGAAATATGGAGGATTTGAATAGAGTCTTGGGAGTGGTTTTCCTGCCGCAGTACCACGAAGCCGCAAGTGAGTGGCTGCTCACCGCCTCAGTGCCAGAGCGCAAAGGACTGAAGATGCTGGGCGCCATATACAAGCACAAGGGACAAAAGAAGTTCCGAACTGTGCCGAGCACTGCCCTGCAGAAAGGCCAAACTTCCACCTATGAAGCTGAATTCACCTCAGAGGTCCAGTCCCGGCCGTCCACAGCTGTGCTGAGCTACAACCGGTTCAGTACCTTGCCCTGCAGTCAAATCCTCACCCCGGTAACTGTCAGGTTTGTGGAGAGTTGGCTGCTGCTGCGGGATGCGGAGGGCACTGTGTCGGTTCTGCTGGATACTCTGCGGGCAATATTCGCCTATTTCACTTCCTCGAAGCGGCCTACGACTGAGTCGAAGAGGCAATATGTGTGGAACGACCTCAATACTCTGCCGAAAGCCCACCGCTTGGACCACTTAACGAACAAAAGTCAGGTGTCGAGGAGTGCGAGTGCTGGGAGACCCTGGGTGGCTCCTCGCTCAGCAGAGCCGCAAGACACCTCCCACCGCCCCAGCGCATTCACAGCTGAGGACCTGAAAAAGCGCAAAGAAGCACAAACCAAGGGCAGCGGCCAAGTCGCTACCTGGATTGTGGGGCCCAGCGACCTGCTGTCTAACTACCAAAACACCTACACTACTCACTTCAACAAGTACAAGGGCATGCCTACTGGACAGCACCAGCCCTCCGTATCGCTGGGCAGGATGATTCCTGGCACTGCACCGCTAGGCAAGTAGCCATCTTAACCTAAGTTCTAACTCGATTGCCCTGTGCCTAGACACTTATTCCTGGAATTACGAGCATACCTCTATCTGAATGTGCAGTTTTGAGAAAGAAGCGGGTTTTTGCAATTGTTGGAAACGACTTTCAACTACTCTTTAGCCGATATCAGAGTCCCTGTGTAGATATTTCTTAGTTTGTGTGCTTTGCTGTCCCTTCTCTCCAGTCCATTTCCAGCCACCTCAGATCACCTCTCTGTCCAGTGAAAATGGCGGACTTTGCACCTGCCCTCCTTCCCAGGACCAAATTAAACTACGGTTACAGCTTCTCCATGGACTTGTTTCTCGGAAACACGTACTGCACCAATGGCTTGTTGTTCATCACACGTTGGGATTGTCTGCGGTTCGGTGCTGCGGGTAGGTCGAAAACTGAGTCAAAGACAGTGGATTTGAGGCTTTCTCTGTGTGGAAGGAAGCTTGGCGCCTTGGTGAGGTCGAGGGAGTGGGGGCTGGAAGGCGAGGGCTGCACTGTGGCCTTTTTGGAGTGCTTTTGGACTGTGAAACAGCCAAATAATCCGGGCATATTTTTATATGTGATCCGAAACCCTCTGATGGTCAGACACTAACATAAGTTTTTTCGTGGGTTTTCCACTCTCTCTGTATCCTTCTGGCCTGAAACTGCTTCCAACACTATTGTAGCTCTCCCTAACTCAGTGGTCTTTCTTCCTGTAACGACAGCCACAGAGAGGCTAATTCACTCGATTATTTCTCAGGCACAAAGACTTTTCGACAGTCCTAGGACAGGGTTAACTCAGAGTCGCAAGAAATCTGTCTCTATGCAAAGAAACTGATTGAAGTCCAAACCCAATAAGACAAAGCTGATAAACTAATCCAATCAGAAGTATTGAAGAAATACAGACTATATCAGCACTGTAAAAATCGGTAATTTAGGGACTACGGTGCAAGTAGATTACTTTATGAATAGACTCTCTTAGGTATCTTGAATTAGCTGCATAAGGACGATAACTGTGACAGCATCGAAGGGAGACCTTCTTGCATGCAAAACTAAACTCCTAGCAGTGTTTTCTGTCATAGGACGGAGTCTTTGCCCTGCCTACTGCTCCCTTTTTCTGATATCTAAATTATGTGTATATGCCGCTTGCTGCGCCGTCTGCGACGGCCCCCTCGTAAGCGAATTTACCAATTGGACGAGAACAGCGCCTTCGACCTACCAACCCGTTCTCGCACTTCCTTGCCAGTCCGCTCAGAGCTATCAGTCTTTCTGTACCAAGTACACACTGTGAGGCTGCAAGGAGGAGTCCGCCCTCTGCTCGCGAATACAACGACTAAATTGACAGCTAGAGACAGGCGCTTTTTCTACGGCCTGATGCTGCGGCGGAGGGTCCGGCAAGAGGTTCCACTGGAGAGACTCAGTGAGTTCATGGTGATGAGCGGAGTGCTGATGCTCGGCGGACCCCTGCGGCCTGTGCAAGTCCTTTCCCGCCGCCGTAGTGCTTGACATACTCTACTTCTGTCCTAAACTAGCCACTATGCTTTGGACTGCAGCCGCCCACCTCTCCGGGTGTCCACTGATGTCCTTGAAGAAGTACGTGCGCTTCGGAGTAATGATGAGGAATTCGTACTTGTTCCGAATCTCGACATGCAGATCAGGCGAAATCTCGATTTCGCCCTTAATTTTGCCAGAGCCAGGGTCATAATAGCGAATTCGAGGTTCATTTGATATGTCCAGTCTTCGCTGTTTATAGACCCAGCCAGCCTTCTTCTTGACTATCCCCGACACCAGCACTTGAGTTTCGTCCACGGCAATAGAGACTTGAGGTTTCAGCGAAGGGCTGGAAGGGGCCTGAATAGGCGCATTTTGGGGCATCGGAACCTCTTGCGTGAATATAGCCGCAAAGTCGATATTCGCAAAGAACGGGTGAGATTTGAGTACTGAGAAGTCATTTCCGCTGTCTGGGTTTCCCGCCCCGAGACGGGCTTGAGGACTGTGAACTAGCAGTCTTCGGACCAAGTCTGCAGCTTCACTGGGCATGCTGGGCGGGTAGTGCACGTTTAAGCTGCGGATTTGCTCGAAGATCAGGTAGTCGTTCTTGGCTGTGAAGGGCGGCTGTCCGGTCAGCATTTGGTACACTATGCAGCCGAGGGCCCAGAGGTCTACGGGAGGGCCGACTTCCTCGTCTGCAAGTACCTCGGGAGACACGTATTCCGCTGTCCCCACGAAGGTGTTGCGCCTGAGAACAGCCGCTTTGTCCTCTTCATTTGAGTAGTCCCGGGCCGATCCGAAGTCCACAATGCGCATATGCCCCGACCCCGCAATCAGTATATTTTCAGGCTTCAAGTCCCTATGAGCCACCTGATTCCCTCGCATAAACTCCAAAGTCGCCACTATTTCCGCAGCATAAAAGACAGCCAATTGATAGGGCAACTCTCTCAGTCTGGAAATCAGCCCCACCAAGTCCCCGCCTTCACACAAGTCCAACACAAAGTACAGACACTGGGCGTCCTGGAAGGTGTAGTGCAGTTTGATGATGCCTGGGTAGCTGCCCAGCTTGAACAGCAGGGTTTTCTCTATATGCGCCTGCTTCACTTTGTTTTCGCGTTTCAGGTGCGCCTTTTCCACGATTTTGATTGCGAAGACTTCGTTGGAGTCTTTCTTGCGGGCTTTGACGACTTGGCCGAAGGAGCCTTGGCCGATCTCTGCTAAGATTTCGAAGTGGTCTGGAGAGAGTGTCTCCATATATACTAAGACACTGTCCTAGGCACTCTGGACAGACCTGTCTTTAGGCTGGGCTGACCTGCTTCTCCTGACCACAAAAGTGTTGCAAAATGTCAGGACGACGAGACCATACGCTCTAGCTAGCGAGCTAAAAGGGTTACTTGACTTCGACCATCTCCTGCACGCCCATGCAGCAGATACAGCCAGTGGCGTAGGCCCCACAGTCATACCAATAGGGCTCCCTGTCCAACTTCTTATCCTTCCGGATGGCCTGGCGCACCCAGGCAGCTCCCAGACAGCCACAGCAGCAGGTGGCAAGGCAGCCCATGATGGGGGTAGGACTTGTAGACTTGATCTTGCCTAGGGCCATATACTGGATAATGGCCAGGCCGAGCCAGCTGCAGCAGCAAATCAACAGGCACGGTCCGATTTCCTTCGTGCACCCGCAGAATTCGTTCTTCCAACCTCCGTTCTTCCCTGGCATTTCGCTTTATTAAAACCGTTCACTCGAACATGGACGATTAGAAACCGCTGCCCTGACTAAAAGACTTGTGGCTTGGTTCTAGCAAGCCACTGCAGCAGGCGGCTTTCTACAGCAGTCTCCACTCACAGTGCCGCTCTCTTCTTTAGATCTCTCTCGTAACTGTCACCCGGGCTCTCACTGAGGCCTTTCCAGTCTCTGCGCAGTTCCCCTCCAAACTGCGGGCTGGACATCCTCCCGCTGTCCTGACCTGCCTGCTGTGAGAGGGGAGAGCAGTCCTTGGTCTGGTGCGAAATCCCACTGTTGAAAGGGAGCAGAAGCTAGAAACTACGCAGCATTAGTTCAAGTCGAAGCGCTGCTATTCCAGGGAAAGCAGGTCTGGCAGTAAGCAGACCTGGCCAGTCCAACTGCTCACATCCTTGAGATGCAGACTTGAATGCTGCAGCACACTCATGTGTGCAGGATTCCGGGTTACAGCGAAAGTCAGTTCGCAAGTAGGAGACATCGTCTTTCCACTGACTTGCGACTTCAGCAGCCAGTCCCTTTGCTGGATCTTGCCACTAACTGTGTAGCGGGAAGTCATTTATGTCCACCAAAGTACTTGATAAGCTCCTTGAAACTGCCTTTTCCCCACTTCCCAGTTATAAAATGCTGTCAATTCAAGCAGAAGTGGGTATATTTCATCCGATGTAGCTGCGAATAAGGAATAGTTATGTGGTTGGGAGTAGGAAGTCCGCAAGCAGCCAATACATCTTCATTGATGTAGGGTAAATACACATATATGCGCTCACTTTGATGTGTATTCAGATATGAAAATAAGCAAAATCGGACGATATAAAGGAATTTCGTGCCAAAAGTTGGGTAATTTTATAGCAATTTACGTTTTCTCGTCTTTCAGAAGCATAAAATCACCTACTTTTTGAATATATTTGCGAAATTAGCTCTAATTAGACTTCCGAATTGTATTAAAATCACAACAACCGCATCTAATCAGCACCAAAGGCCATATATAGCACTAAAAAGACCAATTAATAAGTCAAATACCGCATATCTGCCTTAGGCAGCTGCAAGCTCCTAAACCAAGAGGTCCCCTGCTTAGGAATTACTTCATTATTACCTGATTTACGATGAAGAAACCACTCAATTGTCCTCTGCACATAAGTATAGCGACTCCTGGCGCAATGGCTTTATTTTACCTGGAGAATTGAGGGTGTTATAACCAACAAGTAGGAAGTTTCTTCCTGTGCAGGCGGAGAAAGCAAAATCCTCTTGGAAAACTGGGGAAATCCTTAATTTCCCTGATATAACCCATAACTAAATATCGAAAAGACACTGCCGTTATAGGCTACGAAGTATATATAAGGTAGGTTCCCTGTCAAGGAGTTACTTCTCATGACAAAAAACCACTCCTGGCGCAACGACCTTTTACCCATCACTAAAAGGCTATACAGCCCAGTGCATATAAGTCTAGGAAAGGGTATACAGCAGGTCCCTGCTAAGGAGCTACTTCACAGGACTGAGCACTTCGGAATGACTGGTGCTTCTGGCGCAAAGGCCTTTTGCCCTTGATATCCTAGTGAATTCACACGATTTCAGCTAAAAGTCTCTATCATTTCTCCCTTTCCCATAACAGACTTCCCTATTTGCCTGTTGAAAAGGACGTGTGGGGACCACTGCTGTCTAAAAAACCAAGGCTTGATGGGGAGGGTCTCGCGACTCTCCCATCCGGCTTGCTCATCCTTCCGAGTCTGGGCCAGTTTAACTGGTCGCGGAGAAGCCTTCTATTCCGAATGGCGACTCCGTTGCAATCAACTGAAAAGTTCGCTTCGGGAAGGAATTAGCAAGTGTTAGTCCTCCCCAAAGGACCAATTCAAGGAGAGATTAGTGACATAGTCAAAGAAGTGCTTGATTTCTATTTAGGCAGCGAGCGTTTCCCGCCCATTGCAGTCCGCTTGGGAGGGTCGAAGCCGGGCTTCCGGTCCTTGGCTCCCTTCGCCAGCTTCCGGTCTTTCATCAGCAGTTCCAACTCTTCCCGCTCCTCCACAGACGGCTCCCCCTCAGTCTCGGGCTTGGAAAAGGCGTCGAAGTTGATGTTCAGGTAGTCAGGAGTGAAGCGTGCAGAGGTCACTGCACTTTCCATAGCTACCAAAGCGGTTCGTTTCTTCACTGCTACACTCATTTGCTCGAGCTTGGTAGCGCAGTGGGTGAGGCTTTCTGTGAGGTTGGTGAGTTGCGACCCCACGGATTCAGGCTGGTCGGTGAGTTGAAAGGATACACGACTGATGCAGTTCGCAGCACTGGCAATCATAGCGAGTAGGTGGACGACCTGTTCTTCCCCCTCCTCCAACTGTCTCTGCCGGGTCTTGAGCCGGTCCTCCAGTTCCTCCACTTCCCTGGGATTCAGCCTCTTCCTTTCCTCGGCCTCCAGCGTGAGTTGCCGCAAGTCCTTTTCAGCAGAAGCTCTGTCTCTGCTCAAGTCCTCTATTTGGGTTTGCGCCTGCGCCACTCCCCTCTCCAGCCGTTCCCTGTTTTCACTCAAATAGCGCCAATACGGCTCCATGTCCCCTATAGAACTGATGTTCGTCACGCTCTGAATTCGCTTGAACTTCCGCTCTTCATTCGCTACGTGGTTTTCTATCTGCTTCACTTCGTCCGCTATCACTTCCTCCTCCTTCAGTCTGACCATGGTGGCTTCCAAGGAGTGCAGACGTCTGGAGTGCAGTTTGCGCTTGACCTGCGCCCCACTGTGCTGCTGTTCCTTGTCTAGAAGCAGAGCGAGTCGCTTGCGAGTTTTGAGCTGCTCGAGGTCGGAAGCAAAGGCTTGGGACTGGGTCTTTTTGGTCTTCTGGAGGGTCGTTGCGAGGTCGGAGAGACTGTGTTGGAAGATAGTCGAGGCAGTTTTGGCTCGTCTATTGTGCATTTTGAGACTGGACAGAGTAGATGAAGTCCTCGCCAGTTCCTTCCTCAGCTTCGTGAGTGGCTTTTTGGCAGCCAATATGTTGAGTTTCCTGCAGTGCAGCATATACTCTAAAGTCTCCTGGTAATACAATTCATTCGTAAGTCCCTCCACCGTTTCCCCCAGTTCCTCTGCCCTCTGCTTGGCAGTATCCGCTGCAAACGGGTCCTCCGCAAGGCTCATCTGCATGCTATTCAGACTGCTGTTCAGGTCCGCCAGCATCCTTTCCTTCAGCATCCGCTGGTGTGTGAGTTGATTCAGGTGCTTCTGGAGTTGCAGCAAATTGGCCTTTATGCCGTCGATTTCCGGCCTGGCCAGGCGGGAGGTCTCTATCTTGCGGATGCTGCGGACGATGTCGGCGGGGGACAGCTTTCTGGACACGAACTCCCTGACTTAGCCTTACTGCTCCAACTCCCGGTTGATCCGCTCAATGGAGGCAGACACAGAAGGCACGGTGGAGGCAGACGGGGACAGGTTCTCTGTATAGACACTACTCTTGGGGAAGTCGCCCCAACTCGTGTGTGTCTTCAGGTCTCTTCGAGAACTCAAGGTGGGCTGAGAGACTGTGGAGTGCTGTCTATTGGCAGGGGGACGGGTGGACTCTTGGGGACTGAGGACTGGCAGCTTGGTAGTGCGGTGTCGAGGGGCGACTTCTGTGAAGTCGAAGATGCCTTGCAGGTCACTAGTAGGCGACTTTAGGCTGGCTTGCGGTTACTTCATTAGAGCTGTTAGTTACTAGTGAGAAGTGCAGTTAGTGGCTTGGGCTGGGACTGGCAGGGAGACTGGGTAAGGCGTAGGGACTCGGAGAGGTGGGAGGACTGTAATTGGCCTAAGTCCAGAGATAGCAGTGAAGAAGTGAAAGTTTCCTTCGTGTTTCCCTTATCTGCCAACAGTTTCTTATCTTACGCGACGAATTACTCCCTAATAGTGCTATGTAAACAATTTCTCCGATACAGCTTTTTGTATCTAAGCTTGGCTCTGGACCGAAAATTTCCTTCATTTCCCTACTTAAAGGAAGTTCCCTGCTAATCCATGGTTATCATCAACCAAATCCCCAAGTTTAAAGCTACTACTCCGCGGCTACCTCCACAGACTGCTCCAAATTGCTTTCCGCCCAACTAGTGGGCAGCCCTGTCTAGCGCTTACATAGTGCAAATGCATCCAGCACTCCAAAGGGGCGCTTGAGTGCATACCTCGCCAACTCGTCGAATCCGAATACATCCTGCCCTGCGCAGTTCCCCAGTTTCTGCACCTTTTCCAGCACTTCAGCTGAATCCCGCACGTCGAAAGCTGCAGCGATTGTCGCCATTTCGTCCGCTTTAAACTCCAAATCGCGACTTTGGAAGCCCTTGGCAATCTGATACGTCTCCCACACGATAGACTCCATGTACTCTTTCCCACAACTTAGCAGTGCTTCAAGTAGACAGGCTTTGGACACCAACAGGTCTTCTCGCTTGCAGAGGGCGAAGTACCACTGCAACTTTACCTCTGATACGAAGTTCACTCGGGAGACGAAGCCTGAGGCTTTCCTGTCGATTCGGTCGAAGAGGGCAATGAAGTCGTCCTTGCAAAGGTGCAGATTGAAGAGGCTCTTCAGACCTTGATGGAAGTCGTGGAAGTCAATGAAGCGGCCTTTGGCGAGCATTTGGAAGACTCGGTTGCTTTCGGTGCTCATCTTCCAGATGCGGTTGCAAAGGAGGAAAAGCAGGTAGTCGTCCTCGAGTACTGTCTCTGGACGCAGGCTGCGGGCCCAGGAGGCGGCTAGTGCGGGCTGAGTCCGGAAGTGGTGGAAAATCACGTTCAAAGCTTCGGAAATAGGAACAAATCCGCCGCTTTCATAGTCCCTTACAGTGGCCTCCTCACCACCCTGCAATTCCTTACCAACAACCACATCTTCAAATATCGTTTCCAAGTCCGCTAAGACTGCAGGGAAAATAGCAGCAAATGAAGGCGCAGTCGAGGCAGTGGCATGCAGGCCTAGCAGTTTAGTAGCGGCTTCAGCGTATTGGCCAGGGGCGGCCTGCAGTCCTGTCACAAACTCACAAAACTCTCGAGGGTCGCTGTCCAGGCCTGGGCCCAGGAGAGCCGTAGCGAAGGTCAAATCCAGGTCCAAAGGGCGGATACCTTCGCTTTCGTTGGCTTGGTTGGAGGAGTGCTTGGCCCACATCCCTCTTTCGAAGGTGTCTATCACACTTTCCAGGGAAGCCGGGCGGAAGTCCTCCCGATTCAGCCTCGAAAACAGCCTCCGAAGTACTGAATTTTCCCACATCCATCGACCATATGTCACCTCCGCAAACAAGTCCTCCAAACTGAACTCATTCACTGCCTCTGCAGCCACTTCCATCTCCTGCACCTCCTCCACCCCTCCTATCATCTCCTCCACTATCACCTCCCCGTCCTCCACTGCGAATTGGTCCAACTTCACCTTTAACACTTCATAGTCGACTTGCTGCTCTGTGGCTGAGGCCTTGATAGGGTCTGCGCGCAGCAGAGAAATGGTCGCCGCTTGTTTGAGTTCGGACATAGGCACTGTGAATTGCTTCACTTGTCTGAGTTCTTCGATGTAGTTGGTGGATTTGGCGGCGAGTTCGTCCAGAGACTTCAAGATTTCGTCGCATCTCTCGGTGATATTGTGAATATCCGCGTATAACTTGCTGGCGGGTGGCTTTTGACTCTGGTAAAAGCTTGCAATTTTCCGCAGTTCCTCCAATTCCTGCTCATATTCGCTGCCAATCATGACAATTGCCTGCGACTCGTCCAGCTGTCTGCGCTGCACCTCCTCATCTATAGGTCTGAGTCCTTCCTTGATCTTGTCCACCAGGTTCTTATTGGTGGCGATTGCAGCGAGAATGGCCTGCGCCTGCTTAGTGCTGAGAGTGAGGAAGATATTAGAGCTCTTCATGAAGTGGAAAATTTGGTCAATGGACAGGCGTAGTTCCATTAACTCTGGGTTCAGACTTGAGTCTCTGTGCCGAGGAGCAGGCGCGAAGTTGGAATTCACACCTCCGGCGCAGCAGATATTCCCCATTTTTAGCCATTCGAAGTCCAAGGGAAACGGTAAGTCTGTTCTTTGGGACTGCCCTGCAGGGGTGGAGCTGCACTGGGAAGTTCCCTGTGTGAATTCTGGGACTGAAATGACCAAGAAAGGGGAATTGCTAGCTCTAGAGGTGCAGCAATTACTCGAATCCACTAACACCAAGAGCAACGTTTATCTAATGTCTTACAACACTGCTAACCCTCCAAGTCTCCATAGTAGTACACGTCCTCATACGCCTGCTTCGTGCCCTGCTCCCACAGCTCCGTCGAAGGTCTGGGGTACCTGGCGATCTCTTCCCACGCAGGAGTCATAGTCTGCACAGGCAGTGGCTCCTCAGGGATTTCCACACTCAGCGCTCTCTTCCAAGACTTCGCATGAGGGTTCCTTCGCTGGAAATCAGGCTTGTGAAGGAAGGGACTGGCTTGGGAGTGGGAGTATATCCTGCGGTTCTTTTTGGTGCTTTCAGTCTCGATGCCTACTGAACTTTGAGTGTCTGAGCCGCTGCTGAGGCCTGGGGAGTCACTGAGACAAAAACTCACGTCTTCGCCTCGGCTGCAGACTTCCTTGCGGACTGCGAGTCGGAGCACCTGAACGCCGCCCACTGAGTACTGCAGGCAGCTGTAGTCCCCGTCTGCCTCACACTGAGTCTCCAAATAGACACTGCTGGGGTCTGCTTCCAGCCGGGTGAGCTGGTCACTGAAGGCTTTGAGCAGGGAAGCAAGTTTCAGGTCGGCCATTTATGAAGTGTATCCAGAACTGTATTGAGGAAATTAGCTCCCAGGCAACCCATAGAGTCGAGAATTGGCACAGATATGAATTAGACTGGTCTCTAGCACGACCTACGCCTCAATAGGAAGCTTAGGCCGATTTTGCATTTCAGCACTTGAGTGGCGGTACTCAAAGGACTTGGTGCTATTGTAGTAGTTGGCTTCCATCAAAGCATAGAAGTGATAATGGAAGATTACGAGTACCAACTCAAGGTGGTGTTAATCGGCGACTCAGGAGTGGGCAAAAGCAGTATCCTGCTTCGCTACACAGACGACAGCTTTACCGATCTCCAGCAGCCCACCATCGGTGTGGACTTCAAGACAAAGTTCGAGACCATGCAAGGCAAACGACTCAAGGTGGCAATGTGGGACACTGCAGGGCAGGAGCGCTACCGCACCCTCACCACCACTTACTACAGAGGCGCACATGGGGCTATTTTGGTCTTCGACGTCACCAGACAAGACACCTTCTCCAGTCTAAATGCCTGGCTGGACGAGCTTTCCAACGCAGACACTGGCAGAGGACTGGTCAAGCTGCTGATTGGAAACAAGGTGGACCTGCCCAATCGTGAGGTGAGTTTCGAGGAAGCGGAGTTGATGGCGAAGACCAAGGGAATGCTGTATATCGAGACCAGCGCCAAGACGAAGAAGGGAATTGCGGAGACTTTCCAGGAAATGATCCACAAGATAGTGGACTCGGACCAACTCTTGGAGACAGCCCGCGTAGGGCGAGTTAGCAGCGTCACAGTGGACTCCACCCGCAAGAAGGAAGCTCCGGCCTGTGGGTGCTAGGTAGCTAAGTCCTTCCCATAGTTTGAAATTAAATGCAGGAACACGGGGACAAAGCCCAGGGCAGCATTCTCGTTGCCATTCGCGTGCGACCACTCTCCCTGCGAGAACAAACCGCGGGCGACCAGGATATCATCCGAGTCGAGGACAAGTTGCTAGTCGTGCTGGACATGACGGACTTCGAAGACCGCAAGAGCATCCTGCACAGGTCCAAGGAACAGCGCTACGTCTTCGACTTGCTCTTCAAGGATAAGACTAATGAGGAAGTGTACCAGCATACCGCCGCTGGACTCATACGACCTGCACTATCAGGCATTAACGCCTGTGCTTTCGCTTATGGACCGACAGGGTCTGGCAAGACCTACACAATGGTAGGGACCACCGAAGACCCAGGGATCAGCGTCTTGACCGTTCGCGACATGTTCCAGCACATCCAAGCAGACACAGAAAAGATCTACGACATCAAAATTTCCTACGTCGAGATCTACAACGAGACTATCCGCGACCTGTTGATTCCCAACTCCGGCTACTTGGAACTGCGGGACGACCCTCAGAAGGGAGTGGTCATTTCAGGCGTCACGGAGTATAAGGCTGAAAGCACTGAGCAGGTTATGCAGCTTATTAGCGCTGGAAACCGCAGAAGAACCACAGAAGCCACTAATGCCAACTTGACGTCTTCTCGCTCACATGCAATTTTCCAAGCCGTGGTGTCCATTCAGGACAGGACGAAAAGCACTGTCATAGATGTATATACGGGCAAACTCTCACTTATTGACCTGGCTGGGTCGGAGAGAGGCACTGTCACGGAAAACAGAGGTATTCGACTTTGGGAAGGAGCGAAGATCAATAGGTCACTGCTGGCTTTGGCGAATTGCATTAATGCGCTGGGCGACAAGACCAAAAAGGGCTTTTTTGTGCCTTTTCGTGACTCCAAACTGACGAGAATGCTGAAAGACTCCCTGGGCGGCAATTGCCAAACTGTGATGATTGCCAACATTTCCCCTGCTGTAAGTCTCACTCAGGGCACTCAGTTCGAAGAAACGGCCAACACACTCAAGTACGCCTCCAGGGCCAAAAACATCAAAGTCAAGGCCTTAGCGAACAAGAAAATGGTCGCTCTGCACATCACTGAGTACAAAAACATCATCAGTGTAAGTCCATATGCAGGACTTGAGGAATGAAATAGACGTCCTGAAGTCTCAGCTGCACAGGGGTGTGGGCGGGGGACAGCTACCAGCAGTCCAAGAGGAGATCGCTGAGTGTGTTTGTGGGCGAAAGCAGGACGAAATCGAGGTGAAGAGACTGCAGGCGGAGATATTTGAGAACTTTCAAGAAAGGATTCAACTGAGACGGGCCTTGATAGAGTTGGAAGAACAGAACGACCTGAATTTCCTCGAAATCCGCAAAAAGCAGGCAGAAGTTCTACTATGGAAAAAGCAAGAAGTGGGCGAAGGCCCCTTCACACCCGACCCCACCCGTCCCAAGTCCGCAGTTCCGCCCCAAATCCGCAACATATTCAAAGACATCACGACACTGAAGGTAAATACAGACCGGAACAACCAAAGAAAGGAACTAATGCTTGGACAGTTGCATGAAAACATGCAGAGAGGCAAGGCTATTCGCGAGTCTCTGTCGACTTCCATTAGGACGCAGGAGAAAAGGGAGTTTTTGGAGTTGCTGATAAAGAATCACATATTGGAACAGACGAATGTAGAGTTGGAAATACAGCTGCAGATCCAGGAAAAGACCATCAACGACTTGCAGAATCTGTTGCATGCGCAGAAAAAGCTGCTGGAGGAGCATCACATTGATGATGGGAGTGAGTTGCTGGGAGGACTGGACGAAATGACAACGCCGCAGGGATTAGAGGCGGATGAAGAGGAGGTGAATGAGGAGGAGTTGGAGAAGCAGGGCTACGACATCAATGAGCCAGTAGAGGACGAAGACGAAGAACAGCCCTTCGAGGGAGACGAGGACTTCGAGACTTCCGACTACCTTCTCGCGACCAGCAAGGTGGGAGAAGACATAGACAAGCACGAGGAGCAGGGCGGCTTCATGCTGCAGGGCAAAGGCCTGATCAAGCGCACTGAAGAGGCTAAAGGCAGGGCGGAGGCTCGAGAGGAGGAGTCCAAAGGGCGAGGAGAAGTGCAGCAAGTGCCGCTGGCGCCTACCATGGGGCTAATGATCAATGGAAGAGCTATGGATGACGGTCTGGCCAAGAAAGCACAGGCCCCGAAGCCTGCGAAGCCTGCTAAGAAGAAGCCAGGGGTAGGTCCCTTCAGCAAGAAGAAGTAGCCTAAGGCTGGTAGTCCCAATATGAGCGCTACTCCTCACCTCAGTCCCTATGTCTTCCACACCTACGACGCAGACAAATCTGTCACTGACAAGGCCAGAAGCTTGAAAGTCTGGGAACTGCCCAGGCTGGAAGACTTGAAGAAGCACAGAGCGAAAAGACCATTCCCAGAGAAGAAGTCGTCAGAACCCACTATCCCTGCACTCGAAGAACTGATGAAACTGCTCAAACACGACACTAAGCCCCGCTCCTTGCAGCAGCGCTCGCACCCCCAGCACCTGAAGCGAGGACTCGTCCAGGCCTATCGACGGCCAACTGTGAAGAGAGAAGGCAGGTCTGCACTGCAAATAGCCGGGAAAGAGGGAATTACTCTCAGGCCCAAGCTGGTTTCCAAGTCATTGGTACGAAGATCAGCAGCTCTCCTACCGCTCCGGGTTTCTAACGCTGTCGGACTCTCTGACCCTTGCTTCCGAGTTATGAACTATTCCGGTCTAGAACTCAAACACAGCAATGAAGAGGTGAAGAGCTCAGCTACGCTCAAACGCACCACCACTCCCACCCTGCCGCCGCTCACAATGGAAGAAGAGGAGAAGTTGCCAGTGCATCTTCAGTTTAAGCCCATATCCGCAAGTAACGCCTCAGAGGAAAGACTGCGCTCTCGAGCTCCCAAGTCGCCGCCACTCTTCCGCAGGCCGCTGCCTGTTTCCCGCAATGCGAAGTTGGAAGGCTGGGAAATCTCCCCTGTGAATATATCGCCGCTGGGTGATCACTAGCATTACCTATACATAGTAGGAGCCTAGACTCAAGTCGTAGTAGGGGTCTTGGTTTTCTCTGCGAGTGAATACGACTTTGCGTCTCGATTTCGCAGATTCGTCCTCGGTGGCTTCAGTCCTGGCTACCAGTGGACTGTAGGGCCGCGATGTGTTCTGCACAGGCTGAGCTGTCAACTGTCGAATGGACAGTAATTCTGGAGTTTCATTAGTGTAGGCCGAGGCACGTGTTCGGTGGCTATTGGTCTTGGGTTGCCTAAGTATCTGAGAAGGCCTTTTCGGCTTCTCAGAAAAGACTGCAGGACACTGCAAATTGACATATTTGAGACTGGGACTAGGAGTCACTTGGGTCTCTTTCCGCTTCAACTTCCGCTTCATCAGTCTGAGCACCAGCATAGTCGGGAACCTGTGCATCTCTCCACTGTGCTTCCCCGGACACTCCATAGCAGTAGGGAAGTCGAAGTGAGTTCCAGAGGCACGAACTCCAGAGGAGCAACGTCTGGAGTGGAGTTTGGAGGACTTGGGCTTGATGATAGGCGAGTAGCGGACTAGAGCAGGGGTGCTTGGAGCCTGCTTAGTGCGCAGGTCACTGAGAGTGCGTCTGTTGGCTTGGGGCAGTCGAGTGCGCAGGCGAATCACTAGACTGGTTCTAGGGTAGGTGAGAGAGTCGTCAGTGGAGACAGCCTGGTCCAGACTGCCACAGGAGCCGGTTTGAGCGGAGCCTGGGGCATAGAACTCGCAGCCAATGCCTACGTCCATCTATTTTCCAGCCTACAGACATTCTCCTGCAAGTGACATGCTAGGACTTAGAGGCAGGGCAACTTCAAAGCACTGTGCAGAACTATGAAGGTAGAGATCGGCCCAATCTAGACACTGGAGAGAGTCAGTACAGTGGCAGGAGCCATGGTAAGACCATAGAGGGAGCGAGCTACTTAGGCCATGCGCAGCTGGTAGTCGCCGTTCTGAGTGATGTACCGCACCCAGGGCAGAGCCTGGTACCCGCTCTTCTCAATAATCTTCAAGTATCTCACCTGAATGCCGGACACTGTGAAGTAGGGAATTTCGAACTTCACTTGAATGGGCGTCTTTCTGAACTTTTCCCTGTCTTCAGAGACCACTGAAGGTAGGGAGAACTGTGCCTTTCCGGTGTATTCCTTCTGCCCAGGGAGCTGCTTCAAATGCCACACAAAGGCGTCTTGTCCTGCATCGTACTTAATCGACCCCACTCCCGCTTTGAAGGTAGGACTGAGCGCGTCACTGGGGACTGGGATGATTACCTGCACGTTGTTAGCCACTGACCTGGTCTTATACTGCGATTTCACCTTTACCACGTACTCCAAGCGGGACTGAGAGTGCGTTTCCACCAGACACTCCACCCATATCAGCGGCTTCACGTGAGTGTTTAGACGGTAGTTCATGAGGTCGAACTCGCCGTCTGGCGGTATGAAGGAAATGGTCCGGTCAGTCTCAAACCTGGAAAGGCGCACACACTGGTGGAACTTGATGTCCTCCAACTCTACTGCCTTGCCGCGAGTCTGCCGGCCTGTGGCTTCGAACATCAACTTGTCGTTGAGTCCTAGTTTGAGTTCGGGCATGCCGCTGAGCAGACTGCGCATGCGGAGGGACCCTAGGATCTCGGACTGGAGTACAGTGCCGTTGGAGGCCACTAGGATGTTCAGCTTCTCAATCACGTCCAGGAAGGCTTCGTTCTTCTTGTATTTGATGCCTTCAGGCCGCCAGGAAACTGCATTGGACACGAGAGTGGGCAAGACCACTTCCTTGTCTTCCTCTAGTCGATTGGACTCCGTTTTGATGAATTCCTTCAGTACCTTGGACTCTGTGATTTGCGGGTAGCCATTGTCCAGCATCTCATCCAGCAGCTCATATGTGACCACGAAGTTGTCCTTAATGCTTTCCTCCTCCAACTCACGGAAGTACTCCGTGAGGACCTCCACCAGCCTGTACAGGAACGCAAAGCACATCATGACATTCGCATTGAGTCCAGTAGTGCCCACAATGAACAGATTGTTGTTCTTGATCCAGACGTAGTTCAGGTCATTGTGGACGAAGACAGGCTTGATGGTCTCTTCTTCTGCTTCGAGCACGAGGCGAGTGAAGCGGTCGGAGACGATACTAGCGGCAGGAGCGTCGCGGCGGTAGGCACGGTGAATGATATTCTTGCCCTTGAGGTCTAGGATGTACACGCCGCTTGGACCGTACCCCATATTGCCTGATACAAAGCTGTAGGCAGGTCTTATCAATGACTATTGGCGCGCTTTAGTAAACATAGCTAGAGAAGCAAATGTAGCAAGGAAACAGACATGAAAATACTATGAATAAAGCCTATTAAGTCCCAAAGTTCAAATATCCACTGAGGAATGAGGAGCCTTTTGCCCTGCTTCAGGAGACGTAGTCTCATCCAGCATGCAAGGAGTCAATGGAGTCAGTGACCCCACGACATTGGAACTTCCTGACTTGCCCTCTAAGTGAGATACCAGTCCTGCCAACAGCCGTGTTGCGTCGGCTATTATCAGACCGCCGGAACGCTGTGCTGAATTAGCGGCCAAAAGGCTATTTTGGACATACACACTTGAAGACGGTCCTTTGGCAAATACAGCAATGCCGCCTCTTCGCTGCTTGGCCACATTGCCTATGACCACTAGGTTGGACATGTTTACTTGGTTCAGCGGTCCTACTAGGGTTAGTCCGCTCGCTACATTGGTTGTATCCACGTTACCCATTAGTCGAACATTGTGGACGTCCACACTCATTGCCCAACCTAGGATGAGCGCCCCGAATCCACTAGAACAGTTAGTGGCATTGCTGAAGGTAATAGAGTAGTAACTGCCGGAGGCATACAAGCTGCCCAGATTTACAAATGACTGGGTGAGGGCAGGCCGAATGCTTGCGTATATATCGGAATTGGCGATGAAAGAAGGGTAAACGAAGTCTCGAAAACATTGGAAGCAGGGGTGAGGCCGTTGCAAAATAGGTAGTGTTGGAAACGTATACGTTTGGGAACAAGTTAATATACACAATTGCACCAGCAATAGAATCGCTCCAAGAGATAGAGGAATTTGTTAATTTCAAAGAGCGAGAAGGGAAAAAACCATCACTGACCCATCATTAGTTCAGTTGTTAGAGCCGGAGAGTTTATTGTGAAAACAGCATCTCCTACTCCCATAGCCCCAATGAAGGAGCAGTTCCTTACCTCTATGTTCTGCAGGTCCTGGGTGTAGGTCAGGACTAGGTTGGCTTGGGTGCCAGTGTTGTTGGCGAATACACAGGAAACTACTTGAATATGAGTGAGGTTGTGGTCCGTAGTACTCCGTTCGCATACACCACTGGAATTACGAAGTCTGCTAACACGCTGATAAACCGCCTATAGCGATGTTGTACGAAAACTCGCACTTGCTCACTAATAACGTCCTCACATTACGAATGTGAATCAAGCTGGGCAGGCTAGTGGCCCTGCGACCCAGTTGTAGGAGAACTTCACTCCTTCGATCGTAACTGCGTTGAAGCCCACTCTATAGATAAACCCACTCAGAGCCAAGTCACTGCGGTACTCATACCCGTTGTTTAGCAGAGTCACTTCCCCTCCTCTATATGTCAGAGACCCACAGCCAAATGGAGGGCTGGAACATTGACTTTGGAAGATCACAGCACTAGTGGATTGTGACATCTCCGCTTGCACTTGATAGAAGTTTGTATTGACCAGTGTGGCGTTCCCGCTATTGGAGTAGATGAGGGCTGCGTACTGTTGGCGAAAGGTCAGGTTCATGGAGAGAAGTGTCCCAGAGACGAAGATAAAGCGGAGGGAGGTATAGGGGGAGCACCAGGACTGAGGGGCCACTGTGTCTGCATTCACTGCCTCTGCCCTGTCATTGTATAGTACTCCGTTTACCAAAGTAGTGTAGGGGCAGTACAAACACGTGGCACATCCAGACCTCACAGACAAAGCCCCGTCGAAAATAAGGTTACGGAGGGTGAGGAAGGAAGCAACTGACAAGGAAGCCAGGTAGGAGGTCAACTGAACCACAGCGGAGTGCTGTGCACATCCAGCATTGTCACTTTCCCCGTTACAAAAGTATGTCTGAATGACGACATTAGAGGAAGGATAAGGCAGTAGGCTTGTCTAGGTGCTAGTCTGTGAGTTCCCTCAAGTGAGTTGATAGCAACCCAGGGCAGCTCCATCAACTCCAAAGCCGCATTCAGGGACCACAGAGGGTCTGCTCTAGTGCCTAAGTTGGCACCATTTTGAGTGGCTGAGAGATAGAGACGGGCAGGTGTTTCCTCCTTGAGACAGTCTCAATGGTCAAAGCCACACTCAGGGAATTACAGGTCTCTGAGCCTAGATCTGCTGAAGCACAGCCCAGAGCTTGGCACTGAGGAAGACAGTCGTTTCCGTCCCAATTACATCCGGGCGAGAGGCAGGCTAATCGCAGAGTCCTTTCCTTTCTGTGTAAAAAGTACGAAAGAAGCAGGACAAAGCTGAAGGTCGCAGGCAAATGAAAGACTAGCCAGCCAAACCAACCCACGAAACAAACTTTTCATGATATTTCGCTTGGTAAAGGAAGCCGTATACACTGAAGGGAAACTAATGTAGTTTGATACTGATTGTATTGTTGCATGTTCCTACTTGTATTGCACATCACTTAGGCAGTCCCTAACTGCGGCTTGTACAGTCAATACACAAGCAACTATTTAGCCTAACTAATTCTCATATCTCCCTGCTTTAACTCCCTCATCCTCTTCCCAAATACTGCGTCCGCTCTCACGTATTTCTCATAGGCTGCCTCGGCAATGGCGCCGTGTTTTCTCAAGCTGCCCACTGTGTCCAGCACTCCTTTCCAGAAGCTCCAGCATCTTTCCAAGTCTCCGGGGATGTCGATACACTGTAGGTAAGTGGCCTGCACTTCTGGAAGGGATTGGCCTGAAAGGAGACTGTGAAGCAGTAAGCCACAGGCTGAGTTGGGCACACTGCGGTAGGGCAGTTTCTCCCCTAGGCCGCGAAACAGCTCCGGGGAGGAAAAGCCACTGTGCCGGAACTCACTAATGATAATCGCTTCCAGGAGCAGACGGTAGTTCCTATACAGTAGGCGAGTAATCGAGTAGAACTGCGCTAGTGGGAAGCTGAGCGGTCCTTTCCACAGTCCGTTCCCCAGCTTGGCAGGCACAAGTGAGCATACTCTTGATATGAGCAGCACGCTTTGGCGGTCTTCACAGCTTTCTGTAGTGAGTTGGCGAAAGGCGCTAGGGTCCAAGTATGCAATTCCTTGTTGAGACATTGTGTGTCCGGTCAAGACTCCAATGCTCAGCATTTGCAGCACTATGAACAGCTCGCAAGGATAGTCGCCTGCATAGCGCAGGAGAGCCTTGCCAAAGATAGTGGGCTCTCCACTGCTGGTTATGAAGTCAGACAGCTCCAGGAACTTGAAGAAAATGCGACACAGGACGTCCTTATGCGCCTCAGCCATAGGCTCACTTATCTCCTCACTCCTCATATTCTCCACTAGCGGACTCCGTTCCTTCCACGCGTCCATATGCCACTTCAGACAAAACACAAAGTCCACCTGTCTGCCCTGCGTAGTGATCTGCTGCTCCACATCCGCCCTGGCAAACACCCACTTTAGTCGAGGCTGGGAATGGAGACTCAGCGCAGTGTTTTCTCCGTACCAGTACTGCACGTTTATTTCGCTCTTGCTGAAGACTTCGTTGAGGCTGGAAATCAGCAAACTGTAGCTGTTTTCTCGAATTTTCACTGCTTTTTGAAGAGTGATGCGGTACTTTCGGCTGTCTGCGACTGGGGCCAACTCGACGATGCAGTGGGAAGCGATAGCGGACAGCAGTTGAAAAGACAGCGGAGCAACAGTCATAGCGAAATAAGCTTCATGATCGAAGCGCAGGCCAATAGCAGTTTCCAGCTTGACTTGAGGGTGCAAAGGCATGGTTTCGGGCTTGTCCGGCTTAATGACGATTTGGCTTTTTGCATAGTTCTCCGCCAGTTCAAACAGCTTGACAGAGTCGCTGGAAGTGAGGAAAGTGAGGCCGTTGCGAGTGCGCAAGTCACTGAGCAGCTGTTTGGACTCCTCCCTCACCAGCTCTTTGCCTGTGATGTAGCCCTTCAAGATCATCGCTTGCAGCAGCTTTTCCCGCGGGAGCTGCAAGTCCGCACTCACAGCTGCACTGTCCACACAGAGACCTGTGCCCCGCTCCACATCTAGCTCCAGCAGCACCTTCTTCGTATCGTACGCCAGCAAGTCCACATCTCCACTAACCGCTCCCACGAGGGAGTGGGAGGACAGATAGGCCAACTGCATGCTGGCCTTGTAAGGCGCTCTGAAGCACTCTGCTCCACAGGACTTGAGGATAGCGAAAACCTCTGCACTGTAATCTTCGCTGTAGGCGGGCCCTGCAGGAGGACTGAAGTCGCTGCGGCCTTGCGCCAGCGCTAGCCAAATGGCCTTGGTCTTGGCAGCCTTGCGAAACAGGGCAGACTCAGAGGGCTCTTGCAGGAACGGCAGTCCGTCGAACACGAATATAGGCTTGAGTCCCCACTCCTTGATTTTGCCCACAAACTGTCTGAGACAGGCTTCCAAAGCAGGCGGCAGTCCTCCTAACACCCTCATTGCCGGGTCACTCACTCCCAAACGACTCAGCCACACTCCCCCGTCAAATGCCACTGTGGGACGTAGGTCCTGCAGCTGTACCTGTCGAGGCTTCAGGAGTCTGCGTACCTCCGCGCGCAATTCCTCCATATTATGAGACTAGACGATTAGGGAGAGGGACGAGACTGCGCGAGGCCTACTGGGTACACAGCGCCGTCTGAATAGGCCACTCTGCCTCTCACGAAGACCTTGGAAATGTGGCCCAGGAGCCGAGCTTCGGAGTAGGGACACTGAGAAGGGGAGGGAAGGGCAGAAGACCGCTCTTGGAAGGGGTCCCATACGATCAAATCAGCCAAAAACCCCTTTTCAACCGAACCTCGATTAGGGATTTTGAGGATTTCTGCGGTGTTTTTTGCAGTCCACTTGGCCAAACGCACTAAATAGTGTTCGCAAGCACTCAAATCCGTAACAGGACTTTTCAGCAAAGTCCACACCACCTGCAGCGTATACCCCATTCCATCAATCCCCGACATCGCCTTCCGAAAACTTGGCTTAAACTTAAACTCATCCGACACCGCATTATGCTGTGAACACACTGCATCAATGGAGTTCAGCTTTAGCAAGTCCCACAGGAAGTTGCAGTTGGACTTGTTGCGGATCGGAGGGAAGTTCTTGAAGCGAGTGTCGCCGTCTGCGATTTGCTGGTCTGTGAAGTAGAGGAAGTGGGGACAGGTTTCGCAGGTGATTTCCACCTTTTCTTCCTTTGCCTTCTGCACGAGACTGATGGCTTTGGCGTTGGACAGGTTGGAAATGTGTACACGACAGGGGGCGGTTTTGAGTGCGTTGAGGATCATTTTCAGTCCTCGTGTTTCCATGTGGTCGGGGTAGTGCGCTAACTGCTTCAAGTACACAGTGTCTGCTACTCTCGCAGGTGCACTCACCATAGTGAGTGGAGTGGGTCTTTTGCGCACTTTGCCGCCACTCTGCTGAGCCTGTGGGACTGTAGCCTGCCCTGCGGCTTTGTAGGTGGTCTGTCCCACTCCCTCATAAGCCATCATTTCCGCCTTGCACAGACTTTCCAGGTTTTCCGACTCTTCATCGATTTTCTCCTCTAGTGCTGTATGTATATTCTTGAGCGGCTTATACCCCTGAGCGAAGTCGGGAATGTGGCCCAGAGTCTGCAGCCTGGGTTCATTCCTCTTGAACTCGGGCTTCTGCGGAGGCTGGGACTGCTTCATGCTGTATTTGCGCGTGAAGGCGGCTTCTGAGTCGTGGAATTGCTGTTTCCAAGTAGCTGGCGAGGGCAATTCCAAGTTGTCTTCCTCATCCGAGCCTTCATCTGAGTCTGCCTCGGCACTAAAAGCCCCTCCGAACATCTTTTGCTCAGCGAAGGTTTGGGTTTCTCTGCGTCTCTCGAGCGACTCTAAGCGGCAGGGAGAAGCGAGGAAGAGGACTTTCGGCTCAGTGACGGAGCAGTCGAGGATGATAGGGAGACGGAATTCAGCCATCTGTTGGAGCCACTCAGGGAGGTTACACAGGCCGGCGATAGAGTCGCTGGGAGGGGTCAGGTAGCCTTTGAGGGCGAAGGTAGTGGAGAGCAGGGCAGAGGGGAGGGACTCGGAATTGGTAGGGTCCAGGACAGTAAGGAAGCCTGTATCGCAGAAGCGAGGGCAGTGGTCTATATCCTGAGACTCCAAAGGGGTCTTTTCCTCCACACACAGAGTCACCCCCCCTGCCACTGCCGCCTTCGTCAGCTCCTCCAAGCTTTCCCACTGCGAGTGTCTGCGGATATTGAAGTCAATCATGCCAGGCGACACATACATATGTTCGAAGTCAATCGGGTTCCAGTCAATATATTCACAAATGAGGTCTTCCACTTGAGTGCTCGGGTCGACCTTGACAACGTCCACTATGGTCTCGCCTTCGATCAGCACTACAGCGTAGGTGGGTCTGCTGGTCCTGTGTGGAACTCACTGGTATAGAACCACATGACGGCTGATCACTGCGAGTCTGGACGCCATTGATTCCCATATAAGTATGCGGCCGGGAGAGAAGAAGGAAGGGGGAGGTGGGAATTTCACCTGGGGCAAGGCTGACGGGTCGCAGGACCTCATAGTGCCTACAGTCCACGTGAAGGACCCGAACTACGACCCGAATGATGAAGTGACGGAGTTCAAAGAGGTCACCTTCTCTCCTCCCCGCCGCAAGGGGCCCGCCTATGCGGACAGCATACTGACGCCCGAGCACTGGCTGTATGACGTCACAGACATGCGACAGCTGACCCGCACCAAGATCGAAGAAGCCCTCACCGCCGGCATTCCCTCCGCCTTCGTGCAATGGGTGAAAAGTCTGCAGCGGCCCAAACTGCACAGTTTCGTCCTGCAAAGGCTGATTTCCATCGCTGCAGACAAGACCGAAGCCGAGCAACAGGTCGCTTGGAGTCTCATCGAAGTGCTGTACACCGCCAAAGTAGTCACTCACAAGGAACTCCGCAGAGCCTTTGACCGGCTCTATGTAGACGAAAACCTGGCCATTGACACACCTGTGGGGCCGGAAGTTGTCCTTTACTTCCTAGAGTCCTGCATCAGTGCAGGGATGCTCAGACCCGTTGTAGTCCTCAGAGTGCCGGTGGACTTCCTGCATCTGGGCAGAGGCGCAGTGCTGCTGAGGGGAGTGACACTGGGGGAGGTTGTGCTTGTGGACAAGTTGGAAACTATTAGCGAAATCAAGGAGAAAATCAAGACGATTCTGCAGGAGTTTTATGCTAATGGGGTGATTTCGGACGTTTGCGACTTTTGTGTCCTCCCGGCAAATCGCATATTCGCATCGATCCTTATTCGGAAGGCAATTGAACTGTCGCTGGAGCGGAAAAGCTCGGATAAGGAGTTGTGTTGTGAGCTGCTGTCGACCCTGCGTGTCTGTGTTTCTGACATAGACGACTTCGTGGAGGCCTTTGACGACTTGCTGTGGCATACAAGGGAGTGGCAGACAGATGTCCCGGGAGCTGATGGCATCATGGCGAAGTTCTTAGCGAGGGCTGTAGTGGACGAATACTTACCCGCGAACTACCTGCAGGAAAGTGAACTTATGACGATTCAGCCGCATTCTCCGGAACTTGATGTACTGAAGGAGGCTCAAAATGTGCTAAGGAGAACGGATGTGGCTTACTACGTGATGTCCATGTGGGGACCAAAGGTGGACGGCCTGCAGACCTACAACGAACAGTACAAAGTGATCCTACAGGAGTACCTGGACAGCGGGGAGTCCCAAAACGCTGTGGAGTGTCTGAAGGACCTGCACAGTCGCTACTACTTGCACCAATTCGTCAAGAAAGCATTAGAAGCGGCTATCGAGCTGCAGAGTCAAGGGAAGAGTGAAGAGACCAACAAGGTAATCGCTCTGCTTCGCTACATGTCCAGCACAGGCGTCCTGACCGAAGAACTGATGCGAATCGGCCAAGAACGGATCCGCAGAACCGTTCCTGACCTCGAACTGGACCTGCCTCGAGCCGGAGCCATCCTAGACTCCCTGCTCTCTCAGCTAAGCTAACGTTACTCCCTAAGCTTCAGGAACATCATCTTCAGTAGGCGTGCTTCATAGGACACGTTGTTCTTTTCCACATTGCTGTGGAGCGGGTTTATCACTGTCTGGATGTCGTGACCGTAGGCCTCGGCTGCGTCGAGGAACATCAGGACTTCTGCGATGCTTGCGTCCTTCAGCACGAGCATGTGCTTGGCCATGGACTCGAGAAGAGCGAGGAAGCACCGCTTGGCGTAGTACCAAGTGTCGGTGCCCAGTTTCTTGTTGTACGGCTCTAGACTCTTGACAATCCGCGATATCCCGAACTCGTAATTCCCCTTCGAGCAGTACAAAGTGCCAATCACGAGGTTGACAATGCAGAGATGGAACAACTGTCTTTCTGGGTCCTGATACGTCACTCTCTCCTCCTCCCGCTCTATCTTCCTCATGAGTTCCTCCGCTTCCTCATTCTGACTGTTCATAATGTAGGAAACGCACAGGTTCGCTAGCACGATTGCAGTCAGGTCCAGCAAATTCTCCTCATACCGACTCACAATCGGCTCATAGTACCGAATCGCATCCACGAACCTGTTTTCCTGCATAAAGAAAGTGTGCGCCACATTCAACTGCCACGTCTCATGTTCCGAACAGAACTCCGCCGACTGTCTGAACATGTTCTCCACCATCGCGTAATTCTCCAGGTCCCAGTAGATCTTCGCCTGCGCCATCAACACTGGGATGTACTTCTCCACAGCCCCGTCGTAGTCCTTCAGTGCTATGCGGATTGCCTCGTTGTCGTGGGCGAGGCGAGCGTCTTGTATGTTTTTGGTCAGTTTGCGAAGGATGTCGATGTGGCGGTTGGCGAGAATGTCGAACTTCTTGTAGGCTTCGTCGGGGGAAGTTTGGCACATTATCAGAGCGTCTAGGTACTCGAAGTCGTCGTTGGATAGACATTTGAACGTCAAAGTGGTGTTTTCCGCCAGTATATCCGCCGCCAGGTCGAAGTAGTTATACTTGCAGTAGAGAATTAGGATATTGGCGAAGGTTTCGATGGGGAAAGGCGGGTTCTGCAGCAGGAAGTTGAACTTGCGGAAGCTGACAGTGGCGTCAGTGTCCACATTCATAAGTGCCTGGTTGTGCAGAGTGACAGGGTCGAGTTCCTCCTCGTTCCTGGGCGGCATGTCCAGTAGCGCCTGTTTAGCTGCTGCGAAGTCCTTGTTGACGTACTCGATGGCGGCTTTCATGTTGAAGGCTTCGATTAGGGCAGTTTCCTTGAGGATTTGGGTGTTGCCCACACTTTTTACCTCCACACCCTCTGCGTTGCTGCCGATTCCTAGTTCTGGGTGCTCGCGGACTCCCTTTTCGATGATTTCCGCCAGGTACTTTAAGCACTGCGCGTACTGCTTTTGCTTGTAGAAGCAGAGAGCCACGTTGTAGGCCAAGTCGCACTGGTACCCGATTTGATTCAAAGCCTCTTGGAACTTGACCCTGGCTTCTTCGTACTTCTCCTCCTTGTACAGTATCGCAGCCTCCACAATCCCCGCCTCCGGGTCGCCCGGAGAGCACTGGCTGAGGTACATCTTCGCATGTCCGAGTTCATCCTGCTCGTACTTCACTGCACTCTGCATCAGCAAGACTCGCTGTTTGAACTGAGGACTTGCGACCGCCTGCGAGTTCTTCAGTGCCTCCACATACTCCCCGCCCTTCAGCAGACTTTGAGCGTGGTAAAGCCGATATTCCTCGACCTCCGGGTAGTACCTCGAGAGCTGTTCATAGATAGTGGCAGCCATTCGGAAGTCTTGAAGGTTGTAGTAACTGTAGCCGAGCAGGGACAAGGCAGCTCGGGAGCGCGGGGCCATTTGCAGTTCTTTGTTGAGGATGTTTACCACTTCTTCCAGCTTGCCGTCTCGGATCAGCGTGTAGACTGTGGCGGTGTATTGGCCATCCGGGATCTGCCGAGTTTGCATTTGATTATAATGGAGGGCGCATGGGCGGGGACGGGCCTGAGAAAGGAGAGCTGTGTGGGTCTGGGAAAAGCAGGGAAACACTGCTTTAGAAGTCTCAGAGATGCATATGAATTGTCCATCTGCGATTCGAAATAACTGCTAAGTGTCTTTAAGTCTGGCACAAGAATGAATAAAGACCCCAATGCAGTATAGGTAAACCGCTGTTAATGACTTTCCCAGTTAGACAGAGTGTTTAGGACTTTAGTGACTCACACAGACAGCTACTCTCTGCTATTAGCAGACGGTCCTGGCAGACTTCCCCCCAACTGCGCCACTATTTGTCGCCACTCCTCTTGGTCCTGTCCCTCCACCACTTCGAACTCGTCATACTTGGGGAACATCGCTTCCTTCCCTTCCTTATTCCACCTGTCCAGTCGCGTCCTGACGAATCTCCTTGCCCGCTCCACTATTCCGCCGAAGTTGCTGGGCTCTAGGGCAGTTAGAGTCTGTTTTAGCATTGTATTGGTACTCTGCAGCTCCTCTCCCTCTGTCTGCAGCTCTTCCAGTAGGAATTCCAAGTCGTCGATGGAGAGACTCAGACGACGAAGTGTCTCTTGAAGCTGCTCCGGTGACATCGGCTCAAGCAAGTCCTTCATCATTGTATTAACACAGTAGAAGAATGGAGGGTGAAGAACTGTGTGAGGTGCAGAAGAAGGTGAGGGACCTGTGCGTGTTCCTGCACACCGAACTCGTGAACTTGGTACCCGCTAGGTAGCGAGACCCCGCAGACGAAGACAGCTTCATGGCTCTCGGAGAAGTGCTGGACCTGGACACGTTATCTGCACTCGACCAAATCGAAGCAGCAGTGAAAGAACTGATCTCAGCCAAAAGACAGCTGCTGAACACCTCCCACTACAGTGCAGTGGAAGAGCAAGACAAGTACTGCCATGCACTTCAAAAGCTAGAAAGCGAAGCCAGGAGTCATATCCAGGCCGAGCATCAAATGGCGCTGCATATAGAAGTCCTTCAACAAAAGCTGGAGGATGAGGAGAAGGAAAGGAACAAATTGGTCGAGTCTTATGACCAACTGCTGGAGAAAATGCAGAAAGATTATGACACGGTTTGTGGGAAGCTGAGGGAAAGTGAAGGCAGGATGGAAGGGCTGCCGGCTGCGATTGTACAGAAGTCCTCCACGAGGAAGATCAAGACCATACAAGATTTGAATTTGAGGAAATTGCCTGTGACTCAAGAGACTAACTTGCCTGTGAAGTCTAAAGAGGTGACATATAAGCCCAAAAAGTCGCCCAACTCTGACTCACATGGGAAAACATCGGATCTCACCCGTCTCCGCCACGACCTAGAAGAAGCCTTGAAAGAAACTCGCCTCGTGCGGCCTAAGGACTCCCTGCTCAAGTCCAGCAGCCGCTCCATTTCCCCCCTCCTCGCCACCCTCCGCCGCGATACAGACCGACAGCGCAATCTCAGCACCAAAGGCCTCAAGAAGCGCGGCAAGGGCCGCAGTTCCTCTTCCGACAAGCTGAAAGGCATGAAGTCGAATTCAGCCCTGGCGCTGCAGCAACTAATGTAAGAGAATTGGGGTTTACTAGCTCTGGGTGAGACTTTGCTTGGAGGCGTGGTTGGAAGGGAGACTTTCATAGAGACCGAAGTCGGAGACGAGGCGGTATGCGCCAGGCCCGGGATTCTCTGTGTAATTGGTACTTTGCTGGACCACTGGGAAGCCGGGACGCACAGCCTTGGCGAAAGACCGGCTTTCCACGTTTCTCAACTTCGTCACGAAGTATTGCCCTGTGGCTGAGAGTCCTGTTTTGGGCTCATATGCGCCTGGACCCGGAGTATCGAAAGAGGAGTTGAGTCGGTCCTTAGCAGGCGAAATGACGGGCGCTCCAGTACTCGGGTATTTCGATATAGAGTAGCGACCTACTCCATCAAGTGCTTCTTTCGGCGAGTAAGTCCCTGGACCAGGAGTACTAAGCCGACCTCTTGGCATCGACGTTTTCATCCTCATACTGTACTTCGCTCCTTCGTGTCCCACCCTAACACCCACACTGTACGCTCCAGGTCCAGGAGACCCTTGCTTCCTCGGGCTCACCACCTCACTCACTTCTCTGTTAGCTGCGACTTTCCACCCGTGGTTCTTCTTCGAGGCGATTCCAGGCTGCTCCTTGTAGTCTGTTGGGGCTGGATTGGTTTCTAGGTGGGAGTTACGGCAGGACGACTTGGTGAAGTCGGATCGCTTGCCAGTGCCAATGGACCACCTTTGACGACTCAGGCCGGAGGTCTTGGCTTCGTACTGCACCCAGGAGTTGCTGAGTAAGGCCTACCCAGAAGGCGGAGAAGGGAAGCGAGAAGCCTTGGGGAAGCTGAATTGCTGCTTAGTGGGAGAGGTGTTGGCCGGATGTTTGGCAATTTCTTCATAGGAAGTCGACAGCATCAGCTCTTTATATCTATATAGGACTAGAAGACGCCACTTTACCTGCCTTTCTGCCATATAAATGATGAAGGCCTCCGCTATCATCTGTCCACACTGTCACATGCAATCTCCACAGCTGTGAACTGCATCCACCTGTGTTTGGTGCTTTTCACCTGTCCCATCTGTGCAAAAAGACTGACCTCTCGGCAGAACTTTCAGCAACATTGGCCTATTCACACAGGAACAAAGCCCTTTGAATGCCCTCTCTGCCACAAGCGGTATAGACAGGCCAGTTTAATGTCTGCCCACAAGCTTACTCATCGAAAACCGGTAATTGAAATTCCGAAGGTAGACGGTAGATAGTTGACGGAAATGATCGATAGAGCGGGATACGTGCCTAGTGCACAGATAGGAAGGAGTAATAGTCAGTAGGAGATAGGCAGTGGCTAGGAGATAAAGAGGAAGCAGATATACTGGACACAGTGCTGCATTGGTATTGGAATCAGTTGCATTCACAAGGATAGATCAGCCAAATCTGGTCTGATTTGTCATTTGAACTCACTTTTCAACCCTGCATTCGGGTAAAACCGCACTAGACGTCTGACATAAGAGGAAAATATACACCCAAACACTTTAGTGCAAGTCATGCTGCCGACAACTAGCAGGCTTGTCTATGTATGCAGTCCTTTGCAGGAGTGAAATGAATCTACTTGCAGACTGAGACTGAAGCAGGAACTCTGTACATGTGCGAGGACAAGATGACTAAGAGACAGAAACGAGTTACAGACATTTGCAGTAGGCGGAGATAATGAGGCAAAGAGCGAGCACCGACTATGAACATATCCTTAACCCAGCAGTTGTAACCTTAATAAACTTCAGTTTCGCCTAATTTCCCTTTGAGTTCGCACATGCCCACATATTAATGGAACCGACCGAAGCTCCAGAGGACCCCGCAGGCCCCTTCGCACTTTCAGAAACGGGAGGACCTTGCTCCGACCGGTCAAGACCTCTCAATGTGCTGGGGTCTATCTTCCATATCGACGAAAGGTATGAAATTGTCGACATCGTGGGCAGTGGAGCGTACGGAATCGTGGTCTCTGCTAGAGATAAGCGCACTGGAGAAATGGTCGCGATTAAGAAGATCGAGAAGGCCTTCGACCACCCAACCTTCACAAAGCGCACCTTAAGAGAACTGAAAATACTGCGACTTGCACAGCACGAAAACATAATCGCAGTAAAGACCCTGCAATTGCCTCGCTCCCGCAGCACTTTAAGCGAAATCTACGTCATAAGTGAACTAATGCAGACCGACCTGAGCTCCATTATCCGCTCCCCGCAGTTGCTTTCTGATGAGCATTGCCAGTTCTTCGCTTATCAGATCATGAGGGGACTGAAATACCTGCACTCTGCCAATATCATGCACAGAGACTTGAAGCCGAGGAACTTGCTCGTCAACTCCAATTGCGATTTGAAGATTTGTGATTTTGGACTGGCGAGAGTGGATCTGCCCAATTTGCAGGTGCGGGCAGCCAATATGACGGACTACGTGGCCACCCGGTGGTACCGAGCGCCCGAAGTGCTGCTAACCTCTAAATGCTACACAAAGGCCATCGACGTCTGGAGCGTAGGCTGCATCCTCGGAGAACTCCTCGTGAGAATGCCCATCATGCCCGGCACTAATGCCCAGAACCAGCTCGACCTCATCTTCAACCTAATAGGCACTCCTACAGCTGAGGACATTGAGTCCATTACTAACCTCAAAGCCAAGGAAAAGGCACTGCGCGTGCCTCGCCGTAGTAGTGCCTTTGACTCGAGGTTTGCTGGGTGCAACCCTGAGGCTGTGGACTTGCTCAAGCAGATGCTCATCTTCGACCCCAATAAGCGGATAACTGTGGATATGGCCCTTAACCACCCCTACTTCGCTCAACTCCACTTCCCTGAAGACGAGCCCACCACCGAGTCAGTGTCCTACTTCGACTTCCTCTTCGAGCGGGAAGTGCTGAGCATGGAGGAGCTGAAGGACAAAATCTACGAAGAAATCCTGCTGTATCACTTCCCTCAGAAGAAAGAGGAATACGAACGGCACAAGCACATGTCTCCCCTGTTCCTGCCCACTCCCACCCTGCAAGCTGACTCGCACAACAGCAGTGAAGAAGATGAGCTGATTTAGTTTTAGTCTCTCACTGGTATTTAGCTAAGTTGTCTCTGCTTCTGGGCTTTGGACGTCTGAGGAGGCAGTTTGCTGGGAGGCTTTTGCTCGAGCGAGTTGGACTGCTTTGCGAGTTTCGTCGATGACTCCAGTGATTTCGAAGTCTTCGTCGTCGCTTAATTCATTAGGAGGGCGGGAAGGCAGCGGGGACAGACCTCTTTCGCTGTTATAAAAGCGAGAAAGCCGCTCAGTTGCCAGGTGTTGAGAAGAGCTGAGAGCTGATTCAGGGACTTGATAGAGAGAGGGAGGGATATTGCTGCTTTGTGCAGATTCCTCTGAATTTGATAGGACCGGGTTTCGCCTTGACTGGGGGAAGTGAAGACTTGGAGCTTCCAACTCAGTCGCTGACTCGGGAACTCCAGCAGTGGAATTCTGGATTTCCGATAAAGAGTGAGGGTCAGGTGGATTGGTAGGCAGACTGGCTTGGTCTGCTAGTGGAGGGGGAGGACTGTCGGTAGGTGGTAGACTCATATCCGGAGTAGACACCTGGACTTGGTACATGTTTGGCATTTGGTCTGATGGGTCAAGGGAGTGCTCGACTCGTGAGTGTGACTTTTCGCTGTTCAGTAGACCAGTTTGTGAAGTCTCAGGGAGCATTTCTTGCTTAGGTGCACTGCTCACCTGTGTATTACGGACTGGGAAGGTTCCTTCCACTGCCTCTTGTGTACCTTCGCTGGGCTGAAAAGGACCGTATCTTTCTACTGTCTCTGCCAAAGTCCCCATCTCTCCCCCACCTTCCTTCGCCTCTTCATCCCCCGTCCTCCTCTCATTGCCTCGCCTTATAGTGTTGCTAGGAGCCGCTAGGCCTGTTGTGGCTTGCATCAACTCAAATCCCAGCTCACTCCCACCCTCGGAATCTCTATTCCTCTGTGGCCTTCTTCCGACACTAGTGTATTCCTGCACCAGCGGGTCTTCTATAATCCCTGCGAAGGGCTGGGCATTGGCTACTGGTCTTCGCTTGCAGTAAGTGGGGTCTCGAGCAGGAACTTTCAGACACTTGGCAAATCCATCGAGTACTACTTGGGGCAGGCGCGCTGGTAATTGACTTTGGTCGCTTATTGGCTGGAGGGAAGTTGGGAGCATTTGTGGTCTGGAGGTCGTTCGGGCGTTTTTCGAAGTGGCTCCGCAGCCCATGTATTGATTAATATCAACTAGCCAACAGTATCACTCTGCAGGGCTCCCTCCAATTCCCTGCTTTATTACTACCCTCCAGTGAATCGCATGCAAACTCTCTCCTATCTAACTACAGCGATATAAGGTAGGAGACATGAATCCCGACACAGTGGGTCCGGGACTGACGTCTCTGTGCGTCTGTCGACTACAACTGCGATTGCCCCTGTATCTGCCAGTGCTCATAGCTGTATGGAGTGTAGAGCGCAGGTTGTTTCTAGGGGTCGAGCAGTTCGCGAGTCTGTCGAGTTTCTTCTTCACGAGAATGTCCGCTTTTTCGAGAGTGGGACGAGGAGTGTTCATTTCTTCCGCGAAAAGTTTGAAAGCGGATTTGGCTGTTTCTGGGTGAGTTTGCAGGTCGGGGGAGTAAGCCTGCAGCATCGCCTTCCTGCGTAAGCCACTGATCCTTACTCTATAGGACAGCGGAGACGGCTTGATGAAGGCAGTTAGGACTTTATCCGTGTGAGTCCCAGCAGTCTTTTCCGCCTCTAGTCCAGCCTGAAAGTCCTCCAGATCCACCACTGGGTGGGTCTCTTCCGCAGGACAGCGGAAAAGCGACCTGACTTCTGCCTTGCTGTGCACCAGGTTGAGAGCCAGCAAAGGGTCGAACAGCTCCTCAATGGTCAGGCCTCCGGAGGAGTCTGTGTCCAGTTCTTGAAATAACTGCTTCACTTGTTGTCTTTGGGTCGAGGTGAAGCCGGAGTACTTGGACTTTCCGCGTCTACGAAGCCAAGTGTCGTTGTTATGTCGGATCAGTCGTAAGTACCTGTCGTAGTGGTCGAGCTGCAATAGTTTCTGTTTCACAGCGGACTCAGGCCGTTTGCTCGCGACTTTGGGCTTAAAGAAGGTGGGCACGTGTATTTGTGGCTCAATATTCCCCAGTGCAGTCAGAAAAGCAGCCATATGTCCTTTCTCCCCTATCTATTAGTCCTAAAAGACTTCTTGGTTCCACGCCAAGTCGAAGAGGAAGTGGGAAATGATGGAGTGGGCCTGTGCGGGCGCCCACTGAGGCACTACGTGGCCTACTCCCTTCACACTCACGAACTGCAGTCCGTTGTATACCTCTACGTAGCCGGCCACTTGGTTATTTAGGTACCAGGCTGTGTGGTCCTGTATCATAGCAAGGTCCAGCGAAGCAATCCAGGCCCTAGTCCCAGGGAACGCCACCGCCCCATCCGTATCCCCCGTGTAAATGAGTATCTTCAGTCCCGAAGAAATGAGTAACGGGTAGGTATACAAAGACCCTGTGAAGTCCATTTCATACCCAGCCTCCACGTCATCTGAGCAGAAGTCGAAAGCTTGCACAGAGGCGGGGATATTGAAGGCGGTGCGGACTGCATTTTCAGTCAGATAGGTCATAATTCCGATTGAATCTGCACAGGGTGGGATGTCCCTCAGTTTGGTGTGGGATTGGGAGAAGGCGGAGTGCCACTTCCGGATGTAACGTGGACTTTCTGTAATGGGGTGGATGCAGTCTCGATACAAATCGTATATATTCATGTTGTTCATTAAGACGGCTGTGAAGTTATTGACGTCGTTTTGACACTGATTAGACCAAATTTGTCCATTTTCGCAGTCGTGGTCGAATTCAGCCTTCGTGTCCGTCCAATACAAATTATGCGACCAGCCCATTTGAATCAGTGCCCAGTTAGTATCCACATACCAGTCCGTCAGTCCATTCCCCACTCCAATTCCCACCAAGTTTATCGGAATCCCCACCTCTTCCTCATTATAAAGCAGCACATTCATAGCCAGCGTAGGCACATAAATCCCTGCATAGCTTTCCCCTATGATGTACAGGTCGTTTCCACTGTACTCTTCGAACTTCTGATACCACTGCAGCAGTGCCTGCAGGTTGTCATGAGCCGTAATAGTGTCATTTGTGCTGTAATTGGCTTGGTCGCCTGCGACTGAAAACCCCACTCCTGCAGGTGCGTCCAGGTAGATAACACTCGCATTGGTGTTCCAGGAGTATATGTTTTGCGTCAAGTTGACAGATTCTAAGGGGAAGATGTACGGGCCGTGCTCATACAAAAAACCAGTCATAGAGGAACACCCTGGACCTCCGTTGAGCCAGAGAATCAAAGGGTCGGTTTCAGGGTCGTTTTGGCTCTCTACGAACATGTAGTGGAGAGACTTGCCATTGGAGTTGGGGATGTTGAGGTAGCCTGAAAAGACTCCAAATGTAGGCGGCGGAGAGACATACTACGTGGAAAGTACTGGGAAGTCGACCACAATGTCCGCCCATGGATACGCACTTGCCAAGGCGCAGACAAGCACGCAGACTCCCAACCTCATATTACCTCTCCTGCTAATGCGAACTTAGGGTCTAGGACTTTCCCTGCGTCTACTCCCCTTCTTCACAAGGCAGTGGGTCTGGTGCTTGGCCTGACTCTGACACCACACGCAGTCAGGAGTGCCGGAGGTCAGAGTGCGCTCCCAGGCCTGCACTTCTCCTTTGTGGGCGAGTTCCACGTGGATCTTCAGACCGCTGAAGTCGCTGGAGGTGGCTTGGCAGTAGGGACACTCGTGCAGTGCGGTGCAGTGAGTGCGTAGCATGTGGAAGGAGATTTCGTCGATCAGGGAAAAGGTGAGGCCGCAAGCGTTGCACTGGTAGGGACGAGTGGGAGGTGATTTGGACTTCGGGGCCGGGGGGAACTGGGGCAGAGTTGGACGCTTGGGAGCAGCAGAGCCATAGCTGGGAACAGCATAGGCAGGTGGAGCTGTATAGGCAGGTGGAGCTGTATAGGCAGGTGGAGCTGTATAGGCAGGTGGAGCTGTATAGGCAGGTGGAGCTGTATAAGCAGGAGGAGCTGTATAGGCAGGACTGAAGCCCCCATTTCCCCGCTGTTTGCCCCCCTTCCCCTGACTAAACTCCGCCACTGGCTTCTCCTTCCCGGCAGGCAGAGTGAAGGCCTCCAGTATTTCATCTTCACCCATAGCAGCGGGCGGCTTCTCATTGCCTCTGGGTCGCTTTTGAGGCTCGCCGCTGCGTCTTGGAGGCAGAAAGAAGCCTTGGCCGCATTCCCCACTCCAGAAGTACGCATATTCTGCAATTCCGAGGCATACTTTATCCAGCTTTCCCACAATTTGCTGACTTTCTCAGTCAAAAAGGACTCTTTTGAACTCTCTTATTACTCTAAGTGCTAGACTGAGCTCGTGACGACATTCGACTTGGGTCTTTCCGCGAGCACGTATAATTCACCATTACATTCCCAAATATCATATTGATGATTTGAATGAACATAAGCGCTATAGCCATCTGCAGTCCTGGGCCTGTGTTTGAGTCAGACGTATTGTCATGTATGTATATGTACAAACCCACATAGGCCATCGTGCCTACTATCCACAAAAGCGCAGCTGTAACATATGCTCCGCGCAGCAGCTTGCCACACCAGTGATGAATCGGGCACCATATCACATACAGAATCCCCATGATCGTCAGAAAGGACAGCACGAGAGCAACGACACCACAGCTCAACATCACCTGCCCCGCAATAATTAAACGCTTCAAATTGCCGCAGACATCCCCACACTCCAGATTCACTACGTCCGCTGAGCAGTACTGGTTTTTAATGTCTCTCAGACTCTGGCTTTTGTCATCTGAGTAGGTGTTCATCAGACTGACGCGAGGGCCGCAGTACTGCACCCAGTTGTGCAGATTGAGGTCGACCACAGAAAGGACAACTATGGCCATGGACAGGCCTAGGTGGACATAGACAGAGATCTTTACACCGCGGGTCAGCCGCTGCTCAGAGAAGTTCGCCTGCGACACATTGGGAGCCACGACAATAGGCTTGGGCAGCAAAGGCTGCGCCTGCGGCGGAACAAGGAATGCAGGCGAAGACATGGAGCCAGGGTCATTGGATATCCAAGCAGGGTAGGCATTGGGGTTGCTGGGAGGACTGGAGCTGACAGCGGTAGGGATTTGGAGTGCAGGTCCTTCATCTGCCGACTCTGCCATGGAGCTGGTGACGGGTTCGGGCAGCTGAACGCCGCTAGAGGCTTGACGATTACTCTCGTTTGACATAAAGCTATGGTGGAGATGTAGAATTGACGGATCTATAGCCATGTGGAGGTAGGGGTTGCGGTACTAGATTGCGAGTTTGGAGGTCTGTATTGCAGAATTACTTCAGAGCATGTTAGAAAGCGCTCTTCGTTTTGCTGTATAGAGCATTGGGTCTATATTTCACATCTAGGAGCAATTTCCCGGCTTGAAGTACTCACAACTACAGTTTTCCCAGGTGTAAGTCTCGGAACTGCGTCCTTTGCAGGCTACAACCATCGCTTAGAGTACTAAAAGTTACTATCTTTATTGCCTGCTCTCACACTAACTTCGTAATAGCAGCATTCCCCAGCACACAATGGCCAAGCTGCAGCATCGCTACCACTATCGCCAGCGAAAACCCCTCCTCAATACTAGTCCGTGCCTCACTCTGCACACTCCAATAGGCAACCAAGTACATCACAGTGCCCATCACCCACAGCGCCATGGCCGCCACCAGTCCAAAGCGCATACACAGTCCTCGACAACAACTCCTCCGCCGCACTAGGAGCAGAACCAGGTGCAGGAAGCACATTCCTGTGAACAGTATTGCGGGCGTGCCCAGGCTTGTCATCACCGTGCCCGAGGCTTTGAAGCGCTTCATGTTGCTGCAGATGTCCCCGCAGTCGCTTAGACTGTTGTAAGGGACTGGACAGAAGGTGGCTTCTTGCTCGTCGAAGCTGATAGTGTCCCCGTCGTAGTAGGTGTCTCGGATACCGATGTGGATGGAGCAGTACTGCACCCAGTGGTTGAGGTTGAGAGCGAGGATGGAGAGGATCAAGGTGAGGATGGAAAGGGAGAGTTGGGAGTAGACGAGTAGTTTGGCTGTAGGGGTGAGTGCGCGTGATTGGCCAGCAGGACGGCGGACTCTGCGACGAGGACCACCCACAGGCTGGCCTGGGTATATGAGTGGGACAGCCGGGTACTGCGGGAGAGGGTAGGACTGGGCCGCTGGATTGGGGTAGATTTGGACGGAAGGGTAGCCGTAGGCTTGCGGGTCTGGGTAGGGGTAGGCGGAGACTTGAGGGTTGTAGGGCAGAGGGTAGTAGACGTCTTCTTGAGCAGGGCGAGGCTCTGGACTGCTCTCCATTATTTGTTGCCTGATGAACAATTGTTCCTTTCTAATAACTTCACGAGGTTTCAGTGCACTGCACCATACATCCACTGCTCTATTTCCCTCAGAATAGTAAGATAGCTCAAACGCTTGAGCTAATGTGAGTTCCTTTTGCTAACAACCAGAGCTATGGGACTGAGTAACTACTCCAAAATCTGGAGTAAGGAGCGAAGTTTCCCCCGAACTCGGTATTACCGCAGGGAAAACACTGTATTGAAGAGGCCTAAGGCCAGTATTCTAGTGACTTAAGTGCTTACTGGGAGCTTCTTCACCCCCACCATCCCAATCGTGCACATCACCAGCTGCAGCACCGCGATGAAAATGGCCAGCTGCAGTCCCGGCCCCGTAAGTGAGTCCTTGTGCTTATTATGCACTTTCCCGTATAGCCCTCCATACACAATTGTCCCCAGTGCCCACGTGGCCGCTCCTCCAATCATAGCGCCACGCACGATATATCCGCGCAGACACATGGGGTAATGCATCAAAAGCATCATAAAACGCACTACTGCCAAGCCTGTTAATAGCATCGATATAATGCCGAAGGCCAGCATCACCCTCCCCGCAGACCTGAAATCCTTCAAATCGTCGCAAAAGTGGTCACACCAGTAGTAACAATCACCATTGATTATATCCGAGATAGAAGTACTAGAGCCGCCTTCGACAACATTCTGCAGACTTAACCAAGTCCCGCAGGAAACCACCCAGTAGTTCAGACCCAGATCCACCGCAGACAAGGCTAGGGCGAAGGCTGCGAGGACTAGGAAGATATAGGAAGGCAGGTTTTCTCGCTGGGTAGTAGGAACAGAGGACCCGCTTTCTTGCACTTGCAGGCCTCCATAGGGCTGTGGTTCGACTCCAGAGGTCACATTGCCTTGGAGAAGGGGAGAACCTCCGGGATAGCCAGCCATTATGGGCGAAGTTGAGCCATTCAGAGGATTACTGCGGGGTTTGGAGTAGGAACTCTTAGCAAGAAGCTGTTTTGGCTTCCCCCTTGCCTCAGGACTGAAAGGGCACTATTAATCACCAAATGTAAAACCGGAAACGACATCCTATCTACAATCATTTCTGCAAAAAGGCGTATTTTCGCCACCAACTGCAGAAAACAGAGAAAATGTCTTATTTGCGCCCCCTAATTAGGTCAAAAAGGCAAATTCCCAACTCAATTCAGTCAATTTCCCCTTTCCTGCCTCGATTTCCCTGCTGGGTCATATAAGTTCTAGCCTCACAGTCTGATCTTACCAGAGATTTCACATTGGCCTACTCCACTGCTCAGCCTACGTGCATCAGGCAACATCTACACTGGCAATAGCACATTTTCCACTGCAGCTTAGGCATCTTTCCGCTGATATAAGACTTCCCTAATGTGACTTAAACTACCCTAGAATACGCGATGAAGCCAAGCAGGCAGCACACAGTCCCTAGCACGGTGTTGGCGATAGCGATTCCCAAGCCTGGACCCATGCTGGTGTCGTTGGCGTCACTATTCACATGCGAATAGTGCCCTCCATACGCCGCAGTCCCAGCGAGCCAAAAGGCCATCGCCGGTACTTGCAAAAGCTTGAAAATGAGTCCTTGCTTCCAGCGGATCGGCTTGAGCATAAGGCCCATGCAGATAGCCATTAGGACCACTGCAGCGATGCCCAGTCCTCGCATCACCTCCCCCGCAGTCCTCAGGTCTTGCAGGTTGCTGCAGTACTCGCCACAGGACCCGTTCTCATCCCCAGAGTCGCAGTTGTCGATTTCTTCCACCAAACTCACACTGTAGGACCCATCGTACACCTCCAGTAGACTCACCCGCGCCCCGCAGTACCGAATCCAGAAATGCATGTCTGCTGCCACTGAGCCCAGCACAACGAAGGTCCCCGCAAGACACATGTACGCGTACACTGGAGCCATCACCCACTTGCTGCGTTCTCGAGGCTCGGGCTGCAGTCCTCCGAAAGGCTTCGGGTCTGCAGACGCCACGTAGTAAGGGTTGTCGTCACTGCTGCTGCTGCTCGACATATTGCGCTGAATACAGTACGTGGGTTAGTGCTAGTTCTAGGGAAGGTAGGTGTTAGGGTGTGAGAATTAGAGAAAATGTTACTATCTTCCCTTGTTGCTATGAATCCACCTATCTAAACAGGTAGCAGGAAATGCTACGGCTAGTCTCAGACTGTGCACTGCGCATAGTACCAAATCAGTTCTTAGTCTTAAACCATTTTTGAGTAGTCTCTGAGCATAATCCAGCACCCTGAAACTTGGATATGCATAGAGTTTAGACAGAGGAAAGGATCTAAGCCAATAATGTATAAAGCCATTTAGCTCTATTTTAGCTAGAGGAAGGCGTGCTGTACTGGATACTCCGGGCTAATCAGTGAAATAGGCCTCACTACCGCTAAGTTCCTAGCGATGCACAGCGCTCTCATATTCAGACTACAGCACTAAATAGCAACCAGGTCACTAGTAGTAGTGAAGTGACTCGATTTGCTTTTCGAAGGCCGCTATGGAATCAGAAGTGCTGTCATCGCCTTGATTTTCACTTACTAAAAATGTATAGATGTATCGATTTGTCAGGGACAGTAAGACACAAATTGCCTTAGAATGAACTTCTCATGTGAGTGCAATGTTAGAAAACCCTTCCAAATATTACAGGAAGAACTATTGTTTGTACGGCTCAATCTAAGCAAATCAAGAATATAGACGAAATTCGGCTCAATGAAGTACTGAATTGCCTTCTGCGGAGTAAATAACAAGTGTTTCCAATCACGACGAAGCACTTTGCCTATTTACAGACAGACAACGAGGTCTACAGCAGCTGCTTAAAAGAGAGTGAGACTAGCTATGCTGTCTTAGCGCTAGTCTAGAGGCTGCCATGTAGCCCAGCAAACAGGTCACTACATGCAGTGCTGCGTTTGCAATAGCTAGTCCCAAGCCCGGGAACACCCTTGTTTCATTGGTAGCGTTATTGCTCACCTCTGCAAACAGCCCGATATACACCACCGTGCCAATCACCCACATCATCATTCCCATAGACAGCAGTACCTTCGTTAGAATCACTAAGAACCGTTTGGGTATAAACACGAGTAACACCATGCAGAAAACGCTAATCCCGGTAAACACAATTGCCAGCGCTCCTAGCCACTCCATCACATTGCCGGCATCTCTCAAGTGCTTTATGTTCGTGCAGATGTCTCCACAATCCTCGCTACTATACCCAGAGACACAATCATCAGCCAGGCTACTTAAACTCATTTTGAAAGGACCATCGTATGCGTTTGTTAGGCTAAATTTGACACCACAGTACCAAATCCAATAGTGCAGCACTAAGTCAACGATTCCAGCCAGTTCGGCGATTACAGCTACGCAGATATATGCAAAGAGCGGAACCTTTTCCTTAGAAGTGAGTGGACCTGCTTGATTTGCCCCTTGGATATTGAGGCCATCGTACTGAGGAGCGGAATTGTAGCCGCCTTGATAGTTCGCCATTATTTGTTCGCCACTTGTTGCTAAATATGTCTCCAAATATGTCTCCACTAGAGACGGATCAACAGAAGGCTTCGACTTACTTCAGGTACTTTTGGTTCTCAAATGCAAGCAATGAGTTCAAACTATTCGGGAGAAGCTGACCAGGAGTTGTTTTATCGTAGGGTTTTTCCCGTGAGATTAGTAAATTGAGTGAATTGGTGTCATCCCTTAAAGCAGCAATGGGATTCATCCAAGGAGTGGCACTAAGCGAAGGAAAAGCCCTATATTTCCAATTTCTCAGTGAAGTCACTGCATTTCTCCATTTCCTGCAGAGCTACCCAGAGGACTTGGAGGACTACACAACAGAGAGGGAGTAATGTGGGGGCTATTTCGCCTTCCGTCGTAGACCTTACTGCTGCAGAGACTCTACCCTGCTGCAAGGCGGCTCTCGCTACTAATCAGATAATTAAACAAGATCCTGACTTCTAAGCATAGCAGGTCTATTCCGCACAATATCTCTACGTCGGCAAAGTCTCAAAAGTAATGTATCATTTCCATGGGCATCTTGAGATTTCGTTCAGTTTGCGATTGCCACTTGAATCGACCTTCATGCTTTTCACAAGCACTTTGCCTATTTACAGACAAGCAACGAGGTCTACAGCAGCTGCTTAAACGAGAGTGAGACTAGCTCTATTGGCTTAGCGCTAGTCTAGAGACTGCCATGTAGCCCAGCAAACAGGTCACTACATGCAGTGCTGCGTTTGCAATGGCTAGTCCCAAGCCCTGTTGCATCGCTGTTTTATTGGAAGCGTTATTGCTCACCTCTGCAAACAGCCCGATATACACCACCGTGCCAATCACCCACATCACCATTCCCATAGGCAGCAGTATCTTCGTTAGAATCGCTATAATCCGCTTGTGGCTAAACGCGAGCACTATCATGCAGATAGCGCTAATCCCGGTAAACACAATTGCCAGGGCTCCTAGCCACTCCATCACATTGCCGGCATCTCTCAAGTGCTTTAGGTTCGAGCAGATGTCTCCACAATCCTCGCTACTATACCCAGAGACACAATCACTAACCAAGTCACCTAAATTTTCATCCTCGAAATCATCACTGTATATTTCTTTTAGGCCGAAGCGGACCTCACAGTACCGAATCCAAGAGTGCAGCGCTAAGTCTACGATTCCGATCAGTTCGACGGATACAACTAGGCAGATATAGGCAAAGAGCGGAACCTTTTCCTTAGAAGTGAGCGGACCTGCTTGATTTGCCCTTTGGGACTCGAGACCACCGTAGCCGCCTTGATAGTTAGCCATTATTTGTTCGCCACTTGTTGCCAAAACAAAAGAAATATGTCTGAGGCGGAATCTACGGGAGGCTTCGACTGACTTCAGGTACTTTCTGGTGCTCGAATGTAAGCAATGAGTTCAAACTATGCGGGCGAATGTGACCACAAGTCGTTTTACCATAGGTTTTTTCCCGTGAGATTAGTAAATTGAGCCTGAATTGGTGTCATGCCTTAGAGCAGCAATGGGATTCATCCAAGTAGGCTCGGTTTATCTTCCAAGAAGTGGCACTAAGCGAAGGAAAAGCCCTATATTTCCAATTTCTCAATGAAGTTACTGCATTTCTCCATTTCCTGCAGAGCTACCCAGAGGACTTGGAGGACTACACGACAGAGAGGGAGTAATATGTGGGCTGTTTCGTCTTCCGTCATAGATTTTACTGCTGCAGAGACTCTACCCTGCTGCAAGGCGATTCTCGCTACTAATAGACAATTAAACAAGATCCGGACTTCTAAGCATAGGAAGGAGGAATTAATGTGGATGGGAAGAGAGGTGCACCTTGGAGACTGCGACCATTCCCACCACACAAGCCAACAGCACCAGTCCTCCAGTCACTCCCGCTAGTCCCAGTCCTGTCCCTATCTCCGTATACCTAGCTTGCCCTTTCACCACTGCGAAATACGCCCAGTAGGTCACAGTTCCCGCCGCCCACAAGAACCCACCCAGTGCCAATGCTCCTCTCGCACTGTAGCCTAGCAAGGACCAACGCGGCTTACACAGCAATACAGCCAGAAACAGCAAGGAAAGTAGCAGCGCACTCAAACTTGCAACACACAGAGAAAACGTTACAATTCCCGCCTTGTACAGCAAACGAGAGATATGACAGGTCTCCCCACAGCCGTCGAATTCAAGCGGAATGATGCAAAAGAAGTCCACTGCATCGTGCAAATACATCGCAGAGTCTCCATAGATGTGCTGCAGTAACCCCACTTCGAGGCCGCAGTAGTGCACCCAGTGCGTAAACCCCAGGTCTGCGGTCCCTAGACCTAGGATGAGGACGATTAGGACGAAGTAGACCACTGCAGGTCCGAAGTCTTGTGGTCGGGCTACAGGGATGGGCTGCAGGAGAGGGTAGGCAGCAGGGTTTACAGGGTAAATCGGCTGCTGAGGAGCGTAGGGCGCACTGAACAAACTAGGGTAGCCGTGCTGAGGCATCCACGCCGCAGCTTGCGGTCCTTGTGGCCCCGGCAAATGCACATAATCACCCATCTAATCCCTACGAACTAGCCTCCTGCTATTACTACTTCCTCTCTTTCGCCGAAGAGCGTCTCAAGTGCTCAGGAGAGTGATGCCGCTTGCAGATTTCGCAGGAGTAGACCGTTTCCGCCTCTCTGAGAGCAGGACTGGCCTTGCTCTTCAGCTTCTGCGACCTGCTAAGAGACTTCGCGGAGGCTGACTTGCCCAGGTCGCCCTGGGACTGCTCCGGGGACAGGTCGGAAAGCCGGGTTTGGCTGTCTGTCCCAGTCCTTGCAGGTCTGTCTTTGGAAGGAGGGTTGGCTTTCGCACTGGGAGGACGCTTTTCCCGCTTATGCGGCTTGGAGTGGAGTTCTGAGACTGTAGGAGGACTGCTTTGCTGCTCCTTTGGCAGTCTCTCACTATCATATTCGGGCTTAGATCTCTGGTCTGTGGGACTGTCCTTAGCGCCGCGGCTATTTCGCTCCTCCTCCGTGCTTCTTTCCCTCTCTCCAGATTTGCCCTCTTCCACATCTCTCCTGTGCCTGTTATCATATCTCTTCCTGTACCGCTGCTCCTGCAGGCTTTTACCTGAGCCCTCCCCTGGCTGTCCAGAGCGGATGTTTCTGCCTCCACTGCGAGTTTCCAGCAGTTCAATGCGGTATTTCCAGTCCTCTTCATTTTCCTGATATTCCCTCATAACCCGCTTCAGTCGCTCCGCCAATTCCCCGCTTTCCTCCCTGTACTTCCTCCCCTCTGTCTCCAAAGTGCGTATGCGGTCCTCATAACTGGCCGAGTCGCTGGCTCTGGTCTTCGTCAAAGAGGTGTACTCAGCCGTAAGTCGCTCATATCTCGCTTCCAAAGCCCTGTAATCCGCCTTCAGCTTACTATGCGTCTCCGTCTCCAGCCTCAATTCACTGCGTAGTCGATTCACGATTTCCTGCTGCTCAAATGAGGCAGACTCAGTGACTCTGGATTTAGTCATAGAGGAGTAATCAGCGGAAATTCGCTCGTATCTGATTTCCAAAGTGCGGAAATCGGTCCTTAGCTTGCTATTGGTCTCTGCTTCAGTCCTGAGTTCGGCTCTTAGTTTGGTGATAGTGTTTTCTAGGACCGAGCGACTGCTTTCCCAGGCGGTAGAGTCGCTGCTTCGCAGCCGGGCTAAGAGTGAGTCCACTTGTTCGCGTAAAGTCACGTTTTCGTCTCTTAGTCGAGTGATTGTTTGGTGCCAGTTGCCTTCTCCGGCGGCTTCATAGGCCCTCAGTCGTTCCTCTAACGTCTCCACATACTCCTCCAGCGACTCCACCTTCCTTCTCGCAGGGTCCTCATAACGGCTGGACGAGAGACTCAAATCACTGCCCCGAGACAAGCGCAAAGGACTGGCGCTGGAGCGAATGGAGGCCCTGAGACTGGCGTTGGCTCGAGTGATACTGTCGATTTCCGCTTCGTAGCGTCTGATGGAGGCCTCGAGTCGGGAGGCTTGGGCTGGACTGATTGCCCCAGGGACGTGGTCAGCCATTAGGATTAGCGGTGGGAGGCTATTTCAGTGTGAGAAAGGACTGAAAGGGGACAAAGCAGGCGATGGAATAGCTAATAATTGGCGAATTGGATGTCAGACAGGTATGAAAATGCTTCAAATATGCAGTTTTACCATAAAAAGGCTGAAACTGCGGGTTTTCCCCCCACATTAGAGCTTTAATAGTCAGTTTTCCCACATATTCAGAATTCTTGGTGTCGCTGTAAAGTGTTTTTTACTGTCAATCAGAAGTATAAACATACAAAATCGCATTTAGCAGGGCATCAAGTCGATTCAAGCACTTTCTGCCTTAATAAGCCTCCAAACCTAGTACTCAACCTCACCATATAATGGACTCCAGCCCTCAAGCCTTTGACCAAGTCCTCAGACGGAATCAAGAAGCCACTGAGCTAATGAAAGCCGGCCAATACCCGCAAGCCCTATTGCTCCTGCACCAAGCCGAGCGACACTTCCCTGCAAACCGCACAGGCAAAGCAGTGCAGCTGCACCGAGTGGTGTGCAACAACCTGGGCTGCTGCTACATGAAGTCCAAGCAACTCCTCCTCGCTGCCAAGTACCTGCGCAGAGCCCTGCAAGTCGCAGGAGACTGTGAGCAGGAAATCGGTACGAGACTCAACCTCAGTTCTGTCTATTTCCAGCTCAGTGAGCATAACCTGGCCTTGGTGGAAGCACTCAAGAGCCTGCATATACTGGAAACTCGAGCTCCGGGGCTGAAGGAAGACAGACTGTATGTGAAGGTGCTGCACAGTGCGGGGATGGGGTATGAGGCTTTGGGACAGCGGAGGAAGGCGCTCCTACACTACTTCCGGGGACTTTGTGCAGCGGAGGAGAGGCTGGGCCTGACACATGAGTTGACTCAGACAATTAAAGGCAAGTATGAGGGACTAGTAGGAAAGGGCTTGGCGGCTGAATATGGCCTGCTGCCGGAGGCTAAGTTTAATCCGGCTGCAGCGCCTCTTTTCACTAAAATATCCCGTCCAATCGGTCCCCACAAAAGCGGTCGAAGTGGCCAGCCCATCTCAGCCTTGCGACCTCTACGCTCTCCAGAGCCTCTGAAGCACACTTCCTCCACTCCCAAGCTAAAGCCACGACAGCGTGGCTCTCCCAGCACTCTCCTCAGCTCCACTGCCGCCAGCTCCAAAGACTTCAGTCTCACTCGAGTGAATCGTAACGCTCTGATTTCCCCGCAAGCACGGAAACAACGCAGTCTGCGTACTCGCGCACCCAGCGAAAGCTGCATAAAGGCAGCTTGCAAGTCCTCTAGTTCCGACATGGAGCAAAGGATTCACAGCATCGATGAGAAGCTGCAGGCTTTGACACAACGACTCTCAGACTACGGGAGGAAGAATAGTATTGTGAAGGAGATAGCGGCCAGGGCGGCCACCGTGCCTAGTGGAGTGACAACTCCAGGAAGTGAAAACGGACAAGAAGCGTGCAGTGCAGTGCTGATCCAGCGGCACATTCGAGGCTTTTTGGCTCGCAAGCAATTGCAAAGGATGCAGAAAAAACAGCAATTCGTCAGGAGTCGCACAACTCAAGACGGTCTGAAGCCTAGAAAGCTAGTCCGCTCCAAGCGCAGTCTTCTCAGTCACTCCATCACCAAGCCTATAGTCTTGTAATGAGTTATTCCCTTCCCCAAACAGACGACCACCCAGAGCCTTCCACTAACCCCGCGCACAGCGACCAGTCTGTTCTGAGCGACTCTGAGCAGCAAGAAACAGGCTGCGGAGTCCTGCTTTCCGCCTTTGACCCGGGCTCAAAGCTGGATGAGGTCGAAAGTGAGAGGAAATTGGGCCTTTCGCAGTCTACACAAGCACCTGCGACACTGGAGGAAAGCAGTCGAAGAAGGAAAGAGGAGGAAATGGCAGGGACGAGGGAACTGAGGGAGCCGGAATCCTCGCAAATGGATAGTCCCCTGGACCCACTCAGAACTCGCTACCCCACTTCCAAAGACCAGGAAACTCTCAGCAGGTATTCCCTCGCAAGTGACAAATACGACCAACAGACTGTGTCGGAGGAGACTTTGGACCCCAGACCGCACACTCCTCCAGGCATTCAGCTCTCTGAGTTGAGTGTCATATCGGAAAAGAGATCTGGCAGTCTGTCCATTCAGTCTGGGGGCAGGGAAGAGACAACTTCGAGGGCTTGCACGCCTTTCATTCCTGCGCTTTTCCCCTCTTTCTCGAGACCTTCGTCTCCTCCTATGGCGGAAAACCATATTCGGCCACAGACGGAACCAAGACTGGTGGGCACTAGTCCAGACATTGAAAGTCTGGGCTCTGAGGACCGCTTAATATCCCCCAACAACGCCCAGGCGCAGTCTGTTCTCCTGGAAGACGTGGAACTCCGCCTGGACTCAGAGAAGTCAATTGGCACCTTCCCCAGCCAGCCCTTGACTCGCCAAAGGTCTTTAGACGACCCGCCGCCCCCATCTCAGCTAATTCTCCCCTTATTAGAAGAACCGGACAGTCTAGACTCCCGCCAAGCCTCAAAAACCCTTATTTGGTCCTTTGAGGAGTGTTTATCTGCTCTGAAAGCCTCGAATTTTCAGAGCTTCGTCCCGGCTGGACGCATTAAGCAGCCGAGGAGTTGGTGGAAAACGCTGCTTGTGTGTTGCAAGTCCAGACCCAGACTGTCACAGGAGAGGCGGGCGGACTTCGACTTCCTCTTGGCCTTGGAGCGCAGACCCTTAGGATCGCAGCAAGTGGACATCGCCCTGCTAGCCAGCCTTTGGCAGTGCCACTTCCCAGAAGAGCAGTTCACCCCTGAAAGCCCAGTATGGCTGAGTCTGGGCTTCCGCACCAGCGACCCTCGAGCCGAAGCCTCCACCCTCTGCTTCCTCCAACTGCTGTATTTAGCCCAAAAGCAGCCAGACCTATGCAACCAGCTGCTCCTCCGCTCTCTCCGCCGAGGCGCTCTCTTCCGATTCTCACTTGAAGTATGCGCTATCACCCGCCTCGCAGCAAAAATCGCAAAATCCGGCTCACTGACTTCTCTTTTAATCGACTCTGAGGACGTATTCGCTACTTTCAATGAGTATTTCGCAGGGGCGCTGAGACTGTGGCTGGAGGAGCAGGGGCGGAGTCAAGGACAGGTGGACTGGCAGCTGCTGGAGACACGCTTGAGACGCAACCCCAGAGCTGTGCTGCGAAGTGCACATAGTGTACCGTAGTATAAGGAATCCGTATTTCACTAGGAAAAGACATTTTAGCCTCAAATCAATGCGGAGTCGATATACAATTAGACGCAGTTTACCTTAAAATGGTAAAAACGCTTAATGTTGGCACTTATTTCCCATAGTTCCCAAGACTATTGAGAGATATCAAGGGTGTTGCAAGGGCGAAAGCCCGCCATTGCTCTAGAGCGCACTATAATGGACCGCAGGTGCCAAACTCCCGACTGCATGGTGACTCCCGCCTACAGCTGCCTGTGCAAAGACGTCTACCTCTGCGCCAACTGCCTGTACCCCCACCTGACCAACAGCACCGGCCTCACCCACATCCTCAAGCTGCACCGCTTCCCGAAAGGCGCAAACAACCAGCTGGAAATGCTGCTAAAGCGACTCAAGTGCGGGGACAAGTACTACGACAAATTGGACCACAGTGTGTACACTCTCCCGAAAGTGCTGAGTATGTCGATTGAGGAAATCGGGCAACTCTGCTCCTACCTCGGCATGACCACCAAAGAGCGCTGCGACCTGTGGAACGAGTTGCAGTACATCAAGGTCGCCACCGGCCTGCAGCTGCTCTCCCCTGAAGACCTACGCAGTGTGATGAGTGCCCGGGAGGTGAACTACGCTGCGTTGGAAGCCTTGCTGAGTGTGAAGGGCGCTGCTGACAGGTCGCAGACTCTGTTGTGTGGACAGAACAAGGAAGTGGAGGACCTGTTTGACCAGATCATTAGCGAGACTCACTAGGACATGTCTCGGGTACGGCCACAGCCACTATCACAGTGGTGTCGTCCAGCTTCCCGCCGTTGAATCGCTTGCCGGCTCGCTGGGCTGTTTTGGCGAAAGGAGACCTGTACATAGGGTCCCAGCCCTTCTCTACTGCCTTGGAGGCCAGTTCTTGACTGAGCATTTCGGCGAGTTGGTGTCCGGTGAAGCCGGACTCCACCCTGTTCTGCACCATTCGAGTGATATCCGAGTCGTATAGATTGTCGAAAAGTCCATCAGAGCCTGCTATTATGACATCGTCCAAATGCAGCTGAATCACTTCTGTGCGGGAGTCTAGGGCTGAGTCTTGGTTGGAAGGGTTCGATTTCTTCAGAATAGACACCAGTGAGGTCATTCCTCTCTCCAACAGTCCTGGGTAATCCTCTGCTTTGGGCAAGTTGGCCAGTTGGAATGGACAGTTGAAGGAGTGCTGCTGCTCCATGGACCTGTACACCGTATTCATAGACATGGTGTTTTCCCTCTTTCTCAGCACTATAAAGCTCGAGTCACCGATGTAAATGATATGCAGGGAGTTGTCCTTGATGAGCGCCAGCATGGCAGTGGAACTGCCGAAGCTGTGAGTGCCTTGGTTGGCCTCGTGCAGGCACTGGACTAAGGCTTGCAGGCGCTCCTGGGGCTGCATTGGGTCGATTTGAGCGAGACGACGAAGCACACTTTGCCTTGCGCCTGCCATTAACTCGGCTGGGAACAGCCCGGCGTCCAGGCCGAAGGTAGACCACTCACCCACTCCATCTGCCAGTCCAAACATTTGTTTTTCTTCGTCGATAAAGTAGCGGTCGGAACTGCCCTCTGCCGTCAAAGGGGCGCTGCGGCTTTTCGGGTGGGCGGCCATATAAGCCGCAAAGCAAAGGCGCAGTGGGAGGGTTTCGAAGAGGTCAGCTTGGCGGAAGTCTTTACCCACTGGGGAGTCCAGAAATCCGGACCAAGCCCGCTGCATGGCGGGGGGAGAGCCGATGGGGAAGAGACTGCGAGGGGCGTAGTCCTTCGCTAGCACTTCTGAGTCCAGTAGCTTCGCACTATTGGCCCTGGGAATAACTCGCCTTTCCCCGCTAATCACCACACAGTTGTTAACATTACCTTCACTGTCCCGCACCACCGGGTACAAGTCACTGCACATCCACACTCCGTCCACACAGAACTTGAAGTAGTACGCTCCCGTCTCCAGCCTGGCTTCCAGCAAGCAGGCACTGTAGTGCATGTCCAGCAGCTTCGAGTGCTTCATCCGGACATGCAGCGCCCAGGGAGGAGAGGTGAAAGTGCCCCCGAGCAGGACTTGCTGGGCTGGCCGAGTCCAGCGGAGAATTCGGTCCTTATGGCGGACTTTGAGGATGGGAATGTCCTTGCGGGCTCTGCGGCCTCTAGCGATGGCTTGGATGTAGGTGGCAGCCTGGGCTCTCAGGCGCTTCAAGTCCTGGGCAAAGGCATTCACTTTCTGCCTGTAGCGCCTATAGCTATGTTGGATGTGTCGCGCTGCTTCGCCCCGCAGCGTTTGGAGTGTCTGAGCCAGGGTCCTCACTGCCTCTTCCACTTCAGAGCTGGAGTCAGAGTAGCTGAGGCTGCACGGCGGCGTGGCCATTTCTTTACGTATAAGAGTTAAAACCAAGCTGACAAGACTGGAAATGCAGGGTGGAAGGGCGGTTTGTGGAAACAGCGGAAACCCTGACATTGTATTGAGACTTCTGGTGGGATATCTGACTTTTGGCCTTTTAGCTGTGCTTCTATATAATCACTGCGAGTGGAGAGGGAGGGAAGGAGTAGGAGTTAGGGACAGTTGTCGGGCAGAGATGTAGACAGAATCTGGGGAATATGGATACTTTAAGGTCTATATTAGCACTTTTACATGAAAGTACGCCAAAATTTCCCTTATTTCTTCCCTTTTCTCGTTCTTTCCCTAAGAAATAGAGGCTTAATCGTCTAAAATTCCCGAAACGGGCCAATATTTGAAGCAAAACTGCCCTAACTGGACCTACCCCACCTTTTGCAAATAAAAAAAGCAGCAAACCCTCAATAAAAGCGCAGTTTCGCCCCCAAATGGCACTAAAATGCAAATCCCCAACTACAGCAGTGGCAAACAAACCTAAAAAACAGATTTTTCTCCTTGTTCAGTTTTTCCGATTTTTCACCCTGACAATAGCAAAATTCCAAGAAATATAAGGATAAAGTCGGTTTTTGGCCTGTGACAGAATCTAAAACCAGAGGAAAAAAGCAGCTCCATCTACCTACCTACATCCCCATATATCCCTAATAAAATATACCCTAATGGGTGTCTGCAGCAGCAATCCTCGAGCCCACTCTCGCAGCAAAGTCACTAGTCCTCAGACAATGTTCCGAGCTGATCAACCGGGACTAATCCAGCACTCCCTCGCTTCCATCCGAGCGCGCGACGTACTCAGGAGAAAAGACCTTTCAGAAGACCTTTCCGACTTAAAAAGGGCGCTGACAGCGCCCAGACTGGTCCTAGAGTCCAGCGAATTGTATACAAGAAGGAAGTCTTTGCGACTTACCGGCCTTACTGTGTGTCCATAAGCAAGTAGTTCCCTAGTATGGTAGGAACCAATTTTGGAAAGACGGGAAAAGCCATGAAACTTGGCGGAAATTGCCTATTTCTTTCCATAGCGCCAAATAACTAGTTTACTACTGTATGAGTAACATTCTGGTAAGCCGGAAAAGGCGCTTTTTTGCTTGGTTATCTAAATTCTGCCTTAATTTGGCAGGAAACAGGGGTCAATTGGGCACTGGGCGGAGGAGAACTGGGTATGCAGTCTTCAGACATTGCGAATAGTCACTGTATGTTAGATTTGCAATAGAAGAACTGTTTTCTTCTAGCTAAATTGAAAAATTTACCAATAATTCAGACGTTATTAAGTTCGCAAAATTGCGAAAATTCGCTAAGACTTCCCCTCAAAGTCGTATAAAAGGGCGAAATTCCCTCCAAGTGCAGCTTTTCCTGTAGAGAAAATACAACTTTCAACTCAATTACAGGTCTTTTTTGCCAATTTCGGGTCTTTTCAAGGCGCAAGAGGAAAATAAGCACTTGCGAATGCAGCGGGGAGACGACCAATCTCATAGAATCCCTAAAAAGGCTTGATAAAGCAGAAACAGTCCTAATTCCCAGGGAAAGAATCGTATAAGTAAACCTCCTTCCCTCGCTGTTCCTTAGAAACTCAAGTCTACTGGGTTAATTGCTCATTCGAAAAGTGCTGAAAAATCCCTAAAGTCCGCTTGAGATTCAGTCGATTTCAAGTGATTTTGCCTTTTTTCTTAGAAATCAGCTAAATGGCAATATTGCTTCCGATTTCCTCTCCCGACTCATTTCCCCCTCTAGCTCTCTCCCGATATCCCCTGTCTAATCCCCACCTCCTCCCTCTTCCACCAGCAGCCCAGCAGCTTCCTTAGTCCCTATTAACCCCCTCATCCCTAAGAATTAAGTATCAGAATGGGAGTCTGCGGCAACAAAGCGCAAATCCACGCCCCCGCAGTCAGCTCCAACTTCGGCCCAGACAAGTCAGGCCTAGTGCACTACTCCCTGGCTTCCCTGCAGGCAAGAGAGAAGCAGCGTCTGCAGGACGCAAAATCTCACGAATTGCTGAGAGCACTGACTGCGCCTAGGCTGGAGTTGACGCTCAGTGACTTGTATGTGAAGAGGAAGTCGCTGCGGATGTCCAATATCATCGTCAGTAGTGAGCGGGGGGATAGTAAGTAGGGATTCTGAGAGAGGAGGGGAAATGCTGACAATAAACTCGGAAATTTTTGGGGAAAGGCGATTTATCGGGAGAAATAGAGAGGAATCAAGAAATTCCCCACTTGGCATCCTCAGACATGCACTGTGTGCGAATTCCCCTGATTCTCTCCATTTCCCTACTCTGTTCCCTGCCATAAGGTCAAAGGTGACCAATTTCCATCTTCAACTACTCATCATTTCACTCAAAGTTTCGAAAGGTATAAAATCTCCTGAGTCAAAGCGAAACTCGACTGAAATGAGTTCGAATTGCCTATTTCTTCTAGTATGACACTTATAATCTGCACTTGAAAAAGGAATCAAGGAATTCAAAATACAGTTTATAGAGTGAAGCAGTGCTTAGAAGGGAAATACAGGACTCCTAAAACCAAAATCCCATGATCCCAAATCGTTGATATACCGGATTATCTAATAGATTATGGGTTGCTGTACTTCCCACCACCATCCTTCCCCCCTCCCCTGCATCACTATCAAGCCCAAGGAGCACCACATCGACTCCTCCTTACTCCGCAAACAGCCTTTAGGCGTGATTGCCCAAGTAACCACACCCATAACTACCCTCAGACAAATGTGCATATTGAAGGCCCTGGTCGCCCCGACTCTCAACTTGCAAGACAACCAGTTGTACCAGAGAAGGAAGTCGACGACTAAGGACTCACCCTCGCTGGCTGGGACCTCTGAGTAGTTTTAAACGTACTTAAAAACTGGCTAGTGGAGATGCCAGTGTGAGCGTCAGATAAAATGGGAAGCAGGCGGCAGGAAGTGGGGGGAAAGGGAAAGCGGAAGACAGGGAGCAGAGGCAACTTGGCTGATATCGTGCGGAAACGAGGATTGTGTCGAGTTTCGCTGAAAAAGGTGCCTTTAGACTCCCTTTTCCCTTGATTAGGAAAGAAAGGAAGGACATCCTTATATGCCCCGCCTGAAACCGCTCAAAATCAGCTCTACTCACCTCTCTTACTGGGTAAAAAGTGAATGTTTCACTCTAGTCAAATATGCTCAGCTTTTCCTCTTTGATTTTGGTGCAAAGACTGCTGAATCGCAACAAATATCGAGAAAGCAGTAGTAAGACTTGACGAAAACACCAAATTCTCGCCTTTTTGGCTAAAATAGACAGTAGACGCGCCTTTTTCGTCCTGAAAATAAGGCATTTCTCTTGATTTCCCTAATATTAATGGGCTGTTGCACCAGCAAGCGCCCCACCCTTCCCTCCTGCACCCACATCCACCCCAAACTCCCCCTCATCGACTCTGACTTACTACAAAGACAGACTCTCCACGTCATTGCCCAGGTCTCCACACCCCTCACCTCCTTCCAACAGATACGCTATGTGAAGGCTTTGACTGCCCCTGTGCTCAAGCTGCAGGAAAACTCACTATACCGCAAGCGCAAGTCTAGGAGGAGCGGCTAGTGAGGAGTGCTCTGGTTAGTGTAGAGTCAGTAGAGTCAAAATGGCCGGATTAAGTGGGGAGTGGAGAGGGGAAAGGGGGAATTAGGGAGAAAACAAAGGAACTGGGGGGCTGTGATGTGGGAATTCGTCTGTTTTTTATTGATTTATTGGAGGTTTTTGAGCCTTTGCCATGTGTTTTCAGGACTAATTGAGCGGATATGGACAATTTTAACCTTTCACGCAAATTTAACTGTTTCTAATGGTCTTTATATCTCTCGGAAAGCGTTTTTCCTCGTTTTCGTTCCGCTTTCTCGATTTAAATAGAAAAAGACGCAAAAGCAGGATAAATCTATGCGGTATACAACGAAATTCCACCCATTACACCAAATACTCTCCATTTCTCCACAATTTCAGGACTTTCCCGGGTAATCCCTGCAAAAGCGATTAACTTCGCCTCTAGTCTTCCTTTAAAGTGCCCCAAATTCCCTAAACTCCAAGACCAAAGGACTAATATATGGCAGAAAGCGACTACCAGTCCCTGAGCACAAGCCACACTCCTTCCAGCCCCTCTCCCTGTCTCCTCGCCTGCGCCTTCCTCAGGGGCAGTGCCCTGGGCCTGCTGCTGCCCTGTTCCTGGACCTTCTACAGCCTGTGTGTGGCTAAGGAGGCCGCCACTCGCTTCGCTGTGTCGATGGCGGTCTTCCTGGTCACCAAGCAAGTGGCGATGGTGTGCACTCGGCGCTATGCGGACATACTGCAGTTTCGTGGCTTGGGAGTAGCGCTGGGACTGGCAGGACTGCAGGGAGCGGCGGGGTATCCGCTGTTGGCGCTGCGGGTGGAGTGGAGTTGGTGGGAGGTGGTGTGGGTGTGGAGCGGCTGCTGGGTCGCACTGTGGTCTGGTGCTTGTGAAATGCTGGAAATGATGTACCTATCTGAAAGCAGTCGACTCAAGCAGCGCCAGAAAGTCTGCAAAAGACTGAGTTTAACCCGAGACGTAGGGGTGTTCGCAGGGCTGCTACTAGGACTCCTGGTTACCTACGCCTTCCAGGCAGTCAGCGACTACTACGTCCTATTGGCAATTGGCATACTAATGTGGGTCATCCCAGCCGCCTATACAGCTGTATTGGCCTTCGGATTTGAAGGAGTTTCTCTATTCCTTCGACTCAGTTTGTCCCGAAAACTGGATCTTTCCGCTCAAATCGGACTTCTGGACCTGTCGATCCTCACGGAACTGTCGAATAGAGACAGGGAACACAGTTTTCTGCATGATTCCCTGATTGAGCCTCCGCGCACTTGTGGACTGCTGCTGTCCACTGCTGTTTTCTGCGTGTTTCAGTTCTCGAGAGCCATCATTCACGTCGCTTTGCCCAGAGTTCACTTGGGATGCGAAACTCCTCTATGTCGTATTGAAGACCTCTACACCACTTTCCTAATGGGCACCGGCCTAGGCCTGCTCCTCCTCGGAATCAGCCAAGTAATCACCCGTCCCGCCTACGACCGGACCATATGCGGCGCTCTACTGGCCCTATCAGCAGGCGCCTGGACCCTGTCAGGCCTCGACATGCGTGTTTTCATCTTCCTGACGACTGCCTTCAACCTAGTAGGCGTCCAAACCGCAGGCACTATGTTCAGTTTAGTGGCCGGGCCGAGGGAACAGCACTCTGATTGGCTGCTGTTTTCAGGTCTTTTGGGTGGTGTGGCGGGCGCCATATGGTCTATGCAGAACTTGGAAGGACTGGACTTCCTGCCCCCGGCGGGACTGGATGCGCTGGCGCTGGTGCTGGTGTTGGCACTGTGGGCGGAGTGTCTGCCACATGTGGAGTTCTTGAAGAAGGCGAAGTATTTCTATATCAAGGAGCTGAAGTACCCTGAGGAAGTCAGGCAGGAGGCTTCTCGCCGCCTGCGCTACGAAGCCTTCGACTTACGCTTAAATAGACGCTAGTATATGCATCAGCGGACTTAGTGTGATCACAGCCAAAGGCTCTATCTAGAGGTGTCAGTCAAGGCTCATCACTGTGAAGTATGTACGTCAGAAGCTGCCTGTCAGCACTCATAAGACTGGGGCGGCTGAAGCTCATCACTGGGTGTGTATATGGATCAGGCAAATGCCTCATGTAAGCATGAAGGCCGAAGCCTCATTCTCGTCATCGTCTCATCATTTCGGAGGGATATAAAGGGTCAGATTGCAGTTAAGTCTTCAGACATCAGTCCTTAGGTGTCCTCATATCGCCGCTGTAGCTCAGTATTGCAGAACATATCACCACGAGGCTGACGTCTTGGTCCTCATCGAGCGGCCCATATTCAATATGGCCCCATTCCCTAACGCGCCTATAGCATGAAGCAGGAGAGCGAAGGCAGTGACCAGGGCAGCACCCAGCGAGGCTGCAAATCTGCCCAGACGCCCAGGAACTTCTCCTGTCCCCACTGTGACAAGTACTTCCGCGACAACTTCAACCTCAACATCCACATGGGCGTGCACCGCAAGGCCATGGAGGGCAAGACGGAGGTCATCAAGTGCAACCAATGTGGCAAAATGCTGCGCTCACTGGCCGCCTACCGCTCGCACACCAAGACACATGGTCCGGGCAGCTCTTCAGAGGTAATGCGCCTAGCGGAGGAACAGCTGTCTGAGGAGGAGTGCAGGGAGGAGGAGATGGAGCCGGAGGAACACTGCACGCCTGCGCCTGAGTCCCTCAGTGCCTGGGCGGAGTCGCGCTGCTACATCTGTGAAATCATGCTGGGCAGCGTCAGCTTCTTCACCCACATGCAGTGGCACTCCAACGCCATCATCGCCCGCTGCAACGACACCAAGGAAAAACTCAAGGCCTACATGCGCACTTTGGAGCGGGCGGATTCGGTGCTGCGCGACGTCAAGTGGACCATTCGTTAGTCTAGTCCGCCTGTAATCGCTCATATGGATGATGACGACTCTTCGTCTGATGAGCTGCACATCACTTCAGACAACAACCCAATCACTATGACTCGAGTCATACTGCAGTCTGAACACCAACACCCGGGAGCCACAGGGGACTTTACGCTGATTTTGAGCTCGATTCAGCTTGCGTGCAAGGCGGTGGGACAGGCTGTGCAGAAGGCGGGCATTTGCGGGACTTTGGGGCCTGGCTGCAACTATCGTGCAGAGCTGAACCAGACCGCCAACGACGCCTTCTTGTCAGCACTGAAGTTCTGCAAGAAAATCGCCGCCATGGTGTCTGAGGAGTCGAAGGAAATATACATAACGAACGCCAGTGAAGGGAAATGTAAGTTCCATGCAGACGTAATTGCCTTTGATCCACTAGACGGAGGGGAAAGTCTACCAGTTAACCAGCCCTGTGGCTCCCTGTTCGGCCTTTGGCGACGCAGAGAATCGCATACAACTGGGTCAGCTGCTGACTTTCTGCAGGCTGGAAGCAGCATGGTGGCCTCCGGCTACTGCTGCTACGGGTCCGCCATCATGATGGTGCTGGCCCTAGGCGACGGGTACGTCGACGGCTTCACCCTCGACCCCAGCCTCGGCGAGTTCATCCTCACCCACCCCAACATGATGGTCCCCACCAAAGGCCGCTTCTACTCCATCAACGAAGGCAACGAAAGCCTGTGGGACGCAGCCACCAAGGCATTCGTCCTTTCCCGCAAGTTCCCGAGCCGCGGCTACCCCTGCGACCTGCACTACGTGGGGTCCGCAGTCGCAGACGTCCACCGAATCATGATCGAAGGTGGAGTTTTCCTATACCCGGGAGACGTGAACAGGCCACAAGGCAAACTAGGGGCCTTGTATAAGGTGTTTCCCCTCAGTTTTATCGTGGAACAGGCAGGGGGGAGGGCCATTTCGAGGACTAACAGAGCGCTGGACTACACCCCGAGGAGCATACATGAGCCTATGGCCGTGGTGATGGGGAGCAGCAGCGATGTTAGTGAGGCGGAGGACTGTTTCCGCAGATTAGGCTAATTTTACCCTGCGAAAGCTATTTCTCTGGGCGAACAGTACCTTAAGAGGGAACTTACTGCTATAATAGTGCATAAAAGGTCGTATTTTTGGAAAAAGAGAGAGGAACTGCTGCATTTCTCAAGGCAATTCAGTAATTTGTCGATATAAACGTCTAAATATCTCATTTTCAGGCAGTTTTCTCAGGTTTATCCCTCACACTCGGCTTTTCGAGTTCAATACCAGTTTCCTGTCCATTAACCAAGCCTAGTGCAAGCAGTACTGGACTAATGGAGTTCGCTTTGCCTGCGAAATTGCGAAGAAAGGGAAAAGCGAAAGGCAACTTCTCCATTTCTGGGGGAAGAAATGGATTTCCTTCCCCAGGTCTCAGCCAAACGCTTGCTTCTCGCAGGGGACTTCAATACCGGCAAAACCGCTCTACTGGCTCGACTGCTAACCAACCGCTTTTCCCCTACATACCAACCCAGCAGTTCAGTCCTAAACTGCCCCTGGTCTCTGCCCATAGCGGGCAAAGCCCAGTCCTTCCTAGTGCAGGACACTCCCGGCCGCTACGAGCCCTCTGTCAGTCCCGCAGAAGCTGTCATAGTGGTCTTTTCCTGTACTTCCCCAGACTCCCTGGACTGGGCCATTGCACTCATCCGCAGGCTACAATCCGCTGGACAGGCCAAAATTCTCCTTGCAGCCACTAAAAGTGACGAAGCCAGGCCCTGCATTTCTTCTGTGCAAGGTTTGAAGGCTGCGCAGGAGCTGGGAGTGAAATTTATCGAAACAAGCGCGAAGTCGGGCCGAAACGTGGAAATTTGCTTTGAAAGTGCTGCTAGGGTGCTGGTGCCTGCAGGGCAGGACTTCAGTGTGGAGGAAATGAGGAGGGCTTTGAGTGCTTTGGAGGAAGGCACTGGAGGGGAGAGTGGCAGTTGCGGGGGGACGGAGTCTCCGCCGCTGGTTTTCAGCCCGGATTCGCCGAATTCTTGGGATAATGAGGGCTATGTGGACGACCAACTCCCCGAAGAAACCCCAGCCGAAGGCGACTTCCACTACCAAATGCTAATCGAAGACGTCGAAAAGTGCGACCAGGGCACTCAAACCGAAAAGCCTATAAAGCGCTCCGCAAAGAACTACCCCGCCCGCAGGAAAAAGGAAGACATGGACAAATTTTGGTTCCGACAGTTCCGGAAGTATATGAAAAAGGCCTATTTCAGCCTGAAAGCTCGCATGGAAGTCAGTGAAAAGAACTACTGGAAGGTGTATTTGGGGTCGGAGACGAAGCCTGACAAAGGACGCAGGTTCAAGTCGTATAATTCGGACTACCGGAATGGGCTGTTTGCGTCTCAGTACTTCCGAGAAAGGTTTGGGAGGTGGTTTAGTGCAGAAGCCGCAGCAGTCCTGGAGACCCGGTTCGACCCAGAGACCAGTAACTACGAGACCTTCATGGAGTATGGACAGATGGAACTGCTGCCACTGTGTAACCAGCCTCAGACCAGTGAGGACATGGTTCTTACGTACCTCGCCTAAATATAGACATATGGCAGTTTCCTACTTGCAGCAATGGGAAAGCGTGGCCAAAGACACCGCTGAAGCAAATCAACTGAGAGATTTGCTAAGGGACTGAGGAAAGCTGCATGGAGGAGCTGCAGGCGGATTTAGAGGCTGCTTTAATATGCAAAATAGCAGCAAGCAACACCAGTGGAAAGGTGGAGGACAGAGGCCAAGCAGCGTCGCGAGACGCTGCCGGCCTCCTCGAGAAGGGAATACTGGATTACGCTGCTGAACTCAGCAGTTACAAAGCCACAGAGAGCACGTGGACTCTGTCTGTAGCAGTAGCGCAGGTGTGGGCAGAGGAAAGCAGGTGGAGCTCTGTTGGCAGGTGGTGCTGAGGAGGCAGAGTGAGCTGAGGTGGAGCAATATGCCAGTAGCAAGGTGGGCAGAGGTGCTGGGATGCTGCAGACTAGGGAGTAGCGTAGCTTGGAGCTATGCTGTTAAGTTGAGTAGAGTTGGGGAGAACTATCTAGTCGGGTTGAACGTTGCTAGTTGCTATTAGCGAGAGCGGCTGTGCGAGCGAGATCGATGGCGCAGTGGCGAAGGCGACCTGCGTCTACGTTGCAGCGTCATCCGGTACTTGGAAGAAGCACCCAAAGGTCCACAATACTCCCCAGGCGTCGAGTCATGCGGACGACATCGTCTCGCCTTTTCCACCTTAATTTCCTTTCCCTGCAACTCCGCTTTATCCATTTGTCTCACAGCCTCGTCCGCATCACTGCTCAGTTTGAAAGTCACGAAGCCAAAGCCCCGGGATTCCTTGGTGTTTGGGTCCCGCACGATCCGGATGTCGGAGATGCTGCCGTACTTCTCGAAACTTGTGCGCAGGTCTGATTCTTCCGTACTGCGACTCAGGTTGCTGATGTACAAGTTGTTGCCTGGGTTGGAGTCTGGGTGCTCCGGGGGCGGGTTCGAAATCCCCCCTTTGGGCGACCTGTGTCTACGGTCATCGCGGCGATGACGGTCATCATAGCGGTCGTATGAGGACGATCTTCGGCGTCTGCGGTCTGGCGACCTGCTGCGAGAGTAGCTGCGCCGTCTGGGAGACTTCATGCCACTGTATTGAATATCAGCCATTAGCACCTAATAGGGCTGCAGGCCGCGACTCTGCGCTCAGTCCTGCAGCTGCAGTTCAAATTATGCAAGAAACCTTCCTTCCTGTACGAGTCCTCCCCTCTGCGTCCTTCTCGCCAGTCCGAGCCCAATATCTTGCCCAACACGCCTGAAAGCGTCCTTCTCCCTCTAACTACACAGTGCAGTAGTCAGCCTTTGAACAGCACAGGGGGCTGGAAGTATCAGCCAATTCGCAGTGCTTGGGCTGCAATCTCTACCCGGCTAGTCTAAGTCGGGCTTTATAGCCAAAACCGCTCTAGAACCAGCCTTTAGCCTACGTTTTTCTTAGTCTTCTGGTCACGAGACTTCAGTTTTGGGTTCTTTTGAATGGAAAAGCGGGTTTCTTCGTACCTCTAAATATCCTCATACAGGCTATTGCGTTCTGCGTAGATCTGAAGCCGATTTCCCTCATTTTCCTCGACTCGACTGGACTGCTAGTCGACATTTAGGCACTTTTCCTCTCAAAAAGTCCCGTTCTTCCTCCAAACCTCTGAATATATGGAACTTCCTCCAAATATATAGGCAAAAATTCGTTATTTCTTCATCGAAGACCCTCATTCAGGTGGTCATATACAGGGAGACTGTATTTCCGACTTAGTGGACATATTTATAGTAGGGATATTGAAGAAAAATGGGCTGTTCTAAATCCAAGACCGAGGAGCCGGCCACTTCATCCCCCAAATCGCCAATTTGCACGGCCAAAACAGACCTTTGCCGCCTTAAAACAGCTGAAAAAGCAGTTTCCGGGATTCTAAGACCCTGTCAGTGTGTATCAGTGCCTGCGCAAGTCGCCTGTTACCCAATGCGCAGTGCGGACTTGAGTCCCGCCCCTAACACCCTAACACCCTTACGCAGCTCTGTTAAGTCAGGTTTCGCCCAGAAAGTGACTTGTACGAGTGCTGCGAACTGTGCGAATTCCGGCTTATTTCCCGTCCAGGCCTCAATTCCTACAGATTTGCCAATTAAAGTGGAGCCAAATGCTCCTCGTCCTCATAAATCCACGCCTAGTACTACCATCAGTACGATTTTTTCCTCCTTAAACTGCTACAAACGCCATTTTGCGGCTTTATTACACCTCGAAAGACTCGCTCATGCGAAATCCATCCAGTCCCAACTCACACCCGCCTCCCTCCGCTATGAACATCCCTTAGGAAAGCAGCATATCTACTCCATCACCCTCAAAAACATAGACGATTTCCACTATGGAGACCAATTCCGTCTCTCCGGTCCCAATCCAGCCTATCAAAGCGACCTGGCGGATGTCCATTCCATTGAGGAAGGAATGAGGAAGTTGGAGCTGCGGGGGAGGTTGCTCGGAGCTGTGAGAGTGGAGTACTATAGAAGCCTGCCTATGAGAAGGATGCAGGAAGGACTGGAGAACTGCAGCGAGGACCACCCACTGCTAAAACTGCTGATGGGGGAGAGTGCAGGGGGAAATAGGGACTGGGAAGGAGGGAATTATGTCCCTACAGCGGGAGTCAGACTTGACGACTCTCAGAAAGAGGCGATTTCCTCGGCTTTGAATTCGCGATTGACGCTTATTTTGGGGCCGCCAGGGTCTGGGAAGACCTCTGTAGCTGCGGAGTTAGTGGTTCAACTGTGCAGAAAGAGAGGGAAAGTACTGGTGTGTGCGCCTTCCAATGTTGCAGCTGACAACCTGGCTGTGCGACTAAAGGAAAGAGAAGTGTCAGTACTGCGCTTTTACTCCAAATCATCGGAAAACAGTGCGAATATAGCAGATGAATTCGCTCTCCACACCCTTATATTCACCCGAGCCTGCCAGTCCTTCCCAACAAAGGCTACCCTGCTGCATGCACTGCCATACAAATCTCGAAATGAAATGAAAAACATCATCGGTCCTAAGCCTCTATTGGCCTTAGAAAAAAGAGTTTTAGGTGAATTTCAGGTGATTTGCTGTACCTGTTCCAGTGCAGCTGATAGAAGTTTGGCCAATTTCCTTTTCGACTCCTTATTGATCGATGAAGCCGCCTTTTGCAGTGAACCCGAAGCTTTGATCCCAATAGTCGCCAGCAATTGCAAGAAATTGGTACTCATCGGAGACCCCAAGCAGCTACGCCCAATCATCACATGCGACGAAGCGAAGAATAACGGCCTGGAAATAAGCCTATTTGAGCGGTTGCAGACAGCGGGAATGAATACGCAGTGGCTGGAGGTGCAGTACCGCATGCACCCTGACATCTCCTACTACCCTAGGACCAGATTCTATGACGGACGCTTGAAAGACGGAATTACTGCTGGAAATCGGTCTCTGAAGGGAAAAGCAGTTGACCAGTTTTTCCAGGGAAATTCGCTTCTTTTCGCACATAGTCCAGGACAAGAATTGCCGTATAAAAACACAAAATCTCGCTGGAACCCCAAAGAAGCGGAAATGACTATCTCAGTCCTAGAGCGACTAATCGCCCTGCAAGTCCCACTCACATCTATCGGCGTCATCACCTTCTACGAAGGACAGCGCCAAACCCTCATCAAAAGAGCGAAAGAGCGGTTGCACCTCTCCGAAAAGGACATCGAGATAAAGAACGTGGACGGATACCAGGGCCGGGAAAAGGACTTTATAGTGATTTCCTGCGTTAGAACTGGGTCCGAAGGACTGGGGTTTCTTGCCTCTGCGAATAGGGTTAATGTGGCGCTGACGAGAGCGAAGTATGGACTTGTGGTCGTGGGGAATCGGAAGACGGTGAAGAAGGCGTGGCCTGGGTTTTTGCGAGGTGTGGCGGAGGCAGTTTAAGTTAGGCAATTGCAGAAGTAGGAGAAGACTAAAGGACTGAGGAAAGGTCAGTAGAGAAATTGCAGAATATGGGAGGGTCACAGGAGAAAGAACAGCCTGGGCCTTCCCCACCAAACAATGCGTATTTTTACGATGAAACGGGAGTGCTGAGGACGGTGCAAGCACCAAGCCAGGCAGTTAAGCCGGCTACTAGTGTGAGTACCAAGCCTTCTCAGTCTGTTTCTGCAAGTGATAGCAAACCCCAAGTACCCCAATCTAAGACTATTCCTTCTCCAGTGTCTAGTCAAACCCCCAGTGCCCCAGTGCAGATTTACGCTGGCGCTGTATTTTCAGCCATGCAAGGTCAGGCAGTCAAGCCAGGCACTGGTGTGACTCCCAAGCCTTCTCAGTCTGTTTCTGTGAGCAATAGCAAGCCTGCCCTTCAAGCGTCTCAATTTATGCCTGGTCCTCGTCTTGTGTATAGTCAAGCTCCCAGCTATTCCTCTGGACAGAGCACTACTTCGACCCCTGTCGCTGTGCCTACCTACACTCTGCAGGGTCAGGCAGCGTCAGTCAAGCCGGCTAGTCCTTCCTTTCCAGTCTCCAAATCTTCTCCAGTGCAATACTTGGATAGAGCTCAAGCTTCAGGACTGAGCACTAATGTGGAGACTTTCCCTAATCTGGAGACCTACCAGCAGTACTTCCTGGACCTACTGGAGCTAGAACGCCTGGAAATCGCTGCGTCCTTCGATGCCCAATTCGAGTCGTCGACACTTTCCCTAGACTCCCAGTGTAGAAAAGGCTTTCTTTACTCTCTTGAATTGCTCCCAATAGTGAATTCTGACCTATTTGAGGAGCATCCATTCGCACCCCCTCCGGATTTATTAGAGAATCTGTCCTTTGGTGACCAGCTGTGCCTGTACTATGAAAATCACAAGGAAGAAATCGTGCATATTTATGACTTAATTGAAGGGGAAAATATAGTGCAATTTATAGGGGAATATACAGATGGGGTCAGAGTGGAGTACTATAGGAGTCTGTCTATGAGGAGAATGATGGAAACAGTAGAAAAGTTTGATGAGGAACATCCACTGTTGGACCTGATACTAGGAGATGCTGGGGAGGAGAATAGGGACTGGCAAGCCAGGGAGTATGTGCCGAAAGTGGGGATCAAATTGGACGACTCTCAGAAAGAAGCGATTTCCTCGGCTTTGAATTCGCAATTGACGCTTATTTTGGGGCCGCCAGGGTCCGGGAAGACCTCTGTAGCTGCGGAATTA